>FWPU01005390.1_pt1 | contig 27821 bp, 23 predicted proteins | sample 2228361 | NCBI WGS metagenome assembly FWPU01 (sample SAMEA103939777, study PRJEB20133) | metagenome
ATCGGCGCGGGTTTCTGCTTCATTTGCATGCAACTCAGCTTGTTTAACTCTAGCCTCGGCCTTTGCGCTATTTGTTTCAAAGCGACACACCAGCATTCTTGCGCGGCTGGCCTGTTCAGCTAACTCTGCTGGTGAGAGTGTCATAACGGGAGCGTTCCATGATTTTGGTGCAAAATCATGTCGAAGCGTCTGAATGTGATCTATTTCTTCTTGAGTCCAACCGCCTTGAAGTAGGCAATGATGTACCCACTTTTCAAGTGTAGCGAAAAAGTCTCGTTCACGTTCTAGATACACACCTTGAGGAACGTGACAATCGGAAAAATCGATACCGTCTATACCGGCATCTTTTAACTGTGCTACCACTTTTTCCCGATATTCCGTGGAATCGCTAAGACGATCAATATTCAGCAAGATATCTGCGTGATAAGTACCTTCGCGCAATCCCAGGCACCAAAGTAGATAAAAAGCCAAATAACTCTGCTCGCTGGTCAAAGGTCTTTCGCCGTAGAAAGCAAATGCCCCGGCAAGATCTTTCCCTTCATAGGCCGGCACATCAAGTTTTTCCAACAAAAGCTGAACCGGCTTCGGCGCCTGACTGGCGTGAAGGATGATCTGGTTCGCGACATCGAAATAGGGTCCAACCTTGTACGACCACCACTGATCCCACGGGTTACGCCAGAGATAGATGTGATAACCACCCATTCGGCTTTTGATGGCACCGATTCGGCCGGATGTCCGACACTCCTGAAAGACAGGCCGACCACGTGCCGCCTCAGCTAGGACTTCCCAATACCGGATGCCAATTTCCTCGTTTTCGCCGAGAAAATAGGCGTCGTAAATGATAGGCTCGGTGATGACGTCTTTCCAGGCAGGCCAGGTTTCCTTAAGTTCCCGGAAATATGCACTATCAACTGCAGGATGTCTTAATAGTTGTGCAATGTTTTCGCCATAATTTTGTTCTAGACCCGATGTATTATCACGAAAAAAGAATGCTATCTCATGCAAAGGTTCTTGATAGCACCAATAGCCCGCACCAGAGCGCCGGAATACCATGAATAAATAGGTGCTGCCGGAGCGAAACAGGGAATGTATGAAAATCGGCGGCATGTGGCTCATGCAGTTAACTCCTCGATGACGATTTCACCGTCTAACTCAAGAAGACCACTTAGAACTGTGGTGTTTGATGATGGAGTAACCCTAAAAATGAGAGCGTCCACACGTCTGTGGAGGAATATAGGTTTCTCTCCACGGTCATCTCGTATACCGCAATTCAAGTAATATATGCCGGGAGCAAGATTATTCTTAAGCCGAAATGAAATCTTACGTCTTTCTCCTGCACAAAAAAAACCGCTATCTTTGCATTCAGACAGCGAGGTGTCTGTACCATATATTGCTATACCTTCTTTTGTCTTAATCATTATTGCAAATACAGGGCTTACGACATCCTCGGTGAATGTAACAATGTAATTGACACAAAAATCATTTTTAGCCTGTATAACATTTATTGGGTTGTCATGCTGGTCAGAAATCCATATATTTTCAATTATAGCGGCGCCATTTCCATAACTCATTTCACAGGTGGAAACAAGGCTTTGATCAAACAGCGCCACTCTCATATTCGATTTTTTTCGTTGTTGTCCTCCAAACAAGAAACGTTCGTATTCATCGCATACGGTTTTCGCCGTACCGATAGCTGCGATTTCACCGTTTTTGAGAAAAACCGCTCTATCGCATATTTTTTTTACCGTTTCCATACTGTGACTTACAAATAGCAAGGTGGTCCCATGCGAACGAAAGTCTTCGATTCTTCGAAAACACTTGCGCTGAAAAGCAGCATCCCCCACTGAAAGTGCTTCGTCCACGATGAGAATTTCAGGACGCCAGGCGGTGGCCACGGCAAATGCCACGCGCATCTGCATCCCGTTGGAGTAGGTGCGCACCGGCTGGTCGAAATACTCGCCGATCTCCGCAAAGGCCTCGATGTCCGCCATGGCGGCCTCGATCTGTTCTCGGGAAAAACCCATCAAGCCGGCCGCATGCCGCACGTTCTGCCGCCCGGTAAGTTCCGGATGAAAGCCCATGCCTAGTTCCAGAATGGCGGCGATCCGGCCCCTGACCTCCACCTGTCCCTCGGTAGGCTGAAGAGTCCCAGTGATGATCTTAAGAAGAGTGCTCTTTCCGGCACCGTTTTGCCCGATGATACCAACGGCTTCCCCCTCCCGAACATCGAAATTGATGTGACGCAGCACCCAGGCTTCTTCGGCCGGCTTTACAGGAAGCCCAAACCAACGCGCAAAACGGTGCCACTCACTGCGATAACGCCGGAAGGCCTTGCCTATGTCTTGAACGCGAAGCACGATCATAGCACGTCCACCATCTCCTCGGCAGCCCGCCGAAAAACAAACAAGGCCATCCCCAGCAGCGCAAGGGCGATTCCCGCGACAGGAACCAAGTTTTGGATATTTGGGCTGGAGCCGTAAACCAGCACCTGATGGTAGGCTTCCACCAGCGGGCACATAGGATTGAGTCCGAACCACGCCCGGTAACGCTCCGGGATGATGCCTGCAGGATAGACGATGGGTGTAAACCAGAACCACACCTGCAACACGATGGGGACCACCTGGCCGATATCGCGCAGGAAAACGTTCATGATTCCCAGTGTAAGACCCATACCCACCGCCAAGGCGGCAAGCATCAGTGTCAGCGGAAGGAGCCAGAACATGGCAGGTGTAAAGTGGTGCCCCAAAAGCACGAAAATGCCCAGTGTGGCCACCAGCAATAAAAGGTTGTCCAAAAGGCTGGATCCAATGACAATGGCGGGAAGCGTAATCCTTGGAAAGCTCATTTTCTTCATCAAATTCCCTTGCTCGATGAAAAGCGTGAGACTGCGGGTGATGATCTGGCTGAAAAGGGTCCAGGCCAATAGACCGGCCATCAAATAGATGGCGTAGGCATAGCGGTTGTCGATGCCCGGCAACTTTGTCCCCAGAACGTTGGACAGTATGAGAGCGTAGATGAGAACCTGCGCTAGAGGATTGATAAGCATCCAGAGTCCGCCGAGCTTGCTTCGAGCAAAACGGCTGACCTGTTCGTTACGAATGGAGCTCCAGACAAAGTGACGGTAACGCCACAACGCGTAAAGCATTCCGCGCATCAGGCTGCTCCTGGGTGAAGTCTTTGAGTGCGACGGCGTCTTCGTTCACCATGGCCCCATGGCACTCGCTATATAGTCGTCTGTCAGCGGCCATACAAGACCCAAGAAAGTTTGGATTGCAAGGTCCGGCGCCGTTGAGACATACGGTTTTCTTCGATCACTTTGCGAAAGACAGCCAGAGTCTTTCGGGCTGTTCGAGTCCAGCTGAATGCGGCGGCACGTCGAAGACCCTTCTGGAAAAGATGGGCACGGTACGCCGAAGAATCGATCACTTCATCGATGGCGGCAGCTAAATCTTCAGCGTCGAAAGGGTCAATCAACCGCGCGGCATCCCCGGCCACTTCAGGCATGCTGGAGACATTGGAACAAATAACCGGGCATCCACACGCCATGGCTTCCAGAATGGGAAGACCGAAGCCTTCATACAGGCTGGGGTAAACAAGAGCGGTGGCTCCCGAATAGAGCCGAGCCAAGGTTTCGTCATCCACGTAACCCACAATGAAGATTCTTTTTTCCAGCCCCTTGGATCGGGCTGCTTCCAGCCAACGCTTTTCACCCCATGCTTCCCAACCGACGAGCACAAGCGGAATATCGAATCGGCATCGTTCCAATGCTTCAATCACAAGACCAATGTTTTTCCGGGGTTCCAAAGAACCGACGAAGAGCAAGTAGTCTTCGGGCAGGCCAAGCGCCCTGCATGCGGCCGCCACATGTTCTGAAGGTCTGGGCCGAAAAACTTCGGCGGGTGCCAGAGGAACAGCCGCGACTCGGTTCTCGGGCCACCGTAAAATCTCGCAGATTTCTTCGCGTATGTATTCGGAAGGAGTCAAAATGTGCGTTGCATATCCCATTTTTCGTCGCCAAAGGCACTTGAAAAACCACACACGTTCCCGTGGATGTGTTTCTGGATACCGAAGAAGGGAGAGATCGCACAGGCTGAAGACTTGGGGCACGGTCGACAAGCCAGCAGGGGTAAAGGACGCTTCGTGATAAATATCGTAAGGCTTCTTGTGGCAGAGGCGCCGCAGGTTATTTTCGTAGCCAAACCAATAAAGACAACGAAGGGTGAAAACCGCCGGATCCGGAAGCTTCCACAGAGTGCCTATGTATCGGGCCCATCTTGAGGGTTCCGCGGCCTGCGGCATGCCATCATGTATTTTCCTACCGTCGAAGAAATCCACCTGAATGTCGCAGCAATCCTCATCGGTTTTCATGGCTCCATAAAGGCTTCTTAGGTAACGTCCGATACCCGTCACCAGGCCGATAAGTGGAATCGCGTCAACAAGTATTCTCACGGTCGTTTTTCCACACTATTCAGAAGGCACATTTCAAGATCCAAGTCTGCGTATGCTCATGCTCCGGCTCATGCAGCTTACGATCCAGCCCGAAGACTGAAGCCGAAGTTTTTGCAATTCTCCTGCGAAGAATCCATCCTGCGATGCAGCTCTGCGCTAGCTGCAAAACATACCCGCACGCGTATACAAGAAACAAGCCGGGAATGCAACCCAGAACCCTCTTTCCGCCCGTGATCACTCCCGAACCACCACCGTTTTCAATTCCTTGAGGCTGCTTGCGCCTTCGGCCTTGTGCGCCGCGAGACCATGCGTTATGAATGCTCGCACCGGCAGGCGATCGATCGCGGGGTATGGAGCGTGAAGGTTGTAATGGTGAAAAGATGGAACCTTTCTGGGTGGTGATTCCGGCGCATAACGAGGCGGCTTCCATTGGGGAGGTGGTGCGCGGGGTTCATGCACTGTTTCCGGCATCAGTGGTCGTGGTTGACGACCAGAGCACCGATGAAACAGCTCAAAAAGCCAGGGAAGCCGGCGCCGTGGTGCTTTCGCTTTCCGTGCATCTGGGCGCGTGGTGTTCAACTCAAACCGGTATTCGATACGCCTTGGCTCATGGATGCCGCCATCTGGTCACCATGGATGGAGACGGTCAGCATCGGCCGCAAGATATTTCCCGCATTCTGCGCCCTCTGCTGGATGGGGAAGCCGACGTGGTCATCGGATCCTGTGTGGAACGCGGCAGTGCCGCCAGAAAATTCGCCTGGCATGTTTTTCGGCGCATCACGGGCCTCCATGTGGCCGACCTCACCTCGGGCTTTCGTGCTTACAATCGTGAAGCCCTGGAAATCCTTGCCGGTCGGGAAGCCACTCTGCTGGATTATCAGGATGTGGGGGTCCTTCTTTTCTTGAAGCGTTTCGGACTTCGTTTTTCGGAAGTCCCCGTAACCATGAATCCTCGAAAAAACGGCCACAGCCGAGTGTTTCACACATGGCGGGCCGTTCTCTGGTACCTTCTCTATTCCGGGCTCATTTCGGTGAGCAAACGACCTTATCCGGTCTTGGTCTCCATTGTCAACACGCTCTCCTTCAATCGGCGTGCGGGAAACACATCATGAAACCGTCCCCGCAATGGGTATCGGCCGTCATCGGCATCCTGGTCTGCCTCATCATCCTCTATCTTCTTCGGCGGGATCGCATGCAGGTGCGCTATGCCCTGTGGTGGTTCTGTGTCGCGGCCGCAGCCTTTTTCTTGGGCCTGTTTCCAGGGATTATGGACAATGTCGGCAGGGTTTTGGGGGTTCATTATCCGCCGGTCCTTGTTCTCGTTGCTACGACAGCGTTGCTTTTTGTGAAAAGTCTGACCCAAGACATGGACCGATGCCGCCGGGAACAGAACATGCGACGCCTGGCTCAGCGCCTGGCCATGCTGGAAGCGCGTCTGGAAGCCATGGAAAAGAAGAGGCGTGCGGACACAGAGGAGAAGCCCGTGGACATGCCGGAAACCGATGAAAAACACCCGTGAACAGCAGAGGTGGTCGGTTATGGGGCGGATGCGGCGGTTCGCACCGACAAGGTGGTAATCATCGGATGGGCCCTGGAGAAATAGCCCGGCATGTTGTTGATCATCGGGGGTTTACGGGGCGGACACATCGGTCCGCCCCTACAGGGCCTTGGCACAGTGGAAGGTGACATTGGGGAGGTCCCCGCTGGGGGGGGGGTTTGGGGGCGGGCTCGGGGGGCCGCCCCTACAGGGCCTCGGCATTGCGGCAGGTGACATTGGGGAGGTTCCAGTTGGGGGGGACGTTTTGGGGTGGACACATGGGTCCACCCCTACAGGGCCTTGGCACAGTGGCAGGTGACATTGGGGAGGTTTCAGCTGGGGGGACGTTTTGGGGTGGACACATGGGTCCGCCCCTACAGGGCCTTGGCACAGTGGAAGGTGTTATGGGGAACGTCCCGGCCCGGGGATGGTTTTGGGGGCGGAGGCGGCGGTGCGCCCCACAGGGTGTTGGTTATTGGGTGGACTGGGGAGAGTGGAGATCCCGTGGGTTGTGGTCGCCAGGGGCGGAGGGATGCCCGGAAGGACTTTTTTCTTTCTGCGACCAAAGACCTTGAGGGTCTTGATGGACGCCTTCAAGGCATGTGGAAAGATGGAGTTCGGCCCGTCTGAGGACCACACCCATATCGCGACACACGTTTTCCAGTTGTTGGGCGATCTCTTGGGACACGTCGCGAGAAGCGACTACAATGTCCTGCACCCCATATCGACGGATAAGCTTTCGCAGGTGACGCAAGCTTCCCAAAACCTTGTAGCCGAACACGCGACGCCTTAGAGTCCTTTCATCTTCGTCGATAAAACCCACCGGAACCAATCCCCATTGGGTGTTTTCTAAAAGTTCCTGAAGCACGTACCCGCCATTGCGATTGGCCCCGTAAATCAGCGTGGGACGCCCTGTTCTTTTGGCAAGTCTGTTGAGAAATTCAGAAAGAAAACGAAAGGAAAGCCGGGATCCTGAAAGGGAAACGAAAGCCAAAAGCCAATAGATGCTGAAAACGGTTCGAGAAAACCCTTTGAAATCGTAAGCGAAAACCAAAACCGCGACACTGAGGCACACCGCGGCACTTACCGCCAGAAAATGTACGCTCAAATCCGACAGGGTTGTGTAACGCCACACGCCTTTATAGATCCCGAAGGTGACATACGCCGCCAAGGAACAGACCACAATGACCGGAAGGCTTCCGAGAAACAATGGAAAAGCATTGGGATCGGACCAGCGCTCGTAGCGCAGGTAATAGGCCAGCCAATAACAAAAGGCGACAAGGAAAACGTCCAGAAGGACTTCAAAGACGCGTTTCTTGTAGGTGAACTGAATCCACAAGACGGTGAGGGCCGGCTTCTTTTCGAGAAGGCTTTTTTCTCCTATGGGGTAGACGCGCACCTGGGCCAGACGCACGAGAAAAACCAACGTGATGATCACGAAAAGGAATGCCGCCGCGTAGAAAAGTCCCATATCCAGGGCGCTCAAAAGAGCCACGGCGCCACCCAAAGCCGAAAAGCCGTAAAGAACCCGCACCGATCGCTTTTCATCCAAACCGATGGCCACCAGACGGTGCGACGTATGATCCCGGCCTCCGCAGGCCACCGAGCGGCAGAAAACGGTCCGCATCACGGAAACCAGGGCCATGTCCGCCACAGGCAGGCAAAACACGAAAAGCGGTGCCATGACAATGGGCACCAGATGCCCATGCCGGCTCAGTTCGTTTTGCGTACTGATGCCCGCCAAGACAAAACCCAGAAAAAGACTGCCGCAATCCCCCATGAAAATGGAAGCCGGATGACTGTTATGGCGCAGGAATCCCAAAACGGCTCCCATGAAAATGGGCAAAAGCATCATATGAGGTTCCCTGGGAAGGCCTCCGGCCGACACCGTTTCAAAGGCAAGCAGAAAGAAAGCGGCGATGGCCGCCACTCCGGCACTCAAACCGTCCATATTGTCCAACAGATTGAAGGCGTTGGTGATACCAACGATCCAGAGAATGCTCAAAAACGTGTTGGCCGTCTTGGATACGAACCAATCCACCTTGTAGCCGAAAAAAACCAACACGGAAGCCAGAACGATTTGTCCTGCCAGCTTGGTCTGAGGGGAAAGGTTTCGAAAATCGTCCCAGAGCCCGAGAAGGAACATGCCGAAACCACAAACCAACAAAGGCATCAGGGGCAGAAGGGATCGGGCCTCGGACCCGAACACACCGAAAAGGGCACCAAGGATCGTCACCCCGTAAAAGGTCGCTGCCATGGCGATCCCCCCAAGAAGGGGGGTTTGTTTTTTGTGCCAGCGGTCTTCACGAGGCACAGCCACCTTTTTGTACCGAACAGCCAAGGATCCTACACGAGGCGTCACCCACCAGCCGATGGCCAGAGCCGCCGAAAACAAGGCTACGGCCTGAAGCCAATACAGGGTGATCTCCATGTTCTTTTCCCCCCCACGATCAGCTCTGGTAGTACGCAATCACGCTTTGAATAATGCCCCTCAGGTCCACCTGAGGGGTAAAACCGGTCAGGTCCTTCAGTTTTGTAATGTCCGGACAGCGACGTCGCATGTCTTCAAAACCCGGACCATAAGCCCGCTCGTAAGGAATGTATTCGATTTCGGAACGGCTTCCCGTCATTTCTTTCACCAGCTCGGCCAGCTCACGGATGGTGATTTCCTGAGGGTTTCCCACGTTGACGACCTGACCCACGGCTCGCGGTTCCGCCATAAGGCGTACCAAAGCTTCCACCACGTCGGAAACATGGGTAAAGGATCGGGATTGGGATCCATCCCCGTAAACGATAATGGGTTTATTCAGGAGAGCTTTTTGGACGAAATTGGGAACCACCATCCCGTACTGGCCTGTTTGTCGAGGCCCCACCGTGTTGAAAAGGCGTACGATGATCACCGGAAGCTTTTTTTCTTCGTGGTAAGCCAAAGCCAGAAATTCATCCAGGGCCTTGGAACAGGCATAAGCCCAGCGACGTCGTGAAGTGGGCCCGATCAAGCTGTCCCCGTCTTCCCTTAACGGCGCGCCTCCGTTATCGTCCATGGCCTTGCCGTAAACTTCCGATGTGGAGGTGATGAGCACCTTCTTCTTGTGCCGATTGGCGCACCGGAGCACCACTTCGGTCCCTCGCACATTGGTTTCCAGGGTTTCCACAGGGCGGTTCATGATGAGCTTCACGCCCACGGCCGCCGCCAAATGGTAAACTTCATCACACTGGGCCACCAAAGCGTCCATTCTGGATTCATTGAGAATAGTGTCCACCATCAACTGAAAACGGCTGTGGTTGTTCAGGGAAGCAATATTTTGCAAACTTCCCGTGGTCAAATTGTCAATGCCGATGACGTCGAGTCCATCCGAAACAAGTCGATCCGCCAAATGCGATCCGATGAATCCTGCTGCTCCCGTGATCAAAACTTTTCGGCTCAAGAGTTTCCCGTCCTTATCCAGTATGTCTCCGCGCCTCTTTTACCCTGACGTTCCCTGGCATCCCGCTTTTCATCCCTTGCAGGTTTCGTGCTGTGGGTGTTATGGGATGTCGCTCGTTCACGCGGCTTATGTGTCCGGGCTTAAGGTTCGGGTTTTCGATCCCCACTTGCACAGGAAAAATCTCCATGTCCTTGGACGTTTTCATCGTCAACTACCACAGTGAAATGGAAACCGTCAATTGTGTTCGCTCTCTTCTCGGCACATCCCTTCGTGTCTTTGGACCACGGTTTCACATCGCCGACAACGGTTCCTCTCGAGACTGGAAAACCCTGGATCTGCCATCCACTACAAAAATTTATCGACTTCCGACAAATGTCGGTTTCGGCAAGGCCGTGAACCTGCTCAGCCGCATGAGCACGGCGCCTTACTTCATTCTGGTAAACCCGGACAGCCTGTTCTTGGAAGGCCCGTGGCCCGATCTTTTCCACTTTCTGGAAAAAACACCTGACGTCGGCATCGTCGGCCCCCGGATTTTGGATCCCGACGGATCCGTTCAGGGGTCAGCTCGATCCTTTCCTTCCCTGTCCACCGTCTTGTTTGGAAGATCGTCCCCTTTGACCCGGCGCTTTCCCAACAATCGATTTTCCAAACGAAACGTGCTCCATTTGAACGGCGATGACTCCCAACCCCGCCTTGTGGACTGGGTTTCCGGAGCTTGCATGATGATTCGCCAAAGTGCTTTTAAAGCCCTAGGTGGGTTCGACGAAAGGTTCTTTCTTTTTTGGGAAGATACCGATCTGTGTGCCCGCATGAAAAAAGCCGGATGGCATATCGTTTACCATCCGGCCTTGAGCATCATCCATCACGTGGGGACAAGCCGCGGTCATGCACCGCTGCAATCCCGCCTGCATTTTCACCGAAGCGCTTTTCGCCTCTTCTGCAAGCATTATCCGCGATTGTCCGGCCTTCTCGCCCCTGCCGTGGCTCTAACACTGGCAGCCCATTTCGTGCTTTCTCCGCTCTGGAACCGTTCGCGTCTTTCCTGAATCCTCCTTCAGAAAATCTATTGATTCTGCTTTTTTAACATATCCAGCAGCGGATTGCTTCCCGATTTGGAACCCTGGGGTGGCGGAAAAGGTCCTTGGCCGGCTCCTTGCCCCGATCCTTGTCCCTGGCGGGCCTTTTCAATAGCTTCCTGGAGCGGGTTGGATCCACCGCCTTGGGCCTGAGGCTGTGCCTGTCCCGGCGGGGTGGCGCCTTTCCCCGGTGTCACACCTTTAGGGGTCGGGCCGAAAGGACTGGGTGGCTGACCTTGGCCTTGAGCTTGTTCCTGCCCGGCGCCTTCCGGAGCGCCTTTTGAAGGCAGCTGGCCTTTATCAAAGGGGCCTGCGGCCAGTTCCAGAGGTTGCGGTCTGTCTTTATCCGGACCGTAAAGGGGCAGCCGAAGGGTTTCACCGGATCCTTCCAAAACGATGGTATTGGCACCGATCTCTTTCAGGACATAAGGCCCTACGGTGTCCCCTTCCCTATACCAAGCAGCCGTGGAGGTTCCTTCTCTGGGGGAGTTTCCCGTGTCCAGAAGAGCTTTTTTCCCGTCGGCCGTACCCATGACACCCGTAAAAACCACCCGCGCCGTGTTGGGTTGGGATTTCGGGGTATGCGAAACATTACTTTCGGGGACCAGAAGATGTTTGACTACCATGGGCGGCTGCGGTTCGTTTCCGTCCGACGCCGCTCGAGCCCATCCGCCGAAGACGGTTCCCATCAAGAGCAACAGGTTCACAACCATCACCGAACACCACATTTGCCTCTTCCTCATTTTTCAACCCTCCTTCTCTTGCGCCATAGCACATTTTCCTTCCAACACACCGTCATCAACAAGACCCAAAGCGCCGTGGCACCTGAATCCGGCAAAGTCTTCAACTCGGCGCGTTTTTTGCCTTCTTCATTGTGTTTTGATTCCTTTTCGGGCACATTCGCCGCGGACTTTGACTTTTGTGACTTTTGAAGATTTCTTAAACTGTTATGAACAAGGCCGTCCTTGCCCTTATCTTGTGGATCCTGTTCACCGTGCCAACCTTTTTGGGGCTTGGAACGCCTTCGGCTTTTGCCGATTCGAGCCGGGAGAGCAGCTCACGGCGGGTGGCCGTGGTTGTCTCGGCTCCTCTTCGCCCATACCTGGAAGCCCTCAAAGGCCTCTCGGCTTCCCTTGCCCAACTCGGCTTTCAACCACTGCAGCCTATCACTCTGCCGCAGGACACTCAAGGAGACTTTCGCACCGTGCAAAACGAACTGCTTCGGCTTTCGGCCGACGTCTTCATCTCCATCGGCCCGGAAGCCCTGCCGCTCGTGGAAAAGGTCTCCATGACACGCAATCTTCCCTGGGTCTATACCATGGTTCTGGATCCCACCAAACTCGTTTCCCATGCCGCCTCAACGCCTTGCGGTGTCTCTCTGTCTCTTCCGGCCGCCGAACAGATTCAAGCGATCGTACGAACTTTTCCACAAAGAAAACACCTTGGCGTCTTTTATTCCACGCCGGCCAATCGGGACTTCCTTCAAGAAGCGCAACGGCATGCCGAAAACCTCGGGTTGACTCTTCACCCCATCCCCGTCACCGGACCGAAGGATGTTCCCGACCGCCTCTCCCGGTCTTTGCCTCACCTGGATGCTTTGTGGATCATTCCGGACCCGGCCATCGATTCCCGAGCCCTCGTGGAATACCTTGTGGAAACGGCTCTTTTGCATAACGTTCCGTCCATCGGGTACAATCGATACTTTCTGGAAGCCGGGGCCGCCATGGCCTTTGTCCTGGATTATGAAAAAATCGGCGCAGCCACCGCCATGCTTCTCGATCTGTCTCTTCGGTCCAATCGATGCCCGGAAGTGGTGCCGGCTTACGATGTTCTTGTCAATGAACACGTGATGCGTCGTCTCATAGATCACTCCAAGGATGAAAAGAGATGACACGACGCTTGGGATTTCTTGCGAGGCTTCTTTTGGTCGGGTTTTTCCTGATCGGTGGAGCCGTCTCCGCTCTGGGCTACATGGGCTTGAAAATGATTCGGGACTTTACGGAAGCCCGCTTTCGAGAACGGAATCAGTTCATAGCCGACAACCTGGCCCGTAACTGTGAGCTGGGGCTGATCATAGAGGATCGACGTATGCTGCAACGTCTTGCGGACAACCTTTTGACCGAAGAAAGCCTGGTGCTTGTGGAGATCCAAAATGCTCAAGGTGAAATCGTAGCCCGAGCCGAAAAACCGAACAAAGGACCCACAACACTCAGTACCGCGTCCGTACGTCTGCGAAAGATCGGGGAAATGAATGTTCCTTTGGGATCCACGCCTTCCGAATCCGATACCGCCGTTCTGGGATCCGTGCGTCTCGCCTTCAGCCTGGCGCATATTCAGGCTTTGTCCCGGGATCTTGCCCTTACTTTTGTTTTCATTTCCCTCGTCATCGTGGTTTTCGCGCTTTCCTGCTTCTTCCTTTTTGCGCGGTCGCTTCTCACCCCCATTCACCATCTGGCGGACACAGCCCGAGACGTGGCTGCAGGAAATCTTTCCGTCCGCGCCCCTTTAAGCACCGTGCCGGAAGCACGGACTCTGGCTGATGCCGTCAACACCATGCTGGACGCCTTGCAAGAAAACCGTCGGGCTTTGGAAGAAGCCTACCAGGAGATGATCCGGCAAAAATCCTTTGCGGAAATGGGACGCGTGGCCATGGTGGTCGCGCACGAAGTGAAAAACCCTCTGGGCATCATCAAGAGTTCTCTGGACCTCATGAAACGGCAACGAGGTCTTGCCGACGACGACCTGCTTGTTCAGTACATGGAAGACGAAATCCAAAGGCTCAACCGATTGATAGAAGACTTCCTTCTCTTTTCCAAACCAGCCAAGCCCCACTTCAGCCTGATGGATTTGAACCGCCTGGTTCAGGATGTAGTGGACCGGTATCGGCTTCAGGTGGAAAGCCCCGAGCTTGCAATTGAGACGGCAATCTCCGAGAATACGGCCCGAGCCCGCATCGACCGGGACTTGGTCATGCGTGCCGTGGCCAATCTCATCCAGAACGCCTTGGACGCCAATGACGGCGCAGGCATTGTTACCGTGGCCACCGAAGAAAGCGGTCCTTTTTGGACTGTTCACGTGATGGATCAAGGACCCGGCGTCCCGGAAGAACTTGGGGCACGTATCTTTGATCCCTTTTTTACCACCCGGGCCAAGGGGACAGGGCTCGGCTTGGCTTTTGTGGCTCAGGTGGCTCGAAGCCACGGCGGCTCGGTGACCTTTGTGAACCTGGAAGGGAAAGGAGCCCGTTTCAGCCTCTCTCTTCCCCTGCAGGAAGCGGTGTCGGCACCGACGTTTTAGAAGTCGTGAGGTTTCGTATGGCACGGATTCTTGTGGTCGATGATGAAAAGAAAATGCGGCATCTGCTGAGCATGATGCTGGAAAACCGCGGCCATACGGTGGACCAGGCGGCGGACGGCCGCGAAGCCTTGGATCTTTTGGGCCGAAAACCATACGATCTGGTCATCACAGACCTTCGCATGCCCCATGTGGACGGTCGCGAACTGTTTCGGCTCATGAAAAGCCAAGGACTGGACATTCCCGTCATTTTCATCACGGCCTTTGCCACGGTGGAATCCGCCGTGGAATCCCTTCAGGAAGGCGTGGTGGATTACATCTCCAAGCCTTTTGAAGAAGAGCGCATTCTGGCCACGGTGGAACGCACTCTGAGGCTTTCGAGCATTCTGGAAGAAAACCGGGATCTTCGTGACGAACTGCGGCGCATGAGCGGTTCCGACGAGATCATCTATCGTTCGGAAGCCATGAAACGCGTCGTGAATCTAGTGAAAGCCGTGGCCGAAGAAGACACCACGGTGCTGATTCGTGGAGAATCGGGAACGGGGAAGGAACTTTTGGCCCGGTTCATTCATCACCTGAGTCCTCGGCACAAGAAACGCTTCGTGCCTTTGAACTGTGCCGCCATTCCTCAGGGGCTCATTGAATCGGAACTTTTCGGCCATGAAAAAGGAGCTTTTACCAGCGCGGATCGGCGCAGTCTCGGCAAGTTTGAAACGGCTTCTCAGGGCACTCTGTTTCTCGATGAAATCGGAGACATGCCCTTGGAGGCTCAGGCAAAACTTTTAAGAGTTTTACAGGAAAAAAAGATTCAGCGTATCGGAGGCCAGGTCGAAATTCCGGTGGATGTGCGGATCGTGTGCGCCACCAACCAGGATCTGGAAGCCCTGGTGCAGGAAGGTCGGTTCCGTTCGGATCTTTTTTACCGTATCAATGTGTTTCCCATTGAACTGCCGCCTCTGAGGGACCGTCAAGAAGATGTGCCGCTTTTGGCGCAGTATTTCGCCCAGCGCTTTTTCGAATCCGATGACGTGGAAATCACCCCCGGTGCTATGGATCTTCTCCTGAACTATCCCTGGCCGGGCAATGTGCGGGAACTGGCCAACGTCCTGGAAAGGGCCTGTATCCTGGCCAAGAAAACCCGACGTATCACGGCGGAACATGTCATGTTTCTCAAACCGGGCGGGGACGGGGAAACAGCGGCAGGCACTTCTTTCAAGCTGCCCGCTCAAGGCATCAACCTGGAACTTTTGGAAATGGAACTGGTGGAACAGGCTCTGGCCCTGGCCAACAACAACCAGAGTGCCGCCGCTCGGCTTCTGGGGCTCACTCGGGCCAAGTTTCGCGTCCTGTACCGCCAATACATCGATTATCTTCGAAACAACAGGCGCCTGGTCTCATGAACCGTCGATACCGATGGCTGCTCTTCATCTGCTGCCTGTGGCAGGCCGCCTTTGGAGCGACTTCGGCTTTGAACGCCGAAACGCTTTCGGCTCCATGGGACGACGGCACAAGCCTTTTGTTCCTGGGTGAAGACACGGACGTGCTCACCCTGGCCACACGTCGAGAAGAAAGCGCCGCCAAGGCTCCTGCGGTCGCTCAGGTTTTGACCCGAAACGATTTCTGGGACCGAGGCGACACCACACTTAGCCGTGTTCTGGCTTACCAGCCTGGATTTTTCATGGCTTCCAAGGAATACGGAACCCGGGCGTATCTACGAGGCATTCCCGAAAGCACGCTCTTTCTTGATAACGCCGTCCCTTTGCGTTCGGAAGCTTCCAAGAATTTTCATCAACTGGACCAGGATCTTTCCCTGGCGGGCGTGAAAAGAATCGAAATTGTAAGGGGAGCCGCCTCGGTGCTGTGGGGACTTGATGCCTTTTCCGGCGTGGTCAACGTGGTGCCGCTGACAGGCAAAGACTTTCAAGGCGTGGAAACAGGCCTTTTGTTCAGTGCTGGGGAAGAAAGCCGTCAGGCTTACGTGAATCTGGGAGAATGCGGTGCCAACTGGTCGGGTTTCGGGTCATTGACCGTGGGTGAAAGCGATGTTCAAAAGGGTCGAGCGTCCGTGGTGCGGTTTTGGGACGGCCCCAAAGACACCCCTGTGGCGCCTTTCGAGCGTTACGGGACCGAAACCTCGGATTCCCTGAAGAACTTTGATTTTTCCGGGAACATGACCCTGGGAAACGCCCTGACCGTTTCCGGAAGGTTGGCTCAAAGCCGTACTCCGTACCTTTTGTCCAGTTCCGATCGCGTTCTTTCCTGGCTGGAAGAAAGGCGTACCGACGTCGGCCGCATCAAGGCGGATTTTCAGAAGCCGATCAGCTTGGAAACGTCCGTGAAGGCTTCCGCCTACTACCTGAGCCTGGCTCCCGAAACACGGATCATCGATCGGCGTTTTTCTCAGCGTGAAGACACCTTTTACACCGAAGCACTCCTGGAACGGTCCCTCTGGACCGGCCGAGGACTGGTGACGACGGGCGTTTCTTTCAAGAACACGCGGGTGGAAGACGCCCTTATCTGGAAGAATTACTTTCCGGATTTTCTCATGCCCGAAAATACGGCCTTTCTTCCCGACTACGCCTTCAAGGACTTTGAACATTCCATGGGCTCGGCCTTTGTGCAATACCTGCACAAGACCCGCTCGTGGGACGCCGTGGCGGGACTGCGGTTCGACCTTCATAACGAATACGAAGACAGCCTGAACACGAGCTTCGGTCTGGTGTGGCACCCTTCGGATGTTTTCACCATGAAATTCCTTTACGGAACCGCCTTTCGAAGCCCTTACGGGCGCCAATACGCAGAAGACTTTTCAAGGGAAAAGCTGGAAAAGGCGCGCAATTTTTCCGTAAATGCAGCCTGGCGTTCCCACGATCGTTTCAGCGCGGAACTGACCGGTTTTTACACCAAGATTTCCGATCATGTCATGGAAGATCCCTTCGCCGGGGTTTCGCTTCCCAATGAACAGGAATTTTGGGGGCTGGAAGCTTCCGCCCGCTGGCACCTGATTAGGACACTCGCCGTTTTCGGTCATCTGACCGCTCTGACGCATCAGGGACCGGAGGAAACCTACCGATACACGGAATTCACGATTCTCGGCCCCGGCGGCGAGCAGGAAGAAACCGTTGTGGACCTCACTTATCCTTTTGATGCAGGCCCTAAGACGTTTGGAAACCTAGGACTCCTATGGACGCCGACCAAGAAGCTCTCCGGCCGGATTCGGCTCAGGTATTTTTCGGAAACCACCCTAAGTTACCCCAGAGGGCTCCTCAAGGCCAGGGCCCCTGAAGTCTGGCTTCTGGATCTGGACACGGTCTACAAAGACTGCCTTGTCCCCAAGCTGGATCTGACAGCCGCCGTCACCAACGCTTTGGACCGGGACTACGAAATTCCAGGCACCTACAGCATGATCGACGGTTCTCCCTTCACCTTTCACCTGCAACTGCGTTATCGGTGGTAGCTATGACGAACAACGAGACCCAACTTTCGACCCCTGCAGCCCGTTTCCACATCACCCCTTCATGGCGACGCCTCTTTCTGTTTCCGGCGTTGCTCATCGCCGCCGTGCTCCTGTGTTATGCCAATTCCTTCCATGTGCCCTTTGTTTTTGACGACTACAATTCCATCGTGGACAATCCTCGAATCGAAGACCCCTCTCGGTTGCTCTCACAGGACCCGCTTCGTCAACCTCGCGTGCTCGTGGATCTCACCTTTGCCCTGAACCATGCTTTAGGGGGACAAAACGTCTTCGGCTATCATTTGGTCAACACGGCCGTGCATGCCGTCAATGCGCTCCTGGTCTACGCCCTCACCCTGACGCTTTTATCGGCCCTAAAACAAAGAAGAAACTGGGCTCCGGCGGAAAACGTGCCTTCAGAAGTCTTTGCCCTGGTCACGGCCCTTGTTTTCGCCTGTCATCCCATCCAGACCCAGGCCGTGACCTATATCGTGCAGAGATACACGTCCATGGCCGCCATGTTTTATCTGGCTTCCATCCTGTTTTTCCTTCAAGCACGTCTCATCTGCTCCCCAGCCAAAACCTCCCCCCCACCTTCCCAACCTCACGATTCCCGATTCCCGACTTCACCACTTCACGATTCCCGACCTCACGATTCCCGATTCCCGACTTCACGATTTCACGACTTCACGACTTCACGATTCACGATTTACGATTGCACGTTGTCCCTTCTTTTCTTCGTCCTGTGCGCCCTTTGCGCCGTTTTGGCTTTCTTGAGCAAGCAAAACAGCGCCAGTCTACCCTTGATGATTCTTCTTGTGGAATATGTCGTCTTTGACCGTTCCTGGCGTGGGTGGGTTCGAAAAGCTCTGGCGGCCCTTCCCCTTGTTCTGCTTTTTGCCGCTTTTGTGCTTTACGCCATGAGGGGGACTTCCACCTGGAGTGATTTCGGCGCCCTTTTGGAAGATGTGGATCGCGCCACACGGGAAACCCAGGTCGTGGATCGTTGGACCTATGCCGTCACACAGCTTCGAGTGCTCTGGATCTACCTCGGTTTGCTCATTCTTCCAATCCGCCAATGTCTGGACTATGCGTATCCGTTTACGTCTTCGTTTCTTTCCGGGTGGACGCCCTTGGCCGCCGCCGGGCTTCTGGGCCTGATCGGAGCAGGGGTTTTCAGCCTGCGCCGAAACCCCTTGTTCAGTCTTGCCGTGGGCTGTTTTTTTGTCGCCTTGTCTGTGGAATCCAGCTTTTTTCCCATTCGAGACGCTCTTTTTGAGCATCGGCTCTATCTTCCTTCCGTGGCTTTTTGCTGGGTGGTGTCCTTGGTGTTTTTCTGGATTTTAAAGCGTCATCGAATCACCGGCGTGGTCGTCACGGCGGCGGTGATCCTGGCTCTGGGCACCGCCACCCATTTGAGAAATCGTCTGTGGCAGAATCCGGTGGCCCTGTGGCTTGAAGCCGTGCAGTGTAACCCTCACAATGCTCGAGCCCATAACAATCTCGGAAAAGCTCTCATGGATCTGGGAAACTATGCGGAAGCGCGCAAAGCTTTCGGGGTCGCCTTGCAGCTCAACCCCAAAAGCTTTGATGCGCAGCTTAATCTGGGGTTGGCTTTGGCGCGTCAAGGTTTGGTGGGGGAAGCTCTGCCCGCCTTTCAGCAGAGCCTGGCGCTTCGTCCCGAAGACCCGAAGGCCCTCTACAACATCGCCTTGGCGTATCACAAAATGCGCCTGTATGAACCGGCTCAATCTTATTACGAACGCGCTCTCAAGGCCGATCCTCACATGGAAAAGGCCGCGCTCAATCTGGCAAACCTTTTCGTGGAACAAAAACAGCCGGTTCAAGCCATAAAGATTCTTGCATCCTATGTGGAAACCCACCCTGACGCCTTGGATGCCGTCTATAACTTGGCTTTCATTCATTTGGAAAACCATCGAGGCGAAGAAGCCCTGAAAGTGGTGGAAGCCGCCTTGGCGCGACGTCCCCGTTCCGCACCCTTGTGGGTGATCAAGGCGGATTTTTTGTTAAAGCTCGGCCGTCACGATCCGGCACGATCGGCCTTGGAAGAAGCCCTGCGTCTATCCCCCAAAAACCCTGAGGCTTTGGCGCTCCAGAAGCGTCTGGTGTCAACCCCTTAGAGACGTGCTTTCGGATGTGTTCAAAACCACTATGCCCTGATGCCCTTCCCGGGAGCGCGGGCCTTCCGGCCCGTCAAATGGGCGGGCGAAACGCCCGCGCTCCCAGGGCAAGGCGCCGTGTAGGTGATTCCTGCCTTGCCTTTGGTCACATGTGACCATGGATTGGTCAGATATGACCACAGGCGGCTATCCCCCTTGTCCCAAAAGAAAAATTTCTATCAGGGCACATCCATCCTCGGTTCACGACGCGCTTCGGGGCGGACACATCGGTCCGGCCCTGCGCTGGGGGCCGTCGTTTTCCTGTGAGGGCGGACCTGTGGTTCCGCCCATATGGTCCATGCGTCCCATCCCTCGTAGGGGCCGACCGATGTGTCGGCCCCCAAGGCCCTTCCATCCCGATTCTTTTTCGGGGCGGACACATCGGTCCGCCCCTACACTGCCGCCGGTCGTTTCCTCGCATGGGCGGGGACGATCCCACATTGCACCGGTCCCTCCCTCGCGTGGGCGGGCACGTCGGTACGACCCTACATTGCCCCCGCTCGTTTCCTCGCATGGGCGGACACGTCGGGCCGCCCCTACGCTGTGGCCCGTCGTTTTCCTGTGGGGGCGGACCTGTGTGTCCGCCCCAAAAAAAACCGGGCCCTGGTCGGCTTGGCCCGATTTCTGCTTCACGCCCTTACGCTCGGTTCGGCCGAAATGAACCCGAACCAAAACGCATGCTTCTGGATCCATGAAGGCAAAACCATGATTCACCTTCACCATTCCCTTACACACGCATACCCCAAAGGCGCCATACGGCCTACGAAACGGTGTCTCTTTGTGCTTCTGCTCGTGGCCTTTGTCCTCTGGTTTTTTTCACCATCCGCCCATGCCGGCTCCGTCCCGGAACTGGAAACGCGGTTCCTGGAACTCACCCAGGCCCTTCGATCGCAGCCGGCACAGCTCGTGGCCTCGCTTTTTCCGGAAACATCTTTTCCTTTGCAGTCGTCACCGTTGTTTCAGAGCCTGTCCGGTCGCGGTGTCCCCAGGTTTGTGGTGAACGAAGCGCTTACCCGCACGGCAGAAGACACGCTCCAGGCGCTCGTCGCTCAAGCGGAAGCCGGCGCGGTGTCCTTTGAAATCGCTCCGCTTTCGGACCGCTTGGCCGAACACGGCTATGCGGCTGTGGAAAAAGGAGAAATCATCACCGCCTTGACCTTCCGCAACTTCGTCCAGCCGGAAGTGGCGGCGGAAGCCCTGTTTCGAGATGTTCTGGCCAAGGAACTTTCCACCCTGGATCTTCGCCAAACGGTGCTTTTAAACCCTCATGTGCGGGAAGTTGGCCTATCCTGTCGAGCCGCCAAAGTAACCCTTAACGGTGTCACGCAAAATGCTTACATCCTTGTGATGGTCTCCGGAGCCAATGTGCTGCATTCCCTAGAACTACACCTCTTTAAGGAACTCAACCGCTGGAGGCAAAACCCCGCAATCGGTCTTTTCCCCGTGCTTCTTTCGGCCTCCACGGGCAATCCCGGCCCATGGGACCTGGAACCTGTTCCCGTCCTTGTTTGGGATTCCAAACTGTACGAAGAGGCACGGGTCCTTGGCGTGGGAACGCTGTCTTCAGACGGCACCGTCCCTCAACCGACCGATGCGGAACTCTCGGACTGGGCGCCCATGTTTCCCGCCCTTCATGTCTCGGTCCCTCTGGATGTCTCCATGGGACTCGACCATCTCACGGCGGCCCTCTGGCAGGCTATTTTGGCGGAAGAAGCGCAACGCTGGGTGAACCAAGCCGGCCCCTATGCCCTGTCTTCTTGGCCCTTCGGCGGAGCTCTGCACCTTTCGTTTCGCTCAGCCCAAGACGGTACCCTTTTTCTCGATGCCGTTCTTTTTGCAGCGGCAAGATCCGATGCTTCCAACCCGGAATCCCGGATTGCAGGAAGCGTCTCACTCCTTGGGTTGCCAGAGGATCATCTTAGGACGATTCAGGAAGTCCGTCTTCTTTCAGCGGCAACGCAACAGGTTAGGGCTGCGGCCCTGGTGGATGCTTCAGGAGGATTTTCCCTGTCGACGCAGGGGCTTTTGTACCCGCCTTTCACCCCTTATGAACTTGTGCTGGTGGATGGGGCGGGGCGAGAACTCTTACGACAGCGGCTTCCCGTGGGACTTGACGGTGGCTTTGTGGAAGTGGTATCAGGTCCGAACTGATGCGAACGGCTTTCCGTTTAAGAATATTTTCGGTAGGAAGGACTTCATGAGCCCGAGGCTAACACACATTTCCATCACACAAACTCTTTCCCTCGTGGTCCCTTTTTTCATGTTACTAAGTTCCTGCCTTCCTACGCACGTCTTGGGATCGGATAACAACACGGGCTCTTCCCAGGCCGCCTCCGAACCTTCTGTCGTGGCGGAAGGCAGGGACGGTTTTCGTGTCACGGAAAGGGATGTGCAGGAACTCATCGAATTTTTTACGACCCACACCATGTTTCAAACCACAGAAAAGGAATACCGCCGCTACACGGTGCAGACCTTTCTTTTTGCCAGGGAAGCCGAACGCCTTGGGTTGATTTCCGAAAAGCAAGAACTCCCCCACGAACCTGTTCCCAGGCGGCTGGCCATGGCGAACATCTACCTTGAACACCGCTTAAGAAACCTTCAACTGGAGCCTGAGGCCGTCCAATCCTATTACCGCGCCTTTCCCGAAAGGTTCCTCAAAGATCCAGGGGCTGAAAAGTGGAAATCGCAGCCCACCCCCCCCATTGAACCCGAAGACCTTCTTCCCTTCGATGAGGTGGCTCCTCAGATTGAAGGTTTTATTCGAGATCAGTTGAGAAGAAGGGTCGAAGCTTTTGCTTTTGAGGACTTAATGACGGCCTATCAAGTGGTCATGAAGTAGGATGACGCGACCCATGAAACGCCTCCTTTTGGCATGCCTATTGCTAGCACTAAACCTCGCGGCACTGGCCTGTGGGGACAAGGTATCGCCCAAGGCTAAATCAGGTTCTGAATCAGGGAATCGATTGATCTTTTCCCAAGAAGCCACGCCCAACGAGGTGTGGTCGGATTCCCGATTGCGCGAGGCATTTACCAAGTACTGGGAAGCGGCACTAAACGGCCGGTTTGAGGAGTGCTATCAGAAGGAAGCCGCTTATGTGCGGCAGCTCGTTGCCGAGGGAAAATACAACAAGTTTATGGAGTTCACGACCGACCCCAAAAAGGTTATGGCTTTCGAGGTGGGAATCCCTCGAGCAAGGTCTCCATACCTCTACGAGGTACCGCTACGAATGAAAATGGAGACTCCCGCTCCCGGATTTCCTCTTCCTGTCCGGTCCGATTACTGGGTCAAAACGGAGACCGGATGGTATCACGCCATCAAAGGGAGTCTTATGTTTCCCGAGCTTGGGTTCGCTCCAGCGACGTCGGGGCCATCCAAGCCAACCACGAGCGGAAAGGGGGTGGGACAGGAAGATTCATAGAACCTCCGCAAGGAAACCCGCGATTTCAATCGCGGGAGGAATTGTGTTCGCTGAAAGCAATGGCCAGAAGCCTGCGCGAACCTCGGGTCCTCGATTCTGGTGATGGCTTGGCTCAACAGTGTCAGGTGGAGCAGTTGACGGTCGTTGAAGAGATCGCGGTATCGGGTGAAGCCTTGGATCAGAGACCACGCGTCGGACCGACCGTCTGCCGGAATGGCGCGGGTGGGTGCGAAGCCACCGTCGGTTTTTTCAACATCCTCCAGAAGATTGCGCGCCCGACCGTAGCGAATACGGTCGCCTTTGCTCGCCGTTTTGAAGTGGCGAGTGACACCGGTCCGTGTCTCTTCAAGATACTCCTGCGCAAAGAGTCGCCATTCAGGTCGCGTTGGCGCATCCCCACGCTCGCCGAGTCCCGACACGTCACCGCACCCTGGGCATCTGACCTTTCCCTGGTCAAGGGTTCCTTGCGCGATCCTGGTACGCGTCCCGCATCCGCATCGGATTTCCTTGCGGGCAATTGGAATCTCCGAGACCTCATGGCAGCTTTTACAGAATACCCATTGAAGACCTTTTTCCTTGCTGTACGCCAACTGGTAATGGGGATGAATTTCAAAGGTTGTTCCGCAGGTCTTGCAGGTTCGACACTCGACCTAGAAATGATGGAGAACCACGCGTTCGCCTTTATCTGGAACGGTTGTCCGGTGAAAGGGGCTAATCTGTGCGGACACCTTTGCACAGAGTGTGGCGATTTCCGGTGACAAAGAATCGTAAGAAGTTGTTTCAAGTTCGAATCGCGTGATGAAGGTGGCAACCGGATCGATGTCGTACCCAATCACGCGGGCACCACAGCGCCCGGCTTCGACAAGGCTGGTGCCTCCGCCCACGAAGGGATCGAGCACGACCGCACCGTCAAGTGATAGGTCTCCGAGGTACAGGTCCCAGAACCGGTCGGCTTCCTCGGGTTTTAGGGATAGGCCAGTCAGGATGGCCCTGAACTGTGAGCCAAGACGCCGTGCAAACCAGCGATGGACCCGGTAGATCGGATTGGTGCATTGACCTTCACGAAGAGCGAGCTCGGCGATCTCGGCAATGGGGACCTTCCCCGCTTCAAGCAGAGTGCCTTTGGGAAAGGCCGTGAAAGTCGTTTGCTGATTGGGTTCGGCAGAAAGCGGTTTGACTTGAGAGGCGGGCTGGGCCGGGGTCATGGTGCGCCTCCTTTTGTCGTCTGTTTCCGCAGCATGACCAGGTCGTTGTCCAGCCCGTGGCGGAGAAGATCGAGTCTGGATGACGCAGCCACGAGGCTTTCGGCGTGGACCGGCTTGATCCGGAACGGGAAGAGGCTCGGGCTGTCGATCAGATCTTTCAGCGGAGCCGAGCCGTTAGCGCGGGCATGGAGGGACGCTTCGGCCAGCCATGCGATCAGTCGGGAATCCTCAACAGCCAGCGTTGTCCCGGCGGAGTAAATGCCCTTTGCGCCAGTCTCCTGAAGCACGCCCCAGTCCAAGTACGAACGCAGCACGCGGCGGGCTGCTCTGGAAACGGTCTCCCGCTCGCCGTATTGCTCGCGGACCCGGCGCTGGACATGAGCTGCGGCAGCGGAGCCCTGAAGCCTCAGAAGACGGCCGGTCTGGGTGGCTACACCCGACCAGAACGGGTAGACGGCCATGACCATCCCCCAGTGGACCGCTAAGCTCAAGTGATGAGGACTGAGTGATGAGGACTGAGTGGAAAGAAATGCAAGTGCGTCGTTGCGCAACGGCAGGATTTCCTCCGGCGTGGTCACCCAAATCTTGCGCAGAATAGAGATAATTTTATTGCGATTGCATCCCTTAGCCTGGCCGCCTACGGACACCTTGTCCTTCAGCAGCTCCTGCAAGGCCTCGTTGACCGCAGCCTTGTCATTCCCAGCCAGGATCAGGTTGGCCGTCTGCTCAAGCCATTCCAGACGTACCCGTTGACTGAATCCGATCTCACTTCTCCTCTGAGTCATTCTGTATTCCTCATCACTCAGTCCTCATTCCTCATCACTTCCCTTTCCCCTCCTCTCGATCTGAACCAGAGGGACGATAAGTTCCTCGACTGAAATGCCGCCATGGCTTACGGTGCGCTGCTTCTCTTGGACAAACGCCTGCCGAGCAGGGGCCAGGAGAGCGAAGTAGTCCTCCGGGAGACCAACGGTGCCCCATTCCAGCGCGGCTGGAAAGCGTTCCTTCACCTTTCCTCGAAGGACCGCGTCGGGATAGATGCGGACTCGTTCACCGCGCAGGTCCGCCACAGCCCCTTCGGACGGACGACCGCAACCTTCCGCCTCGACGTTGCCATGATCAGAGGTCAGGTAGACACGGAAGCCCCGATCCAAGAGCAGATCGAGGAGTGTGTTCAGATACGGCTGCTTGGTCCACTGGCACACCTGGTTGTGCATGCCGGCGGTGCCCATTTCCATCCCGTGCATGATCTTGTCGACCTTGTCCACGACCAGCCCGGCGACCCTTGCCTTGGGATGAGAAAGCGCTTCGGAAACGTTTTCCAGGTCGCCGTCGCCCAGGCCCTTGAGGTAGACGACCTCGTTTGGCATAAGGCCCTGATCCGCCCAGAACTGCGCCCAGAGAGCGGGTTCCTTGTCCGTGGTCTGGATGCTGTTCGGAAAAAAGATGGGAGCCTTGCCAGCGAACGTTGCCTGGCGCGAGACGGAGGTAAGCGAAGGAATCCAGGCAAAGATCGCCTGCTCCCGGAATCGCAGCCCGGGCTGTTTTGTGGCGAGTGCTTCGCGGACCACCAGCCATTGGTCCAAGGCAAGGCCATCGATCACCAGCAAAGCGAGCTTTGCTGGTGATCGCAGTGATGAGTGATGAGGACTGAGTAATGAGTGGGCCAAGAATCGAGGGATATGATTAACCATGACTGGTGGATTCGCCGGCAACTGGATCAGCCCTGCATAACGCCTTTGAATCCATCGCGTAAACCGCTCATCCACTTTTCCGGTTAACTCATTGATACGCAACTTATGTTCTTCGCTCAGTCCACAGTCCTCTTCACTCATCACTTTCTTGAGTTCCGCCCATCCACGGGCAAAGTGGAACCAGTCCGTGTGCTTCGCGTCCTCGGCCGGAATGGATGCCTCCAGGCTGTCGATGAGCTTGCCCAGGCGACGAGCCCTGTCTTCGATGAGAGCGGTACGAACGCCGATGCCTACCCACGTTCTGGACAAGGTGTCCGCATGCTCGTGTGGAACTGAATGCAGCAACCCCTCCACGAACAGGTTGTCGATGTAGACCCGGATGTCATGGTGGTCGAAGGGCAGTTCGACAGGTCCCTCAATGGCCAGACCATAGGGCTTCTTGTCCTCACGAACGCCGGACGTCTCTTTGGCTGCTTCACGGTCAAGGAAGATAGGCCAGCGCTCCTGGAGAAACGCAAAAAAGGCCTCCCGGTCCGAAACAAGCGTCTCAAGCGGCCAGTCGTCGAAGACGTTGTTCTGGCGTAGAAGCTGGATGAACCGGTTGTCAAGGTCAGCCGGGATGCGCTGTCCGCGGTAGTGACGGCGCAGCAGCACCCGCAAAAGGTCCGATGGCTGTTTGACCAGCTCGGGCGCGATTTCAAAGACGTGCCGGAGGACGAACTCCTTGGTGGCGTTGTCGCCCAACGGGCCGGGGGCATGTATCTTCTGCGCCTCATACAAGGCGTCGAGGTCCCCGCGATCCAGGGCGGCCACGACGGGGTAACTGAGGTTTGGGAAGATGTCGCCGAGGTTGAACGAGAGTCTTCGACCGGCCTGGAGGAGATCATAGGGCAACCCACTGAGGTCGCTGGCTTGCGAGCGCAATACGACGACAAGGTCCGTGTGCTCTCCGCGATCCCAACGGGAGCGGAACTTCGACTCGTAGGCGTAACGGAACGCGATGCGGTCTTCAAACGGGATCAGCTCGAATCCACGCTCGCGGATGCCTTCGAGAATCCCTTCTTCGAGGAGGAGTCCGTCCGGGTCGGCCACCAGGGTGAGTCGGGCGACATTCGGGGTGAATTCCTTCAGGATTTGATCGCGCCAGCTACTCATGTCCACCGCCCTCCACCCGAATCACAAGCAGCGGCACCATTTCGGGATAGGCATGGGCCTTCTGATCGAGCTGCGCCTGGAAACTCCGTTCCTCCTGCGTGAGAAGGTTCAGGCGATGGTTGCGGACCTGGGGCAGGCCGATCTGTTCGATGCTCTTGCGGCGCGCGGCAAAGGCGAAATCTGCCTTCTCGCGTTCGCGGTCGATCCGGCTCCGGTGCTCTTGTAGGAGGGCATCGTAGATCGGTTTCCCATGTTCCTCCGCGGCGCTTCGCAGCTTTGCGAAAGCGGCTTGGGAGACCTCGGCGTCAAGGACGGACCGGACCTTTGTGCTTGCCGTGAGGAGCTGGTCCCACACGTGTCTGGCCGTCGGCATATAGACCATGCCGTTGTCGGCCAGGAAGAGAGGCATGATCCGCCTGCGGCGGGTCTCGGGTCCCGGGTCCAAGGTCACGGGTCCGTCCCAACGACTCGCAACCCGCGACTCGTGACTCACAACCGAGATTTGCCACAGGGACCAGACGCCCTGAACTTCCTCGGAGAGACCTGGGATCGACACGATGGGGATCGGCTGGCCCGGCGCAAAACGCGGGAGCCGCATAGCCAAACCGCGAATCCGAGGCTCTTGAAGCCCCAGATTCGAGTACTGAGGACTGAGTGCTGAGGACTGAGTAAAAGCGCCTTCGGAGACATGACCATCCGGCCATGTTAACCGCCAAATTGTATGTTTGCCTTCTTTCCCTATTATCTCCGCCCCAACTTCCTTCTTCTTTAGCTCAGTCCTCAGTTCTCGGAGCTCATTACCTTTGGATCGAAGCCATGACACCGTCATGGCTTCGATCCAGGCAGGCAAGGGGTGAGTCAGCAGCCGCTGGGCTTCGCCAGGCTCCAGGTCCTCGGTCGCGCCGAGCACGGATGCGATCGTGCGCGCTT
>FWPU01005391.1_pt1 | contig 27813 bp, 30 predicted proteins | sample 2228361 | NCBI WGS metagenome assembly FWPU01 (sample SAMEA103939777, study PRJEB20133) | metagenome
AATGAGCACTTTTGCTGAAACGAACCGCCTATCCAGCGAGTTGAAAACTATACACGGATGGATACGGAGGAAATTGGGCATCATGCGGAATAAGAGCCTTACAAAGTATAAAATCGGCGAAGTAGATATAAATGAAAACAAGTACAACCCAAAGCGTCTAGCCAGGCTCTTAGCTGAAAAACATCCCACGGCAAGAGCTGTGTTCTTTTTTGTCGGCAGGAACGACTACATCGCCCTCTCCTCAAACGGGCACTTAAATGTCAGGGAAGGGAGGGAAGGGCTTTTCAAGGCATGGGGACTTTCGGAGTTCGGTGATTTCAGGCCACAGACGGTATTTAGAGAACTAGAAAACGAATTGCTAAAAATAACTGTTACAAACTCGGCAGGCAATGAGACTCACTCCTTTGATTCTTACAACGCTTTCCTGGACTGGCTTGGGTATTAGCCGGTCTGGGTAGGATTTAAACTGTAAATAATTGTAGTGGTTAGTAGTTGAGATCCAAGACGATTTCTACACCGGGTCTACAAAGGGGGAAATAACATCCCATCTATAGTCGCCCAATTAATTTCTTGAGAGATGTATTTTGTTTGAAGCTATCTGCTTCAACATTCCTTTCTCAACCTCTGGATTAGGCTACCAAAAGTCTTAACCGGGTTTTCTGCCTCATACATTTAGACTTGCCGAATTTTAATGTGTGTGTAATATCAATATCAAACTTACACATATTTGAAAATATCGAGCTATGAGAAAGAAAAGCTTGCGTTTGGAGAGGAAGAACCTCATCATCAGCGGAGAAAAGCTGAAACGTCTCCAGAAGGTTCTCAGAGCTAAATCTGAATCCGAAGCGGTTCGTCTGGCAATTGATAGAACGCTCGATTCGGAAGAAGCTATAACCGCGTTAAAGCGTTTGAGGGAAAGGGCAACCTGGGGTAAGAACCTTGATGCCTGATGACGAAGTTGTGGTTATCAAATTGGAAGCCCCTAAGGGGTAAAAAGATTTATCAAAGTCTGTCATTTGCTAGACGAGGGCGAACGACCGATAACCCCTGCAAAGTGTAAAAGTACATCTGCAAGATAACTTTTTGTCAGGAATTTGAATATCATCAGAATCCATTAAACCATGTTTTGTTACGATATATAGAGAAGTAATGTAGGGCACGCTGCAGCATACCCCTACCGCGTCGCAATCTTCTACTTCAACATCCCTTCTCTCCTCAACCTCTGAATTGTGACTTCAAAGGCCCTGACCGTTTTCTCCACATCCTCATCGGTATGTACGGAGCTGACCAGACCGCCCAGGTGAAAGAAATCTATTCCTTCAACCAGCATGGACAACTGAAAGAGCTTGGCCAGATTCTTCTCCATCCCGTTCTTGAGGACTTCGGGAGAAAGCCTAGGATTTTTTATATCGCCACCGGTAAAATCCTCCGGCCTGGCGCCCAATGTAATATGGAAAACCGAGCTATCGCCATACACACATCCTTCTACTTCATACGACCTTATTATCTCGTTGAGGGCTTTTCTAATCTCGGTAGCTTTGGTGGCTGCCTCTTTTTGAGGCTTTCCGGTTGAGACAATCTCAAGACAGGCAATCCCGGCGGCGGCGGAAACCGGGTTTGCATTGAAAGTGCCCTGATGCCTTATTTTATTCTTTTGGTCTTTCTCATCATCACCGCTAAACTTGAGTAAATCCATTATCTCGCTCCTACCGGCGACCGCTCCGCCCGGAAACCCGCCGGCAAGTATTTTGGCAAGCGTCGTCAAGTCCGGAGTTATTCCATATGCTTGTTGAGCGCCGCCCGGGGACCATCTGAATCCGGTTACCACCTTATCAAAAATAAGAACAACACCGTGCCTATCGGTCAGTTCTTTTAATTGGTGGAGAAACCCGTCCGGGACCGGAACCTTTCCCCAGGAGCCGCCGCTGGGCTCGATTATTATTCCGGCTATATCTTTGTCGGATGCTAAGATACTTTCGACTAAAGATAAGTCGCAGGGGAGGGCTACTACGGTCTTCAGTACACCAAAGGGAACTCCGGCCGGAGCTTGCTCCCAAGGCGGTCTTTCCGCTCTTATGAGATAATCATGCCATCCGTGAAAGTGTCCTAAGAATTTAATTATCTTGCTTTTTCCGGTGAAGGCCCTGGCCAGCCGTAGGGCGAGCAGGGTAGCTTCGGTTCCGGAGCTGGTGAATTTTACCCTCTCTGCCGACGGAATAAGGTTTTTTACTATCTCTCCCCATTTCACTTCAAGCTCACTCGACCCGCCGTAGTGGGTTCCTTTGCCCATTAGCTCCCTTACGGCGCTGACTATCTCCTCTCTCCCGTGTCCCAGGAGCAATGCGCCGTGGCCCATGGCAAAGTCCACATATTCGTTCCCATCCACGTCCCATTTCCTCGACCCTTTCGTCTCGGCTATGTAGTTCGGGAATGGAAGTATATAGCGAATGTCATGGGTCACCCCGCTGGGGAAGACATTTGCCGCCCTTTCGTAAAGGGCTTTTGACTTCGGTCTTTGCTTTATGTAGGTATCCTCTATCATCTAAGCCCTCAGACACACGCCATCCGGAGTTTCATACATCTCTAGATAAATATGTTATATTCTAAACATTATAACTGTGCGAAAGATGATAATGCTATGAAGAGATTGGTTCTTTTGATACCGGTAATCTTTATTATTAGCTGTTCCACCATCTTCCCCCCTTCCAGAGAGGTAAGACCTTACCGGGCGCCGGAAATTCGCCGTCCGCCTAAACCGAAGGCGGTAGAGCCAGTAGCAGGCAACGTGTTTAATGCCTCGTTCAACGACGTTTGGTCTGCAACCCTCGACGGGCTAAAATGGATGAAGTGGGCCCCTGCTTTCACCGACGAGTTGGAGGGGACGATAAGGTTAAAGGAGGCTTATGTCTACAGAAACTCGGGGAAACTACTAAGAATATACAACTGGCCGCCGAGCCAGGAGACGGCTCAATCCAACATAGACGATTATCTTCTTAAAGTTTCAGATTATAATCCCGGCTTTAATCTCGGCCGTCCGGTCTTCACCCAGGAGAGCATGATAGTCAGGCTAGGCGGGCTTTCCGAATCTAAGGTCAAGGTGGATATAGATTACGAGGTCAGGCCTTATTTTACTTCGATCGGTTTTACCGATGCGGTGAAATCAAGCGGGTATATAGAATCGCTCCTGCTGGAGAGGATTAGAGAGAACCTCAGCGGAAGACCTCAAGCCAGAAGGTGAGTCTTGCTAAGTTTCCGCTTAGTACGAATTACAGGGCAGGTAAGCTCTGAATATCTTTATAGCAATAGCAAAACCGTACATCCTGAGCCCGTCGAAGGATGATCTAAAACAAAAGGGGCTCACCCTTTGACAAGCCTGTCCTGAGCAGGGTCGAAGGGCTCAGGGTGAGCGGTCTCAAATCCGCTAAAGCTGAATGTAGGGAAGGGGGAAATCAGCATCAGAGATTAAATGACCACCATTTTAATCATCCTTGCTTTCGTAATCTGCACAGCGCTCCTGTTCTGGCTGGATAGAAAAGATAAAGAAGATAAAGAGAAAGAAGAAAAGATAGACGAAGGTGTTTTTGACCTCCTCAGCAAGTTAAGCTGGAATATTTCCCGTCACCTTCTAGATGGAAAATTCCCGGAAATGGAATTTCTTGACGTGGAGGAGCGAGATAAGCTTGATTGCGTCAACTACAGGCATAAATCCAATGAGGATTTTATCGTGAGCTTTTATTTCCTCAAGGAAAAGAGCGGTAGCCTTTTGGGAGCTGATTTTTATCTTCCCCGTTTATCCAGAAGAAAACTGGACGCGATCTACAGCCGGCTCTGCGAAAAATATGGAGAACCAGTAGAAAGCGGCCTGGTAGATGAAAATTCTCTTGAGTGGCATACTGGAGATAGCCTATTGGTCTTGGAAACAACCGGAAGCGGCAACCTGGTCTTAGGTTTCTGGAATAAGGAGTTCTATCAAAGTCAATCGGAAGTATAAGATGCCTGCCCAGCGACTCTCATCGCCTCTTCGCTGTTCCCGGACCTGGAGCAGCCTACCAGTACCAGATGGATTTTATTTGGTGAATGAATGTTATTCATTACTTATAGGTATTGCTGGAAATAATTCTAACTAAATCGGTCTACGGCCTGAACAGACCCATATGACTGATGATGGCTTCCATGTTCTCTCCGGCGATCGCTCTGGCTCTAGCCGTCCCCTGGCGAAGAATATCCCTGACCTCATCAATCCGTTTTTCGTAGTAGTTCCTCTTTTCTCGAATCGGGTCGAGAAGTTCGTTGATTGCCCTACTCAGCTTTTGCTTTACTTCCACGTCGCCGACCTTTCCGGCGCGGTAGCGTGTTTTCAGGTCTTCCACCTCCTCTTTATTCTTGTTGAAGGCATCGTGGTAGATGAAAACCGGATTCCCCTCCACAGTTCCGGGTATATCCGCCCTTATTCTATTGGGGTCGGTGTACATACTGCGAACGCGCTTTTCGACGGTCTTCGGGTCATCGGAAAGATAGATACAGTTGTCCAGGCTTTTGCTCATCTTCCGATTGCCGTCGGTTCCGACCAAGCGGGAGGTCTCGCTGACGACGGCTTCGGGTTCGGGAAAGAACTGGCCGTATAAATAATTAAAACGCCGGGCCAGTTCGCGGGTAAGCTCCAGGTGGCTTAACTGATCCTCTCCGACCGGCACTTTTGTTGCCTTGAATATGAGAATATCGGCCGCCATCAAAATAGGATATCCGAGAAGGCCGACGGAATAATTCTCTCCGACTCCTAAGTCCTGAATCTTTTCTTTAAGTGTTGGTATCCTCTCTGCCCGGGGCACGGGACAAAGCATAGTCAGTATTGTGTGTAACTCGGTAATGGCAGGCACCTGCGATTGGATGTAGAAGGTAGAGCGGGTGGGGTCCATCCCCACGCTTAGCCAGTCGATTACCATATCTAATACGTTCTTCTCCACCTCTTCGATTTTGTCATAATGGGTGGTAAGCATGTGCAGGTCGGCGACCAGGAAAAAGCACTGGTAGTCATGCTGGAATTTTATTCGGTTGTATAGAGAGCCAACCAGGTGTCCCAGATGCAGTCGCCCAGTGGGTCGGTCTCCGGTTACCAGTATCGGCTTAGCGGTGGACATGGATAATCTTCCTCCAGAGTTTTAATTACCACTATTCCTTCCCCCATCAAGGGGGGAAATTGAGTAGATATTGCTTCGGGAAAAGTGTTCAATGTATAGCCCATTATTAGAATGGCATATTGAAATTTTAAACTTTCTATAAAGGCAAGCTAATGGATTATACTTGCCTTGATTGGGGAATTAAAGACTTTAGGTAATCACTCAAAAATGGAAAGACAGGCGGAAAGCCTAATCTGGATTAGACGTAATATTATTTCGGCGTAAACACTCCTTCTCCATTTGCCATGCCCGAATGCTTTTATCGGGCATCAATTATTTAAAGACACAAAATCTTGTGTTTCTACGTGGATTCCTACTTCCATGGGAATGAAAAATTACTACGTCTTCCTGGTTCCGGGAATGACAGTTATAGGCCAGGGCTGATAGGATACCGATTCAAGACCCTAAGTATAATTAGTCAAACCTTAGGTCACGATTATAAGAAGGTGCTGGAACTTTCTTCTCGCTCGGTTACCGGGGGATTTGACTCCTGCCCCTATGTTCATTGCTTTAAAGATGCTGTCGTCGGGGAAGGGGCTAAGCCAGAGTCCAAAGCTAAGCTCTAGAATTGTCCCCTTATCGTTCTCTTCTAGGGCATCCACGATGGAAGTGCCTAAAACCTCGAATACCGGAACTGGTCTTCCGTCGAGATACTGCGGGGTGAGGGCGGCGTTCCAGATAATGTCATTCTCCCTTATCCTGTTAATTCCGAGCAAGCCGGCCAAATCCTTCTGTTCTTAGGTCAGTCGGAGTTGCTTGGTATAGGCTAGCTGCGGTTGAACGCCGAATTCGGCGATGTCGGCGCAGAAGGGGAAAAAAATAACCGGCATTCAACGAAAATCCCCATTCTCCCGTACCGCCGATCTTCTTGTCCCGGTCTCCGGTGGGAAATCAATGATTATGCCAGTGCTCTCAATTTGGCAGATAGTCATACAATTTTTTGTGGTCGATTTTTCCGCTGGGCGTGAGCGGCATTCGCTCGATGAAATAAATACGAGCGGGGGTTTTGTAAGCGGCTATTTGCTTAAGGGCGAAATCCTTCAATTCCTGTTCGGTCAGAGTCGCTCCTGATTTAGTTGCCACAAATGCAACCGGAACATGACCTTCATCAGGGTCGGGAACTCCTATAACAGCGGCTTCCGCCACATCTGGGTGTTTATAAAGCGCCTCTTCCACCTCCCCCGGCATAATATTGGACGTGTTTCGTATGATTATATTTTTGATACGACCGGAGAACCAATAAGCCCCGGATTCATCCCGGCTGGCGCAATCACCGGTCCTGAACCAGCCGTCGACAAAGGCCTCTTTTGTTGCCTGCTCATTATTCCAATAGTGCGACATTACCATATCTCCTTTGACCCAGATTTCACCCACCTCCCCGGCCGGCAGGTCACTGCCAGTGCTGTCCACTATGCGCAGTTCCACGCCGGAAACCGGTTTTCCGATGCAGCCCGGGCGTTTCCACTCCGCCCTCCGGCAAACAGTCAGCCAAATCGCCTCGGTCATGCCATAACCCAGTTGGATGGGCTTGCCAGTTAGTTCAAAAAATCTTTTTTGCAGGGAACCGGGCAAATCATCGCCCCCGGTATAAAGCCCCCGGAGGGATGAGAATGTGTTCCGGGTACATCGGCCTGAATCGAGCAACTTCAAGAAAATATCTATATGAGTGACGATCAGTGTGGGTTTTTTCTCTTCTAGGCTGGTCAAGTAAGCGTCGAGGTCAAAGCCGTCATGCAAGACGGCCATACCGCCATTCACCAGAACGGTGAGTGTTTCGATGAACCCGCTGATGTGGCACTGGGGGTCGCACACGAGAATGATGTCTTCCCTGGTGACGCCATCTAAGGCGCTTGCGGTTGACTCCAGAATGCCCTTAACCGATCGATGGGTATGGACCACGCCTTTAGGCTCCCCCGTGGAACCAGAGGTGTAGAAGATGACGGCGGGTTGTTGTGGGGCAAAATCAGGCGGTGTAAAGTGCTCCGGTCCTTCCAGCAATGTATTGAAATCGGTGAAATTAGTGCTACTTTGCTGCCCCACAACAAATATCTTTTCAATACCAGTCTCCTTTGAATCAAGGTTGTTTAATAGCGCCAATCTGTCAGACTCGATTATGAGCCATTTAGGCAGGGCGTTTGCTAGGACCCGATGTAATTCTGGCTGTGCATAACGGCGGTTTAACGGCATGGATATAGCACCCGACCTGAAACAAGCCAGATAACTGGTCAGTATCTCAAATCCGTTTGGAAGCATGAATGCCACCCGCTCGCCGGCAAGGTCGGCTCTTCTAAAATGGGAGGCGATTATATTGGCAGCGGTATCGAGGTCTTTGTAGCTGTAAGATTTATCACCCAGGATTATGGCCACCCGGCTGGGGTCCTGTTTCAGCGCAGATTCCAATAGTTGGCTGATTTCTGGGAAATGCGTCATGAGAGTCAACACTAGATTTTCTGGATGAACATACTAAACATTCTGAGACAGATAAGTCAAGGGCAATGAAGCAGTTTTTAGGGCCGATTTCTCCGGGCAGGAGAAGGCCGATCAATTTGACGGTTTATTGTGGAGTATTTAGAATTCTCTCAGCTAATTTTAGGGATTTGGTGAAAACTATGGCTATCACTTATCTTAAAAAACATCAGGTGATCGTAATCGGAGCGGGACACGCCGGATGCGAAGCAGCGCTCGCTTCGGCCAGGATGGGCTGTAAGACACTCGTCCTCACGGCTAATATCGACACGATCGGACTTATGTCCTGCAATCCTTCTATTGGCGGGGTGGGAAAAGGGCATCTGGTGAAGGAGATAGATGCTTTGGGCGGCGAGATGGGAAAAGCGGCTGACGCCACCGCCATTCAATTCAGAAGACTTAACACAAGAAAGGGAGCAGCGGTTCAGGCAACCAGGGTTCAGGCAGACAGACAGGCTTACAAGACATACATGAGGAAAGCTCTCGAGGCAGAGAAGAACATCGACATAAAACAGAGAATGGTGGAGGGATTCCTGGTCGAGGGGGGTAAGGTGGCGGGCGTGAAAACGAACCTGGGAGAGCATTTTTTTGCCGAGGCGGTGATAGTCACTCCGGGTACTTTTCCAAACGGTTTGATTCATATAGGGCTTACTCAAATTTCGGCAGGACGTGCCGGAGAGGCACCGGCATTGGGGATTTCAGATTCGTTTGATAGCCTAGGTTTTAAGATTGGTAGGCTCAAGACCGGTACTCCTCCCAGGTTGGATGGACGGACCATAAGATGGGATATTCTAGAATTGCAGCCCGGCGACCCCACTCCCAAGCCCTTTTCCTTCTCCAATTATCGGATTGAAAGGGAACAGCTTCCATGCTATATAACCTACACTAACGAGAGAAGCCACCAGGTTATCAAAAATAATCTTCATAAGTCGCCTCTCTACTCGGGGGTGATCAAAGGGGTTGGTCCTAGATATTGTCCCTCTATCGAGGACAAAGTGGTTAAGTTTCCGGATAAGGAAAGGCACCAAATATTCCTCGAACCGGAAGGTACCGGCACCTACGAGATTTATCCTAACGGGATCTCGACCAGCCTTCCGCTCGATGTTCAATACGAATTCATAAGAACGATTAAGGGTTTAGAGGATGTGGAGATTATGAGGCCGGGATATGCGGTTGAGTATGATTTCTCCGACCCTACTCAGCTAAAGCCCACGCTAGAAACGAAGATCGTCGAGAATCTTTTTTTTGCCGGGCAGATAAACGGTACTACTGGATACGAAGAAGCGGCTTCTCAGGGTCTCATTGCCGGTATAAACGCCGCCCTTCGCCTGAGGGGAGAGGCCCCTTTCATACTAGACCGTTCGGAGGCCTATATCGGAATACTCATTGATGACCTGGTAACAAAGGGTGTAGACGAGCCCTACCGGATGTTCACATCGCGAGCGGAGTATCGTCTCATCTTGAGAGAGGATAACGCAGACCTAAGGCTTAGGGAGAAGGGTTTCAATATCGGGCTGGTAAGAGAGGATGATTTTGAGAGGTTTCTCGATAAAAGGAAAAGAATTAAAGAGGAACTGGATAGACTGCAGCATACCAAGGTTCTTCCTAATGCTCACTTCAACGAAATGTTAATACGGTTGGGTTCTTCTCCGTTGAAGAAACCGCAAACTCTGGCAGAGATCCTAAGAAGGCCGGAGATCACCTACCGGGAACTCAGTGCAATCGACCAATCTTGTCATGCCTTGATTGATTCCGATATTTCCTTGCAGGTGGAAATGGAGGTTAAATATGAGGGGTATATTCAAAAGCAGATGGAACAGGTAGGTAAGTTTAGACAGCTTGAAAACACGAGAATACCGGATAATTTCAGCTATGAAAGCATCCCCGGCCTCTCCCGGGAAATCGTCCAAAAGCTGACGCGAATCCGCCCAAGCTCTCTGGGGCAGGCAAGCAGGATATCCGGTATCACGCCTGCTGCAATTTCTGTATTAATGGTTTATCTTAAACGAAGGGAGATGCAAAATAGGGATGTTTATTCTTCCTCGGGTTCCTGACTCGATTCGTCCTCCTCGGCATCAGCCAATTCCCTTTCCAGCTGTTCCATAATATCTTCATAGTCTCCGCCGACGTAGCCCGAATTTTCCGGGTCCTCAAGCATGTCCACAAGGTCCTTTATTTTTTTACGACCCTTCTTAGCCATTATTCATTTCCTCCGTACCTTACTTGAGAATATCAGAATGAAATCGAATCTGTTTATGCGTCACGAGAATAGTTAAAATTGGTATTAGCACTGGATTAGCTTAGCACGAAACAAATATATTGGTTACGCTCTAGCTTTCGTAAAATTATAAGACCTAGTTCCTGAAAAACAAGTTTTTCCTCTCAAGGTTGAATTACTTTCTATCATATAATAACCTATTTTCTTCGCAGTGTATACGAAGTAGAAACAGGATTATAGACCGCTCTTGGCGCGGGGAATCGGGCAGGCTTGAAGTCGATTGCGTATCTTGATTTTTTCCGGGCATAGGGTTATTATTTCCTACCCAAAAGGATAAATCCCCAAGAAGAAGGAAAGAGGCGGAGGTAGAAAGAAAACATGGAAAAACTAGAGAAAGAGCATGTAAGCAAGCACGTCGACATCGAGTCCAAGAGGTTTTTTTTCGATGTGAAGGAAAACCACAAGGGGAAGTACCTAAGAATCACCGAACTAAGCGGTGGAAGGTCCTGCATAGTGATTCCGCTTGGTGGAATTAGGCTTTTCAAGGAGAGATTGGGAGAAATTATACAAGAGGCGGAAAAGCTGATCACAGTCGAAGAGGAATTTTGAGATTCATCCCTGGGATGGGGAAGTGGAAGGGCTTCTATTTTATCCTTTCATATAAAATTAGTATCAGGGCGGTTAACTCAGCGGTAGAGTGCCATCCTCACACGGTGGAAGTCACTGGTTCAAATCCAGTACCGCCCACCATTTTAGGTAAATGCTGATTGGTTTAATCAGACCTAGGAATCCAGCTAATCGCTGTTATCGAGCTGTCGAGCGATTTGGTGGAAGATAGCGTTTCACTGAGTGGGAAGCATAGTTCTATATGGGCCTTATTTACCGATAACTGGTTACTTACTACTAATTTGTCATTGCTCTAACGATGGGGAACGCATAATCCTTAGGCTGCGCCGGGACCGGCAGGGGTCATTACACTAATATAGGGTTGATATATCGACATCACAGAATCAGTCATTTTTTGAATTGCCTCGAATAGTATTTTCGATAAAGCGATCGAAAATTACCGAGCGGTTATTATCCTCTTGTCGACCAAAGAAAGAAAGGCCTCAACCACCTGAGGGTCATATTTTATTCCTCTTCCCCTGATCAGTTCGGAAATGGATTCTTCGGTTCTAAGGGCAGAACGGTATGGGCGGTGGCTGTGCATCGCATAAAAGGCGTCGGCTACGGCAATTATCCTAGCCTCCAGGGGTATGTATTCGCCGGCCAGGCCAAAGGGATAACCCTGTCCGTTGACCCACTCGTGGTGGTAGAGCACTATGGACAGAACTTCACGTAAAACGGCGAATTGCTGAATCATCCGTCCACCGATGATCGTATGATGCTTGACCAACTCGTACTCATCGGGAGTGAGGCGGGAGCTTTTGAGCACGATCTTTCTGGGAACCGCTATCATGCCGATATCGTAGAGTATCGCACCAAGCCTAAGGTTTTGGAGACGGCTCTCTGGCAGGTTCAGTTCTCTACCTAGACTAAGTGCATAGTTAGAAACGCTGGCTGGCTTTTGGTAAAGCAACTGGTCGTCTTTACTCAAGGACGAGTAGAGAGAGGCCAGTTGCCCTGTGGTAAATTCCTTTAAACGAATATTTATATCCTGGGCAAGACGTTTGATCTCTTCGTCAAAGGGCAATTGGTCAGCTTCAGTTTGGGTGTTTTCATCCTGATGAAAGAATATCTGGTTCTTCCCTCTCTCCTTTGCCAGGTATAGCGCCCTGTCCGCTTGCCTTAAAACCTCATCTGCTCCCGGGGTTTTGTAGGGGTTAATCTCTACAATGCCCCCGCTCAGAGTGACCCGGACATTTCTTGTAATTGAGATTTCCCGGATGATCCGTTTTAGGGCTGTATAAGCCTCTTTCTTGTCAGTTTTCATGATCGCAGCAAACTCGTCTCCCCCCAGCCGGAAGACCTTATCCTCTTCCCTCAGTAGCTTTTTGAACTGCGCCGATACCTGTTTCAGAATCATGTCTCCAAAGGAGTGGCCATAAGAATCGTTTATCTGCTTGAATCCGTCTAAGTCGAATATGGCCAGGCTCAGGGCACTGCCATTTCTTCGCGCCTCGGCTATATCCTGGGGGAACAACTGGTAAAAAGCATGACGGTTGAATACTCCGGTGAGAGAATCGACAAAGGCCAGTTTTTCGATATTTCTCCTTTCTTCGAATTCCCTTATTTCCCGCTCCCATAGGGCTGAAAGGAAATCGGCTATTAAATTGATGTAAGGGATATCGTTTTCCTCCGGAGTCACCGGCCCACTCGTGGAAAAATTAATAAGTGCTCTTATTTTACCCTGGGCGAATATCGGTATGGTCAACGAGAATTTAGGCTCGTTGGGCCCCTCGCTACCGATAAACTCCTCTTTGGGATGAACGGCCAGTTGGTATTCGGACGGCTTTATATCGACCGAATTATCGAGAGCAAATTCTCTAATGCTTTCCTGGATACGGGATAGATAGTTTTTTTTAACCTTCCTATGGGCATATATGAAACATTTCCGGGTATCTAATTCTATCGAGACGAAGAGGGATAGGTTTGAGATTAAACGTCTGGAGTTTGCTCCCAGATAGGATACCGTATCTATGAAACTATTTTTCAGTGAATAATAGAACAAATCGCTCAGAAAAAGAAGTCTCTTATTCTCCTTTTGCTTGTCCATTTAGCCGCTCTATACAGATGCGAAACCTCTTACCTTATCGCCGATGCATCCATGACCTTTATATCGATTTCGTCGGGAATCGTGTTTAAATACCCGATTTTTACCCTTCTAAGCACCTTTTCGCTATAAGGCGGCAGCACTTCGTTAACCGTTACCCGGTTTGAGCCCATCGGTCTTCTCGGAGACTCGGCAAAAAACTCTACGCTAAGAAGTATGTTGGTGTAGGTTATTCCGCTTCTATTCTCCAGTACGATTTCATCGAGCACGCCTATAGTCCCGGGAACCCCTCCTCCGGCCCAGGTATAAGCCTTGACCAATATATCATCCCTGGGAATGGCCACTTCCTCTTCCTCCTCCTCTTCCGGAACCTCTCTAACCGTGGCTGCCTCTCCCGGGGTTACGGCTACCTCACCCTCTTCTTCGAGTTCCTCCTCTCTGGCAGAAGGCCTATCCTCCTCGACATATTCTTCGGAATCGCCCTTGAATATTCCTACAATTCTTTTTCCCAACTTCGATACGCTGCCCATAATTCCGCCATTCTCTTCCACCTCGGATTCTTCCTCTGTGGCGGTAGCGGTTTCAATCTCGTCTTCCGAACTCCCTTCCGTTTTTGTAGGACTCTCCGCTTTACTTTCCCTTACTTCACTCGCCTCGGGGATAGAAGGTTCTTCGGTCTTTTGAGCAAGCTTTTGCCTATATCTCTCCGAGAGGCTCAAAGAGGACTTTTCAGAGGAGGTTTCTCCGGATACCGGGGCTGCCGCCCCGCTTTTTTCCTCTGTAGTTTTCTTGGCTACCTTTTTGTAGCGTTTTTTAATGGGCTTACCCTCTTTTTCGGCCAGGCGGTAGTTCAGTTCTTTAGTGGATATGGCAACGGCGTCAGAGACGCTTATATGGCTGTTCTTGGTGTCCGGGTGCTTGAACCCTACGTTTATGTTGTTGAAGGTTTTAGTGCTGCCTGCGGGAAGCACATCGTGGATTACTATCCTGCTGGTATAACCCTCATAACCCACCTTGCTGGAGCCGCCTACTCCCAGGTTATCTACCTTTATCTTTATGTCTTTATAGTGTTGTCCGCTTTTGTTCTCCAGGGTGATTTCCTTGAGTATAGCTTCAGTACCATATTGACCACCTGTCCATTGCCAGTCCCTGACCAAAATTAAGTCTTTTGGCGAACCGGGTGGGCCTTGTTCAATCGTTTCGGCGCTAACTATTCTTATCACCGTTTTCTCGAGCTGCGAGTGCATGATGCCAAAATTAACCCGGTGGAATGTGTTTTCACTACCAGCCGGGAGCGTCTCGTGAATCGTCGCCCTCAAGGATCCTAGGGGGATATCATTTGTGGTGAAAAGCTCTGCCTCGACCTGTAGGTTTTTGTAGTCCTTCTTGCCTTTGTTCTCCAGGGTTATGTCTTTCAGTATCGCTGCCTGGCCCATGCCACCCGATAGCCACTTATAATCCTTGACTACAACTACGTCCTCGGGAGACTCTACTTTTTTGCTGGCGGCGTTCACACTTAAGGTCAAATGAGCCGATAGAAAAAGGTAGACAAATAAAAAAAGAGCAGAGTTTACGGCGAGGGATAGGAACAAATTTAGCCTGTTAACACTCAATACTTTATCATGCTGCATACCAAATCTCCCGTCTGGATTTGAATTAGATTATACATTATAAGATTTAAAATAGTAGCGTCCGATATCTTCCTAACTCTAGTACACCGGCACAAGAAATGGGTAAAACCTCTTGATTAATGATAGGGAAAAATGTTATAAGATAAACATAAGCTCAAATTAAGGAGGGGTATTATGGGCACATACATTCTAATAAGCAAGCTTACACCAGATGGGAGAAAAACCATAAAGGAAAGACCGGGAAGAATAAAGGAAGTGGATATGGAGCTAGAAAAAATGGGGGTGAAAGTATTGGAGCAATATGCCACCCTTGGTCCGTACGATTTCGTGAACATAGTCGAGGCCCCTGATAACGAAACTATCGGGAAGGTTTCGGTGGACCTTTGCTCTAGGGGGACTGTAGAGATAATGACCCTTGCTGCGATTTCCGTGGACAGGTTCATTTCTGCCCTTAAGTCCGCAAAAAAAAGCAAGCCTAAGAGTAAACCAAAAAAAGCCAAAGCGGCTAAGCCGAAGTCAAAAAAGAAAAGATAACTCAAACAACCTATCTATTTTGCTCTGCTAATCGTCTCGGTTTTACTCTGGGAATCTAGGCAGATGGTTTGATGTTATTCTCGAGTATGACGCTTTTTCTAGGACGAAGCTAGTTGTATCAATCACCGGGGATAGTATTATCCGGAATCAAGATTTAAGCGTTTTTATCTGGTTGTTCTCTTATATTCATTCTTAACAGGTTTTGAGATAGGTTTGGCATTATCTTTTCTTTGACTGTGTTGGTCCTTTTATGTAAACTGGCTGGTTATTAGATGGGTAAAATTAGACTTCTTCCTGACGAGCTGGTGTCCAAAATTGCGGCTGGGGAAATCGTGGAGAGGCCGGCATCTGTGGTAAAAGAGCTCATCGAGAACTCCCTCGATGCCGGAAGCACGCTGATAAGACTAGATGTAAGAGCGGGTGGTAAAAGATTAATAAGCGTTTCCGACAACGGCGAGGGGATGACCAGAGACGATGCTCTCCTCTCCCTCGAGCGTCATGCCACTAGTAAAATAAGAGATATAAAGGACCTTTTTTCTATAAAAACTCTGGGGTTTCGCGGGGAAGCCCTACCCAGCATCGCCGGCGTATCCAAGTTCAGGCTCACCTCAAGAATCAGGGGGGAAATAGTCGGTGTCCGGATTTCGGTTAACGGCGGAACCTTAAAGTCAGTCGAGGAAATAGGCTGTCCGGAGGGAACAACTGTTGAAGTTGCCAACCTCTTCTACAATACACCGGCCAGGCTAAAATTCATGAAATCCGACGAGACCGAGCTTTCCAACATTCTTGACATCGTACAAAGAGAGGCTTTATCCCACAACGATGTAGGGTTTGAATGTCTTCACGAGGGGAGGATGCTGATTCAGCTCCCAGCGCGAAAAACGGTAAAAGAGAGGTTATCAGAAATCTTTCCGGATACTGAGCTTTTCGCGGTGAGGGCAGAATCCGATGGAATTAGGGTTTTTGGGTTCATGAGCGGCCCCCACGATGCCCGGTCTACGGCGCAGAAACTATATGCCTACGTGAACGGCCGGGCGGTCAGAGACAGGTTCCTCTCTCGTATGATGCTCGACTCTTACGGAAGGTTGATAGACAAGGGAAAGTTTCCCCAAGGGGTTCTCTTTGTGGAGGCGCCGGCAGATGAAATAGATATAAACGTTCATCCCACGAAAAACGAGGTCAGGTTCAGAAGGAGCAGGATGGTGGGGGATTTAATTAAATCTTCGGTCATTTCCATGCTTCGAGATGCACCTTGGATAAAGGGTTATCATCAAAGGGTCGAGAACGCCGTAAGGAGTTTTTGCGAGGGTAGGGATAGCCTTGATTACGCCTCGACCAAATTGACCATGGGCGCTTCCCCGCATGAGAGTAGAAGCAGCATTATCGAGAGCAAGGACAGTCTGAAATTGCACTCGAACGAGTGGCTTAACCTCTCTGATGAGGGGCCTTCAGATTCTAAGGAGCCCGAAGCCCAGGCTCTTTTCGGCAAAAGAGGCTTTTTCTCCAACCTGGAAATACTAGGACAGCTTGGAGGGCTTTATATAGTTTGTGCGTCAAAAGAGGGGATGATTCTAATCGACCAGCACGCCGCCCATGAGAGGGTCAATTATGAGAGGTTGAGAAATGCATATCTGAAAAGGAAGGGGCTCGAAAATCAGGAACTCTTGATACCGCTGACCATTGACCTGTCCCCCCAAGAAGAGATGGTATTGTCGAAGCATAAGGAAGATATGGAGTCTCTGGGGATAAAACTTGAGGAATTTGGGAACGGTTCTTTTGTGGTAAGGTCAATCCCTTCCATCCTCAGGAACGCCGATGTGGAAGGGATCATGAAGGATGTGATTGGGGAACTTTCCCTGCTGGAGGAGGAGAGGAGCCTGGATAATAAGGTGGATCACATAATATCCACTATGGCCTGCCACTCTTCTGTCCGGGCGAATGACTGGCTCAGTCGGGAAAAGATGATAGCCCTTTTAGAGAACCTAGACCGCGCCGAGTTTCCGCATTCTTGTCCCCACGGCAGACCGGTGGCCAGGGAGATTACCTTTGAAGAACTTGAGAAGATGTTCAAGAGATCATGAGTATGAAAGAACAGATAATATCTAAACTGAGGGAGAGCGCCGAGCTTAAGCTTAGGTTCGCAAAGGAGTCCTTGAAGGAGATAGAGGAGGCCACCGAGACTATAAATAAGACGCTGAAATCGGGCGGGAAAGTTCTTATATTTGGGAACGGGGGAAGCGCGGCCGATGCCCAGCACATAGCGGCGGAATTTGTAAACCGTTACCAGAAGGAGCGTAAGGCCCTTCCGGCCATTGCCCTCACCACCGATACATCCATTCTCACATCGGTGGGAAACGATATTTCATTCGATAATATCTTCATTAGACAGATCGAGGCTCTTGGAAAAAGGGGGGACGTGGCCTGGGGAATCTCTACCAGCTCTAAGTCACAAAACATAATAAAGGCGCTTGAATATGCCAAGTCAGAAGGACTAAAAACAATAGGTTTTACCGGCGGGGATGCCGGAAAGATAAGTAAGATCGTGGACGTTTGCATAAATATTCCTTCCACGTCGACCCCAAGGATACAGGAGCTTCACATCACCATTGCCCATATAATATGTGAGCTGGTAGAGGATGCAATTTGTAAGAAAGACGAATCAAAGAAGGAACCCGCCAAGAAAGACCAGTCCAAGTGATGAAGTATTATCCCATCAATCTGAACCTCAGGGGAAAAAAGTGTGTAGTTATTGGGGGAGGACAGGTTGCCGAGAGAAGGGTATTAGGACTTCTTGAATGTGGAGCGGATGTGGCCGTCATAAGCCCGAAGCTTACCCCTAAACTCAGTGAGCTTTCAAAGAAAAACGAGATCCGGTACATAGAAAGGCCCTACCGTCCCCAGGATTTAAAGGGTGCTCACCTGGTTGTGGCTTCGACGGATAATCAAGGGGTAAATCGCCGGGTTTGCCGAGAGGGGAAAAAGCTGGGCATCCTGGTGAATACGGCAAGCGCGCCCCTATTATCTGATTTCACGGTGCCATCGGTGGTAAGAAGAGGGGATCTCATGATAACCATTTCTACTTCCGGAAATAGCCCCGGGCTTTCCCGGAGGTTGAGAATGGACTTGGAGAAGATAATTGGCGAGGAGTACGAAGCCTTTACCGAGATTTTAGGCCGGGTAAGGAGAAGGTGTTCTAGCCTCTCTTATGGAGAAAGGGAGCGTATATACCGGGAGGTGGTGATGTCGGATATCCCCCTCCTCTTGAGAGAAAAGCGATTCAAAAGCGCGGAAAAAAAGCTTAAAAAGATCACTGGATTAGGCTTTGGGGATATCGAATTTTCTCCCGGTTAAAGACCGGGCGATAACTTGATTTATCCCCCCTCCTTAGACATAATTTCAAAATACATGCAGGTTAAATGTCCGAGATGCGGCACGGTGGTAGAGTGGCAGGGGAACGAATGGAGGCCATTTTGCTCGGAAAGGTGCAAATTGATCGATCTTGGAGCCTGGGCATCCGAGGAATATAGAATCCCCGAAGAGTCGTCGATGAAGGAGAAAATAGAAACTGTGAAGAAGAACGATTAGAGAAGATGAGCACGAGTCACGTACTCAAGCTGGTGTATATATCAAAAAGGGCTACAATCGGCGTTTACGAGTCTCTCTCGAATCTCTATCTGGTACCGGACAGCTTGATTAAGATAGAGGAGTTCATGAGGGAAGAGGGCAGGCACACCATGATGACGGTAAAACGGCTTGATGAGCTAGGAATCGAGACCCCGAAGAGGGGAGGAGAGCTAGCGGAGAGGTTCGGCGAGACCATCGGCCGAGCGGCTACCGTCCTCGGTTGGAGGGGAACCTGTTTTTTTATGCAGATCGGGGAGGAGGTGGAAAGACTCTTTTTAAGAGCGGCTTTCACGGTATGCCGGAATAGAAGTGACCGCGAGGTACTCAATCTTATTATATTCGACGAGAAAAAGCACAGCGAATGGTGGAGAAGAAAACTATCCGAGAGGAGGCATTAATAATGTCAGTCGTGGATACGAGCGGCTTTTACAAGGGGCTGAAGATCGAGCTAGAAGGCGGGATTTGGGAGGTTCTGGAATATCATCACTCGAAGATTGCCCAACGAAGCCCGGTGGTGAAGACAAAGTTAAGAAACGTCATTACCGGTGCGGTGCAGGAAATGAACTTTCGGTCGGGAGAGACATTTCATACCCCGGATATCGAAAGGAGAACCATGCAGTTTCTCTACAAGGATAACATCGGATACCATTTTATGGACTCGGAAACATACGAGCAATTTGGGTTCAGCCAAAGCCAGGTTGGGGACGTTGCCAGATTCTTAAAAGAGCAGCAAGAGGTGAATATCTTTTTCTACAAGGGTGAGCCTATAGGTATCGACCTTCCCACTACCGTGGAGCTAATGGTAACCGAGACCGAACCCGGAGTGAAGGGGGACACGGTATCGAATACCACCAAGCCGGCAACTGTTGAGACAGGAGCGACCCTTTCTGTACCTTTATTCGTGGATATCGGCGATGTAATTAAGGTAGATACCAGAACGGGGACTTATATCGAGAGAATAAAAAAGAGATAGGATTCTTTCAACCCCCGCTTAACTCGGCATTCCAATCGACGGTCTCTTCGGCGTGCAGCTTTTCTAGCGGCCAGTTTATCGGAAACCCAAAATTTGGAAAAGGTTGCCATACGCCGCTATCTATTACCCTTGCCCCGTTATTCTTGAAGGTTCTAAGCAGGGTTAGGACAAAATCGTTTGAACTAATATCCGCATTGCCAAAAAGCATCCCGTCGGGCATCTTGCCCCAGTTAACGAATTGCTTTAAATCATCCGAGTGAGTCATAATAAAGTTATTGACCAGACTCTCGAACTCTTTTAGGATCTGCTCTTTTTTCATTGCCCTCTCCTTGTAATATTTTTCCCGAAGCTTTAAAAGCCAGGATGTGACACTTCTCACCCTAACCCTTTTATATTAAAGAAAATTATAATGCTAATTAACAGTGCATACAAAAAAATCTCACCTATGGGCTAGGGTTAAACGATAGCATAGGATGAATAGGGCTAGAAGGCGATTGGTTAGTAAGCAAGCGAATACTATTGCCTCATATAAAAATCTATTTAAGAGTTTAATTTGACAAAGCAAGCCCCTTTATCTAAACTAAATTGTTTACGTATGGAGTAATAGGGCCCATAGCTCAGTTGGTTAGAGCGGCGGACTCATAATCCGTTGGTCCCTGGTTCAAGTCCGGGTGGGCCCATATGTAAGACAGGCTTCAGAGTCTATAGATGCACAAGGAAATTCATAACCCCCTTTATCTTAACCCTCAGCTTCATTCCCATCCATACTTACTAAGAATAAAAAAAATCAATCAAAAAAAGAGGAGGAAGAAATGAGAGACCAAATTACAGCTCTCGAATCACTTCAACAGCTTGATTTGGAGCTCAGAGAGTTGGAAAATAATCTCGAAAGATATCCACGAGAAGTATTGTATTATAAACACGAACTGGAGAAACTCGAGGAATCAATTCGTAAAGCCAAGGAAGAGTTGGACACGGTTAAAAAAAGAAAGAGTGCCACCGAACTCCGGCTTGCTCAAAATCAGGACTCTATAAAAAAGGCAGAACAAAGGCTCTTTGAAATAAAGACTTATAAAGAGTATGAAGCCCTTCAAAAAGAAATCGGGGAGACCAAAAGAGTTAATTCCGAACTGGAAGAGCGGATTCTCCAAGAAATGGAAGAAGTGGAAAGGCTGGAGAGAATGGTCAAGGAAAACGAGCTCGAACTCTCTCAAAAAGAGCAAGAGTACGAGAAGATAATCAATGAGCATGCCCTGAAGATAGATGAATTAAAGGGTATATATGAAATCAAAAAAGGAGAGAAGAAGAAACTGGCTTCGCTCCTTCCCCCGGATATACTTTCCATGTATGAAAGGATCAGAAAGAAAAATGGAGTGGCACTCGCCTCGGCCAGAAACGAAGTGTGTACCGGTTGTAATATGAACATTCCTCCACAGCTCTTTAACGAGGTGTTAACCCTGTCCAAAATGGTCCAGTGCCCTAATTGCCATAGGATCCTCTATTGTGAAGAAATATTCAACGGTGAAGCCCAAACAGCATAGCCTCCCCTTGAATAGTACGGTAAAAACAACCGCTGAAATATTCATCGACGGTGCCTCCAGAGGAAATCCCGGTAGCTCGGGGCTAGGAGTATTGATAAAGGACGAGGATGGCAACATCCACGAGATAAAAAAGCCCTTGGGCATCCTCACAAATAACCAAGCAGAGTACGAAGCATTATTAACCGCACTCACTAAAGCAAAAGAACTCAAAAAAAGCCATCTCAAGATTTATACCGATTCACTCCTTCTGGCCAATCAGATAAACGGCAAATGGCGCGTAAATAATCCTAAAATTACAACCCTCTATAATAAGGCCAGAGAACTAATAGCCCAGTTTGAAAGAGTGGAAGTCAGTCACATTCCCAGAGAATTTAACCAAGAAGCGGACAGACTTGCCAATCTGGCTATAGATGAATATTCTTAATTGAAGAGACGAGTGAACTAAGCGGTCGCTTGCTTTTCTAGCAAGAGGAAAGTCCGAACTCCAGAGGGCAGAGTGCTGGGTAACACCCAGGTGTCGTGAGACAACGGAAAGTGCCACAGAAAATAAACCGCCCAGGTTTTCTGGCACAGGAAACAGGCAAGGGTGAAAAGGTAGTGTAAGAGACTACCGCGCAGGCTGGTGACATCCTGCGGCACGGTAAACCCCACTTGGAGAAAGACCGAATAGGGAAGCATTCGTGGCCTATAATAGGCCACGGGCAGGTTGCCCGCCTGAAGCTTCCGGGTGGGTTGCTCGAGGCGTCCAGAAATGGGTGTCCTAGATGAATGACCGCTCTAGACAGAATTCGGCTTACCGGTTTACTCGTCTCTTTCTTTACTCTTTGAGCTTTGTTTTTACCACTACCTCGGAATGGAGGGTGCGATGCACCGGGCATCTGTCGGCGATTTCGAGAAGCCTCTGGCGTTGTTCCTTATCTAAGGGCCCGGTGAGCTCGATCTCCCGTTCTATAAGGTCAATCTTGCCGGTCTTGGACTCACATTCCTCGCAGTCCTGAGCGTGAATCTTTTGGTGTTTAAGCCATACCGAGACCGATTCAAGGGGCCAGCCTTTTCGGTCGGCATACATACGAATAGTCATGGAAGTACACGAACCGAGGGCCGCGGTTAAGTAGTCGTATGGGTTTGGTCCCATACCGGAGCCGCCGACCGAGACGGGTTCATCAGCAATTAGCTTGTGGCCACCAGCCTGGATTTCGGTTCGGTATCCTTTTCCAGTGATTGCAACAATCCGGTTGTTTGCCGCATCCGTATTCGATTTCTTTTCCTCTGCCAAATCGAGCCTCCTTTTTTACTTTAGAAGAGGAGTTTTAGAATTTTATCATCTATATTAACATACTTTTATTTATCATCTCACTATCTTATGCTTGTCTTATCAAGAAAGGCCGGTTGAAAAATGTCTTTTATTGTTTGATAATCATCTCAGCACTAATATGCTAGAGAGAATAATAAAAAAAAGATTATCTATAAAACGGAACATATCTCTCTATCGTGCTTTGTACGGCGACCACCGGGTCCCTAAGGTAGCGAAGTGGCTGCTATGGGCTGCTGTAGGATACACCGTATTACCATTTGACCTAATTCCTGACTTCATCCCGGTGATAGGACATATAGACGATGTCGTTATCGTCCCGCTCTTACTCGGCTTGGCGCTATGGATGATACCAAGAAAAGTATATGAAGAACATCGTAGGCGGATATTTGAAGAAGCAGTAGAATAATACCCTGGCCGAAGGATTGAAACAGTTCTTTTTTCGAAACCGGTGTGATATGAAGCCTTGTTGTCATATCAACCTATAAGGATAATGACGAAATGGCGCTCCGTTTGATCGAGATGTTTTTACCTGCCGAAGAGAACCTGGATAGAGTTCATGACCTCCTCAAGGACCATCCGGCATTAGGGATATGGCAGGAAAATCTATCTGAAAACCATTCACTCATAAAGGTTCTCATCGATGCCGAAGAAACCGAGGAGGTTATTGATATTCTGGAGAAATATTATTCCAACCGAAATGACTTCAGAATACTAATCCTTCCGGTAGAGGCGACTCTACCCCGGCCGGAAAAAAAAGAAGACATTGCTTCAAAAGAGCAGGAGACTCAGTCTAACCAGGGCTCTTCATCCGCCAAGGTATCCCGAATAAGCCGTGAGGAGTTGTATTCCGATATCGTGGATACGACTAAACTATCAAAAGTCTATATAATCCTGGTCATCTTATCCTCTATCGTTGCCGCAGTCGGTATACTGCGAGATAACGTAGCCGTCATAATAGGGGCTATGGTCATTGCGCCGCTCCTCGGTCCTAATATAGCCTTGTCTTTTGCCACTACGTTAGGGGACATGGATTTGGTACAGAGAGCGATGAAGGCCAATCTGGCCGGCCTCCTAGTAGCATTTATTTTTTCTGCGTTGATCGGTTTTATTTTTGAGATAAACCCGGAGGTTCCGGAGCTTTCTTCCAGGACGAATGTGGGTCTGGCCGACGTTGCCCTTGCCCTAGCCTCTGGCAGTGCCGGGGTGTTGTCATTCACCGCCGGGGTGGGGAGCGCCATAGTGGGCGTGATGGTAGCGGTGGCATTGCTCCCTCCCTTGGTCTCTTTTGGAATGTTGCTCGGCTCGGCGCATTTTAATCTGGCGTTGGGGGCGATGTTGCTGCTTTTAGTAAACGTGATTTGTGTTAACCTGGCCGGAGTTACCACCTTTTTGGCGCAGGGCATACGTCCTAAAACCTGGTGGGAAGCGGACAGAGCTAAAAAAGCAACCCGTGTGGCTATCCTGCTATGGACCTTTTTGCTACTGGTACTAATAGTGGCGATTCTTCTTTCGCAGAAGAAAGTAACTTGATCTAGTTTTTTGATTCTTCAGGGTCATTGAACATTGTCTCAGGGCTATTCCGTCAGCTTGTAACCGCTTTGGTTTTGTATAAAATGAATTGTCCTCGCTCGCTTGCCAGGCGGAAACTCAGTTGTCGATGAGTTTTGCCGAGCACTGGACCGGATAATAATTGGACAAAAAGGAGGCAGAAAGTGAAGGTAAAAGAAATCATGATGCAGCCAGCCATCGTGGCCGAAGAGGACACCACTCTGGAAGAAATAGCCAGAATGATGCTGGATAACCGTATTGGATGCGTACCGGTTGTGGACGGCAAAGGTAAGTTGACCGGGATTATAACCGAGTCGGACTTTCTAGCCGAGGAGCACTCTGTTCCATTCTCGACGTTTCAAGCTCCGCAACTGTTCGGCAGGTGGTTGCCTAAGGAGGGGATTGAGGAAATTTACAAAGCTGCTCGCACTATAACTGCCAAAGAAATCATGACCAGCCCGGTGATAACGGTATTGGAGGATGACCCGATAGAGGAAGCAGTCAGAAAACTGCTAACCCATGATATTAACCACGTGCCGGTTGTGCGCGAGGGCATCCCGGTAGGGATAGTGGCGAGACACGACTTATTGAATCTTATGATCAAAAATAAGCATCCAAAATAGTTGTTATAGGGTTTTTAGGACTAAATTGTGTTTTTTTTCAATTTCTATGATTTTAAGCCGGTCGTGTGGCAGGAATCTATTGGGGTTGTAATAGGGGAATGATATATGCTATAATGTGAGGGTAATATTTATTTCTGGTTGTGGCAGGGGTGGATGACAGGTGGAATCCACAAAATAGGGGGAAAGTAATATAATGGAAGATCGAAGAGGCTCTAGAAGGATTCCTTTTAGAACCAAGGTAAAGTATGGGTCTTCTACTCCCAATTTGGGTGGCTATGCGTTTAATCTTTCTGAAGGTGGAATTGGTATTAAAGCGTACCGAGTGTTTCCTCCTCAATCCAAGATTGCCATTTTCCTTTACATGGGTGATGAGATAATGAGACTGGAAGGAGTTGTAAGATGGGTATCTCCCACTTTACCTGGTACCCGTTCCGCTATGGGCGTAAAGTTCATCAGCCGCACCGATAACATCAGGTCTCTTTACCAGCAAAGAATAAACCGTATGACTGCAGACCTTCCCAACGTAGCTTAGGACTGATCCGCTGAATTAACCGGTCTCGAGGTTGCGCGGTTGTTCCGTTTGTCCTTACAAACTGATAAAGTCATTAATTGACATCACTGCTCTTTCCGGTAACATTTGGAAGTAAAAGGAGATAAGAAATGTTTGGCGCATTTGGCGGGCTAGGTGGATGGGAACTAATCATAATTCTGGTAATTCTCCTGCTTATATTTGGTCCAAGCAGGTTAGGCGACTTGGGCTCGGCGTTGGGGAAAGGCATAAAGGGATTCAAAAGGGCCATGAAGGAACCGGACGAAATCGATGTCACCCCGGAGAAGGATGAGACCAAAAAGATTCAAGATACCGGCCTGGATACCCCGAACAAGGCTAACGAGAAAAAAGAAGCAGGTTAACTCCCCCGGATTTAACTCTCAGGCATTTCGGCAAGCTCGATTAAAACCCCATTCATGGCTTTCGGATGTATAAAGGCTACTCTCGCACCATAAGCTCCCGGACGGGGAGATTCATCGATTAGCTGTATCCCTTGCTCTTTCAATCTTTTGAGCGCTAATTCGATGTTGTCTACAGTAAAACAAATATGATGAATTCCTTCACCCCTTTTTTCTAGAAACTTTGAAATAGGCGAGGTATCGCTTAGCGGTTCTAAAAGTTCTATCGGGGTTCCTCCATCCTCGGGTTCAAGCATGGAAGACCTTACCCCCTGGTCTTCCACTACCTCCCTGTGGGTGACCTTAAGTCCCAATGCGGTTTGATAGAGCCTTTCTACTTCGGCCATGTTTCTCACGGCTATAGCTACGTGGTAGAGACTCCCCGTTTTTCCACTCTTCATAATCGCCTCCTGGTTGGTTATCTAGTAGGAATTCTAATTGTCAATCGAGAAAATTCAATTCTCTGTGGTTATAGACCTTGGATTAATGGTGGCAAGGGGTAAAATTACAAGACTAAATGACTCACGGAGATTCGAGGATGAAGTCGCGTGACGATGTACAAAGGATTACCCTAATACCCGGAGACGGTATAGGCCCGGAGGTTACCGATGCTGCGATGAAAATCATAGAGGCGTCCGGGGCCAAGATAGAATGGGAGATAGCACCCGCTGGCGCTGAAACCGTGGATAAATATAAAGCCATCGTTCCGGATATGACGTTTGAGTCGATTAAGAAGAACAAGGTGGCTCTAAAGGGGCCTATAGGCACTCCGGTTGCCGGCGGGTTCAAGAGCGTAAACGTGACCATAAGAAAGACGCTCGACCTTTATGCTAATTTGAGGCCGGTAAGAAGCTTTCCCGGTGTTAAATCAAAATACGAGGGGATTGATATCGTAGTGGTGAGAGAAAATACGGAGGACCTGTATTCGGGGCTGGAGTATGAGATTGCTCCGGGGGTGGTCGAGACCCTCAAGGTCATAACCGAAAAGGCATCTCTCCGGATTGCCAACTTTGCCTTCCGGTTTGCCAAAAAAAGGGGGCGAAAAAAGGTTACCGTGCTTCATAAAGCGAATATTATGAAGCTAAGCGACGGGCTATTCCTTAATTGCGTGAGAAAGGTAGCCAGTGATTATCCTGGGATCAAGTATGAGGAGATGATAATCGATAATGCGTGTATGCAGCTTATTTTGGACCCTAATCGTTTTGATGTCATCCTCACCGAAAATCTGTATGGGGATATAGTCTCCGAAATATGTGCCGGTCTGGTTGGGGGACTGGGATTTGCCCCAGGAGCAAATATAGGGGATGAGTGCGCTGTTTTCGAGGCGGCCCACGGAAGCGCACCGGACATTGCCGGGAAAAACCTGGCCAATCCCATTGCTATAACCCTTTCCGCGGCTCTTCTCCTTAAATACATCGGCAAGGGCAGGGAAGCCAGGTCGATAGAAAACGCCATATCCAGGGTATTGATTAAAGGAGGGATGCGATTATCGAAGAGTTAAAGCGCTGACGTGGTTTGGCTTGTTTGGTATTTTGTTCGGTAAATCAGGATTGCAAGTAGCGGCTGCATTATCTTTTAGTAGTTCTTTCCAGTTTTCTTCTTATCCCTCTTTCAAACCTCTCTTCGTTGATTACAAACATGTCGTTATAGCCCGAGGCGATTTCTTCCATCTCGTCGAAGGCTTGAACCTGGAAGAAAATTCTATTCCTATCTAGCTCTTTAACTTCGGCCCTTATGGTTATGGTCATGCCTATCGGGGTTGAAGCAAAATGGTTCACTTCGATCCTGGTGCTAACCGCCATTTCTCCTTCGTCTAGGAAAGGAGCCATTAAATCGGCGCAGGTGGTTTGGAGAAAGGTGATCAGTGAGGGTGTCGAAAGCACTCTGGGCGAGCTTTCATGAAAACGGGATGCGGCCATATCCGGGCTTGTCTCAATCCTTTTTTCTATGAACATCCCCGGCTCGAGTTTATTCTTCATGGTTCCTCCTTGACGTACGCCGGGCTATAATTATATCTAATCTTTTTTTCATGTGAACATTCGCCAGATTTAATTGTTGGTTATTTGAAAAAGGAGTGGAGATCAGGTCAACTTTATTTAATGCCGCTTTAAAACTCTCATTATCGACCTAAGAAAGACTCCTTACTATGCTGATTGTTCCCGATTCAAGACCCTTAGTCTCAGTATGTGTATTTTTTTTCGATACTCCTGTTATTTCTCTCTGCCTATAGAACCGGCAGGGGCGAGGTCGAGTGGAAGGGGAGGGAAGGAATAGAGCCCTGCCTATGAAAGCATTGATGTTGCCTTTTACACTGGTCGAGTTGAATCCAGGTAATCTCGGGAGAATCTGGCTTCGAGTTTTGGTATTTCCCTATTGTAGAGACGACCCGACAGGTCGTCTCTACGTAGAACGGTTAATTCCTCCTTTATTTCTTGGAATTCAAGATTTAGGAACGATTATTAGCTCGCCACAGATTAGTATTCTCATGTACGGGATAGAGCT
>FWPU01005397.1_pt1 | contig 27787 bp, 16 predicted proteins | sample 2228361 | NCBI WGS metagenome assembly FWPU01 (sample SAMEA103939777, study PRJEB20133) | metagenome
AGAGGTTGGTTGGTGCCACCTTCGTATCCGAGGAGCGACGTCGCTCGTGCTTTTCACCCGCTTGGGTTGCGGGCGTCAGCCCGCGCTGAGATGTTCCCGTACTCTGAGGATGGCTCCTACGAAAGACACCGGCCGCACGAGGGTCTGCTACGGTCCTACGCCGGATGGTTTTCGAACGCACCATACATGCCTGAAGATGGTTACAACGAAATCATCTGGCTGAATGGGCTCGATCCTGAGCCGGAGCCTCCGCCGCCGCCTGATCCACCGCCCCTCCCGCCGTATGGTACGTGCGCAGCTCCGTCTCCTGGTTGCGCCGTCAACCCGACGGATGACGATGGCATCGTCTTCTTAGACTCATGCTGCTACAATAGAGAAGAAAAGTGGTGGCAGCACGACTCGTCGACGTCCTGCCTTCTCAGCTGTCGAGGTGATTGTGGAATGACTGCTCGCGCGCCAGCCGGCGCATGTCAAGGCCGCTGTGGTCCAGGGTGCTTATCCACGCCACGATATACGCAGGACTGCCTCGATCATGACTGGTGCGTTGATTTCTTGGGAACGGGCCCCCTGGGTGGCGATCCGAACTGTGGTGATGAATTTTTCGAGGCCGACGATGATACAGCAGAGATCTTCATGCTTGCATACGGTCCCGCCGCGGTCTTCGGATTCGTATGGCCTGCATTCGCGAGCGCCTTCTGCCAGTGATGTGCAAATTGTATTTGCTCTCTTCGTTGGCGTTGTTGGTGGTCAGCAACTGTTCGTGTCATTGCGTTGAAGTATTGCGCCTCCAGCTATCTCCGTCTTCGGTTTCACGCGATGAGCCAATGGCCGTACGAGCGACGTTCCCTAAGCCTGTTTTTGCATCGACTGACAGCTCCGAAATTGAGCGCGTCGCTCTGAGAATAGTTGTGATGGGTGCCGGCGCCGCGGGTTACGCGGGCTCCTGGATGACATCGGACGCGCACGCGAAATGGATTCGTGGTGTCTCCATCGTGGATGATCGCACCGTCGTGTTCACGTACGAACCGCCCAGCGACCTGCCTGCTGGAGACTACGAGGTTCGTGTCGCAATGGGTGACTCGGAAACCTGTATCGACGCCCGTAGGGGAGACGGGACGATCACCCTCAGATGACTGTGTCGCTCACACCCCGTTCACCTACGGTGCCTTTTTCCGGCCTGTGCTTCGTGCTCGCGGCAGTGGCGTGCGATCGTGCGCCAGGTGTGGCGTTCTTCCGAGCGACACCCGCTGAGCTTCCCGTCGGCGGCGGCGTGACGCGGTTGCAGTGGGAGGTCACCGGAGCGTCGTCGGTGCTCATCGAGCCCGGCCTCGGCGAGCTCCCCGCATCTGGCGAGCTCGAAGCGAAGGTGGAGCGCTCGCAATGCTTCGTCCTGTCCGTCCGGTCGGCCAGCCGGGCAGAGGCATGCGTCCGGGTCGCGACCGTGGAAGGAATTGTGGTCGACCACTACGGCAGCCCGCTCGCGCGAGCATCGGTCAAGATCGCAGACGAGATCGTTCTCACCGACCTCGATGGCCGGTTCGCGCTGTTCGGTCAGCACGCTCCTTCCTTCGACGTTCGGGTGAAGGGGCCCGCGCGCGGCCCGCTCACGTACTACCCGAGCCTGCGTAGCCCCACGCTGCACCTCGTCGCCATCGCCCAGACGCCTTCGCGCGTCGCCACCATCTCCGGCCGCGTCCACGGAGTGGAACCGGGATCGGTCGGCGTCGTCTCGCTCAGCGCTGGACCGCTGGGCCGAGCGACGTCGACCGACCAGGAGGGCGCCTTCACCGGTCGGGTGGGGTGGTCCGGAGGCAACGCAATTGGACGCGGGACGGCGCTCGTCGCGGAGATCGGTCCCGACTATCTACCGGTTCGGTATCGCGGCTTCGGCAAGGGCGCGGACGTGCCACTTCAGGACGGCGGCGTCGTGATGGACTATTCAATACAAACATCGCTGGTCGATCAGGGCGAGGTCCATGTATCGGTACCCGTTCCCCCAGGCTATCGGCCTGCCATCGGCACGCTGCACGTCGCGAGCGGCGATCGGACGAGCGACATCCTCTTTCAGGCAGTCTCCCCAAGTGGTGACTTTCGGTTCATCGCTCCGAGTCACCCCGACCTGAACATCGCGGTCACGGTGAGCGCGGGCGAGGCAGCCTCGGCGGGCGTTGCGAATACGGCCATCGTCCTGCGGGATCTCGAGCCGGGATCCTCTACCGTCACGGCGACCTTCCGCATGCCCCCGACGCTCGTCAGCCCCGAGGCCGGCACCCGGTGCTCGTTCAAGGAGGGATTCCGCTGGTCCGACGCATCGCCGGGCGTGTACGCGCTGGAACTCCAGTCGATCGCGTCGGGCACGAGGGTATACGTGATTTCGGATCGACCCGAGGTCGCCCTCGCCGACGACTCGCCGCTCGCGAACGTCCTCGAGCGAGGTCAGAAGTACGCATGGCGTGTCTACGCCCACGGCCCGGAGGCGACGATTCACGACGCGATCAAGCCACCGGGACTGGTGCACCTGCTGGCCCGCCCCGGCGGGAGCACCATTGCGGTTTCCGCGCGCCGCGAGTGCGTTCTTCAATGAGCCGCAGCTCACCCTCGGTCGCCGCGTGTCAGGCCGTCCGGCGCACACCGGCCCGCTCGCCCAGGTAGTCCTGCAGCGGCCGGTACGTCAGCTCCGCGCGGGCGAGCGCCTCCAGCGCTCCCACCGCCATGCGCGCTCCCTGCACGGTGGTGAAGTACGGAACTCCGTGCACCAGCGCCGTGCGGCGGATGGAGAAGCTGTCGGAGACCTCGCGCTTGCCGGAGGTGGTGTTGATGACCATGGCGATGGCGCCGTCGATGAGCCGGTCCACCACGTGCGGCCGGCCCTCGGCGACCTTCAGCACGCGTTCGGTCTCCACGCCCTTGTTCGCCAGATACGCGTGCGTGCCGGAGGTGGCGAAGACCCGGTACCCCAGCGCGTCGAGCCGCTTCGCCAGGTCCACCACCGCGGGCTTGTCATCGTCCTTCACCGAGACGAACACGCCGCTTCCCGGGGGCGGAAAGCGCACACCAGCGGCGAGCTGGCTCTTGACGAAGGCCGACGCGAAGTCGGGAGCGATGCCCATCACCTCGCCGGTCGACTTCATCTCGGGCCCGAGCAGCACGTCGACGTTGGAGAAGCGCGCGAAGGGGAAGACCGACTCCTTCACCGCCGCCCAGCGCGCGGTGGCCTCGCCTGCGTAACCCAGCTCGGGCAGCGTCTTGCCCACCATGCACAGCGCGGCCAGCTTCGCCAGCGGAACGCCGGTGGCCTTGGCCACGAAAGGCACCGTGCGCGAGGCGCGCGGGTTCACCTCGAGCACGTAGATGCTCTTGCCCTGCACCGCGAACTGCACGTTCATCAGGCCGACCACCTTCAGCTCGCGGGCGAGCGCGGTGGCCTGGTCCTTCATGCGCTCGACGACGTCGGGCGCTAGCGAGTGCGGCGGCACGGTGCAGGCGGCGTCGCCCGAGTGCACTCCGGCCTCCTCGATGTGCTCGAGCACTCCGCCGATGAAGACGTTGCCCAACCGGTCGGCGACGAGGTCCAGGTCGACCTCGGTGGCGTCCTTGAGGAAGCGGTCGATGAGCACGGGGCGCTCGGGCGAGGCGCGCACCGCCTCCTTCATGTAGCGGCGCAGATCCGCCTCGTCGCGCACCACCTCCATGGCGCGGCCGCCGAGCACGTACGAGGGCCGCACCATCACCGGGTAGCCGATGCGCGCGGCCACCGAGAGGGCCTCGTCCGTCGAGCGGGCCACGCCGTTCTCCGGCTGCCTGAGCCCGAGCTTGTCCACCAGCCGGGCGAAGCGCTCGCGGTCCTCGGCGCGGTCGATGCTGTCGGGCGAGGTGCCGAGAATCTTCACCCCGGCCCGCTGCAGACCCTCGCTCAGCTTGAGCGGCGTCTGCCCGCCGAACTGGACGATGACGCCGGTGGGCTGCTCGCGATCGGCGATGGCCAGCACGTCCTCGAGCGTGAGCGGCTCGAAGTACAGCCGGTCGGAGACGTCGAAGTCGGTGGACACCGTCTCGGGGTTGCAATTCACCATCACCGCCTCGAAGCCGGCCTCGCGCAACGCCAGCGAGGCGTGCACGCAGCAGTAGTCGAACTCGATGCCCTGCCCGATGCGGATGGGCCCGCTGCCCAGGATGAGCACCCGCTCGCCCGGAGCCGGCCTGGCCTCGTCCTCTTCCTCGTACGTCGAATACAGGCAGTTGGTGCGCGCCTCGAGCTCGGCGGCGCAGGTGTCGACGCGCTTGTAGACGGGCCTCATGCCGCGCGATTGGCGGTGCGCACGGACGGCGTCCTCCGTCTGTCCCAGAAGCCCGGCCAGGTCGGCATCGGAGAAGCCGTGCGTCTTGGCCGCCCACAGCGCTTCGTCGGGCACGCGCTCGATGGCGCCATGCGCCTTCAGCGACGCCGCCTCGCGAGAAAGCGACGCGAGCTGCGAGAGAAACCACGGGTCGATGCGCGAGAGCGCATGCACCTGCTCGACCGTCATTCCATTGCGGAACGCCTCGAGCAGCCAATACGGGCGCTCGGCGGTGGGCAGCCGCAGGCCGTCGCGAAGGGCCTGCTCGCGCGCGGACGGATCCGCCGGCAGCTCGACCGGTGCGAACGGGCCGCGGCCCAGGTCCAGCGAGCGCAACGCCTTGAGGTACGCCTCGCGGAAGGTGCGGCCGATGCCCATCGCCTCGCCCACCGAGCGCATGGTGGTGGTCAGCGTGCGATCGGCGCCGGGGAACTTCTCGAAGTTGAACCGCGGCACCTTCACCACCACGTAGTCGATGGTCGGCTCGAAGGATGCGGGCGTGTCGGCGGTGATGTCGTTCTTCAGCTCGTCGAGCGTGTAGCCCAGCGCGAGCTTCGCGGCGACGCGGGCGATGGGGTAGCCGGTGGCCTTCGAGGCCAGCGCCGAGCTGCGCGAGACGCGCGGGTTCATCTCGATGACCACCACGCGTCCGTCGACCGGGTTCACGCCGAACTGAATGTTCGAGCCGCCGGTGTCGACGCCGATCTCCCGGATGACGGCGAGCGCCGCGTTGCGGAGGCGCTGGTACTCCTTGTCGGTGAGCGTCTGCGCCGGCGCCACGGTGATGGAGTCGCCGGTGTGCACGCCCATCGGGTCGAAGTTCTCGATCGAGCAGACGACGATGGCGTTGTCCGCGCAGTCGCGAACGACCTCGAGCTCGTACTCCTTCCACCCGAGCACCGACTCCTCGATGAGGATGGTGGAGGTGGGGCTGGCGAGCAGGCCGGCGCGGCAGATGGCCTCGTACTCCTCGCGGTTGTAGGCGATGCCGCCGCCCGTGCCGCCGAGGGTGAAGCTGGGGCGGATGATGGCGGGGAAGCCGACGTCCTCGGCCGCGCGCAAGGCCTCGTCGAGCGAGGTGGCGTAGACGCTCTTGGGCACGGCCAGCCCGATGCGCTCCATCGCCGCCTTGAAACGCAGCCGGTCCTCGGCCTTATCGATGGCTTCGAGCGAGGCGCCGATGAGCCGGACGCCGTAGCGGTCGAGAGCTCCCGACTCGGCGAGGGCCTTGGCGAGGTTCAGCGCCGTCTGTCCGCCCATGGTGGGGAGCAGCGAGTCCGGACGCTCGGCGGCGATGATGCGCTCGGCGGCCTCGACGGTGATGGGCTCGAGGTAGGTCCGGTCGGCGAGATCCGGATCCGTCATGATGGTGGCCGGGTTGGAGTTGAGGAGGACGACCTCGACCCCCTCCTCCTTGAGCGCCTTGATGGCCTGCGTGCCCGAGTAGTCGAACTCGCAGGCCTGACCGATGACGATCGGCCCCGAGCCGATGAGCAATACCCTCTTGATGTCCTGCCTCTTGCCCACTTCGTCCCCTTCCCGCGAACGCTCCCGCTCCCGCTCCCTCTCCCGTCCGCTGAACCTGCTCACCCCAGAATCAACTTCTCCAGCAGCGCCTTCTGCACGTGGAGGCGGTTCTCCGCCTCGTCGAAGATGGCGGACTGCGGCCCGTCCATGACGTCGGCGGAAATTTCCTCGCCCCGGTGCGCCGGCAGACAGTGGAGGACGATGGCGGTGGGCTTCGCCGTCGACAAAAGCCTCTGGTCCACCGTGTAGCCGGCGAACGCCTGCTTGCGCCGCGCCGCCTCGGCCTCCTGCCCCATGCTCGTCCAGACGTCGGTGGTCACCACGTCGGCGCCCTTCGCCGCTTCGCGCGGATCCGCGACCAGCTCCACGTGTCCCTTCGCTGCGGCCACGTCGCCCGCCGGCAGCCGGAACCCTTCCGGAGCGGCGATGCGCAGCTCGAACCCGAAGAGCGGCGCGGCCTCGGCCCACGAGCGGGCCATGTTGCTCGCTCCGTCGCCGATCCACGCGACCACCTTGCCGCCGACACCTCCCAGCCGCTCGTGAACGGTGAACAGATCGGTCAGCACCTGCACCGGGTGGCCGCCGTCGGTGAGCCCGTTGATGACCGGCACCGTCGACGCGCGGGCGAACTCGGCCAGGCGTTCGTCGGCGAAGGTGCGAATCATGATGGCGTCCGCGTAGCGGGCCAGCACGCGCGCGGTGTCGGCGAGCGTCTCGCCGCGGGTGAGCTGGCTTTCGGAGGCGGGTAGCGTGATGGCGTGGCCGCCGAGCTGGAACATCGCCGCTTCGAAGGAGACGCGCGTGCGCGTGGAGGCCTTCTCGAACAGCAGCACCAGCGTGCGGCCGGCGAGCGTCGACTCCACGGTGCGCTTCTTCCATCGCTCCTTGAGGGCGACCGCGCGCGAGAAGAGCGCGCCATGCTCGTCGAGCGAGAGGTCGGCGAGGCGGAGGAAGTGGCGAACCATGGCGAAACCTCCCGATGGCGAAACGGGCATCACAGCGGCGTTTCCACCAGCGTTTCGAACAATGTGGACAGCCGCGGAACGGCACGAGCCCGGGCCCGCGCCGCGTCGGCGGACGAGCGCAGCCAGCGGATCTGCTCGGCAACCGAGCCTGGCCCGGTGCTTCCCGCGCTCACCTTGCGACCCACCGACGACAGCGGATCTGCCGCCGCGAGCACCTCGGCGTCGAATCGTGGGTCGACCTCGCGCGCCAGCTCGGGGGTGACGGCGCCGAGGGGCAGGCCGCGCTCCTGGCAGCGGCGCACCAGCGAGCCGACGAGCTGGTAGGCGGTGCGAAAGGGCACTCCCTTCTTCACCAGCGCCTCGGCCAGATCCGTCGCCTGCATCGCATCGCCCTCGACCGCGGCGCGGCACTTCTCGCGGTCGAAGCGCACCCGCGGGAGCGCGAGCTCGAGCACCGACAGCACGCTTTGCAGCAGCGCGCCCGTCTCGAGCAGCGGGGCCCGGTCTTCCTGCAGGTCGCGGTTGTACCCGGAGGGCAGCCCCTTCACCGTGACGAGGAGGCCGACGAGGTTGCCCACCGCGCGGCCGCTCTTGCCCCGGACGAGCTCGAAGACGTCGGGGTTGCGTTTCTGCGGCATCATGCTCGAGCCGCAGGCGATGTCTCCGTCGAGCCGCGCGAAGCCGAACTCCGTCGAGGTAAAGTCGACGAGGTCCGCCGCGAGCCGGCTGGCGTGGAGCAAGAGCCGCGACGAGGCGTACGCGTAGTCCAGGGCGAAGTCGCGATCGCCGACGGTGTCGAGGCCGTTCGGCGTCAGCCGCTCGAATTGGAGCAGCGCGCGCGTCAGGTCGCGGTCGATGGGCAGCGACGTTCCGGCGATGGCGCCCACGCCGAGCGGGAGCTCCTCGAGCTGCGACAGCACGAAGCCGAAGGCCTGGACGTCGCGCGCGAACATGGCTCCGTAGGCGCAGAGCCAGTAGGCGAGCGAGATGGGCTGGGCCCGCTGGCGGTGGGTGTACGAGGGGAGCACCGTGTCGCGCTCGGCGTCCGCGCGGGTGGCGAGCAACTCGACCAGCGCGGCGATCATCTCCAGCGCATCGGCGCACTGCTCGCGCACGTGGAGCCGCAGGTCCAACGCCACCTGGTCGTTCCGCGAACGCGCGGTGTGGAGCAGCCCCGCCACCTCGCCGAGCCGCTTCGACAGCTCGGCCTCGACCGCCATGTGGACGTCTTCTTCCTCCGGGAGCTTCAGCGTGCCCGCGTTCGCCTCGTTCCACAGCGCGACCAGCCCGCCGCGCAGCTTCTCTGCGGCAATCTTCGGCACCAGGCGGCATCGCGAGAGCATCGTCAGGTGGGCGAGGCTGCCCAGAAGGTCCTCGCGGAGGAGCTTCTTGTCGAGCTCGAGCGAGCTCGAGAAGGCGAGCACCTCGGGGAGCAGCCTGCTGCCGCCCGACGCTTCGGTCTTGGCAATCAACCCTGCTTCCTCTCATGCATCGAGCTGAACAGGTGCAGCGGCAGCCCGAGCAGCTTGATGAAGCCCTCGGAGGCGCGGTGGTCGAACGCGTCCTCCTTCCCGTAGCTGGACAGCGCGTGGTTGTAGAGCCCGTGCGGCGAGGTGCGGCCGACGACGGTCAGCGAGCCCTTGAAGAGCTTGAGCGTCACCTCGCCGGTGACGGTCTTCTCGTGCTCGTCGTTGAACGCCTGCAGCGCGGCGCGGAGCGGCGAGTACCAGAAGCCCTCGTAGATGAGCTCGGCGTACTTCTGGTCGAGGAAGGCCTTGACCCTCAGCGACGGGGCCAGCGTGGTGAAGCGCTCGAGGTCCTTGTGCGCGGTGATCAGCGTCACCGCGGCCGGGCACTCGTAGACCTCGCGGCTCTTGATGCCGACGACGCGGTCCTCCATCAGGTCGATGCGGCCGACGCCGTGCTCGCCGGCGATCTGCCCCACCTTCTTCACCAGCGCGGCCGGGCCCATCGCCTCGCCGTTCACCGCGACCGGCAGACCCTTCTCGAAGCGGATTCTCAAATACGCCGGCTTGTCCGGCGCCTGCTCGAGGCTCTTCGTCCAGGCGAACGCGGCCTCGGGGGGCTCGGTGGCCGGATCCTCCAGCACGCCGCCCTCGATGCTCCGGCCCCAGAGGTTCTCGTCGACGCTGAACGGGCTCTTCCTGGTGGCGGGCACCTCGATGCCGTGTTTCTGCGCGTACTCGATGGCCTCGTCGCGCGAGATGTTCCGCTCGCGCTGCGGAGCGACGATCTTCAGATCCGGCGCCAGGCCCTGCACCGCCAGGTCGAAGCGCACCTGGTCGTTGCCCTTGCCGGTCGAGCCGTGGGCCACCGCGGTGGCGCCGTGCTTGCGCGCGGCCTCCACCAGGTATTTGGCGATGAGCGGCCTCGAGAGCGCCGCCGACAGCGGGTAGACGCCCTGGTAGAGCGCGTTGGCCTGCAGCGCCTTGAAGCAGAACTCGCGGGCGAACTCGTCCTGCGCGCTCACCACCTCGCAGGCCACCGCGCCGGCCTTCAGCGCGCGCTCCTTGATGCGCTCGGGGTCTTTCGCCTCGCCCACGTCGGCGTGGCAGCAGATGACGTCGTGGCCGTAGTCCTCGCGGAGGATCCGCACCAGCACCGACGTGTCGAGGCCGCCGGAGTACGCGAGGACGATCTTCTTCTTCATTGCGGTCTGCCTTTCATCCAGAGGGAGAAGAGCTTCCTCGCCACCCGCGCCGGAGACGTCCCGCGCGAGGGAGCGAGGAAGATCGTGTCGTCGCCGGCGATGGTGCCGGCGCTCTCGGCCAGCCGCGCCCGGTCGATGGCCAGCGCCACCGCCGAGGCCGCTCCCGGGAGCGTCTGCACCACCACCAGCGCATCGGTGTCGACGACCGACGTCACCATCGGCGCCACCTGCGCGAGCGCAGCCTCTCCTTCGGGCACGCGCGCGTCGTCGACCTCGTACGCGGTGCCGCCCTCGGGCAGGGACACCCGCCGCGCGCCGATGCGGGCCAGATCGCGCGAGAGAGTGGCCTGCGTCACCTCGAAGCCGTCGGCCGCAAGCAGTTGCCGCAGCTCCTCCTGCGTGCCCACCCGCCGGGCGCGGATGATGCGCCGGATGGCCGCGCGCCGCGCCGCGTGATCGTTCAGCACCCAGTCGCCCGCGTCGCGTGGCCGCTCGACGGAGCCGTGTCGCTCTCGCCGCATCGTTCAGCTCCGGGTGACGAGCGTCCCGACGCCGCGGTCGGTGAACAGCTCGGCGATGACGCCGTGGGGCGTGCGGCCGTCGATGACGTGAGCCTGTTCCACGCCGGCGGCGAGCGCCTTGAGAATGGCCCGGCCCGTCGCCGTGAACGGACCATTGACGCTCTTGCGCGCGAGCTTCTCCTCGAGCGCGGCCGCGGTGAGCTCGGTGAGGAGCTCGTCCTTCTCGACGATGCCCGGCGCGTCGGCCAGGTAGATGAGCTTGTCGGTCTTCAGCGCGGCGGCGACCTCGGCGGCGGCGGCGTCGGGATCGATGTCGTAGCCCTGGCCGTCTTCCCCGATGCCGATGGGCGAGATGACCGGCACGTAGCCCTGGTCGAGCAGCATCTTCAAAAAGCTCACGTTCACCGAGGTGATCTCCCCGACCTGCCCCAGGTCGCGCCCGTTCTCGCCGTAGAGCCTGCGGGCGCGCAGGAGCGCTCCGTCCTTGCCGCTCACGCCCACCGCGTGCCCGCCGGAGCGGTTCAACAGCGTCACCAGCTCGGCGTTGATGGAGCCGGTGAGCACCATCTCGACGACCTTGAGATCCGACGCGTCGGTGACGCGCACGCCGTCGACCAGCTCGGCCTTGCGCGAAAGCTTCTCGAGGGTGCGGGTGATCTCCGGCCCGCCGCCGTGCACCACGATGGGCTTGAGCCCGACCGAGCGCAAGAGGTTGATGTCCTCGCAGAAGGACTTCTTGAGCGACTCCTTCACCATCGCCGCGCCGCCGTACTTGATGACGCACTTCTTGCCGGCGAAGCGGGAGATGTACGAGAGCGCCTCGACGAGGAGCGACACCTTGAACGAGGGGCTGTAGTTCGCCAGCCGATCGTCCTTGGCCACGCCGCCCCCCTCGGCCGGGACGATGAGCGAGGTGTAGTCGGCGTTGATCTTCACGTAGTCGTACGAGAGATCGCAGCCCCAGGCCGTGGCCGAGGCCGTGCCCGCGCCCAGCGCCACCTCGACCTTCACCTCGGGCCCGCGGAGCTGGCGCCGCAGGGCGGCCGTGTCCACCGGAACAGGGCTAGCGTTATAAACAAGAATTCCGTTTATATGCACAACGGCCTTGTCCGGTCGAATGTCCCAGCCTTGCGAGCCGGCGCGGGCGCCCACCGTGGCCAGCACCCGGCCCCAGTTGGGGTCGGCTCCGAAGAAGGCGGCCTTCACCAGCGACGAGCCGGCGATGGACTTCGCCACGTCCCGGGCCACCGCTTCGGACGGAGCCCCGGTCACCTTCACCTCGAGCAGCTTGGTGGCGCCCTCGCCGTCGGCGGCGATCTCCTTGGCCAGCTCGATGCACAGATCCTTCAGCGCGGCGGCGAAGCGGTCGTAGTCGGGGCCAGGGTCCGCGATGGGGCGGTTTTCGGCGGCACCGTTGGCGAGCGCGAACACCGCGTCGTTGGTGCTCATGTCGTCGTCGACGGTGAGGTTGTTGAAGCTCTTCTCCATCGCCGCCTCCAGCGCGGCCTGGAGCGCATTCGCCGAGATGGCGCAGTCGGTGACGACGATGGCGATCATCGTCGCGAGCTGCGGAGCGATCATCCCCGAGCCCTTGCAGATGGCCGACAGCGTCACCTCCTTGCCGTCGAGCACCAGCGTGCGCGCGGCCATCTTGACCCGGGTGTCGGTGGTGAGAATCGCCTCCGCCGCGGGGAGCGGATCCGCATCGAGCGCGGCGATCAGGGCCGGCGCGGCGGCGACGATCTTCTCCGCAGGCAGCCTGAGCCCGATGACTCCGGTCGAGGCCGACACCACCGCCGACGGCGCAACGTTCAGCGCCCGGGCCACGGCCTGGTGCACGGTCTGCACGTCCTCGAGGCCGAACCGGCCGGTGAGCGCATTCGCGTTGCCGGCGTTGACGACGACTGCGCGCATTCCCTCGGCCGGCAGGCGCGACTCGGCGTCCTGCACCGGGGCCGCCTTGGCCTTGTTGACGGTGAAGCAGCCTGCCGCGGCACACGGGCGATCGCTCGCCACCAGCGCCAGGTCCTTGCGGTTCGGTTTGATGCCGGCGTGAAGCCCCGCGAAGCGGAAGCCGATGGGCACCTTCATGGGTGGAACGCCCTCAGGGCCAGAAGGCCTTCGCCCTCGTCCAGGCCCAGCAAGAGGTTCAGGTTCTGCACCGCCTGGCCGGCGGCGCCCTTCACCAGGTTGTCGATGGCCGAGACCAGCACCACCTTCGCGCCTTCACAGGCAAAGCCGATGCGGCAGCGGTTGGTGCCCACCACCTGCTTGAGCCCGACCTCCTCGGCGGAGCCGACCAGCTCGACGAAAGGCTCGGCCCGGTAGGCATCCGCGAGAGAGGCCCGCACCGCAGACGCGTCGGCCTTCTGACGCAGATGCGCGAACGTGGTGCAGAGAATGCCGCGCTTGACGGGAAGAAGGTGCGGCGTGAACGTCACCGGCGCGCCGATGGTCTGCGCCATCTCGGGCGTGTGCTGGTGGCGCAGCACGCGGTAGGCGCGGAAGTCGGCGTCGACCTCGCAGAAGCCGTACTCCTCCGATGCCTTGCGGCCCGCGCCGGTCACTCCCGAGGCGGCGTTGACGACGATGGAGCCCGGCTCGACGAGCCGGGCCTTCATCAGCGGGAAGAGCGGCAGCGCCGCCGCGGTCGGATAGCAGCCCGGGTTGGCCACGAGACGGCTTCCGGCGACCTTCTGACGGAACAGCTCGGGCAGCCCGTACACCGCCTCGGCCAGAAGCTCCGGCGCGCGGTGCTGGAACCCGTACCACTTCGGATACGCGGAGGCGTCGGCGAGGCGAAAGGCTCCGGAGAGGTCGACCACGCGCACGCCCGCATCCAGAAGCTTCGGAACGAGCTCCATCGACGCTTCGGCCGGCGTGGCCAGCAGCACCACCTCGCAGCCGGCGGCGAGCGCCACCGCCGAATCCTGCGGCGCGTACGTGCGCTGTCCGGCTGGTCCGCCCGCTCCGGCGCGCTGGGCCACGGTGTCGCCCACGAAGCGGTCTCCGGTGACGAAGCGCAGCTCGACGCGCGGGTGCGCCGCGAGAAGACGCGTGGCCTCCATGCCCGAATAGCCGGACGCGCCGACGATGCCCACCGGGTGCTTATGCATGCGGTGCATATATATGCACTGGACGGCGTACACAAGGGTCGATTGCATTCCGGGCCGGAAAATCGCCGGCCCGAGCGCCGGCGCTCCCTCTCGCTCCGTCCACGGCCGGCCGACCGGGTGGCCGCCGGGCTACAACCCCGCCGTGCTCCGAGCTGCCGCCATCTTTTTGCTCGCCTGCGCCTGCGCCACCGTGCCCGACGGCGTCACCCCGGACGCGCCCATCGTCGAAGCGCTGCGCATCGAGGGCGCGAAGGCGGTCTCGGAGGCGGAGCTCAAGGAGAAGATTCTCACCGCCGAGTCGAGCTCCTTGCCGCTGGTCGGGCAGACGCACTACTTCGACGCCAACGCGTGGCAGGCCGACCTGCGCCGCATCGAGCGCTTCTACCAGGCGCGCGGCTACTACCAGGCGAAGGTGGTGGCCGAAGAGGTCGACGTTACGCGGCCGGGGCGCGTGTCTCTGTACGTGCGCGTCGAGGAGGGCGAGCCCACGTTTCTCACGAAGGTCGACGTCTCCGGGCTGGAGAAGCTCCCGCCCGAGCACCGCGACGAGGTGCTGAAGGCGCTGCCGCTGAAGGTCGGCGACGTCTTCCTCGAGGAGAAGTGGACCGGCCTCAAGCGGCCACTGACGCAAAGGCTGCACCAGCTCGGTTACGCCGAGGCCAACGTGCTGGGCGAGGTGCAAATAGACGTCGACGCGCGCAGCGCCGAAGTGCGGCTCGAGGCCCAGCCCGGCCAGCGCTACCGCTTCGGCAAGCTCTACGTCGACAACCCCGGCGGCAAGGTTTCCCGCGACCGCATCGCCGAGCAGGCCTCGCAGGCCATTCGCCCGGGCGACTGGTACTCGGAGTCGGCGCTCGTCGACGCGCAGGCGCGCGTCTTCGCCATGGGCGTCTTCGGCGCGGTGAAGGTGACGCGGTCGGCGCCCGAGCGCGAGCTGGGCATCGTGCCGGTCATCGTGGCCGTGCGCGAGGCGCCGTTTCACACCAACCGGCTGGGGTTCGGCTTCGGCGTCGACCAGACGCGCCAGGAGGTCCGCGCCACGGGCGAGTACATCAATCGCAACGTGCGGGACCGTCTCTGGCGCTACACGTTCCGGGGCAAGGCGTCGTACGCGGTGCTTCCCAGCGCGCTGGCGGTGGCTCGCCGCGAGCCCGGCGCCAAGCAGGGACCGGTGCTGCAGCTCTTGAACGAGCTCGAGGTGCCGCGGCTGATCGGGCCGACGGTGAACTTCCACACCTCGCTCGACCTCAAGAACGGCATCGAGCCGACCTACGAGTTCATCGGAGGCACGGCCAAGGCCGGTCTCATCTGGAAGCCGCGCACCGACCTGGCCATCTTCCCGTCGCTGAATTTGGACGCCTACTGGCTGTCGGCGCAGCTGGCGCTTCAAGACCGGCCACCATCGGCGCTGCTCGGCTGCACCACCTGCGTGCTCCCGTACTTCGAGCAGACGGTGGAGTGGGACCGGCGCGACTCGCCGCTCGAGCCCAGGCAGGGCTTCTACGCCGCACTGTCGCTGCAGCAATCGGCGGCGCCGGGCCAGGGCGGCGTGCCCTTTCCCCTCTTCTTCCGCTTCCAGCCCGAGCTGCGCGGCTACGTGAGCTTCCTCGAGGGCAAGCGGCTGACACTGTCGGCGAAGCTGAAGCTCGGCACCATCCTCAAGACGCACGAGGGGCCGGAGACGCCCATCATCGCCCGCTTCTTCTCGGGCGGCGGCTCGTCGATGCGCGGCTTCAACACCCGCCGGCTGTCTCCGCTGGTGCCGGTCCCGGTCAAGGGCGAGGTGAGCTGCGGCTTGGATGCGGGCCCCGAGTGCCAGAAGCAACCGGCCGTCTACACCACCCTGCCCGTGGGCGGCGACGCGCTGTTCGAGTCGTCCTTCGAGGTGCGCTACGCCTTGAACGACGACTGGGTGCTGGCCGCGTTCCTCGATGCCGGCTTCGTCACCTACGGCGCGTACCAGGTCGGCGACCTCGACTACTTCCTGCAGAACGTCCAGGTGGCGGTGGGGCTCGGAGCGCGGTGGCGCACGCCCATCGGCCCTTTGCGCTTCGACGTCGCGTACCGCGTTCTTGGAGGTCCGCTTCGGGTGCTGCAGGATCCGTCGGCGGTGCCATCGAGCAACTCGTGTGCCTTCGGGCTGCTGCGGCACCCGGGCACCCAGCCGCCCGAGGCAGGCCTCCAGATGGACCGCTACCCTGGAAGCCCGGACAGCTTCTGCGCGTTCCACGTGTCGATCGGCGAGGCGTTTTGAGCGGCGATGGACAGACTCGGGTGCGGCCGGTTCGCCGCGTCTTGTGGCGATCGGGCCTCGCCTTGCTCGCGGTGACGCTGGCGCTGCTCGTGCTCGTTGGTGTCGCGACTCTCTATCTGACGAGCTCCGCCGGAGAGCGCCTCGTCAAGCAGCTCGCCCTGAAGCACGCCAACGCCCAGCTCGCGGGCCGGCTCGATTTCGAGAAGCTCGAGCTCGCCACCGACCGCGTGGTGCTGGAGAACCTGAAGCTCTTCGACCCCGAGGGCCAGCTCGTGGCCGAAGTGCGGCGGGTGGAGCTCGACCTCGACGTTTCCATGCTCTCGCCGTCGAACGTCCACATCGAGTCCGCGAAGGTGCTGGAGCCGCGGCTGTACCTCGCCTCCGACGAGCGCGGGTTGAACCTCTCGCGTGCGGTGGAGCCCCGAGCACCGCCGTCCGACGCGCCGGCCACGGGCGAGCCGCCGAACGTGCGGGTGCAGCTCGACGCGTTCGAGCTCGCCTCCGGCCACGTCGATTTCCGAAGCGAAGGACGCTGGACGGCCGAGTCGCTGAACGCGCGTGGCAATGCCCTCTGGGTGGGGCGGACCGGCGAGCTGTCGGCGGCGCTGAGGCTCGATGGAAGGATGACGGCGCCGGCCAGCGCTCCGCTCTCCGTTTCGGCGGAGATCGCCGGTCGGGCCGACGCGCTCTCCGCGAAGCTGGCCGCGGCGCTGGCCCAGGCGAAGCTCTCGGCTCAGGCGGAGACGAAGGGTACCGGGGCCGTGGTGCGCCTCGATGGCTTGGAGCTGCCGCCCGACGCCGCGCGGGTGCTCGCGCCCAACTGGCCGCTGCGCGTCGGCATCTCTGCGAGCGGGACGCTGTCGAAAGACGGTGATGTGCTGGCGGCGCGCCTTTTCGTCTCCGCCGGCAAGGCCCGCCTGGCCGCCGACGGCTCGTTCGACCTGGCGCGCCTCGTCAGCGACGGCGTGGCCCTCGAGGCGAGCGGAGTGGATCTGGCCGAGCTTCTCGGCGGCGACGTGCCCACGGAGCTCTCTGCGAAGGCGACGCTGCGCGGCGGTGGCGCGAATCTCGCTTCGCTGAACGGAGAGGCTTCGCTCGACGTCAGCCCCTCGCGCGTGCGCGGGCAGCCCATCGGGCCGGTGCGGCTGCGCGCCACCGCGAAGGACGGCCAGTACCAGCTCTCGGAGCTCTTCGCCGCGCTGCCGGGCCTGCGGCTCTGGGCCACCGGTGCCGGAGATGCCTCGCGGCTGCGCATCGCGGGCAAGCTCACCGCGGCCGACCTGGCCGCCACCTCGCGCGCGCTCGGGGCCGTCGTCGATGGAGCTCCACGTCTCGGCGGCTCCGGAGCGCTCGACGTCGCCCTCGACGGTCGGCTGACCGGCCCCGGCCTGTTTATCTCCGGCGGCTTCGCCAGGCTCAGCATCGACGATGCGCGTCTCGAGGGCCTCGAGGTGAACGCCAGCCTCCCCGACGTGCGCCGGCCGCTCGAGGCGCAGGGACGTCTCCACGCCCATCGGGTGACGGTGGGCGATCGGCCGTTCGAAGACGTGCGCGTACAGCTCGTCACGCAGGGGCGCCGCCTCGGCGCCGAGCTGTCCACCAAGGGCCTGGCCAACATCGTGGTGCGCGCCGGCGGCACGCTGGATGCGAGCGGCGAGGCGTTGGCGCTCGAGTCGCTGTCCATCGACTACCCCGAGGCGAGCTGGGCGCTTCAGAGCCCGTCACGCATCGTCTGGGCGAATGGCGATGTGGAGGTCGCTCCGGTGAAGATTGCCTCGGGCCGACAGTCGCTCGCCGCCGCGTTCGCATCTTCTGGGCGCACGGTGCGTGGCTCGTTGACCGTCGAAGCGCTGGATTTGCGCAAGCTGCCCGGAGCGTTCGTAAATCCGCAGCTCCAGCTCCGCGGGCTCGTCGATGCGTCCGCCCGGCTCGAGGGCCGCGCGTCAGGCCCCGAGGGAGCGCTCTCGCTCTCCTGGCGCGACGCGGGCGTGCGGAAGCTGGGCGGCATCGACGGAAAGCTCGAGGCGACGTACAGGAAGGATCGCGCGACGGGTCAGCTCCGAATCGACTCCGCGGCCGGCAGCGCGCACGGCCGCTTCGACACTCCGGTGATGGGGCTGCTCGAGCAGCGCGCCGAGCCGATGCAGCTCTCGCTCGAGCTGAACCAGGTGAACGCCGGCGCGGTGCTGTGGGAGCTCGAGCTGCCGTTCCGGGCCGAAGGGAAGCTCTCCGCGCAACTGACCGTCGAGGGAATGGCGAATGCTCCGCGACTTCGCGTGCGAGTCGACGGCGCCGACGTGCGGCTCCCCACGACCGAGGAGAAGCAGCTCCACCTGGCCACGCTCGTCGCCGAGCTGACCAACCCGAACGAGCACCTCGAGCTGCGAGCGGACGCGTCGGCACTGTCGGGAACGATTGCCCTCGCCGCATCGGTGCCGCTCACCGTGAGCCGGCTGCTCACCTCGCCGCCGACCGAAGCCCAGCTCCGCGCGCTGCCGCTGTCGATCGAGGCCATGGTTTCCGGCGTCGAGCTCGCCGCGGCGAGCGAGGCGGGGCTTTCGCCAGAAGGCGTCTCCGGCCGCGTCGGCGCGCACCTGCTCGGTCGTGGGACGCTCTTTCGCCCCGAGGGAACGTTCGAGCTCGAGCTCGTCTCGGCCCGCACCGGAGCGCTGTCACCCACCGACGTCAAGCTCCGCGCGGCCGCGACGGAGAGCCTGGTGCGCCTCGAGCTCACCGCCCGGCGCAAGAACCAGCTCGTCGCGTCCGCCGAGGGCCGCGTTCACGTTCCGGTGGAGTCGCTGGCCGACCTGACCGCGCTCGAGGATGCTCCCGTCTCCATCGATGCCACCGTCGGGCCCTTGCCGCTGGTCGAGCTCACCGGCACCGAAGGCACACGCGATTCGCTCTCCGGGCTCCTCTCGCTACGCCTGACCGCGTCCGGCACGCCGTCGAAGCCGACGGTGGCGGTGAAGGGCGGCATCGATCGGCTCGGCTTCTCGAAGGCTGCGCTCGGTCGGGCCGAGCTCGACGCGCAGTATGCCGACGGACGGACAGTCGCGAATCTGTCGATGACGTCGCCCGCAGGTGGACGGCTCGCCGCGTCGGGAGAGCTCGCGCTCGAATTGGGGCTCGGCGCGCTGCGAAGAGGGCTCGCGTACGAGGAGGCTCCGTTCCAGGCCCGGGTCGACGCAGAGCAGTTCGACCTGCGCTGCCTCTCCGGCATCCACCCCGACGTGCGGCTCGTCGAAGGACATCTGACCGCCGCGCTGCGCGGGCAGGGCACGCTGCGAAAGGGCGAGCTGACCGGCACGGCCGAGTGGAAGAACGGGCGGCTCGGGCTGCTCGGCTTCGGCGAATACCGCGACATTCATCTGTTGGCGCGCGCCACCACCACCGAAGTCGAGGTGAAGGATCTCTCGCTCAAGGCGGGCGGAGGAGCGGCACGGCTCACCGCATCGGCCCGGCGCGCCGGACAGCGCTGGTCCCTGAACGCCTCCGCCGAGACCGCAAAGCTCCCCATCATCTACGACGACCAGCTCATGGCCACGGCGACGATGCGGGCTTTCGCCACCGGCGACTTCGGCGGCGAGCTGGTGGACATCCGCGCGCTGGCCATTCCCGAGGCTCACATCGAGCTGCCCGCGGTGAAGCAGAAGGATCTGCAGGAGCTCGACCGGCCGCCCGACATCGTGCTCGTGCGCAAGGGTCAGCCGGTGGAGAAGAGGCGGCGCGCACCGGCTCAGAAGGAAGCGCCGGCACAAGCCCGGGTGCACCAATCGGACGGCGGAACGCGCTACCGAGTCGTTCTGAACGCTCGGAACAACCTGTGGGTGAAGTCGACCGACTTGAACGTCGAGCTCGGCTTCGGCGAAGGCTTCCGCATCGAGTACGACGACAAGACACAGATGATGGGCGACCTTCGCATCCTGCGCGGAAAGGTCGACGTCATCGGGCGGAAGTTCGAGATCCAGCGCGACGCCCAGGTGACGTTCCAGGGTCCGCCCACGCAGCCCTTCGTGAACCTCACCGCCACGCACGTCAACGAGCGCGAGGGCGTCACCATCTTCGTGACGCTGACCGGCAGCGGGAAGGACCTGAAGCACAAGGTCTGGTCACAGCCGCCGATGGGCGACACCGAGATCTACACGCTGCTCGCCACCGGGCGGCGCACGCTCAAGCGCGGCTCTGGAGCGGCGATGACCGGCGCACAGGCCGCGTCGGTGCTCGGTTCGGTCATGGCCTCGCAGCTCAAGACGATGCTGTCGAACAAGCTGCCGCTGGACGTCGTGTCGGTCGAGGCCGGCGACGAAGGGCTGGCCGGAGCGCGCCTCGAGCTCGGCACGTATCTCTCCGACGACCTGTACGTCGGTTACACCGGACAGGTCGGAGCGGACCCGGCGAAGGGCGAGAACGCGCACACGGGCAAGGTCGAGTACCGGATCGGCCGGCGGTGGAGCCTCGAAGCCGCGTACGGCGACGGCCGGGCGGGCGGAGCGGACATCGTCTGGAGCCGCGAGTACTGAGGACTGCGCTGCTCTGGCGCTCACCCGAGGCTATGGTGCCTTCGTGCGACTCGTTCGCGCCGACCACCTCCTCTCGTCGATGCCGTCGCGGGGACGGGCGCTGTCCGAGTGTGCCCTCGTCTCGTCGCTGTTGTTTCTGCCCGGTCTCGCTGCGTCCGCTGCTCCGGCATCGGCGCTCGCGTGGGTGGTGGGCGGTTGCTTCGCGCTGTACGCCGGGTGGGCGGCAATTCTCGCCCGGCGGCGGTGGAGCCTTCTGGCGCTGATGCTGGTGGGGCTGGCGGCGGCGCTGTACGCGACGGCGGTGGAGCGCCCCGACATTCCACCGCGTCTCGGCGTACAGCTCGCGGACGAAGAGGGGGGCGCAGCGGTGACCCAGGTCGTTCGCGGCACCCCGGCCGACGGCGCAATGCAGGTCGGCGATGTCGTCGTCGCGGTGGAAGGCCAGCCGCTCGATGCCGCGCGCCCGTCCGCGGACCTTCGCGAGCGGCTCCTCGACGCGAAGCGCCTGCCTCCGGGCGATGCAACGTTCACCGTTCGGCGCAAGGGACGCACCCAGGATGTGACGGTGAAACTGGGCGCGGTGCCGCGAGGGCCCGCGCTGCGTGGAGCGGATCTCCCGTGGATTCTCTTGCGCGCGGCGGCGGTGCTGCTGATCATCGCGGCGGTTCTGCGGCTGGACGGCCAGTCGGCGCGGAACATCGGGCTCGAGCGCCATGGGCTCGGGCGCGAGCTTCTGTGGGGAGTGCCCGTGCTGGTCGGCACGCTCGCGGTGCACGTGACGGTCACCACTCCGCTGGCGGTGCTGCTCGCGAAAGCGGGGCTGGCCGGCGACGAGGTGTCGCAGCGGGTGACGGCGCTGTCGGGCCTCGCGGGCGAGGTGTCGCTCTGGCAATTCGGGCTGTCGATGATCGTCGTGGCCACGTTCGAGGAGGTCGTCTTCCGCGGGTTCCTCCTGCCGCGGGTGCGCCATCTCACCGGCCGGTGGGATCTGGCGCTCGTGGTGGTGCCGCTCCTGTTCGGCGTGGGCCACCTCTACGAGGGCACGGTGGCGGTGGTGCAGGCGGCGGTGCTGGGCCTCTGCTTCTCGGCGGCGTTGCTCTGGCGGGGCCACCTCGGCTCGGCGATTTCCGCGCACGCCCTGTTCAACACGCTGATGTTCACGCTGCTCGTCGCCCTGATGAAGAGCGGCATGCTCGAGAAGCTGTTGGAGAAACAGTGACCGTTTGACAGCCGATGGCCGGCTGAACTGTGTTGTCTCCATGCCCGGCAAGGTGACGCGCGCGGCGCGGCGGCCCGCTCCGAAGCTCGAGACTCCTCGGCACACGCCGCGGTCGGAACGCAGCTCCTACGGCTGGAGCCCGCGCACCGGGAATGCCGCGCGGCGCGCGACCGAGTTGTCGACGACGACGTTCGAGGCATCGGCGGCTCCGGACGCGCGGAAATTCATGGCCGAGGCGATGGAGGACATCGCTCGGCGCACGCGGGCGGGCGAGAAGGTCGTGGTCGTGTTCGACATCGACGACACGCTGGCGGACACGCGCTACCGCACCCTGGCGCTCGCCCGGGCGTTCGACGAGGCCAACGGCACGTCGCACTTCGCGAACCTCACCGTCGACCAGGTCGCCCGCACCGGGGAGGAAACCGCTCGGCGACTCGGCCTGCCCGAATCGGTGGTGCGCGCGTTCGACGCGTACTGGGACGTGGGGTTCTGGAAGGCCGAGAGCCTCGTGCACGACCAGCCGATGAAGGAGATCGTCGAGCTGGCGAAGAAGGCGGACGCGGCGGGCGCCCGCGTCTTGTACCTGACCGGCAGAGTGCAGGCGGTCGAGCGCGGCACGCTGGCGCAGCTGCGCCGGTTCGGCCTGCCCGACGTCAACGCGACGAACGTCATCAGCAAGCCGTCGTTGCGGCACTACACGCCCGCGTTCAAGGCCGAGCGGCTCGATGCGTGGATGAAGCGCGGCTTTTACGTCTCGTTCTTCTTCACCGAGAGCCGGCGGGACATCGCGCACCTGCAGAGGGCCGAGCCGAAGGTGCCGTGCGTGCTCCTCGACAGCTCGCATGGCGGACGCGGAGCCGTGCGCGAGGGCACTCCCGTGTGGCCGCGAATCTTCTGAGCGCTACCTCCGAACCCGAGCGTCGAGACGGAAGGTGAGGCCCGTCTCGGTACCGAGGCGCGGCGGCACCTGCGCAGTCGGCGGAGCAGCGAGCTTCAATGGCGGGAGCGGCTCGGTGGCATATCCCATTCGGGCGTTGTAGGCGGCCGCCGCGTCGTGGGCGCGCGACAGCTCGATGGGGTGATGGTCCGGCTGCAGGCGTTGCCAGGCCGCGGCGACCAGTGCGCCGCCGAGCGCCGTGAGGAGCGTCCCTCCCGCGAGCCCTGTGGCGACCGGTCCGTCCATGCGGGAGGCGAAACTGGCGGAGGCGGCTGCGCAGCCGATGCCAGCGGCGATGGAAGCCAGTCCCAGCCGGTGAAGCCAGAGCGACTGCTCGCGGTCAGCGGCCACGGCGTCGGCCGCCGCGTCGTCACCCGCGATGCGGAAGAAGTCCTCGTCGTCGAGGGCCTCACCGCCCTGCATCGGCCGCCAGGAGGGGTCGAACACGAGCGCATCCCCGCGGGCGGTGTACCGATGATGACGGAGCTGGATTCCCAGCGGCTCACCGGTCGGTGGCTGCCCGGTTTCAGGGAGGGTGACGCACGCAAAGAGAATGGCCGTCACGCCACACGCGACAGCAACGGCTGATCGCCCCGGACGCACTTGGAGAGCGTCGCACCTGCCGCTCGGGGCGCGCAAGCTGCCGCGCGCTCTCAGAACCCGCTCGCGACCGAGTCGACCCATCCCGCCACGTCCTGAAACGCGCCGACCTCGTCTGATGGCTGGCGCGGTCAGCGCCTGAGCCGCCGACGCGCGCGCTCGGCCGCAATCTCCAGCGCGCTCCGCACGTTCTGCTCGGGCCCGCCCGGCGGCTCCGCTCGCGGCGCCGCCTGCTTCGGCTCGGGCGATGTCGCGACCGCCGCAGCCTTCGGTGCAACCGCACGAAATTGGCGCTCAGCGGCCTCCGCGACCGACGGCTCCTTCCTCATCTTCGCCGGCCGCCTCTTCCCGGACAGGAATCGCCGCACCACGACCTCCGCCAACAGCACCGCCAACGAGACGGCCACCAGAATGGGAGCCACCGGAATCGACGCCGCCGACTCGGTCGTCTCCTGGAACAGCCCGGCCATCGACAGGCGCTCGACGCCGCCGGTCAGCTTCGCCACCGCCGCCAGCAGCCGCTTGCCCTCCGCCGCGCTGCCGGGCTCGAGCTCCGGCGCGTACGGCAGCGTCACCGGCGGCGCGCGCAGCACCCGCCCGCCGACCTTCACCACGGGGTGGAACGTGCCGCTGCCGGGGAGCGACCAGTGCGCTCCCATGCGGTCCTCGTCCTCCCACCGGAGCGGCAGCTCCACCGGATCGCTCCGCGCATCGCCGCTCAACACCACCAGCGACAGCTCGCCCTCGGGCGGAGGCCGCCGCGGATCGAAATCAACGGTGACGTGCAGGTCGTGACCGGTTCGCCGCGCCCGCACCACCACGTCCGCGGTTTCCACCTGCGGCGGCATCGTCCACCGCACCATCTGTTCGAGCAGCGCGCGGTAACCGCTCCACGTGCGCATCGCCCCGGTGAACTCGCCGTCGACCTCGCCGGTGTACGCCACCACCCGGCCTGCGCCCTTCTGCCAGAACGCCACGATGGGCGCGCGGTTGTCGTCCGCCGACCGGAGCCCGACGCTCGCCCGCGGCCTCGAGTACGTCAGGTTGTACCCGCCCACGGTCGGCAGCCCCGACGCGGACAGCCGCCCGAGCAGTGCCAGGTCGGGCCCGAGCTCCAGCGCCGCGGGCGTGTCGACGAACGTCGCCCGCGCCACGGCGATGGTCTCCTGGCTGAAGATGCGCGGAAGCGACATCGCATCCTCGGCGAAGTAGACGCGGCCACCTCCGCGATGGGCGATCTCCTCGAGCAGCTTCGCGTCCGGGTCATTCCGCGTGCCCAGCCCGATGACCGACACGCTGACCCGCTCGTCCTGGAGCTGCTTCAGCGTGCGCAGGTAGTCGTCGGGCTCCTCGGAGTCCGCCGCGTCCGAGAAGAGCAGCACGTGCCGCGTGGCCTTTTTGCTCTTCAGAATCTCGTCGCGCGCGGTACGCAACCCCACGCCGACGTAGATGCCTCCGCCGCCGGAGAATCCGCGCGCCACCTTGTCCAGCGGCAGGCCCTCGGAGACGGGCTTGAGCCCGAAGATTTCGTGCGGGACGGTGTCCACCATGTGCACCGAGGCCTCGTCGCGGTCGTTCAGCAGCTCGAGCGCTCCGACCACGCCCTCGGCGGCGAGCTCCATCTTGGTGCGGCCGTCGGGCACGGTGGCGCCCATCGAGCAGCTGCAGTCCATGATGATGGAGATGGCCACGGCCGCCTTGCGCTGCTCCTCGCGCACCTCCAGCGAAACGGGCAGCACCTCCTCCACCGGAGACTTGCGGTAGCCGCCCTCGCCGAAGCTCTTCCGCCCGCCGGTCATCACCAGCCCGCCGCCTGCCTCCTTCACGTACTGCGCGAGCACGTTGAGGCCCGACTCCGACAAGCTGCTTGCCTCCACGTTCTCGAGCACCACTGCGCCCACGCCGTCGAGCGCGTCCATCGACAAGGGCGAGGGCGGCCGGACCTCGAGCTTCATTCCCGAGTCGGCCAGCGCACGGGCCAGCGCTCCCTGCGGAGCGGCCGTCATCAGCAGCACGCGCGGCGGCCCCTCGACCCGCAGCACCGCGCGGCCGACGTCGTTCTCCACCACGCCGTCGTCGGGCACCTCGATGGTCACCTCGTACTTCGCGAGCCCTTCCTCCTCGACGAGATCGCGGAACGTGAGCACGTTCTCGCCCTCACGGAACGCATACGGCCCTTTCACCAGCGGCCGGCCATCGCGCTTCACCGCCACCATCCCCGACGTTGCCTGCGACGCGTGCACCGTCGCGGTGAGCTGGAACGGCTCCTTCGCCGCGACGACCGATGGTGTGTCGACCGAGGTGACCGCCACGTCCAGCCCGGAGTCCTCGCGGCCGAGCCAGCGGTAGTCCACCGAGATGCCGCGCGCGGCGAGTCGACGGGCGGCTCCGCGCGGATCCGTTCCGGTGGCGCGCCCGTCGGAGACGACCAGCACCCTCCCGGAACGATCCGGCGGAATCAGCTCTCGGGCCGCATCGAGCGCCGCGCCCAGGTCCGACGCCTCGGCATCGACCGACCGCAGGAATCCGCCGAACGTCGTCTGCTCGCCGAGCGGAGCCTCGACCCTCGCCTCGCGCCCGAACGCCACCACCGCCAGCCGGTCGCCGGGCCTTCGTTGGGGCTCCAACAACCGGATCAGCTCTTCCGCGCGCGTCTCGCTCAAAGGCGGCATCGACCTCGAGCGATCCACCACCACCACCAGGTCGCTCCCGGCGCTGCGCCACGCGAGCTGTGGCTGTGCCAGCGCCAGCACCAGCAACGCAACGAGCGCCAGCCTCAGCCACAGCGGAGGCCCGGGCAGCCGGCCGAAACGCCACACGAACAGCGCCAGCGGCACGAACAACAGCAGCACCTGTGGCGAGGCGAAGCTCATCGCGAGCGCAAGGGTGCCGTCGCCTGCATCCCCTCTCCCTGCCGGAGCGGCGTGGACGTCAGCCAGAAGTCGACGAGCAGCAGCACCAGCAACAACAGCACGGGCCAGATGGACCGGCCGCGACGCAGCGCCGCACTGGACAGGCCTTCTGCCGACTTCGCCTCGACCGACAGCTCGGCGCGGCCGCGCAGATCCGACTCGCGCGGATCGATGGGCAGCACCACCAACGCATCCACCGGCTCGCCATCGCGGAGCAACGTGTACCGGCCCGGCGGGCTCAGCGGCGGCAACAGCACCGCGCCCGAGCCGAGAATGGGCCGCTTGCCGCCGGGGCCGTCGAGGACGTACCGCGCGCCCGGCTCCGTCACCACCGGCACGTCCTCGCCGAGCATCAGGTGACGTTTGGGGAGGCCGGGCAACTGCTGCCGCGCCCTCCGCACGATGTTGCCGAGCAGCACCGGCCACGCGGCCGTTCGCTGCACGTTCGAGCGCCCCAGCTCGAGGTTCAGCCAGACGGTGCCGTCGTCCTCCTCGGAGATGAGCACCGCGTCGCCTGCCGTCGCCAGCGGACGACCGGGCGGGTTGTCGCCGGCGGTCCACAACACCCCGCCGAGCTGAACGTCGTCGAGCAGCGGGTGGTCCTTCTGGGCGAAGAACGGACCGATGAAGGTGCGAAGCGTGCCGGTGGCTCCGATGCGCACCTCTGCGCTCGAGTCGCGCGGGCCGAACGTGAGAGTGGGACGCTCGTCGGGCCCCGCCGCGCGCGCTCCGGGAGCCACGTCGAGGAATCTCTGCACCGGCTGCGCCGCCGCGCCCAACCCGCCGGACACCCCTACCGCCAGCGCGGGCAACGGCGACGGGAGCAGCGTCACCCGGCCATCCTCCACCAATGCGTCATCGGGCAGCCGCACCTCGATGGGCCCGGCGTTTCGGAACGAGGCGCGCACCACCGCCGTGCCGCCCGGAGCCAGCTCCACCTCCTCCGTCTTTCTCGCGCCACCGGGGCGAGCTGCATCCGCCGCCGGCCCGTCGAACCGCACCGACACGCGCCGCGCCGATGCTCCGAAGCTCGACAGCCGCACTGCCACCGTCGCCACCTCTCCCTCGTCGCGGCGCTGGGCCGAAACGATGGCCACGTTCTCCGCCGCCTGCCCCACCGCGGTGAGCTGGACGTTCGCCGGCAGCTCCAGCCCTTCCGGCAGCGGGCCGTCCGTCACCAGGTGGATGCGGCGCTTGCCTCCCGAGAGCTCCTCCGCCAAGAGCAGCGCAGGCATCACGTCGTGCGAAGGTGCCAGCGGCCTCCACGCCTCGAGCGCCGCCAGCGCCTTCGATGCCTCCACCGCAGGCCCCGCCAGCACGCGCGGATGCGGCCCGCTCTCGACGATGGTGACGAGGGGCGCTCCTTCGCGCTCGACGATGCGCGCCGCCGCGTCTTTGGCCCGCTCGACGACCGGCTCGCCCGACGGCGGACGCGCCGACATCGACAGGCTTCCGTCCACCACCAACACGAGGTGCTTGTCCTCGATGCTCCCGCCGAAGCGCAGGTCGGCCAGAAACAGCGCCGCGGCGACGATGGCCAACACCTCGAGCAGGAACGACAGCTCGCGTACATGGCGCTGAAATCTCGGCCCCGCCTGCGCCCGCTGACTTTCCGTGCGCCACAGAAACAGCGCGCTCACCGTGCGCGGCTTCTGCCTCCGCCTCAAGAAGTACGCCGCGGTGAGGGGAATCAGCGCCGTCAGCGCCAAGAGGCCCAAAGGAAAGCCCAGCGTCATCGCGCCCTGCCCTCCCACGCCGAGCCGCCGCCGAGCAGCGGAGAAAGCGCCGTGCGAGCGAGCTGCTCGATGCCCTCCGCCGCGTTCGCCAGGGCCAACGCCGCCCGCGTCCGGAACGCCGCGGCGCGCACCAACCCCTGATGCGCCGACAGCCGCTGCGCGTATTGCTCGAGCACCGCTGCGTCCAACACCCGCTCGAGGGCCTCACCCGTCTCGCTGTCCACCAGTCGCGCGCCGTGCCCGCCGCTGGGCTCGAGGTCTTCAGGGTCCATCACCTGCACCCAGGCCACCGCCGACGCGTCGCGCGCCAGCCGCTCGGAGAGCCGGTCGAAGTCGGCTTCGAAGAGAAAGTCGCTCAAGACCAACCGGAGGCCGCACCGCCGCAACGGCGGAGCGTTCCTCAACGCCTGCGCCAGGTCCTCCGCTCCGTCGAGCTCGCAGGCCCGCAGCGCCCGCACCGCCGCGCTGC
>FWPU01005402.1_pt1 | contig 27769 bp, 29 predicted proteins | sample 2228361 | NCBI WGS metagenome assembly FWPU01 (sample SAMEA103939777, study PRJEB20133) | metagenome
ATCGTGCGCGAGGTGCTGCGGGGCTTCCTGCCGCTGAAGTGATCCGGAGGACGGACCGTGATCGAGACACAGGACCGCCAGCACGAGGAACGCTACAAGAACCGCTGGTATGGCAAATACCGGGCGTTCGTGCGGGATAACAACGATCCGGAGAGGCTCGGCCGCTGCCGACTCGAAATCCCGGCCGTGCTCGGCACCGGCAAGGAGAACTGGTCGGACTGGGCGTGGCCCTGCTTTGCCTACGGAGGCAACGAAGATATCGGCGTGTTTCTCATCCCCGAGGAAGGCGCTTCCGTCTGGGCCGAGTTCGAGGGCGGCATCGTCCAATACCCGATCTGGTCCGGCGTGTGGCTGGCCAAGACCAACCCCGGCGAACAACCGGAAGAATCGAAGCGCCTGTGCTCCGATCCGACCTGCACCGACTGTGAGGACAAGCTCGAACACAAGCCCGATCGGCAAGACGACCTGGAGCACAAGAAACACCACGGTCACCCGCCGTACTACTGCCCGCGCCGCAAGGTTCTTCTCAAGACCGAAACCGGTCACACCATCGTTCTCGACGACCGGGACGAGGAGGAGTTCCTCAAGGTCATCGACCGGGCCGGGCAGATTCTCCACATGGAATGCCGCGTGAAGCGCGACGTTCAGACCGGCAATGTGCGCCGCCGGGGGACCAAGGACGCCGAGCACGGAGACCAACTCGACATCGACTCGGACATCAAGGACCAGAAGGCCCGCATCGAGATCACCGATCTGTGCCGCCAGTTCGTGCGCTGGGAGGCGTGGAAGGACAAGGAGAAAATCCATATCCAGTCCTGCGGCAAATCCCGCGCCCGGTGGCAGAAGATTCTCATCGACACCACCAAGGGCAAGGAGAAGTTCCACATCTGGGGTCTCTGCGGCACGCAGGAAATCCTCATCGATTCCACCGCCGGGACCGAGATGATTCGTCTCACGGACAAGGCCGGCCAGGTCGTCGTGATGAACGCGGCCGCCGGACAGGAGCGCATCCAAGCCACGGACAAATCCGGAAGCGTGATCCTCATGGACGCCGTCATGGGGAACATCGTCATCCGCTCGACGAACAAGGTGCTGATCAACCCATGACAAACAACGAGACGACAAGCCCCGCGGCATCCCTGGTCATGACCGTGTATAACGGCGAGCGTTATCTCGCCGAGGCGGTCGAAAGTGTTCTGGCCCAAACCCGGCGGGACTTTGAACTGGTCGTCTGGGATGACGGCTCCACTGACCGGACACTGGAGATCGCCCGTGACTACGCCAAGCTGGACGACCGCGTGCGCGTCGTCGCTGCGAAGCATCTGGGCCGGACCCCGGCGCTCAAGGCCGCGATTGCGGAGACGGCCGCGCCGTACCTCGGCTGGGTCGACGGCGACGACATCCTCGCCGCGACGGCGTTGGAAGAGACCGCCGCGGTTCTCGACCAAGAATCCTCTGTAGGTCTGGTCTACACCGACTACGTGACCATCGGGGAGGACGGCAAGGCACGCGGCTACGGCAACCGCTGCCGGATTCCCTTCTCCAAGGACCGGATGCTTCTCGACTTCATGACTTTCCATTTCCGCCTGATGCGGCGCTCGGCCTTCGACGCGGCGGGCGGCATCGACGAAAGCTTCCGTTGCGCGGAGGACTACGACCTCTGCCTGCGTATGGCGGAGCTGACCGAGGTCCGCCACATCCGCAGACCGCTCTATTACTACCGCATCCATGCGGACTCCATCTCCCAGCGCATGCGGATCGAACAGATCCACTGCGCACGCGACGCCGTGCTCCATGCGCTGGAACGGCGAGGCCTGTCCGACCGGTTCGAGATCGATCTGCAGATACGCGGCCGCTTTTCGCTGCGAAGGAGGAAAACGAATGGATGAAACCCGACATGAAAGCGCCCCGTGTGACTGGAACCGGAGCGAGCGGATGCTGGCCCGGACCTTCGAATCCTGGCGGGCCGAATTCCGGAGCATCCTCGAAGACCACCGCCGGGAAATCCAGGCGCGGCTTGAAAAGATCGAACGGGAAATCGAGAAGAAGTCGGACAAGGAGAACGTGGACCTTCTGGTGCGCAGCATCCAGGACGATCTGCGCCGCCACGCCGACGACATCAAGAACCTGCAGTCGGGCATGAACGAGAAGATGGGCGTCGAGACCATGTGGAAGGTGGTCGGCCTCGTGCTCACCGTCGGCGGAGCCGTGGGCGGCGTGGTCGGCTTTCTGGTCCACGTTCTGACGGGAAAATAGCCATGGCGAGACCCCAGGCGAGACTCGGCGATATCTCCAGTCACGGCGGCGTGATCGTCACAGGAGCGCTTCGCACCGTAGTCAACGGAAGACCCGCGGCGCGGCTGGGCGATCTGCACGTCTGCCCGATACCGGGCCACGGCGTGACGCCCATCATCACGGGCAGCCTCGACACCGCGACCGAAGGGCTGCCCAACGCACGCATCGGCGACATCACGGCCTGCGGCGCGATCATCGTGACCGGCAGCCTGAACACCAACGACTGAGGACCGAGGATGGATTTCGAGGAACCGCAGTTTCACTACTGGGACGTCTTCCCCAAGACGGTGAAGGTGTCGCTCACCGGCTGGTCGGTGACGATACCGCTTTCCGTGCGCGGCGCTCCCACCGGACAGATCGAGTTCGAATCCGCCGACTCCAACATCGCCTGGGTGGACGAAGACGGAAGGCTGAACCTCGGTTGGCAGGCCGGTGCGACGGTCGTCATGGCTTACGACTCGGAGAATCGGGACAGCGTCCGCTACATCCAGGTGGAGGTCGTCGATTACGGTCAAAACGGAGGCGGAGGATACGACGGGTATGGCTATGACTATCCCACATAACCTTCCATTGTCCTTCTGGGAAGTCGCACCCTCTCTGATCCGGGAACCGTATCGGGAGACGGAACAAGCGGTCCCGGTGGCCGTCATCGGATCGCCCGGCGGCGAGGTGCGGTTCGAGTCCGTCCATCCGGAAATCGCCAGGGTCGAGAACGGTGTGCTGCGCTTCGGCGCGACACCCGGCGCGACCATCATCGTGGCCGAAGCGATCCGGGGCGAGGTGGTGTCATCCCGCAGATACATCCAGGTCGACGTGGAGAAGCCCAAAGCTGCGGCGGTGCTCGACTGGAGACCGTCCGGCTACGTGGAGCTTCTACCGGACGGAACCTGGCACTTTTACTATTTCTCCGGCTGGTACGACGCTTCCGGCAGCAATATCCGCGTGACCGGGGAGCTTGCATCGGAGGTGACCCTGGACCGGGACTACCTCCTCCGCTTCGACGTCTGGGGCGAGATCGAGAGCGTGGACGGACCCTATTTCGACCGGCTCGAGTTCTATGTCGACTGGTGGTTTATGCGGAGCTTCAATCCGACTTACGACATGAACGGCGCTCCGCTGCAGCCGTACCCCGTGCCGCGAAGGACCGAGACCATCGACCTGTCTCAATTCACGGGCGGCACGGTCACGCTGCGGTTTCTCTGGGACACGGGCGACGGCCTTTACCAGAAGTTCGACGGCTGGTTCGTGCAGAACATCGAACTCATACCTATCGGGAGTTGACGGAACATGGTTGTCGGAAACGGATACGGTTACGGCTACGGAGAGGAAGACGGCGGGCCGATCATCGAGCAGACGAGTTCATCGGAATCCCACTATGAGCTCATGGCGCTGGCCCGTCTGCTTGCGGCCGGTCTCGGCGTGACGGACGGCGAGGGTGAGGAGCCCTACCTCCGACAGATCAGAGACGGCCTGGCCGAGATCAAAGGCATTCTGCAGCAGAGTCACGACGCCTCCGAAGCCCTTCGGGCGGAAGCTCAAACGGTACTGGAGGCGCATGCCGAGAGCGCGCAGCAATACATGCAGGTCGTGGATCAACCGATGCCGCCGGACTTCGACCCCTTCGTCGCCATGCCGGCGGGCACCGCCGTGAGAGATCTTCCCGACGGAGGACGCATCTTCACCCTCGCCGACGGCGTCATGGTTCGGGTGGGACCGGATGGAAGACTGACGGCCATCGGTATGGATGGCTCTGTGACCCCTCTCGAACCCGCGCGCGGCGGCGTGGTGACGCTTCCCGACGGACGGGAGCTGATGCTCAAGCCCGAGGCGGTGCGTGTGACCAACGAAGCGGCCGGGATCGAAGGGCTTCCCCTGGACATCGATCCGATACAGACCGCGCAGGGGCGCTGCCGCGTGGAGCTGTCGGGCGGTTACCGGCTGGATGTATTCCAGTCAGAGCGCACGGCCATGATCGGCAACCCTGCCGGCACCTCGGTGGTGCTCGGCATTTCCCGGATCGAGGGCGTGGGTGAGGATGTCGAGGTTCGTCTGGTGCCCGGCGGGGCCAAGGGCTTTACGGCCATGGAAAGCGGTCACAAGGGCGTCATCGAGGCCGACGGCACGATCCATGTCGCCATGGCGGGCGGGTTGGACCTGGTCATTCATTTCCCGGACGACGATGACTCCAATGGAGGCCCAGGTTCGGGTGACCCGCCCGCCTGCATCTGCGAGGAGCGTGACTGATGGCTTTGGATTTTCTCGGACGCGGGCTTAAGTTCCCTTTCCGCTTTCAGCGGCGGTCCGGTGGCGCGCAGGTTTCCTCGGCCACCTCCACCGAGCACGAACACATCCACGAGAGCATCCTCCAGATTCTCGGCACCCGGCCGGGCGAACGCTTCATGCGCCCGGAATTCGGCTCGAAACTCAAGGACCTGGTGTTCGAGCCGAACGACGAGGTGCTGAAGGGCCTGATCCGCCATTACGTGATCGACGCCGTGAAGCGCTGGGAGAAACGGGTCGTCATCACCGGCGTCTCCTTCGACGATTCCCCCGCGAACAAGGATCGCAACCTTCTCCCGGTCCGCATCGCCTATCGCGTCATCCGGAGCCAGGTGGAAGGCAACCTGGTCTATCCCTTTTACCGCGAACCGCGCCAATCCGCTCCGCCCCGACAGTTCCGCTCCGTCGCCGGTAAGTAACAAGCGGGTCCTCGTCCGGCTCGTCCGGCGGGACCACTTGTGACCGAACCGCAACGGACGAACGGAAATGGGCAGAGCGAGCATCGCTTACACGAACAAGGACTACGACTCCCTGCGCCGGGAACTGCTGGCGCGGGTGCCGCAGCTCACCGACCGCTGGACGGATTTCAACGCGTCCGACCTCGGCGTGGTGTTGCTGGAACTCTTCTGCGGCATCGGCGATATGCTGGCCTACTATCTCGACGCCCAGGCGGCGGAGGCCTTCCTGCCCACCGCCCGCCAGCGGCAGAACGTTATCAACCTCTGCAAACTCATCAGCTACCGGCTCGACGGGCCGGTGGCCGCCACCACCTCCTTGCGTTTCTCCCTGGCCGCGCCGCTCGACGCGGATCTGGTGATCCCGGCGGGAACGACGTGCAGGGCCCGTCTGGAAGAAAACGACATCGTGTTCGAGACGGCCGAAGACGCGACGATCCCTCGGAGCCGGACGAGCGTCGATGCGGGCGCGCGCCAGGGGAAACGCAAGACCGAGACCTTCACTGCCCACGGGGAAACAGGCGATCCGATCATCCTGGCCGGAAAGGAAATCGCCCACGGGTCGATCCGTGTGTGGGTGCAGGCCCAGGAATGGACCGAGGTCTCCCACTTTCAGGAAAGCGGCTCGGACTCGCGCCACTTCATGGCCGAGACCGATGCGCTGGACATCACCCGGATCGTCTTCGGCGACGGATTGCGAGGGGCGGTTCCCGACTCCGGCGCGGAAATCCGCGTCGAGTACCTCGAAACTCTCGGGGCCGAAGGCAACCTGGGTCCCAACCTCGTCACCGAGCTTCTCACGGCCATCTACCTCGAGGGCGGTCTGGTTCCTCTCGCGGTAACCAACCCGGTCCCCGCGACAGGCGGAGCGGACCGCGAGACGCTGGAACACGCCCGCCGACAGGCCCCGGCCGAGGTGCGCTCGCTCTGGAAGGCTGTCACCAAGGAGGATTACCTCGCCCTGGCCGAAGGGTTTCCGGGCGTGGCCAAGGCCCAGGTCCTTGACGTCAACGACTGCAAGAACATCCGCTACTACCAGGTCAACCTGGCCGTGGCCCCGGACGGCGGCGGTCCGCCGTCGACGCTTCTCAAGCAGGACCTCGCCGGATACCTGGAATCGCGCAAGGTCATCACCGTCGAGATCAACCTCTTCGATCCCGTCTACCGGCCGGTCTCGATTGACGCGGAGGTGTTCGCCTATGCCGGCGAGGACCTCGACCTGGTTCGAAGCCGCGTCGAAGAGGCTTTGGCGGATTTCTTCGCCTTCGACCGCATGAGCTTCGGCGCACCGGTCCACTACTCGGATCTGGTAGCGCTTCTGGACGGCGTGCGTGGCGTGAGCCATGTGCGCATGTACACACCGACCCAAGATGTCGACATCAGCGCCGGCCAGATCGCGGCGCTCGGTCAGGTCAATCTCGACGTGCGGAGGGCGTCCTGATGTCCTCCTACTTCGAAAAGAAGCTTATCGACCTGCTTCCGCCTCTCTACCGCGAACGGGATGAGTCCGGTGATCTGGATGCCTTTCTCAAGGTCCCGGCCGCGAGCCTGGACGAACTCAAAGTACTGGCCGAGCGTTTCCCCGAGATCTTCGACGTCGGGCGTTGCGAGGAGAGGTTCCTGCCGTTTCTCGGAGAGATCGTCGGCCACCGCTTCGATCCCACCATCGATGCCGCCGCTCAGCGCAGGCTTATCCGCGAGGCCATGGAGATTTACCGGCGCAAGAGCACCATCCCCGCCATCGGCCGCTCGCTCGTTGACATCGGGTGGGAAGGGCGCATCGAGGAGACTTTTCACAAGGCGTTGCGCCTGAACCGCCGTTCGGTTGTCGGACGGGCCAAACTGCCGGGACTGATCTACAGCCTGGGCGTCTACCGCATCGACAGCGACAACCTCGTCCAGGGAGTCCGGGAGGCGCTGCCCTTCCATCATCCCGCCGGTACGCGGGTGTTTTTCCTGCAGTGGCTCTACACGCTCCTGTCCATGGAGTCGGATTTCGAGGCGGTCATCAAGAAGGTCGTCGAGCGCGTGTGTCTCGGGCATCTGCACGAAACGTTCGTGGTCAACCACAATGCCCTGAACACGGATTATCACCTCACCCGCAAGAACAAGACCTGGGGTTGGTGGCGGATCACCGACGGCACAACGCTCATGCAGGACATCGAGCGCGCCGCGGTGTGCGTCTCCCGCTGGCATGGCCGCTCGCCCCGGTTCCGTCTGAACACCGGCGACCTCAACGCCGAACGTCTGCCGAACCTGTGGATCAGCGAACGGCGTGCGGCGTTTTGCTGCGAGATCGAAACCAAACCCGTAGTGGAACCGGGCGTCTCGTTCATCCGGCTGGCGGGCCAGGACCTGAACCGTTCGCGCCTGAACCGTTCGGCGCAGCCTTGCCGGATCAAATTCAGCCAGAAAGACATGCTCTCGGAAGCCGTCCAGGATGCGACCGACCTCGCGGGAGACCGCCGCACGCACCGGTACGGGAAGCGGTCGCGGCTCTCCCATTGGTTCCGCGTCGGGCATTCGAGGCTCGGAAGGGACGACAAGGTCTCCGGCGCGGCCGTGGGCCGTCACCTCTTCATCACCGCTTACGCCGACGCTCAGTGGTCGGAGGTATCCGGCGCATGGGACATCATAGACCGCTGGCGCGCCCGCAGACCCGGCTTCTCCCTGAACAACAAGGCGCTCAATCTCGCCGAACTGACCGACGCCTATGTGACCGAGGCCCGCGCATCCTTCGAGATGGACGTGGACACGGGCATTCCGCGCCGAAGACGCGTGGAGACGCTCCTGCTCAACCGCCGCAGGCTGAATCACACCGGCTTGCTGTTGTCGGTGGACCGGACCCGGCCCATGCGGCTCGGCTCGATGCCGCTCAACGCCTCGGGCTTCCGCAAGTCGAAGCCGTGCCTCCGATGGCGCTACCGGCAGAGGGACGATCACGCCCAGGCGACCGCCGGTTTCGAGGCGGCGGCGAACCAATACACGGTCACGCAATGGCCGACGGCATAGGAGAGATCGATGGCGATACATCTGTACGAAGACATCACATTGACCCTGCAAGTATCCGAAGGGGACCTCGCGAATCCCGATGACGACATCTACAACGGCACCGACGGGGAAACAAAAGACAAGGAGCTGTTCGTGGCCAACGAACAGACGACCCTCGCCGCGGCCCTGGCATCGGGGGCGACCTCGCTTCAGCTCTCCGCGCCTCGCTTCACCGACGGCGAAATCATCATCGTCGACGACGAACAGATGCGCGTCCTGAGCGGCGGCGGGACGACCGTCCTCGCCGTGGAACGCGGCTACGGCGGCACAACCCCTGCCGCCCACGATTCGGGTGCCGCGGTCTACTCCGGATACGACTATACCGGGCTGGTGATTGAACCGGTGGATATCGCCGGGGGCGACGAGTCGGCTTGGTACGCGTTGGCCCTGACACAGGCCGGGCTCGATACCGCCGTCGGAGGCGCACCGCTCAACCTGGGCGACAAGGCCCACGACATGACTCTTTCGTTCTGGCGTCGCTGCACGGTGCCGCCCGGAACGCCGGTGCAAAACAAGACCGACCTCAAACTCCGGCTCACCGGCACGGAAAACCCGATCCTGTAGGAGGAACGCATGGCCTATCACAGCACATCCGGGACCGCTTCAAACACCGCGGATTTCCTCGTCCGCCTGAAAGATTTCCTCGTGGGAACGGTCGGCTGGACGCTTCGGGACGACCGCTCCGGTGACGCGGAGCCCAGTTACGTCATGGCCTCCACGGGAGAGAGCGGAGCCGAAGACATCTTCCTCCGGTTCGTAAACGACAGCGCGGCGGACCGAATCGCGGTCCGCGTCTACCTGTACTGGGACGCGGCCACACACACGGGCGTGAAAGAGGCGTTCCACACAAGCTACACCTACATCAAGACCGTGGATGCTTCCGCATTCCTGTATTGGTTTTACGCGGACAGGGATCACGTCTTCATCGTGACCAAGATCGCAGCCGTCTACTACGGCCACTATTGCGGCCTTCTGAAGCGCTTTTGGTCCGGAGCCGTCGCCGTCACGCAGTCGGCCGCATCTCCGGGTTCAGGGGTCACGCTGCAGGTCAACGACGCCTCCATCTTCAGGGTCGGGGGCTATTACCTGATCAAGGACAACGCCGGAATCGAACGCGTTCAGGTGACGGCGCTGGATACGGTCGCGTCCCCCAATACCGTCACTCTGGCGAGCCTCGTCGCAGCCTATGCGTCGGGAGCGAAGATCGGCGAGGACCCGCAACCGGTCGTCGTCGGCCACTACCAGTCCCCGGGCAGCTTCTACGCCATCAACAAGTTCGACGGCTGGGCGAGCGCGACCAGCCAGACCGGCACCTGCGGCGCGGCCCACGGCGGTTTCCAAACCGCCAGCAATCCCGATCAGCGCCAGGGGCTCATCACGTTGTTTCCGTGGCTCGCGGCCCATACGACGGCGGCCTACAAGGAACTGCGGGGCGAACTGATCGAGGTCTACGCCCACGGCGGCGGGATCACGGACTCCGAAGATGTCCTCGATCTCGGAGGAGTCACCTACAAGATTTTCAACCTGTCCGGTCCGGGCTGGTGCGCGGTGAAGGAGTGATCCCATGGCGGTGAGGCAAGGCAACAAAAAGGAGCTTGCGCCGAACGTCGGACGCCTGACCCCGATGTTCCGGGTGGTCCGCAACGTCGGCAAGGCGAACAGAATCACCGGGAGGCTGAGACGTGGCAATCCGTAGCGGAAATCGATTCGCCGTAGCGCCCTTCGCGGGCCCCGTGGTTCCGATGAACCGCGCCCGGATGCCAGCCTTCCCATCTGTCGTGTTCGAGGCCGTCGGCGCGGCATCGGAAACGCGGACAATCCGGCGCGACACGGATGCGGCCTTGAGGATCACGGCGGAGGTGGACGCCCCAGCCGACATCCAAGCCGTGATCGTGCGGCCGGTCCTGCGGAGCTTCGACCTGCTGGGATGGGTGGTCCGTTTCCCGACAACCCTTTCCGACGCAGCCCTCCGGATTCACCGGCCGGTCGAACGGCGAAGCGATACCCGCTGCGCGGTGTTCGCCGAGGTCGAGCGGACGGCGGACTTGAAACAGCTTGTGGTGCGCGAGACAGCCCGCCAAGCGGAATCGCGCCAGACCGTCTTCGCCGTGCTGATCCGCGAAGGCCACACGATCCAGATCTGAAGGAGGAATACGAATGTCACTTGGACTCATCGTCAAAACAGGCCGCATCCTCACAGCCCGGCTGCTCATGGGAGACCCCATCGAGGGCATCACCCACTGCGCCATCGGTGACGGGGACGCCACGTTCACCGATCCCGTCAATCCGCCCGCGCCGGACATCGACCAAACAGCGCTCAAGAACGAGCGGGCCCGCAAAAAGCAATACAAGCGCACCTTTCTCAAGGAAGACCCGGAGGGGACGCTCATCGTCAACGGCATCCATTACATCGAAACCGGCGAGGAGACCCAGACCATCGGCGTCTTCTTCCGCTTCGAGGAAAACGAAGCCAACGGCATCACCATCCGGGAATACGGATTCTTCGGCGGAGACGTGGCCTACATCGCCGGACTGCAGTCCGATTATGCGGCGAACGGCGTTTACCACCCGGACACCAATCCGACCGGTGAGGTGCTCGATCCCGGCTATCTGTACGAAGTGAAGAACATCCCCGACTTCAACAAGACCTCGGACACGCGGGTGGAGCTGGTCGGGGTCATCAAGATTTAGGAGGAAAGACCATGTCCATCTCGCGCGATACGTTCGACCCGGCGAAAAACTACAAGCGGGTCCGCTACCACCAGGACCGGGACCTGCTCGACTCGGAACTGAACGAGCAGCAGGACATCATCAACAACGAGCGCAGGAAGCTCGCGGACATCCTCTTCAAGGAGGGGGCCATCGTCAGCGGCTTCGGTGTGACGGTCGCGGCCAACGTGCTCACCGTGGCCGAGGGGCTGGTCTACATCGACGGCTGCCTGGAGCGCGTGCCCGGCGCGGTGCTCACCTATGACCCGGCCAAGACGAGCGGCGCGGATTACGTCTATGTCGAACTGCTCAAGTACAACTACGGCTACAACCAGGACGCCGTGCTCATCAACCCCGCCACCGGCGAACCCACCGCCGAGCGTGAGAAGTGGGTCTTATCCCTCAAGAATCACGACACGAGCGGCGAGGCGTTGCCCAACAACGTGACCCAGCGCAAGGTGGTCGCTGTCCACAAATTCGACCGCGAAACCGGCGACGTGACGGCGACCGTCCGCGAAAAATCGAACCTCTACCTGCAGGACCTGCTCGGGACACTGCCCGGAAGCCGCATCACCGTGGCGTCGATCACCGAGGATCAGCTTGCCTTCGCGGCCGCCGAGGGGCTGAACTCGCTGCTCCAGAACCTGGCCGAGCGGACCTACGACCAGGCCGGCAGTTATCTGGTCAAGGGACTCGACAGCTTCATCGGCGACAACGACGGCCAAAACGTCGAGGTGATCACCAACGCGGGCCGAGCCTATATCCAAGGGTTCCGCCTGCAGAAAGACCTGCCCACAACCACCTTGGTGCCCAAGTCCACCGCGGTCAAATCGGTCCGTGGCGAGCAGAAAACTTACGTGGTCGGCACCCGGCGCTATGCCCTCAACAACACGCCTCTCAAGGAAACCACTCAGGTCGAGGCCATCGTGGAGATCGTCTCCAACATCACCCGCGGCTCCGTCGGGGGCGGCGAGGATCTGCTCGTCCCCAACCCGGTGGTGGATATCATCGAGGTGAGCCAGGGCGCGACGGTCTTTCAGGAAGGAGCGGACTGGCAGCAGTCCGGCAACTACGTGGACTGGCTGGGCTCCGGCAACGAACCGGCCATCGGCACGACTTATACCGTCCGCTGGACCTACACCAAACAGATGATCGAGGGGACGGACTACGTGGACGGCGGCTGGTTCGGACGCTCGGGGCACCCCGCGGCGGACGAGTATTTCTATCTGGTGACCGCGCAGAGCGCCGCCGGCGAGACTCAGTACGATCCCGCCAAGGTCGTGTCCCGCGACACCTCGGCCGGGGAAATCAACCGCCTCTCCTGGCTTCCGGTCAGCGGCGCGACCGGTTACCGCATCTATCGCGGCACGCAAAATACGGCCCGCGCGGACTTTCAGCGGCTCAAGGACGTGGCAGCCGGGGTCACGTCGTACACGGACGACGGCGTGGACGTGATCGTCGGCGGCAACCCGCCCGCCTCCAACACGAGCGGCCTGACCATGTCCCCGGTGCAGGTCGAGCCCGGCAACCTTTCCATCATCAATTTCGGCCGCGCCGACATCGGCGACGAGCCGGTGGCCGGCTCCAACTGCAGCATCGACTACGACTACTATGTCGGACGCAGGGACATCATCTACGCCACCACCCGCGAGATCAAGCGGCTGGAAGGCGCTCCGGCGGACTGGCCGAAGCTGCCCATCGTCCCGGAAGGCACGCTCGGACTCTGCAGCGTCGATTGTCCGCCGAATTCGGTGGACCTGACGGTCCAGAACTTCGGACTGACCCGCGTCACCATGGACCAGATCCACGAGATCATCAAGGACGTCGAGGACCTCAAATACAACGACGCGCAGTTCCAGATGAACAACGAGCTGCAGAACCGGGACGCCCAGACCAAGAAGGGCGTCTATTCCGACGACTTTTCGAACGACGCCCAATCCGACATCTATCACAGCGAGTGGAGCGCCCGCATCGACCGGGTCCGGCGTTTCGCCGCACCGGCCAGGACAGCCTCGGCCACCGTGCTCACGGTAAATCCCTCGGCGAGCAACGCCTTGTTCAAGGGCAGCCTCGCGTTGCTCCCGGCCACGGAACGTGTGCTCGTCGAGCAGACCGACTGGTCCGAGGTCAAGAACATCAACCCCTACGCCGTGTTCGAGAAACCCGATGCCTCAGTGGAGATCACGCCGAACATCGGAAGGCGGGGCCAGACCGGGATAGCCGTGGTCGGGTCCAACTTTCAGTCCAACGCGAACAACGTGACCATCCGCTGCGACGGCCAGGTGGTGGCGTCGGGTGTCCATGCGGACACCGCGGGCCGCGTGAGCGCGTCCTTCGTCATCCCCGAGAACGTGCGCAACGGCAACCGCATCGTGGAAATGACCGACGGGCTCTATTCCGCCCGAGCCGGCATTCAGATCAACGATCCGATGGTCATCACCCGCATCGAACGCATCGTCGAGGAGCGCATCATCCGCGTGCCCGTGGTTCAAGTGGTCTGGCGCACACAGATCGTCACCGTGCGCAACGATCCTCTGGCCCAGACCTTCAGCTTCACCGAGGACAAGGTGGTCTCCGGTGTGGGATTGTATTTCACCGCCAAAGACCCGTCCATCCCGGTCACGGTCCAAATCCGCGGCGTCACCACGGGTCTGCCCAACGGCGTGATTTTCGCTGAAAAGGTCCTGGCCCCTGGCGACGTAAGTCTGAACGTCGAGACCAAGGTCGTCTTCGCCAACCCGTTTTACGCGCAGGCGGGAACCAGCTATGCCGTCGTGTTGCTTACCAACAGCAGCAACTACCGCATGCGCGTCGCCACCCTGGGGCAACTGGGTCAAAACGGCGTGATCACCCGGCAGACCTATGCGGCCGGCGTGCTCCTGGAAAGCTCCAACGCCGAAACCTGGACCCCGCTCAACGGCTCCGATCTCACTATGAAAATCTATGGTTACGACTTTCAGCCCAGCGGGGAGGTGCGCTTCCAGCCCATCACCGGGGTGCAGTTCAGCGATCTGAACCTGGACGAATACTCATCCGTCCCTCAAGGCGCCGGCATCGCTTGGGAGTATTCCACCGACGGCGGCGTCCTCTGGGACGCCATCGTGCCCGCGGAGGAGGAGCGCCTCCCCAACTTGGCAAGTCAAGTGCTGGTCCGGGCGCTTTTTTCCAGCAACGCCGCCAACATCTCTCCGGCGTTGATCTACAAGGATGTGAACCTCATCGGTTATCTCAACAATACCACGGGAAAGTACCTTAATCGGGAAAACGAGCTCACCCAGGGCGTTTCATCCACCAAAATATACACCCAGATGAACATCCCGAGCGGGACGACCGTCAACTGGTTCGCCTCCAATAACGGCGGCGCGACCTGGGAAGCCATGTCGATCCTGACGACGCGCAAAATAGACGAGGAGTGGACGGAGTACACGCTCACCAGGACCTTTTCCGACCCGAACGGAAACAGGGTCCGCTACAAGGCGGAGATGACCGGCAACAACCTGGTGTACCCGAGGATTCACACCCTGGGCGCGACGCTGAGCTGATCGGAGGAACGTCATGATCGTCCGCAGACAAGGCGGATTGACCGAGTTCATCCCCTCACCACAGGAAAAGCGTGACGGAGTCCTCCGGGACCACACCCTCGATCTGCTCGCCAACCTGGACGACCGCTTGCGGCGCATCGAGGAGCGGCAGGGCATTGAGCCGGACGCCGCCGAGGCGTTCGCCGGACTCATGGCCCGTATCAAGCGGGAGGAGATCGAAGCCGGGCGGATCAACCGGGAACTGATGGACGCCGGATACCTGCATGAAGATCTGTCCGCCGCGGCGCTTGCGGCGCAGGCCGGGAGGAACCAACCATGAGCATCACCATCAAGAGCAACACCGATACGATTCTGGAACTGCCCGGGCTTACGGGTACGCTCGGACCCGGAAAGACCGCCGTCGTTCCGGCGATGACCCCGGACCTGCTGCGCGCCGTTGACCTCGGCCTGCTGCTGGTCCCCTCCGGAGCTGAACCGCCCGAGGGGCTGCCGCCGGTGGTGTTCGACCACCGCTACCCGCACGTTCTGCCTCTGACGGCCGCTCGTGCTTACTATGTCCGCGTCCTCCGGTCCCCGGGCGCTTTCCACGACGGGACCCGACCCCGGAACTTCATCGCCTATTACGGCGACGAAGCGGGCATGAGCTGCGCCTTCTCCGACAACGGGCTCGCCTGGGACAAAGAGAAAAAGGTCACCGGCATCGCGGCCAACGGCTATCACGTGGTCTGCGCCCTGGAGACCGCTGACCGGCTGCGCATCTTTTACTGGAACCCGGACGTTCCAAACCAGCCTTACGCCATGGCCGGTCTGCGCACGGCTGTTTGTGATCCGTCGGTCGACCCCGCCGCGTTCACGGGCGACACCCCGTGTTCCGGCGACCTGGTGACCGAGGGAAGCGTCCAGGTCTGGAACCGCGGCCATTACGGGCCGTCGTTCCTCTGGTACAACCCGCTGCCCACCTCGGTCGAAGGAAGACCTTTCACCTGGCGCTACATCATGTATTTCATCGCCTCGACCGGCGGCAACGACAGCCTCGGTCTGGCCAGTTCCGACGATGCCGTCGAGTGGAAACTGATCGGAAACGGCCCGATCCTCTCCGGCCTGATCGACCCGCAGCCTTGGGAAGGCGCGAACGGCTACGTCTCCGCCGCCCACGTCGAGAGGCTTCCGGACGGGAGATGGTGGATGCTCTACTCCGGGGGCTCCGCGGGAAACGCCGGAATCGGCTACGCATGGTCGTGGGACCGCGTCCACTGGCGCAAGGCCGAGATCAACCCCGTGTTCAAGAACGGCAGCGGGCCATACCTCGAGCGCTGCTACACGCCGAGCCTGGTCCGGGACGCCGACGGCTCGCTGCTCCTTTACCGCGCGGCCAAGGACGCGACCGCCTACCGGACCTTCGTTTCCCGTCTGCGGGCACCGGCCCTCGGATGGCGTGACCTGCTCGGCCCGGACCGGCTCGGTCAGGGTCTCACTGCGCGTGAAGCTGTCCGGCGTGGCGTCGGCACCCAGGCCGAGCGCGACGCAGCCATCCCCGCCCCGTCCATGGGCGACGAGTGGTTCAACACCGACCTCGCGGGCGGCGGAAAGTGGGAGAAACACACCGGGACGATCTGGAAGCAGACCTGATTCCCGGAACACCTCACTTTTCTTCGGACGCCGGGAAATCCCGTAACCCCGCGTGTTTCCGCAGGTTGTGGCCGCATGTACATAAATCATTGGAATCAAAGGAGTTATGCGTCGAATTCACCTTGCTTTCTGTTCGGAAAGAAGCCTGTATGTGTGTGAACACAAGAGCCAACCCCTTGCCGGGAACGGGCTTACAGAACGTAAGGAGAGACCATGGACTTACGCCGGATCAACTTCGGAATCGAGATCGAGACAGTCAAACGGACGCGCGAGCGGGTCGCCCAGGCGATCCAGTCGGTGGTGGGCGGCCAGGTCCGCCACATCGGCAGCCCGGGGAGCTTCGACCCCTGGGAGGTCACCGACGACCATGGACGGGTTTGGAAAGTGGTGTCCGACGGCTCGCTCATCAATGTGCCGGTCCACCTGCGGGCCGAGGTGGTGAGCCCCGTCCTGTCTTACGAGGACATCCCCGTCCTCCAGGAAGTCGTCCGGGCGCTGCGGGCCTGCAGAGCCAAGGTGGACGACCGTTGCGGCATCCACGTCCACGTCGACGCCACGGCCTTTGACGGCCGGACCCTCGGCAACCTCGCCAAGATCGTCTACAAACAGGAAGCGCTCATCCTCACCGCCCTGGGTGTTAACGAGACCCGCCGCCGCAACTACAGCAAACCGGTGAGCGACGATCTCATCGCGCAGATCGAGCGCCGCCGTCCCAGGACCAGGGACCAGCTCAACCACATTTGGTACGGCTACCACAACCGGCAGCCCCAGCACTACGACAACACCCGCTACCACGGGGTGAACCTGCACAACGTCTGGTACCGGGGCACGGTCGAGTTCCGTTGGTTCGAAGGGACGCTCCACGCGGGCAAGGTGAAAGCCTACATCCAACTGGTCCTGGCCGTGGCGGCCAAGGCGTTGAACGGTCGGGCGGCATCGAGCCGCAAGAGGTCCTTCGACCCGCAGAGCGCCCGGTACGACTTCCGGGTCTTCCTGCTCCACCTGGGGCTCATCGGTGATGAGTTCAAGACCGCGCGCAAGCATCTGATCGCCGCCCTGCCGGGGGACTCGGCATTCAAACGCGGCAGGGTGAAACCAAATGAACAACCCGCCGACAAGGCGGAATCCTTCACGGAGGCCGGGCCCGACAATCCGGCAGGACAGCCGGATTGGACGCGCCAAGGGCGCGCCCGAAGGGCGAGGGCCATGGATGGCCCGAGTCAAACCCGGCCTCCGGCGTTTTCGGGGGACGAGACCGGCGGGACGCAAGGAGGCGCGTCATGAGAGTGCTGATCCGAAACACCGCCATCGACGGGCGGCCGCTTGAAGGCGACGGCGAAATCTTCACCGGGGCGACGGTGACCGACGTGGTCCTGGCCATGAAAGGAGCCACGCTCTTTTCCGACCAGCGGGACCTCGAGGATTACATCGACATGGTCCTGCGCAACGCCAAGATGCTGTCCGGCGTCGAGCTTACGGTCCGGGGCGATACGCCGGAGGAAAAGGCCGCATCCTTCCTGGATGCCCTGATCAAACATGGCCTTGCCGAGGTGCAGGACGACAAATCGGCCCGGATACCGATTCCCGCCCTGGTTTGGCAGGGCATCGACGCGGTCCGGTTCTCGGGGTTGACCAACATGCTCGACCGGCCGGTCGTCGCCCGGCTGGCCGGGGAGCTCGGCTGGCCGGACGCCGCGCGCTGGATCGAGGAGCACCCGAAGGAGTATGCCGAGGGCGTCTTCCGCGGTTTTGTCGTCGATCCGCAGGGAGGGAAACCCTGATGTGCGGGCTCGCGGGCGTCATCTTCGGAAAAAAACGGCGGCGCGCCGAGGAGCGGGAGCACCTCGCCTGGCTCTTCACCCGCCTGCTTGTATTGAGCGAGGAGCGCGGACCACACGCCACCGGCGCGGCATGGCTCGACACCGACGGCGGACACCGGCTCTTCAAGCGGCCGGTGAAGGCCGAGCGGTTCGTCACGGACAAGGCCTTCGCCGAACTCCTGGCCGGCATAAACAACCGCGCCACGCTTCTGCTCGGCCATACCCGGTGGCGCACCCGAGGGGACGAGCGGGTCAACAGCAACAACCACCCGATCCGCGCCGGGGAGGTGATCGGCACCCACAACGGCACCATCTACAACGCCGACTACCTGTTCCGGCGCTGGAAGATGCGGCGCTTCGCCGAGGTGGACAGCGAGATTCTGTTCCGCCTGGCCGCGAACGCCGCGCGGGACGGGGCCATGGATATCGAGCGGTTCAAGGCGCGCCTCCGGCGCTGCCGGGGTCAGATCACCGCCGTCATCGCCTGCCGGACCGATCCGGGCACCGTCTTTGTACTCAAGGGGAACAGGCCGTTGGAACTGCGCTGGCATCCCCGCCGCAAGGCCGTCCTCTATGCCTCGGACCCCGCATACCTCGACGCTGTGCTGGCGGAGGAAAAAGGCTGTCGTGAGATTGCGGTCCCGCCAATGAGCCTGATGGTGTTCCGGCGCGAGGACCTGGCCGCGTACTCGGTGGAGCCCTTCGAGTTCGTCGCCCAGGAGAGAAAGGGCGCGGAGCCATGACAGACACCCCAATGAATCCCATGAACCAGGCAATGAACCCAACAGAACCCTTGAAGCCGAACACAAACGGAATGCTGAGACTCTTCGTCTACGGCACGCTGAAGTGCGGTTTCTGGAACCACGACCGATTCTGCCGGGGAGTCCTGGCGGTGGAGGACGCCGTCGTCCGCGGCCGCCTCTTCGAGAAATCCTCCGGCATCCCGGTCCTGGAGGTCCCGGAGGAGGACATCCTTGCCGTCGGGACCACCAACCCGCTCGCCGACGTGGCCACACAAGCGCGCGTCGTGGCTCGCATGTCCAATCCCGAGCCAACCCCCGACCGTCTCCCGAAGAAGGGCACAGGCGCGCCCTGGGGCCCCGTGTATGGGGAGCTTCTGACCTTCGACGATCCCGTGATCCGCCTCCCGGCCGTCGACCGGCTGGAGGGGTTTCATCCCGGCGGTCCCTGCCTCTACCGCCGCGTTCTGGTCCCTGTCCGGGCAAACGGAACCGGGCTCCCGGTCTGGCTCTATGTTGCTGATGTAAATGAATATCTCGGTTTCAAGCCGCTTCCGTCCGGCAGATGGCGATCCTGAAATCCGACTCGATCAATTCGCAGATTTCTCTTGCTTTTCTCTTGCGAACGATATAACATACGCTATTAAATTCGGGCAGGGGCCGTGGTCTGTCATTCAGACGAGAGGTGCAGCGAATGGACACAGAAGGTCGAAGTTTTTCGGCATTGGTAAAAGAGATACGACGTCAGCTTTCCTTGAGCCAGGAAGACCTGGCCCGGCGGCTCGGCGTCAGCTATGCGACGGTCAACCGATGGGAGAACGGTCTATCCAAGCCTTCCAAGCTCGCAAAGGCCCAACTGGAGAGCTTTTGTAAAAAGATGACCGGTCAGGGCAAGTTGACGTTTCCGGAGGGTGACCGCAGATGACGACCGAAAACGAAACGCACAAACAGCCGCTGCACCTTCTAATCCCCCGTCTGCGTGCCGTTGTCCTCGCCCTCGGCGAGTCGGCCTCTCCCGCATGGTGGAAAACCGAATTCATGAATGAGACCGGGCTGAGGTTCTTGGAACGTCTGTATCCGCGGACGACCTTTCAAGCAGCGGTCCACGCAGCAGGGAAGGCTGCAGGTGACGCTCATGACCGCGCCGTCGGACGCGTCGGTGTGTACCACCTCTTCAGACTGCCCGAATCCCTGGAAACCGAACTCCATCGAATGCCTCCGGACCCGGCCGACGATTTCTTCCCGTCATTGCGCAACGCCATGGGGCGGCCTGAGGAGTTGATGAAATTGCTCGTACCGATGTGCGGCGGCGAGAGAGCGGACGCCGCTCCGGGAGCAAGAAAGATCGGCACCGACAAGGACATTATGACAACGGCGGGAATCAGGAAAACCGCCGCTGTTTACCATGCGGCGTTTGCTCGGAATAAACCCGGCTTCCCCTATTTCACGGCCGTTACGGACGGAGGCCGTGGATGACCATGACCATGGATAAAGAAGTACAGCGGAAATACTCGACCGCGATCAGCAAGGGTGCCGGAATGATTGAAGAGACCCGGCGTCTCCTCGAACAATGGCGTCCGGATGAACCGCTCGATGACTTCACGCGCAGGGTCCAGGCTGAAGGGCTTCTCGGCAACTCCACCGCCTACAGAACCCGCGACGTCGTCAGGAGGGTGTTTGCACCGCGGTTCTTGAGACCGAGCGACAAGCCCGCACGGATTCTTCAAAGAGTGCTTGCATCAGGCCTGCCGGGGCGTGTTTTCACCGAACTCCTGTTCGTGTTTGCGGCGCGTCAGGACCCCCTGGTCTATGACTTCACGATACGTGAATACTGGCCCGCCGCCCGCAGGGGAAGACCCGTCATGGACACGGACCCGATGCTCTCCTTCCTGTCGGAAGCACATTACGACGGCCGTTTGGACAACCAGTGGTCGGAGAAGGTGTCGGTGCGCATCGCCCGGTGCGTTCTCGGTCTCCTGCGGGATGTCGGATTCCTCCGCGAAGTCGTCCGGGGCCGCAGGGAGATCGTCAATTACCGCATGTCGGATGAAGGGGTCGCGATCTTGGCCAAGGAACTCAATGAAGCCGGCGTGACGGACTCCTCCCTTTGCAGCCATCCCGACTGGGGGCTGTTCGGAATGACTCCTTCGGAGGTGGTGGAGCGTCTGGACGGCATCGGGGAACACCGCGGGGTGATCGTTCAGCGCGCCGGTTCGGTCGTGCATTTCACCTGGGTCGTCAAATCCATTGAGGAGCTGATCGATGTACTCGCTCGATAACGCATTCAACGAACTGCTCGATAAGATCCGAGACCCCGATGCGCTCAATCCGGCTAAGAGCGCACCGGTCTTTTACTTCCGTTACCCGCCCGAAATGATGCTCACCGTCAAGAAACACCTTCCCCGTTTGATATCGAGAATCAGACAGGAGGCCGACCGTGACGTCCGCCGCGTTTCTCTTGCCGATGTTATCTGGGACATTGTGGATAAGTCGGGAAGATGGGATATCTGGCTCGATCTGGAAAGTGATGCCGACGCCGACCAAATCAACGAGGCGGTCCGTGATGTTCTGCGTCAGGGAAACAAGCTGATCAGCCGCGTCACCGAAGCGATTACATCCGCGCCGGAGGGAACGATCGTCTTCCTGACGGAAGCCGAGCTTCTGCACCCTTATCTAAGAACGCGCGTCATCGAGGAGTACCTGCATAACAAAGTCACCGTCTGCACGATCATATTCTACCCCGGTGAACGAAGCGGCCAATTCGGGTTGAAGTTCCTCGGGTTTTACAAAGAAGACAGCGGATACCGCTCGACGATTATCGGAGGCCTTTAGCGATGACGAAAATCCACGAATACTTCAGGCGTGACATAAACAGGACTATTGAGAAAGTCATCGACTATTACGCCCAGGAGGAGGACCGCCTGGCGCGTGAGGTCGCCGAATACGAGGTTACGGACAACATCGAGTCCTGCTTCCGCAAGTTCCTCGATGTTTTCGGCGAAGGCGTCCGGGGCGGTCAGGTGACCGAGGTCGGCATCTGGGTATCCGGCTTTTACGGCAGCGGCAAGAGCTCGTTCACCAAATACCTCGGCGCGTCCCTTGACCCGATGCGTACCGTCGGCGGCAAGCCCTTCCTTGATCTCCTTTGCGACCGTTTCCCCCGCAACGAGATTCCGGCGGCCTTGCGCACCGTCTCCAAGAAACACCCCACGGCGGTGGTGCTGCTTGATCTCGGGGCTGAGCAGCTCGCCGAAAGCGCCGCCGCCCCGGTCTCCACCGTGCTTTATTGGAAGGTGCTTCAGTGGGCGGGTTTTTCCAAAGAAAAAAAGACCGCTCAGCTCGAGTTCACGCTCGACCGCCGCGGAAAGTACGATGAGTTCAAGGATAAATACCGAAGGCGTTACAAGAGTTCGTGGGAGGAAATCCACAACGATCCGTTGATCGGCGTGGCCCGCGCGGCGGAGATCGTGCCGGAGGTCCTGCCCGATGATTTCCCCACGCCGGAGAGCTTCCGCGGCCTGCGGTTCGAAGAAGCCAGGGACGTCCGGGACCTGGCGCGTGAGATCATCGACATCTGCAGGCGCAAGACCGGGCATGAAAACATTCTGCTCCTTGTGGACGAGGCCGGTCAGTACGTCGCCCCCCGCGGCGAGTTGATCCTCAACCTCGACGGGCTGGCCCGCAATCTCAAGGAGCTCGGAAAAGGCAAGGTCTGGATCGCCGCGACCGGCCAACAGACCTTGAGCGAAATCGTCGAAAAGGCCGCGCATAATTCCGCCGAGCTCAACAAACTGCGGGACCGTTTCCCGATTTCCATACATCTCGACGCGAGCGACATCCGTGAGATCACACACCGGCGTCTGCTCGACAAATCCGAGGAGGGGCGGAAGAAGCTGGAAGCCCTGTTCAAGGAGCACGGAGAGTCCTTGGTCACCCACACCCGTCTCTCCGGTACGGCCCTGTTCAAGGGCGACCCCGACTCGGGAACGTTCACGCGCCTCTATCCGTTTTTGCCGCAGCACTTCGATCTTCTGTTGGAACTCATCCGGACCCTCGCCCGTTCCACCGGCGGCATCGGCCTGCGGTCGGCGATCCGGGTCATCCAGGACGTGCTGGTGGACAAGAGCCGCGTCCTCGGCACCGACGCCGTCAAGCTCGCCGACCGGGAGATCGGCGGGCTCGCCTGCGTGGATGATTTTTACGACACCCTCCGCGCGGACATCGCCAAGGTTCTGCCCCATGTCATCGGGGGGGTGGAGAAGACAGCCAAGATCTTCGGGCCGACCGCCTTCGAAACCAGAGTGGCCAAAGCGGTCGCCGCCCTTCAACCCGTGGAGACCTTCCCCCGTACGGCGGAGAATCTCGCCGCGCTGCTCTATAGAAAGATCGGGTCTCCAGGGCTGCTCGACCAGGTGCGGGAGGCTCTCCGGAAAATCGCATCCGAAAAGGAATGCGGACTTATCGAGGACCCGCAGGCGGGCGGCTGGGTCTTTCTGAGCGACGCCGTCAAACCGATCCGCGACAAGCGCAACAGCTACGCGCCCACGTCCGGCGAAGCAATGAGGGCAAGGATCGACATCCTCAAACAGGGTACCGCCGACCATTCATTATTCCGTGTGCAGCCCGCCGCGAGACTGGAGAACATCAAGGAAGTCAGGTCATCGGTCAAACTCGGCCGGACGTCGGTCGTAGGCGGCTCCGAAGATGTCGAACTGCGTCTGGAATTCGTCGACCCGGCCCTCTGGGACGGCAAGCGGGGTGAATTCCTGGTCTCCACCAATACGCAGGTGGAACTGAAGAACACCGTGGTCCTCCTGGTGAAGAACGATGACACCGTGGAGGAACTCCTTCCCGAAATCGTGCGCTCGGAAAAAGTCCTCGGCGACGTCGATGAGCGGACCGCGGATCACGTGGTCGCCCAGTATCTGCGCGCCGAACGCCGGGCGGCCGAGCGCTGCCGTGAGCGGACGGCCGCCGCAATGGAAAAGGCGATGCTGGAAGGCGTCTTCATCTTCCGCGGCAAGCCGACCCCGGTCCGCGAGGCCGGGGAGACCCTGGACGCCGCCGTGCGCACCATTCTCTCCGCCGCCGTCAAGGAGGTCTTCCCCCATTTCCATCTGGCCCCGATCCGGCCTTCCACGGACGAGGCGGCCAAGTTCCTCGGCGTCGAGCGTATGGACCGCATCACCAAGGACCTCGACCCTCTCGGCCTTGTGGTCAAGAGCAAGGGCGCTCCTCGGGTGGACACGGCGGCTCCGGTGCTCGCGGAGGTCCTCAGGGTGTTCCGGACCAAGACCGCCGAGTCCGGTTCCGGAAGGCTCCAGGGTTCCTATCTTCAGGATTTGTTTTCCGCGCCGCCCTACGGGTGGACCAAAGACACCGTGCGGTACCTGTTCGCGGCTCTCCTTCGCGCCGGAGAGATCGAGTTCCACGTCCCGGGCGCGGGAGGACCGGTGCGCACCGCGGGACCACAGGCGGTGGAAGCCGTCAAAAGCACGGTCTCGTTCAACAGGATCGGTGTGTCGTCCCGCGACGCCAAGCTGCCCCCCGAAGCCTTGGACAGGGCGGCCCGGCGTCTGGAAACCCTCTTCGGCGACGAAGTTCTGCCGTTGGAAGACCACATCAGCCGCTCCGTCCGGCTGCACGTACCTGACCTCCTGGAAAAACTCGGGGCTTTGCCCGACCGTCTGCGTCTCCTGAGCCTTCCCGGCGAGAGCCGCTGCCGGCGCCTGCTGGCCGACGCGGCCGATCTGCTGAAGGGGGACGCCGGCGGAGCGGCTTCGGTCCTCGGCGGAACGGAATGTGCGCTGCCCGACGAGATCACCTGGGCCAAAGCTGTTTTCGACGCACTTGAATCCGGCGCGGAGGCCGACGTGCGGAACGCCCGGTCGGTGCTGGATTCTTCGGCCGACCTGGAACGGCTCTTCCCCGGTGCCGTGAACGACCTCCTGAGCGCCGAAGACAGGACCGCGGCGGAGGAAGTGCTGTCGAGCGAAAGGTTTTTCGAACGGCTGCCCGAGCTGCGGGGCGTGGTCAGATCCGCCGTGGACCGCACGGAAAAGAGATATACGGTCGACCGCGCCGCGTATGAAGAGGACCTCAAGAAAGCCCTCACCGGGCTCGAAACGGAACCGGACTGGACGAAACTGCTGGACGAGGACCGCGAGGAGATCGCGGCCCGATTGAGTGGGCAGTGGGCGGTAGGCGTTGGGCAGAGTGAAGAACCCGCGGAGATAATTCGAAGATACCGTGACCTCTTGATCGCGCGGCGGACCCTGCCGGGTTTGATCGAAGAGCTGAAAGCGGAAATCAAACGGAGACGCCCGGTGGAAGAGAGTGGGCGGTGGGCGGTGGACAGTGGGCAGACAGGAGCGGGTGAGTTAAGAGAGCCGGAGGCCGAGACGGTGGTTGAAGCCGACGCGCTGGTGGAACCCGCCGTGATCGCAACGGCGGCGGATTTGGATTCTTGGCTGGCGGGCATTCGGGAGAAGCTGATCGTACTGCTCAACAACGGGAAGAAGGTCAAGATCTCCGGTTCTCGCAAGGGGGCATAAAACATGGACAAGGAAAAGGTCATCGAAACCCTGAGAGAAAATAGACCATTGCTCGCCCGGTATCACGTCCGCTCCTTGTCGGTGTTCGGTTCGGTGGTACGGGGCGAGGCACGACCGGACAGCGATGTGGACATCCTGGTCGAGTTCGAGCCGGACGCCCCTGTCGGTTTGTTTGAGTTCGCCAGCTTGCAGCGTTGTCTTCAGGAAATCCTCGGCCGGAAAGTCGACCTGGCCACACCCAGGGCGCTCCACAAGGCCTTGAAAAAAGACATTCTGGAGGAAGCGGTCCATGCCTTCTAGGAACTGGAAGCTCCGCATCCAGGACATCCTTGAGTCGATCGACGCTGTTCTAAGCTACGTGACGGGGATGACCTTCGAGGATTTCGTGAGGGACCGACGGACCGTCGACGCCGTCGTCCGCCGCTTTACGATCATCGGGGAAGCTGCAGGTCACGTGCCGGAAGAAATCTGCAACCTCAACCCGGAAATTCCGTGGGCGGACATGCGGGCGATGCGGAATTTCGTCGTTCACGAGTATTTCGGGGTGGATGAAAAGACCCTTTGGGACACGATTCACGAAGACCTTCCGGGAATCATGGAACCGCTTCAGCGTCTCCTCGATCAGGAGAACGAGTGACCATGGCCTTTGATAAAGAGACACGCAATCTGCTGGCCAAGACCGTCGCAGCCTGCCGGCGTCGGCTGGCCGGGGATGTCACCGATCAGCTCCGCGGCGTGTTCGGACTCCACCCGGACGGCGTCGTGCTGCCGCTTGAAAAGCTGACGCACCTTTCGCCCGATCAGCACGCGGCGGCCCGCCGTCTGCGCGATCTTCTCGATCACTACACCGCCGGCGCGGCGGGGAAGGATTCGGACCGCCGCAAGGCCGCCTATGAGCGGATGGTCCTGGAGATATCCTTCACCGCCCTCAATCGATTGGCGGCCCTGCGACTGTGCGAGGAGCGGGGGCTGGTCGTCGAATGCGTCCGGAAAGGAACGGGTTCGGCCGGTTTCCAGATGTTCGAGCGCATCTCCGGCGGTGCGCTCGGCGGGCGCTACGACACCTACCGGGTGTTTCTGGAGTGCCTGTTCGACGAGCTCGCCCTCGACTTGGGCGTTTTGTTCGACCGGATGACGCCGCAGTCGGCGGTGTTCCCCTCGGAGCGCTGCATGGAAGACGTCCTCGCCGAGCTCAACACGACGGAACTGACGCACCTCTGGACCGAGGACGAGACCATCGGCTGGATTTACCAATATTTCAACCCGCCCGAAGAACGCAAAGCCATGCGGGAGGCTTCTCAAGCCCCGAGGAACAGCCGTGAGCTGGCCGTCCGCAACCAGTTCTTCACCCCGCGGTACGTGGTCGAATTCCTCACCGACAACACCCTCGGGCGCATTTGGTATGAGATGCGCAAAGGCTCGACCGCTCTCAGGGAGGAGTGCCGCTATCTTGTGCGGCGTCCGAACGAGGTTTTCCTCGGTCCGGGTGAAAAGGCTCCCGCCGGTAAAGATGACGAAACCGACCTTTCCCAAGAGGAACTGTTTAAGCGCCCGGTATACATCGAGCACCGACCGAAGAAAGACCCGCGCGACCTGCGTGTTCTCGACCCTGCCTGTGGGTCGGGCCACTTCCTGCTGTACGCATTCGACCTGCTGGAACGGATTTACGAAGAAGCCTGGGGCGATCCCGACAGCCCGAAATCGGAAGCCACGGGCCGGACGATCAGGGAAGACTTCGAGACCCTCGACGACCTGCGACGGCAGGTTCCGAAGATGATCGTCGAGTACAACCTGCACGGCATCGACATCGACCCGCGGGCGGTGCAGATCGCCGCGCTCGCCCTCTGGCTGAGGGCGCAGAAGACCTGGAAAAATCTAGGCCTGAAAGCCCCGGAACGGCCGCGCATCGCCAAATCGAACATCGTCACCGCCGAGCCGATGCCCGGCGAAGAAGACATGCGCCGCGAGTTCACCGCCGGCCTCAAGCCCCGGGTGCTGGGGCAGATCGTGGACGAGGTGTTCGAGAAGATGAAACTCGCGGGCGAGGCGGGCTCGCTCCTGAAGATCGAAGAAGAAATCAAGGACGCCGTCGCCGCGGCCAAGAGGCAATGGGTACAAAGCCCACGAGGCGAACAAATGCTTCTTCCCGGCCTCATCGACCCCCAACCGAAACAGCAGGAACTGCGCTTCGATGTGAAGGGGGTCACCGACCAGCGGTTTTGGGATCAGGCTGAGGATCGCATTCTGGATGCCCTGAAGGACTATGCCGAACAGGCGGAAAACGGCCGGGCGGTCCGCCGCAGATTGTTCGCGGAAGATACCGCCCGAGGGTTCGCCTTCATCGACCTCTGCCGCAAGCGCTACGACACGGTGCTGATGAATCCTCCGTTCGGCGAGCCGGCCAAGCTCTCCAAGGCGCTCATTGAAAAGTCTTTTCCCCGGACGAAAAACGATGTTTATGCGGCTTTCGTGGAGCGGGGGCTCAACCTGCTTCATAAAGGCGGCATGTTGGGGGCGATCACATCCCGCACGGGGTTTTTTCTCTCGTCTTTCACCAAATGGCGCGAGGAGATACTGCTCAAGGAAGCAAGACCGACCGTGTTCGCCGACCTCGGTTACGGCGTGATGGACAGCGCGATGGTGGAAGCGGCGGCGTACTGTTTGGAGGCGCGGCTATGAGGATCAAGCGAATCG
>FWPU01005403.1_pt1 | contig 27765 bp, 21 predicted proteins | sample 2228361 | NCBI WGS metagenome assembly FWPU01 (sample SAMEA103939777, study PRJEB20133) | metagenome
CACATGGGCATTACCGGACAAATCCAGCCAACTGACCCCTGCTTCGGCGCACAATCGCCGCCCGACTTCCCCCATGTACGGCACCACAAGCAAAGGGATCACCTTCTTCCCCATTGCCGAGGCACAACCACGCAACTGTTGAATCGCCGCCAATATATCGGCAGCGTTCGCCCGGCTCTTGTATTCCACCACGAACGTGTCCTCGGCAGCGGTCACCACCAAATCAGCGAACGCCCTTTCCCCGGCCGAGCGCGCAGGCGCTCGAGCCCAGACCTCTTCTCCTTTCAGCCCGAGGATCGCTGCGAGCCTTTGCGCAATCTCCTGAACTGCCAGTCTGTCCGACAAAGACTTCATGTTGACTTTATACCTAGAGTTGACCACGTGGTCAACTGCCATGATTCACTCAACTCCCCTCGTTTCTCATCCACGCCTCCAGCACCAGCCGCCGGGTGCGGTAATCGCCGTAGAGGCGGAGTTCCTTCTCTTTGAGCACGCGGAAGGTTTCGCCGGGGAAGTCACTTCTGGCGCAGCGTTCGGCGTAGCCCTGCGGATCGAGCGGGTCGGTCACTTCTTCCCACGGATCCAGGATGTCCTCCAGTTCGCGCGGGGTGAGGTCGGCGGGGTCGAGGATGTAGCGCAGTTGCTTGCGAGTCAAGCCGTAGAGGCGGGCATAGTACGCATCCAGTTCGGCGCGGAGACGGGCGCGGCGGGACTCGTCCCAGCGGAAGGGGGGAATGGGGAGTGGTGAGTCGGGAGTGGCGATTATCTTTGCAAGGAGCGAATCAAAGCGCGCAGGATCCGTCCCACCCGGTCGCACTGCTGCAGCACCGGCTCGACCATCGGCGAGGGGCAGAGTTCCACCCGTATTGCCAGAATCAGATGCGTTTCCAGCTCTTTGAGCGAACCTTGCGATATCTTCAAGTATTGAATGTACTCCCCCCGATTCTCCCGACCGTAGCCCTCGGCGATATTCGACGGAACCGAAACCGCCGCCCGACGGATTTGGCTGCTCAAACCGTACAGCTCCTCCTTGGGAAAGTCGCGGGTCAGACGGTAACACCGTTCCGCCAGGTCCATTGCCTCCTGCCAAGCGTTCAAGTCCCGATAGGACTTCACTGAGCTTGACGCCACGATTTTCCTCCCACTGCTGGATGATTTTCTTTCTCAACCCCCCATTCCCCATTCCCCACTCCCGACTCCCCACTCCCAACTCCCCACTTACCTTCCACACATCTTCAGCAAACGGCTGCAGGTCCCAGGCGGTGTAGGTGAGTTCCAGCACGCGCGGGACGATGAAGCGCAAATCCTGCGGCGTGTAAGCCGAGGGCGGGAGGACGGGGAGCTGACGGAGGATAAAGAAACCAAGTGATGTGCCACCTATTTTCTGACGAGTGACAAAATCAGATACCAAACTATTCATATTTACATACCAGCAGGCCGCTTGAACAGTATTGGTTTCAAGCATAACGAGTGGCAATTTGTGGTTAGCCCCTACCCACGGCAGCAGGCTGAAGATGGCGGTGCGCTCGTTGGTGGCGTTGGTGACATCCCGAAAGCCCAGCAGCCAGCGGCGCGGCCAAGCGCCCAGGCGGGCGCGGACTTCGTCGGCGCTGACCCAGTACCAGGGCTGGACGACGAAGTGCGGGTCGGCGTGCCGGTGCTCGTCGGGGGTGGGCAGGTGGGTGCTGCTGCGGTCGGCGACGCCTTCATAGGTGCCGAAGCGGTGGTCGTAGTGCCAGATCATCTTGGCTTCGTACAGCGGGAGGTAGGCCTCCTCGCCGCGCACGAAGCGGTTGCCCTCCAGCCGCCGGCCCTGGCGCTCCAGCTCGGCGCGGGTGCGGAAGAGATGCGAGTCAGATGACATGTTGAACAATCCCTGCTTGAACGAAACGCCCCACGGGTTGGACGGGGAGTCGGGAGTGGAGAACGGGGAATGGGGTTGGGCGCGCCCCCCACTGCCGACTCCCGATTCCCCACTCCCCTTTTTTTCTGTGACCAGCACCGGCACGCGCTGATAGATGGCGCGGGTCAGGTCGGCGTCCTGGCGGGTGCGGAAGACGGGCAGAGTGCGGGTGTTGGGGTTGATGCGGGCGATGTCGTCGCGAGTGAGGGTGAAGATGCGGCGCGGGTCGCGCAGGTGTTCGGCGCGGGTGGCGAAGAAGCACAGCAGGATAGGGGAGTCGGGACTGGGGAATCGGGAGTCGGGTGTTTTTCCCCTATGCTCCATTCCCGATTCCCCACTCCCCATTCCCCAATCATTCAGGGTGAGCAGGCAGAATTTCGTGCGGCTGTCGACGGCAGGGAAGAGTTTCTCGCGGTTCTCGAAGTCTAACAAACTGGCGATTTGCACCTTTTCCACCAGGTCGGCGAAGAAGTGCTGGTTGGTGGCGTCGGTGGCAATGCCGGTGGGCAGGATGACCCCGGCCCGTCCGTTTGAGGCGAGCAAATGGAGCATGCGCTCGGCAAAGACCGAGTAGGTGTTGATGTCGCCGCGGCCGGTGAGGGGGTAATCGCCCGAAGCGCGCAGGAAGCGGCTGGTGCTCTCGGCCGTGTGCAGGGCGCGGCGGTATTCCTCCCACAGGGCGGGGTCTTCCTGCGGCAGTTGATCAATCAGCCGTTTGCGGGCGGCGGCGTTGGGGGCGTTGGCGATGCGGGCGTCGCGGCTGGCGAAGAATTCTTGCTCTTGCAATTTGATGCGCTCCCATGGAGGGTTCCCCAGCACGACATCGAAACCGCCTCTGGCAAACACTTCTGGGAACTCCAGAGGCCAGTGAAAGAACCCTACCTCAACGGACAGGGCTTGCGCTTGGGCCAAAATTTGCGGCAGCACGGGTTGGCCAGCCAGGACGCGGCGGACGGCCTCGGTGGTGATAGGTGGTTGTGAGCGGGAGAAGGACTGGAAAAAGGCGGCGGTCCACAGGTCGCAGGCGGTTTTCTGGCGACGCAGGGCAGGGTCGTCCCAGCGGGCTTCATAGCGGCTGCGCTTCTCACGCACCTGTTCGGGTGAATCGTCGGGGATGGCATCCAGTTCCTGCCCCAGGCGTGCGAGCCCGCTCAGGTTGGCATCTGGTTTCCCGGTGAAGAGCTTCAACTGTCCCCGACGCTCAGCTTTGTTCTGCTTTTTCAGGGTGGTAGCCAGGTTACGCTCGTCGCCCTCCACAGGATTGAAGGCTTCATCAGGCAGACCGTCTTTGAGGATGTTCAGGTCGAAGACGCCCACCAGCGAGTCACCGCACTTGATGCGGTGCTCCAGGAAGGTGAGCGGTTTACCTTCGGCGTGGCTTTCCAGCCAGAGCGCCACCCGCGCCAGTTCCACGGCCAGAGGGTTCTTGTCCACACCGTAGATGCAGTGGGCGACTACATCCCGGATAGCGGCGCGCAGGTGCTCCGGGGCGGGTTCGTCCTCGCCGGTTCGGATACGGGCCAGTTCCTTGCCCAATCGGCGGGCAGCGGCCAGAAGGAAATGCCCGGAGCCACAGGCCGGGTCGAGGACACGGATGGAAAGAATGGCAGCTTCTTCACGGTCTGCGGAACCACTCGCCATTCGCCGCGCCTCACGCAATCGTTCCGCGAGCACGGGTTCCAGCGCAGAGCGGATGAGTTCGCTCACCAGTTGCGGCGGCGTGTAGTAGGAACCGGTGGACTTGCGCTCCGTACCCGGCGAAAGCTCAAACTGTGGTCTGCCGTGCGCATTGAGGCTGATGGTGGGGTGGTAATCCAGCAAACTCTCGTACACCGAGCCGAGCTCTTCGGTATCTAGTGCGGCGTAGTTGACGGGTCGCGGCGGGCTGCTCGGGCCTTCCTGGTAAAACGCCAGATGCCAGAATGCCTCCAGCAGGTCTTTGTTGGAAATGGTGAAGCCGTCCAGAGAGATGGGATTGAAGAGCTCGCCGTTCAATGGCGCGAGATCGAGATAGCCCACCAGCTTTTCATCGCAGAGCACCTTCCAGAGCACCCGTAAACCATGCCACAGGTCGTCATGCTCAGTGTAGGCCGTTCGGCTGTCCAGCAGGCGGCGAAGGCGCCCCACCCCATAGTGGTCCCGATAGATAGGGTTTCGGCTCATAAGCCCCCGCTCCTCGGAGACGAGCAGAAAGAGGAACCGATACACCAGCCGCAGGAGTTGGCAGTAGAAATCTTCTGGCGTGATACGGTCATTGCCCTCTGCCTCAGGAACCGCACGGCGGCGCAGCTCCCCATTGGCCGGATGGCTCAAGAAGCCGTTGGCCAGCCGCCGAAGGCATTCCTCCACCCCCTCGCGAAGGCGCTCACGCACCCGTCCGCCCTGTTCTAGCGATTGCTGGTAGTACTGCTCCAAAAGGCAGTCTTCGGCACGACCTTTCTTGGGAAGGCGCGTGCGGTGCAGGAGGCGGTAGAGCAGCACGAAATCGGCGAACCGATCTTCCCCAAAGAGCGCTTCTAGGTCGAACTCAACATAGACTTGGCGACGCACGAAGGTGGAATCGCGGAGCAAACGAAGCGTGCGTCCGTTGGTCACCAACCCCCACAGCGCCTCGGAGCGGTTGAGGTACTCCTGGACAAGGGCGTGTGGAGAGAGTCGTGGCCGACCGGACGAGGCGATGCGACCAAGCTCCTGGCGCGCGCTGACGATGTGCACAGGTGGGGCGTCTTCGGACTCTTCGGCTCGATGCGAAATGGCAAAGGTGACGCCATCCACCTCGTAAGCGCGAGTGTTGAACTTAAGCTCGTAACCCAACGAGCTGAAGAGAGGAATCATCCAGGCATCCCGCGTGAGGCTCGTCGCCGATTCGGATTCGGGCAGGCGATCGAGTCGGTTCTGGAAAACGCTCCAGAGCTTGCGGGCATCGGAGAAGGCGGCGGCAATCTCGTCCGTGAGGTTTCTCCGTGCCTGAAGCCCAAAGTCGCTCGGCTTCTGTCCAGGCAACTTCGCAGCCAAAATCTCGTCAAGGATCTCCGGACCGAACAGGCCGCCCTCGATGCGGATGGTCGGGTAAGGTTTCATGGCCGCACCTCCGGCTGGAGGATCAGCAGACCCAAGAGGTCTGGAGGAAGTTGGGGGCGAACCGAAAGTTCACGAATGCGAAGCTTCACGGCCTGCCGAACCCGTTTGTGGGCCGTTTCCAGCTCGGCTGCGCGCGCCTGAATGCGCGGTTTCAGCGCTTGTTCCACCTGGGACCATGCATCGAGCGCCATGGTCACCAATTCGCGCTTCTCCCCCATGGGGATGTTGGCCGTGGGTTGCGCTCTACTAAGCAAGCGCAACGCTTCACCATCCTCCAGCCACCGAGGCTTGTCGTGCGCAAGGCCGCTGTACCCGGTCACCCTCACCTCTTCCGAGAGCAGAGGGGCGCGTTCGGGAAGTTCTATGAGATACCGCACCCTAAGCAGGAGCAAGGTTGTCAAGTGAGACACGTCGCGCGTACGTATGACCCCGCAGCGCGAGGTGACCGCATCCCCATGCCGGGTAAGCGCCTGCTCCATAAGAAAGCGTGCAAGAGTTCTCACAAAAGGATGGTTGCGACCGAGATATTCCGCGCCTTCCGGGGTGGGCGAGATGAAACTTATGAGCCATGTACCGGTTTTCGAGCTTGGCAGCACATAGCGAATGGCTTCGGGGACCGCAGCCGTGGCTTCTTTTGAGACCGAGACGCGATAGACCTGAGGATTCCTATCACGCTTGATAAAAAGCTGCAGCCTCTGCGCCGCTTCCAGTACGAACTCCTTGACGGCCGCTGGATCTCCGAGCACGGCATCCACAGCTTCGAGCTCACGTTTCACTTCCTCGGGCTTCATGGCGCGCTGGGCAAAGCGTGTGCGCGTGATTTTCTCGCGCTGGGCGTCACGCTCCCATCGGCGATGCAGGCTGGTAACTCCCCTGTCGGCCAAGAAATCCAATTGTAGCTGGCGGGGTTTCTTCACATAGCCGCCGCGCAGGAAAAGTGCCTGCAACACGGCCTCGGTCACGCTCTCACTCTCCTCGGGAACCGGCACGTGTGTGCCAAGCGCCCTATGAATCTCTCGGGCCTTGTTGAGCAGCACGTCCAGCACCACGCCATCCATGGGGTTATCAGCCCCGTAATAACGGATAACCTTCACCTGCTTCGCAGGCTGACCATAGCGGTCCACCCGTCCCTCGCGCTGCTCAAGCCGGTTGGGGTTCCAAGGGAGATCGTAGTGGATAACGGCACTGAACTTCTCCTGCAGGTTGATGCCTTCAGAAAGGCAGTCCGTCGCCACCAGCACGCGCGGGCGATCGGTAGCGATTTCCTCGATGCGTGCGCGGCGTTCTTCATCCCCATGCCTGCCGGTGATGCACACCACCTGAAGGGTGGCTTGCTGCTCGGACAGGTGCTTTTGGAGCGATTCGGCAACGTATTCCGCCGTGGCCACGTAGCGACACCAGATGATGGGATGGTATCCCTCCGCGAGCAAACCACCCACAGATTGCACGAGCCCTTCCAACTTGGTGTCGGCTCCGGGTGTCCGCAGGGCAGCGGCCAGTTTACCCAGCTCGCGCAGTTTGCGGCGCTCCGAATCGGCCAGGCCGGCTTCGGTCTCTTGAATGGGTGTGGTGGGCTGTTCGTCGTCGGTGCGGTCGCTGTCGGATTCGAAGACAAAGCCTCGAAAATCAACCTCATCTTGCCCATCGGGCTGCTCGCTCCGCCCATGTCGGGTCTCCAACGCCGCCAAGGCCGCGGCCGGACTGGACATGACACAGCGTAGCAAGGCCAGCGCACCCCAGTAGCGCACGCGGCGTTTCCGCTCTTCAAGGCGCTGGCCGGTGCGGACGATTTCGGCACAGAAGTCGTACGTTTTGTGGAAAAGAGCACGGTACGGCTCAGAAAGGCGGTAGGTCTGGTCCTCTGGGATGCGTTTCGGGAAACAGGATTCGTTCTCCCAATCGTGTTCGATGTCGCCGCGGGTGCGCTGCACAAAATGCTGTGCCAGTTCTCTGAGCTGGTCTTCGTTCAAAGCGTTCACCTCCCAATTCCCAAAGCGCCCGTCGAGCAAACCCAGTATGGATTGAAAGGCCGATTCGATCCCGCTGTGGGGGGTGGCGGTCAAAAGGATCAAGTGGCGATTTGTGTTCTGGGCGACCTGGAGCAGAAGCTCGTGGCGCTGTTGCTGATTCTGGTTCTTCGCCATGGCCGCACCGTGCACCTCGTCCACGATCACCAGCTCAGGGGCATGGAGCAGGAAGGCGTGGCGATTGCGCTCGCTCTTTACCCAGTCAATGCTGATGACCTGCACCGGATAATGCTCGTAAATCGTTCGCGTGGCAGGTTTGTGGCGCTCCAGTTGCCCCACCGTACCCGAGCGGATGATCACCGCGTCGTGAAAATTGAACTTTTCCACCAGTTCTTTCTGCCATTGGTCGCAGAGATACGGTGGGCACAGAACGGCCAGGCGCTTGATCTCACCCCGATCCCATAGTTCACGAGCAATGAGCAGGGCTTCAATGGTCTTGCCCACCCCAACATCGTCTGCGATGAGCAGGCGGACCGGATCGCAGCGCAAAGCCATCAGCAACGGGACAAACTGATAAGTGCGCGGGCGGATGGAGATGTAGCCCAGCGAGCGCAACGGCGCGGCGCCCTCGCGAAGGGTAAGCCGCGCTGCCTGCCAAAGCAAATGGGCACTGATGGCATCACCAAGGTCCTCAGGTGTCGGAGGCGGAAATTTGGAGGGACGAACTCTTTCCTCCGGAAACGAGTAGCCGATCACATTCGTCAGACCCTTGTGAAGGGCAACCACATCGTCGTTGGTGCCGGTTAACGGCCTGAGCAGAAAGAGGGATTCGTCCTCACCGGGCAGCAAAACCCAATCTCGATTACGGCAGCGAACGATAGAACCTGGTACCATAGTCACTATGCTCCTTCGCCACTAGGCACGAAAAACCGTATCCATCCAGCTGCACTGGTTTCGAGTTCCGCTATCATACCTTAATCCTCATAGCAAAGGCTTACTTTCGAAATGCATGCATTGACCCGCCGAAAGGGACCTTGCGGGTTTTCCAGTTTCTGAGGATACGTTTCGTGATTTTCATACGTTGCCTCTGCATGGCGTTACATCCTTACCCATCTGCATCGGCTGGACCATGGCATCCATCTCCAACCGATCATGAGCCACCTTATAGACCTCGTGCCATGGAAAACGGGCAGGGTCCTTGATAGATTCCTGCCAGGATCCTCTGAGTGCCATGTCAGTCTTTCCCCTTGGGCAGTCTATTCCCACGCCGGCCGATTTGGCTTTTCCGGTCCGTTAGTCAGTATGCTGAAAAGGGGAATGAAGAGGCAGAAGTTGATCCATGTTTTCGCTTAGACTATGGTGGGCTTCATGATAAGGAACTGGTGGACTCAGGAAGCATGAGGGCTTGAGAGGGCATTTCAAACGACGTGTTCCGTGTATCCATGAGGGAGCTTCCATGAAGACCCGCGCCCGAGACGTCATGAGCACGGATTACGAAACCCTGTCCCCGGATCTTCCCATCAGCGAGGCGGTCAAGCGATTCCGTCAGGCCAGCGCCAAGGGCCGCAAGATCTTCGGCATGATGGTCACCGACGAGTCGGGCCGCTTGGTGGGCATGCTGTCCATGTATGACATTTTGTTGTTCATGCGGCCGAAGCATGTGCACATCTGGGGCCTTATGGAAGACGTTGATTTAGAGGGCATGATGGAAATGGCCTGCCAACGGGCCCGGTCCGTTCGCGTCGGTGACATCATGACCACCGAAGTGATCACCGTAAGTCCAGACACCCATCTGCTTCGCGTGATGGACATCATGATCAAGAAACACATTCGCCGACTTCCCGTCCTGGAAGACGGAAACATTCGAGGAATTCTTTACATATCCGACCTCTTTTATGAGCTTCTCGAGCAACTTTCCCGATAATTTCGCCGACAGGGGGGTGCCATGAAAACGGGAAAAATGGACACCTTGAGCCGCCTGTCCGTAGCTGACGCCATGCGCCGCCAAGTTCTTCAGCGGCCTGAAAGCAGTTCCATCGGCTCCGCCATCAATATGCTTCTCAAATACAAGGTCAATGCGCTTTTGGTCATCGATGGACGCGGGCAACCTGCAGGCGTGGTCTCCAAGACGGACATCATGGGAGCCTACTACGCCGGGCTGCCCTTGGAAGCCCCCGTGGAAATGATCATGAGCGGCCCACCCCTCTATTGCAGGCCGCCGATGCCGTTGTCCGAAGCGTTGGAAACCATGCATGCCAAAGGCGTCTATCGTTTGTACGTCAGGGAAGCCGATGACATGCCGGTCAGCGGAGTCCTGGCTTACCCGGACATCGTGGGCCTGCTTTACCAGATATGCCGCCACTGCCCGGTGAGCCTTCATCAGAGGGCCGGGCGGAGTCAGGCGGATACCGTGAAACGATACACGGTCCAGGAGGTCATGACCCGTGAGGTTCAGAGCGTGGATGCAGGCACATCGCTTTTCGGCGTTATGGAAAAGCTGTCGGCATATCGGTTTGGAGCGCTCCTGATCACCGAAAAGGACCATCAACCCGTAGGCGTCATTTCCAAAACGGATCTTTCCCTGGCGTACCGTCACGGTGTGGATCCTCAGGTTTCCGCACGGGAAATTATGTCGTCAAAGGTGGTAAGTTGCGCCGCCGACGAAGCTCTGGAACTGGCCATCCGCCGACTGATTTATCAGGATGTTCACCGGCTTTTTGTGCACGGCAGAGATCCCCAAGAAATCATCGGAGTCCTTTCCCTCAGTGATGCGGCTCGAGTCCGATCCGGATCGTGCCATGCGTGCGTCACCAGTCGGATTCGTTTGGAATCGGCTCATTGAATCAAGTCTTCGACGCACGGCCTACCGGAACTAGTCACACAGATGTCACAGAAATGCCTTCCATCTGCCACTGAAGTGCTTTTAGCATGACCATTGGCAAGCAAAGCCATTTTATGCCGTCTTGCAAACCTCTTTCGGACGGACGATCGGCAACGAAGGACTCGCATGAATCGTCTCAAAATCTGCGACGTGATTCAGTTCCACAGCCCGCTAAGCGGCGGCATCAAAAGATATGTAACAGATAAAGCAAGATTTTTTTCGGATCGGCCGGAGCTGGATCATTGTGTCATCGTTCCCGGCGCCAAGGATGCGATGGAAGTCCATGGCCGTTCCCGCTTCTACTTCATCCGATCCCTACCTTTGGTGGGTGCCGTGGGCTACAGGTTGCTGCTCTCCCGATGGAAGATCCTGCGCATTCTGGCACAGGAAAAACCTCATGTCGTCGAAATCGGGGATCCCTATTATTCGGCGTGGGTGGCTCTGGAATACGCCCGCAAGGCTCGTATTCCTTCCGTGGGCTATTACCATTCCGATTTTCCAAGAGCCCTAGGACGCAGTGTCCTGAAGTATTTCGGCCCCACGGCAGCCCGTTTGACCTTCATTTATGTCAACGGTTACCTAAACCGCCTCTACGGCCTTATGGACGCTACGGTGGCAGCCACACCTAAAGGCCAGAACATTTTGGCACAGCTGGGAGTGACAAACACTCGAGTTATTCCCCTGGGAATCGATCCGGCAACTTTTTACCCACGAGGTCACCGAAACCAATTACGTAAAGAACTCGGGCTTTGCTCATCGTCACGCCTCATCCTTTACGTGGGACGGTTGGCCAGGGAAAAGAATGTAAGCCTCCTGATTCCCATGATGGATCGACTCATCGAAAGGGGTTTCCAAGGGCATCTTTTGTTTGTGGGCGATGGTGAACTGCGCTCCAAATTGGAAAAAGCGGCAGTACGGCGGCCATACGTGCACCTATTACCCTTTTGCGCCTCCCAGGAAAAGCTCGCCTGCATCTATTCCGCAGCCGATCTGTGTGTCTATCCCGGAACCAATGAAACCTTCGGCTACGTTGTGGCCGAGGCTCAAGCATGCGGGACGCCCGTTCTGGTCGTGGCGGACGGCGGCGCAGAATATACCCTGAGCGGAGAGACAACCGCCGTGCTGGCCCGCTCTTCCGATCCGAAAGATTTGGCACACGCAGCTCAAAAAATTTTAGAATTGCCCGAATCGGATTGCAGCCGATGGGAACGCCATCGAAGAATGGCTTCACTTTTTTCTTGGAATCAAACCTTCCAAAGGCTTCTGAGTCTTTATCGGGAGCTGGCGGGCACACTACCAGCCGTCCGCGCAGCTTAGGGACGTGAAAAGGATGTGGAGATTTGCGAGAGAAAGGTTTGATTATCGCTTTTCACGACGTGGCACCCCATAGTTATGAAGCTTTCAAGGCTTTCGCAGGCGATCTGGAATGTTTGGGCATAGATCGCTTTACCTGGCTTGTTGTGCCTTGGTGGCACGGGCAATCCAAATTGAAGGCAAAAAGCCAATGTGCGCAGTATCTTCGACGAAGAGCCTCACAGGGCGATGCCTTGATTGCCCATGGACTGACCCATCGCTGGGAAATAACGACGACCAGGGTTTCCCTCAAGGATCTTTTCATCGGCCGTGTTTATACGGACTGTGAGAGTGAATTCCTTGGGTTGCAAGAGGCCCCTCTACGGGATCGAGTGCTGCTCTCTCGAATTTTGCTGGCTCAGGCGGAACTGCCGGTCTCGGGCTTCGTGGCTCCGGCATGGATTCTACCGCCGTGGGGTCTTCGAGTTGTCCGCGAAGCGGGTTTTTCCGTTACCGAAACCTATCAGCACCTCTATTTCCTCAAAGACGGTCGACGCTGCCGAGCTCCAGTGCTGACAACCAGCAGTCGCACAACCCTTCGTGTTTTTTTGTCGCGGTTTCTGGTTCCCGCACTGTCCCGAGTTTTCAGGGAATCGGCCGTGGTTCGGTTGGCGATTCATCCTGCCGATTTGGAAGAGCCTGTGGTTCGAAACCTCATTCGTTCTCTGGCGGTTAACCTTTGCACCCACCGGCAACTCTACACCCTGGCGTCTTGGGCAGAAGCGATTTCCCGGTGATCCCTGTGAACGCTCATCGTACCGGCTCGATGAAGCCCAGCCATTTCTCGAAAGCGATGGCTTGGGGCGCCATTTTGTGTGTCCTTCCGAGCGTTGTGCTTCTTCTTTTCGCGGAAAGATCCCATTTAGGGATGGCTTTATCCAGCGTTCCACGTATTCCCCTGCTGCTCTCGGCTGTGATGGTGGCTGCAGCCTGGCTGTGCCATATGGCAAGAGTGCGAATTACAGTTGGTGCCTTGGGTTACACATGCTCATGGGCCGATGCTTTGAGGGCAGCCATGGGGATGGAGCTTGGTGTGGCGGTGACTCCGGGCGGTATTGGTGGGGCTGTACTGAAAACCACTTTTCTTCATAAAACAGGTGTGCCTGTGGCACATTGCCTAGGTCTGATCGCCACAGATTGGCTTTTCGATACACTCCTTTTTGCCATTGCGGGCTTGGTTGGTATGATAGCCGTGGTGTCGGACCCCCTATGGCATCACATGCTGAAAACCACGTTGCAGCAACCCATTTCTGCAAAGGCGTGGGTGTGGGGACTTATGGCATCGGTCGTCATTCTTGCACTGGTGTGGACTAAAAGGTGGTTTTTCACGTCCGGCGTTCCACTCGATACGGATGCAGCGATTTTTTCGAATCACAGTTTAAAAAATGTTCACACTCGAAAGACCCGCCTGCGGGAAATTTTTCGGGATGCAGGCACTGTCTTGCCACGCTTAACAAAGTCCCGCCCCTGGGTTGTGCCCGCTTGCCTTTTCTTCGCCGTAATCCAAGGAACTTGCCGTTTTGGTGTCTTGCCCCTTCTTGTCTATTCTTTGAATCCCGAGATAAATGTGCTGCCCCTTTTCCCTCTTCAGGGTTTGCTGTGGGCACTGTCCCTTGTCGTGGTCGTGCCGGGAGGAGGTGGTGGCGCGGAACTGTTGTCTCTTTTTTTTCTTAAAGCCATGGTCGCACACTCATGGGCTTTCACCATCGTGTTTATATGGCGGTTTTTCACCTTTCACCTTTACTGGGCAGTTGGTGCGGCGGTGGTGCTGCCGGCGCTCTGGAAAGCTGGGGCTTATCCCCCGCACCATTTTACAAAGACCCTTTAGCTCTTTCACCACCGGTGTGCTTGCCTGAATATCAAAGGGTTACGTACAGAAAATGTCGGACCCAAGATAGTTCATTTGTTTTCGATGGTCTGGAATTCAGGCTTGTTTTTGTGTAGATAAAAATCGGCAAATTCTTCGATCGCCTGCAAAAGAAGCTGGGGTCGCATTCATTGCCGGGGCTGCGATGATCCCGAAAGAGTGACCCACTGTGATTGCCGTTCCATCAGAAAAGGATGGAGGTGCCAGCATGACTTCTACCAATCCTCCCACGCATCGCGTCCTCGACATACCGTTTTCCCAAATCGCCGTCTGCCTACCGGTGACTGCCTTTTTGTGCGCTCTCAGCTTTTTCAACTACCTCTTGTTTCACTCCATCGTGGAGATGTTCAGCGTGGTGGTGGCTGCGATCATTTTTGTACTGGCTTGGACTACGAAAAATTACATGAGCCACCATTACCTGCTCTTCCTAGGGATCAGCTACCTGTTTGTCGGATTGACCGATCTTGTGCATACCCTCGCCTACAAAGGAATGGGGGTGTTTACAGCCATCACGGCCAATGAACCCACTCAGCTGTGGATTCTGGCCCGCTATATGGAAAGTCTTTCTCTTGTCATCGCTCCCACCTATGCCCGCAGAAGGGTCCCTTTCCAGCTGTGGCTCATCATCAACGGAACACTTACAGCAACTGGGTTCTTTCTCATCTTTCAATGGAAGATCTTTCCCGACTGTTATGTGGAAGGAGAGGGACTCACACCCTTCAAGATCGTAAGCGAATACGTGATCTGTGGCTTAGTCTTCACGGCCGGCGTACGCCTTTATCGGATTCAAGCCCTCCTGGACTTAAAAGTTTTCCGACTTCTCTTGGCCGCCTTGGTTGCCACGATGATCGCTGAACTGGCGTTCACTTTCTATGTGAGCGTCTACGGACTTTCCAACATGGTGGGACATCTCTTCAAGCTTCTGTCCTTCCTCTTGGTTTTCGAGGGCTTAGTCCGCACCGGCATTCGGGAGCCTTTCGCCCTCCTCTTTCGACAACTCAAAAGGGAAAAAGAAGAGCTGGAAAGCGCTCTTAAGGAAATCAAAACCCTACGGGGCCTGCTCCCCATTTGCTCCTTTTGCAAGAAGATTCGGGATGATGGAGGCTATTGGCACAATCTTGAAACTTATATTCGATCGAGAACCAGTGCTGAATTTTCACACGGCATCTGCCCGGATTGTTTGCGAAAGCATTATCCGGACCTTGCCGACGATGTCCTAAAGAATCTCGAAGCGGAAGAGGCCGGTTCGAAGGAATAGGAGAGTCAGGAGTGGAAGGGGCCAGAGCGGGCTTCACAACCCGACAATGAACACAAGCGGGCTCGAGGCATGACAAGAAAAGGAGGGCACTTTCCGTGGACGAATCGTTCTACAAGGCTCTTTTGGACAACTTGGCTAATGGGGTTTATTTCGTCGACACGAATCGGCGGATCACCTTCTGGAACAAGTCGGCGGAACGTATCACCGGGTATACGGCCCAAGAGGTGCTGGGAAGATCTTGCGCCGACAACATCCTTCGGCATGTGGACGAATCGGGAAGAGAACTTTGCGTGGAAGGCTGCCCGCTGGCTGCGGTCGTTCAAGACGGCCGAATGCGTGAAACCCATGTGTACATGCACCACAAGTTGGGCTATCGAGCACCCGTAGACATTCGGGCCACGGCCATGAGAAATACCGATGGGGAAATTGTCGGCGCCGTGGAAATCTTTCATACCCCATCCGAAGGGCTCAATATTCTGGAAGAAATCCAAAAACTTCGAAAGGAAGTGCTCACCGACCCTCTCACCGGCGTGGGCAATCGGCGCTTCGCCGAGATGCGCCTGCAGGAATGCGAAAAAGACGAAAAGGAATACGGTGTTTCTTACGGAATTCTCTTCGTGGACATCGATCATTTCAAGCGAGTGAATGACACATGGGGCCATGGAGTAGGTGACAAGGTACTTCGCATGGTAGCGCAGGTCTTGGACAAATCCGTCCGCAGCCTGGACACTCCCTGCCGCTGGGGCGGTGAAGAATTTGTGGTGCTCTCCATCCAGGAACATTACCGCCGAGGGCTTACAAGCCTTGGGGGAACGGCTACGAGTGCTCATCGAAAAGAGTTGGCTTGATCATCAGGGACAGCGTATCGCCGTGACGGCATCCTTTGGAGGCGCTCTTTCTCGGCCTGGCGAAACGGCCGAGGATGTGGTGAACCGAGCTGATAAGCAACTCTACCGAAGCAAAGCTGAAGGCCGCAACCGGGTGAGGCTGGATACCTGAAGGTTGGGATCCGGCCCAAAGATTTTCAAATTCCCCCAAAACATCTATTCGCTTTGTGCTCCACGCCTCGTGTCCGCAGACCTTCTGTAGGGGCGCACCGGTGTGTGCGCCCCAAGGCCCTGCCCTTTCCAAGGGGCTTTGGGGCGGACACATCGGTCCACCCCTACGATGAACACCGGGAACAGGACCCATTGGAGGCGGAGACGTCGGTCGCCACGACACATCAACATCTGGAACCCAAACCGATTGCGGGCGGACACATCGGTCCGGCCCTACGACGTCTGTTCCATAGGCAACAGGCATGGGGAAAACCCTACGGGCTCTCTTGTTGGAGGCAGACATACAGGTCGACATTCGCAAACAGAAACACGCTCCATCGTCTGATGGGCCACCAAAATGCATATTTGCCTCGTGCTCCACGCCTCGTGTCCGCAGACCCTCTGTGGGGGCGCACCGGTGTGTGCGCCCCCAAGGCCGTGCCCTTTCCAAGGGGCTTTGGGGCGGACACATCGGTCCGCCCCTACTGGTGGTGGCCGTAGGCATACATGGGCGGAACGTCCTAAGGAGCGAGTCTGGAACGGATTTCTCTCTGGAAGCGCGAGTGTCCCACCCAAAGAAATGGCGGGCCAGAGGCCCGCGCCCCCAAGAAACAACACAGTTTCAGGCTCGTAGGGGCGAGGCGGCGCCTCGCCCCTACCCTCAAAGCCGTCAAAGACCTTGGTATGGCGGATTCTCGGGCAAGCCCCTACGGGTCGGTGGCCGCAGACGGACAGATGGGGTTGCCGGGCTGCCATGAAAAGTCTTGGTTTAACAAAGGTTCCTCACAGCCCGGCGGGCGTTTCTTTTCCGGTTTCACGAGACCCGGGCGGGTAATCTTTTGGTGTGGTCCTGAAAGCCGTCGAGGATCGTTTAGGGCATGGGCACTTTTTTGAAGCTTTCTTCCTGAAGCCAGCGCAGCAGAAAAGACCGATTGTTCTTGGCGGGATCCTGAAGGACCATGTGAAATGCTTTTTGGAGGATCCTACCCACTTCGGGGCCTTGGGCGACACCGGTGATCGACATGACATCTCGACCGTTGATGGCCAGTGCCTTAGGCGTAAGAACCGGTGCTTCATCAAGAATTCGTCGAATTCTTAAGGAAAGTCTTTCCACATCCTTTAAAGGCTCATCCGTGGTGCCATGAGCCCTTCGATCGGCTCGAAGGAGATCCAGAAAATCTTCCATGAGGGATGGCCCCACCCGGTGAATCAGACGTCGGACCGCTCCGTCTTTCCAGGAGTCCGTCGAATGCACCATATGGTTTTCCACCAATGTGACCACCTCTTCCGCAAGCTTCTTGGGCGTCAGCCAACGGGCCAGAATTTCCGACGCCATGTGAGCGCTCAGCTTTTCATGGCCGTAAAACCTAAAGGCGCCGCGAACTTTTCGGCGCACTCGAGGCTTGCCGATATCATGAAGGAGCGCAGCCAACCGCACGCGAAGCCGCAGCGGACTGAACTGAACGCACTGCAAGGTATGTCGATAAATATCGTAACGGTGGTACGCGTTCTGCTTTTTCTTCCAACCTTCGAGAAGTTCCGGAAAAAAGACGGCGGTCAATCCCGTGCGCCGGCAGAGTTCCAAAGCTTCCACGACATGAGGTCCCACAAGGAGTTTCCAGATTTCGGCCCGGACCCTTTCGACGGCGACACGAGTCAGGCATGGAGCGGCACTGCGCATGGCCCGCACGGTCTTGGGACTCACACGGAATCCATACCGGCTCACAAACCGAGCCGCCCTCAGCAGCCGCACCGGATCTTCATCAAACCTTTCCAGCGGGTTCCCCACGCCACGAAGCCTTTTTGCCCCCAGATCCTTTCGTCCTCGAAACGGATCCACCAGCTTTCCATCAGGGTAAGTGACGGCCATGGCGTTGATGGTAAAATCTCGACGTGCCAGATCCTTGAAAGCATCTCCATAACCGTTGGCCATCCAGGACGTGATTTCCACCAGCCCATCCTGAGTCACGACATGGATCGTGCCGTGCCGCAGGCCAAAGGTCACCACCCGGTAGCTCGGGCTGAGAATCTCCTGAAGCCTTTCAGGCGAAGCGTTCGTCGAAAAATCCCAATCGGCGGGGTTTTCTTCCAGAAGGTAATCCCGCACCGCGCCTCCTACGAGCCACAGCTCATAACCCTTGTCCCGCAGGCGATGCGCCACCCCCGCCACCGATTCAGGCATAAAACTGAAAATTTGTGCCATGTTGACCATACCCTTTAAAATTTCCTTGATCTCCTCCTTTTTTGCCTATATTAAAAGCACTGTTCGTGAGGCACAAGGGCAGTCACCATGACGGAGGAAGCAGTGGACGCCATTCGGGTGATGGAAGAGGCCAATCGGATCATCGAGGATTTCCCTCTGCACAAGTACGTGCTTTATGTGATGCTGTTTTTTGTGGAGATCGCCATTGCCTTTTGGATCGGTCTCAGTTTGTAAAGGTCGGCTCGGCAGCACCTGAAAAGCCGGCAAAAGGTTTTAAAGATAGAAGGAAAAGTTTCATGTTTCAAAATCTTTTGCGCACGCTAGACCTTCTCTTGTTGCTTAGCGGCGGGGCCCAGGTGGGGGAACCCTTCGTCTTCCGTGTGCGCAAAAGGTGACGTAAAGCGCAAGATGAGGATGTGAAGGCCATGGGTTCCACCCCATGGCCTTTTTTATTTGCCGTGAAAGGAGGTGATGGACATGGGACTTGGCGGTCCAGTGGATTTGGGTGACGACGTCGGCCCGCTTGAGGACTTGATCGGAACCGAAACCTTTTTAGAAAAACTCATAACTAAGAAAGGATACCTTTATGAGTCGCAAAATCTATGTGTTCGACACCACACTGCGGGACGGCGAACAGGTCCCCGGGGCGAAACTCAACAGACGTCAGAAATTGGAAATCGCCGAGCAACTGGCTCGACTGGGCGTCGATATCATCGAAGCCGGCTTTCCCTGTTCTTCACCGGAAGATCTCAAGGCCGTCCAAACCGTTGCCGAACAGGTCAAAGGACCCGTGATTGCCGGTTTGGCTCGAGCCGTTCAAGCGGATATCGATATCGCTTGGGAAGCCGTTAAGAAAGCGGAACGCCCCAGGATTCACGTATTTCTGGGGTCCTCGGATATTCATCTGCAAAAGAAACTTCGACGCGATCGAGAAACGGCTTTGCAGCAGGCGGTGGAAGCCGTCAAATACGCCAAAAAATACTGTGAGGATGTGGAATACTCCACGGAAGACGCCTCGAGAAGTGATGTGGAATACCTGTGTCGGGTGATCGATGCGTGCATCAAAGCGGGAGCGACCGTCATCAATGTGCCGGACACAGTCGGTTACGCCATTCCGGAACAGTACGGCGAACTCATTCGCACCCTGCGGGAACGTGTGCCGGCTCTGGACAAAGTCATTCTGAGTGTTCACTGCCACAATGATCTCGGATTGGCGGTTGCCAACAGTCTGGCGGCGATTCGCAATGGAGCCCAACAGGTGGAATGCACCATCAACGGTGTGGGGGAACGTGCCGGAAACGCTTCCCTGGAAGAAATCGTTATGGCCCTGCGTACCCGCGAATCCTTCTATGATGCCCACACCGACATTGTCACCACGGAAATCTATCGCACCAGTCGGATGGTAAGTCGGCTCATGAATATTCCCGTGCAGCCCAATAAGGCCATTGTGGGCGCGAACGCTTTTGCCCATTCTTCCGGGATTCATCAGGACGGTATTCTGAAGGATCGCTCCACCTACGAGATCATTCGCCCTGAAGATGTCGGCGTGAAAGCCCACAGTTTGGTGCTTACGGCTCGTTCAGGACGCGCAGCTCTTCGGCACCGCCTCAAGGAACTGGGATACAATCTCACCGACGAACAATTCGAACGGGTTCACAAACGCTTTCTCAACGTCGCCGATCGCAAGAAAGAAATTTCAGGCCAGGATCTGACCAGCATCGTGGAAATTGAGCTCACCAAGGTGCCGGAAACCTACACATTCCACAGTCTGCAGATCATGAGCGGCAACACCATGCAGCCCTTGGCCTCTGTGACCCTCATGAAAGACGGACAACTCCTCACGGACGCTGCCACAGGAAACGGCCCGGTAAACGCCGTCTTCAACTGCATTGAGCGGATTGTGGGACAGGAAGGCACTCTTCGGGACTACGACCTCAAGGCCGTCACCATGGGGAAGGACGCCCTTGGGGAAGCCATGGTGCGGGTGGAAATCAACGGGGCGGTCTATTCAGGCGTCGGGACCAGCCCGGATGTGATCGAAGCCAGCGCTCGAGCTTACGTGAACGCTTTTAACCGTTTTTTTGCCAACGGAAATGTTTAGGGGCTTTTATGGCACGGGTTGTTTCAAGGGAGCGTGGGCGTCTCGCATGGATGAAAGCCTGAGTGAAGGCTGTGCTGTCAAGCGAACCCAGGATTTCTGTAGGGGCGCACCGGTGTGTGCGCCCCGAAAACAAGCCCCCATGCCCGGGTTTTGGGGCGGACACATCGGTCCGCCCCTACAGTTCGGGTGGACATTTGGTTGGCGTGTGGATTCACCCCGGCATTTTCGGACGGACACGCAGATCCGCCCCTACAACGTTGATGGGGTTGGGGAGCAGACACGCAGGTCCGCCGTACGGTTTCTTGGCGTCTGGCGGATCTATCGATCCGCCCTACAGGTTGCTGTGGGTGCGCCCCGAAACAAGCCCCCATGCCCGGGTTTTGGAGCGGACACATCGGTCCGCCCCTACAGTTCGGGTGGACATTTGGTTGGCATGGGCGTGTGGATTCACCCCGGCATTTTCGGACGGACACATCGGTCCGCCCCTACAGGTGCTGAGAGGCGTGCAGGGCCAGGGTTACGCATCTTTGGTCATGGTTTCGGAGCTTTCGGGGTCAAGGGGCCGACTGTATTCCACTTCGTAGATGTAGAGCATGACCATGGCAAAGGCGAGAATCAGCGGGCCGTAAACAATGCCGGCCAGCCCGAACCATTGAACCCCTCCCAAGATAGCCAAAAAGATGTAAAACGTGGACATGCCCGCCTGCCCTTTCATGAAAAAGGGCCTGAGAAAATTGTCGATGGATCCGACAAGGATCACACACCACAGGGTTAAAAAGACGGCTGATCCCACTTTTCCGAGAAGGACCAGATACACGACGGCGGGAACCCATACCAGGGCTGTTCCCACCACGGGAATAAAGGAAGTAAAAGCCATCAGTGTTCCCCAAAAGAGACCGGGAATACCCACGATTTTGAGGCCGATCCCTCCGGCAAGACCTTGCGCGACGGCCGTAAGAAAACTGCCCAAAAGAGCCGAACGCGCCACGGCACGCATCTTTTGTAGAATCCGGTCCTCTTGTTCCTCTCGAAGTGGAGACAGGTCCTTGACGGCGCGGACCATGGCCTCGCCATCTCGCAGCAGATAAAAAAGAAAAAAGATCAGCAGAAAGAAACGCGTCAGGACCGTCGCCGCATCACCAAGGAGGGCGGCTCCTCGATTGATGAGAAACTGCCCCACGTTTTTACTCATGGTTAAAAGATGCTCCTCAAGCTTCAGCTTGGAAAAATCCACAAACGTCACATAAGACTGAAGCCACTGGATCACGTGAAGCACCTTGGGATGTTCGGCGAGTTTCTGAAGGTTTCCCTGGCGAATCCATTCCGTCACCCGCCCGATGGAATCGATTCCTTGCGCCACCAGGCTGGAGACAAAAAAGATGAAGGGAATCGCGATGAGAAAAGTGACTAAGGTCACGGTGAGCAGAGCCGCCACCGTACGACGGCCGCGCACCCAGGAAAGCATGCGCGTGTTCAGGGGATGGAAAAGGCTTGCCAGAAGAATGGAAAACACGAGGGTATGAAGAAAAGGCTTCACCACCCCAAAAACCATGTAAAAGGAAAAGAACAACAGCCCTAACAAAAACCAATGATATCCGGCTTTCTGACCTTTCTTCCTCTGCCCTGGTTCTTCCATCTGCATCTAGACTGCCTCATACCATTTGACAAAACCACCCCACGCCTTTGTTCCCTCGATTGAAATGCAGAAACCGCTCGTCATGGTAGCCGCTGGGCTTTTTCCTTATAGGACTTGGCGTTTTCGGGCTGATTGAGCATCTCGTAAAGGAAAGACTGCAAAAGATAGGTTTCCCGAAGATCCTTGGGCTTATCCGCCAGAAGAATTTCCGCTTTTTTGGCAAACTCCAGAGAACGTTTGGGAGCGTTTTTCTGCAACCATACTTTGGCTAAGCCCAAAAAGGCCAAGCCGTTATACCCATCCACTTGGACGGCCTGTTCGTAAAACCCCAAGGCTTTGTCCAGGTCCCCTTTACTTAAAGCCCGATCCCCTTCTTGAACAAGTTGCACGGAGGCTAGGTACTGGGGAGAAGGTTCCTTTGGGGGCTTTACGACAGGAGCCGGGCCGGGGGCTTGTTCTTGAACCTGAGGCAACGGTTTTTCCTTGATAGGTGCCGAAGGGGGAGTCGCGGGCTTTGGGGAGGGCTCAGTGGACTGGGGTGTTTCCGTTTTCGGAGCCGGACCGGCCCAAGGCCCGGGGAGAACCACGGGCTTTTTGGGGGTGCATCCCAGAAGGAGTACCAACCCCACACAACTCCAAAAAATACTCGTGCCGACCACTCGGAAAGTCGTCATGAACGACTCCTTCAAGTTCTCACCAGCCTGCGACAGGATATGCCCTAAGATTCAGAAGGACCATGCCCTTGCGGTCCACATCGTTTTCGAACGTCAATTGCCTTACGGGACCGGGACTGAACAGTCGTTTCAAAAACGGCTCTCGAAAACAGGCCCTGCTTCGGCATGTTCAGCTCAGCCTACGGAAGGAGCTTCTTTTCGTCAATGGCCATGAAGAGGACACACGCTCACGGGAACCCGTTCTTCCAGAAAAAAAACCGATCTTGTGTGGGGACACGCTTCGGTGGCCAGTTCTCCCGATTCGACGCACACCAAACGCTCCACAACACCAGGAGGCACCGCAAAAGATTGCGGAGCGATCCAGGGTCGAACATTTTTCATGAAACGAGCCCAGAGACGCAGAGCTCCCGTCGCCCCGCTCAACCCCGTGGATCGATTGTCATCAAAACCAACCCACACCAAAGCCAGCAGATCACTGGTGTAACCCACAAACCACGAATCCCTGTAATCACTTGTGGTCCCCGTCTTTCCTGCGCATGGAAAAGTGATCCCCAAGGAAGCCAACCCTCGGGCCGTACCTTCTTCCACCACATTTTGAAGCATCTGCGTGATGAGATAAGCTTTCGCGGCACTGGTGACGGTGGTCATTTCCATATGACGTCGTTCCAGAACGGTTCCCTTGGGCGTGACCACCTTGCGGATGGTTACAGGCTCCGGTCTTTGCCCTTCATTGGCCAACGCGGTATAGGCTCCCGCCAGCTCCAGCGGTGTCACTTCAAAGGCTCCCAAGGCCAACGACGGATAGGGATCGAGTCTGGATCGAAACCCCAACCGTCTCGCCGTCTCCACCACCTGTTCAAAACCGATCTGAGATGCCAAGTTCACGGTCGCAGCGTTCAAGGAATACGTAAGTGCCTCCTGTACCGTCACCAAGCCACGATATCGCCCGTCATAGTTTCTCGGGGTCCATACCGTGTCCCCCACCTTATAAACTTTGGGGACGTCTTCGATACGGCTGATGGAAGTCCACTGATCCAGGGCGCTAAGGTAAACAAAGGGTTTAAAGGCGGAACCCGGTTGTCGATGCGCCTGAAGAGCTCGATTAAAGGTACTGACGGCATAATCCCTGCCGCCCACCAGAGCGGTCAGGGCCCCGGTCTTGGGATGCACCACCACCAAAGCGGCTTGCAGCACTTCTGTGGGGTCTTCCGCACGCAATCGAGGATGACGCGCTTCCAGCTCGGCCATACCTTCTCGAACAGCCTTTTCCGCTTCCCAGGCCATTTCCGGATGATAGGCGGTGTAGATGGCAAGACCTTCCGACGCCAGAGTCTCCTTGGAGTAAAGAGCTTCCAGTTGGGCCTTGACAAGGTCGATGTAGTAGGGTGTGGCTGTGCTCAAAACCGGGCGTGGCGCCGTTCGTATGGGTTCCGATAAAGCCTTCTCGTAGTCTTCCGCCGTGATAAACTCAAGCTCCCGCATGCGCTGCAACACCACGTTCCGCCTCTCACGGCACAACTCCAGATTCCTGTAAGGCGAATACCGATTGGGAGCCTGAATCATGCCCGCAAGCACCGCCGACTCACCAAGGCTTAAGTCTTCCACATTGCGCCCGAAATAGACCTGGGCGGCTTCTCCGATACCGTGAATGGCCATGGAACGCCATTGTCCCAGGTAGATTTCGTTGAGGTACATTTCCAAAATATTTTCTTTGGAGTACCGAGCTTCCAGCACCAGGGCCATGGCGGCTTCCAGCAACTTTCTTTTGAGTGTCCTTTCCGGTTCCAGAAAGTAATTTTTCACCAGTTGCTGAGTGATGGTGGAACCTCCCTGAACAATGCGGCGAGCCATGATGTCCGCCCATAAGGCGCGGGCGATCCCCCACCAGTCGATCCCTCTGTGTTCGAAAAACCTGCGGTCTTCAATGGCGACCACGGCCTTGACCAGATGCTCCGGCACTCCTTTGAGTCTTATGAGCAGGCGGCTTTCTCGATTTTCACCGAAAAGACGAGCCAGCACCACGGGCTCAACTTCCACGTAAGGGCGGCTCGTGCCCGATTCCTCAAGGCCCGCTACACGGTCCCCCTGAAATCGCAGGACCACTTCTCGGGATTTGAGCTCGGTGCCCGGATAAGAAAACTCCCGAAAATAAACGCGAATTTCATCCTTTGAGCGGGAATATTCACCGGGTCCAGGTTTTGGTGCCATCGTCAATCGGTATCCTCGAGCGGCCAAAACATCTTCGAACCGAGCCATGCCCACCGGCATGCCGGGGTAGATCATGATGGAATCACTCAAGACCACAGCCGGAACACTCCACAAACGTCCGGCAAAGCGTTTTTCAATGGCGTGCGCCAGATAAACATAGCCGGCAAAGATTCCCGCACCGCAAAGAATCCCCAAGGCCGCACAGATTCCCAGCAGACGGCGTCTCCAAGATTTTTGCTTTTTTAAAAAAAACTTGAACGTCATTGAAGATCCAACCGAACAACGCATTCAATGTGCGGTGTATGGGGAAAAAGATCAAAAGGACGCACAAAGTGCACTTTGTACCCTTCCGACAGTGCGGCCACATCTCGAGCCAAAGTCGATGGGTTGCAGGACACGGCCACAATGCGCCGAGGTCTCAGTTCGAGAAGGGCTTTGACCACCCTAGGATGCATCCCGGAACGAGGCGGATCGGTGATGATCACATCGGGTTTTCCACCAAAAGCATCAAGGGACGAGTGCCGAAGCACGTCTTTAAGATCCCCGGCAAAAAAACGGCAGTTTTCCACGCCGTTCAGTGCGGCGTTTCGGTAAGCATCCGAGACGGCTTCAGGCACCAGTTCAAACCCTGTGACTCGACGTGCTTGGCCCGCAACGGTCAAGGCGATGCTTCCCGTGCCACAATACAAGTCCCACACCGTTTCTGTCCCCGTCAGCTCAGCGCTTTCCACAACCGCCGCATAGAGCCGCTCCGCTCCCAGCGTGTTTGTCTGAAAAAAGGACTGGGCGGAAATGTGAAATCGAAGAGAACCCACATGCTCTTCAATGGCTCCAGATCCCCAGAGAACTCGAGGGTCCTCACCCTGAGCCACCTGCGCTCGCGTTCGGTTCACGGAATGCACAAAGGTGGTCACAGAAGGGCCTTGGGATTCCAACACTCGAGCCATGCGCTCCACGGCGCGCTCCACCCCGGAACCCTCCGCCGTAATGAGATGCACAAGGCGTTGCCCTGTCCTCTTGCCTTCCCGCACCACCACGAAGCGCCAAACTCCTTGATGCGTCCGAATATGATAGGGTGGCAGACCGCTTTCCTTGGCCGTACGCCGCACAATCTCCAGCACCGCCATGACTTCCGGGGATTCCAGACGGCAGTCATGAACATCAAAAACTCGGTCGTAACGACCTCTCACATGCAATCCCAAAGCAAAACCGCGATCGTAAGAAACTTCACGGCACGCCACTTCGTCTGAAGACAGCCATCGATACGCCGAAAAGGTGAATTCCATCTTGTTGCGGTACCCATAAAGGACCGGAGACGGTGTCACCTCAAAGATGGGAAAATCCTGTGTGCTGGAAACTGAAGCCAGAGACTCACACACATGGCGGTGTTTCCAGGCCAGTTGTTGTGCATAATCCAGATCCTGCCACAGGCAGCCGCCGCACACCCCGAAATGAGCACACACAGGTTCCACCTGATGTGGAGAAGGCTGCAACACCTCAAGCACGGAGCCTTCGGCGTAATTGGCTTTCTTTTTCGTGATACGCACGCGGACCTTTTGCCCCGGTAGAGCCCGATCCATAAAAACCACAAAGCCGTCCAAACGGCTGATGGCTTTCCCTCCGAACACAAGCTTATCCACAAGGAGCTCCAGTTCAACGCCCTTGCGAAGAGACTCCATCACTTTCCAATCCTTTCCCATCGTCAAAGGTCTGGTGCAAAATAAGGGGTCTATGCTAATAGATACGCCCTCGGAACACCAGAGACTTTGTTCCGAAATCGTAGCATGATTCAAAAAGGTGACGGAGACGGCGCCCATGCGATCCCTTCAAACCTATGGAAGACTTATCAAGTTCAGCCACACCGTGTTCGCCTTGCCCTTTGCTCTGGCCGCCGTCACTCTCGCTCACCAGGAAAAACCGCTCACCTTGGCTTCTCTTGTCTGGATTCTTTTGGCCATGGTTGGAGCCCGTTCGGCGGCCATGGGATTCAACCGTCTGGTGGATGCTCGTTTTGATCGTCTCAACCCGAGAACAGCCGATCGCCCTTCGGTGACCGGAGAAATTTCCACCCGAGCCATGGTTTTCTTCATTGCAGGGTCATCCCTTCTTTTCATTTTCAGTGCCGGGATGCTTGGACCTCTCTGCCTCAAACTCTCCATCCCCTGCCTGGCCGTGCTCTTTGGGTATTCGTACACCAAGCGCTTTACGGCGGCTTCGCATCTGTACTTAGGGGCCGCCATCGGGTTGGCTCCCATCGGAGCCTGGATCGCCGTCACCGGATCCCTGAACCCACGCATTCTTCTGCTTTCAGGGGCTCTCATGACCTACATCGCCGGCTTTGACATTCTCTATGCCTGTCAGGACGTGGATTTTGACCGGGCCATGGGCCTGTACAGTCTGCCTTCTCGATGGGGGATTCCTCAGGCTTTACGCTTTGCCGCAGCCTTGCACGGAACCACCGTGATTTGTCTTTTCGGCCTTGGCCTTGTTTTTGAGCGAGGTCACATCTTTTATCTTTTTCTTTGTGCCATTGTGGGACTCCTTTTTCTGGAACATCGGCTTGTGCGGCCTCATCGGCTCGATCGGATTCCCATTGCGTTTTTCCATGTCAACAGCGTGGTATCCATCCTTCTGCTTGCCGCCGTATGGCTGGATGTCATCTTGACTTAGGCGCCGGAGTACCGACGTTCTGACGTGTTCTTGAGGAGCTTTTCCGTGTCGAATGTCTCTTTGGAAAAAAGTCCGCACCGCATGGGATCCATGTTTGATCGGATTGCGGCGACCTATGATTTTTTGAATCATTTTCTTTCCATGGGTTTGGACCTGTGGTGGCGACGTCAGGCGGTCCAAGCCCTGTGGCGTTTGACACCGCAGGCTCATAGGGTGCTGGATGTGGCCACGGGAACGGGTGATCTGGCTTTCGCCATGCTTCGAGGCCGATCCCATGTGCACCTTGTGGGTCTTGATGTGGCTCGAAACATGCTTCGCATCGCCGCCGAAAAACGCCGGGCCGCCTCCATTTCCGCATCCCGATACAGCCTCGTGGCGGCTGATGCTCTTAACATGCCGTTTCCCGACCATTGTTTTGACGCCCTCATGATCGCTTACGGGATACGAAATCTGCCGGATATTCCTCAGGCCTTTCGAGAATTTCGACGTGTGCTTCGTCCCGACGGTCATGTGCTCATTTTGGAATTCACCCTGCCTCGTGAGCCCGTTCTGAGAAACGCCTACAGGTTTTACTTTGAAAAAATCCTTCCACGCCTGGGAGGCTGGGTGTCTCGGGACCGTGAAGCCTACCATTATCTGCCGGCATCCGTGGGAGCCTTTATCACTCCGGAAGCCATGAGCGATCTTGGAGCGGCGGAAGGCTTTGAAACACGCTGCATACGGCTTCTCACCGCAGGGATCACCTACTACTGGATCGGCCGATGCTCAAAGGACGAACCATGAAAACCGCTTACAAGAATCTTCGAGATTTCGTCCAAGCTTTGGAAAAGGAAGGGGAACTGTTGCGGATTCAGGCGCCTGTGTCCCGGGATCTGGAGATCACCCAAATCACGGATATGATGTGCAAGAGTCCCAAAGGCGGCTAA
>FWPU01005404.1_pt1 | contig 27762 bp, 24 predicted proteins | sample 2228361 | NCBI WGS metagenome assembly FWPU01 (sample SAMEA103939777, study PRJEB20133) | metagenome
GTCCCCCGGCGGGGGGGGGGTGGACGGCCCTCTTGGAGGTGTTCTTGGGGGTGGGGGACCTGGCGCTGACGACGGGCGCGGCGGGCGGTCCGCTGGTGAGCGGGCGCTGCCAGGGGCGGGCGCAGCCCTACGTGGAGCGCAGGGCGGGGGCGGCGACCATCCGGCTGCGGCAGCCGTTCACGCTGTGGGGCCGCCGCCGGGCGGCGTGGCGGCTGGCGCTGGCGCGGGGGGTGAAGTGGGAGCGGGTGCGGCTGGCGCTGGGGGCGAGCACGGCGGCGCTGGATTTTTCCGGGCTGGCGCTGGGCACGCTGGTGTTGGAGGTGGGGGGCACGGCGCTTGACGTGAAGCTGCCGCGCACCGGCACGGTGACGCTCCAGATGAGCGGGGGGCGGGCCAGGCTGCAAACGCCCGCCGAGGCCGCCGTGGAGCTGGTGAGCGCGGTGAAGCTGGGCGAGGTGATCGTGGACGAGGCGCACATCAGGCCGCTGGAGGTGGCGGGGCAGTGGGCCACGCCGCACGTGGTGGACCCCACGGAGACGCTGCGCATCGCGCTGAAGGGCGGGCTGGGGACGATTGAGGTGGTGCAGGCGGAGGAGGAAGGGGACGGCGCGCCGGATGGCGCCTCCGCGCGGTAGGCGCTGCCGGTCCTCCGGTTGGCGGGGGGGGGCCAGAGGGTGGAACGACGCGGCCCACCGCGCCGCCACATCAGCCGTTGCGCAGCGGTGAAGGCGAGCAAAAAGCGCGTCGTCGGAAGCAGGCTGACGCTCCACGGGCGAAGGGCGGCGGGGCAGGTTGCGGCGCGGCCTTCCGCGCCGCTACGTGGGGGGCCGGGGTGGGCCGTCACCAAAGCTCGTTGATGACCTTGCGCACGCCGGGGAGCTTCTCCACCTTCTTGATGAGCGGCTCCGGCTTGCGGCGGGGCGGCAGCGCGCCGCTGAGCACGACGCGCCCGAAGTCCACCTTCACCAGGACGCCGGGCGGCACCTCCTGACCGATGCGCAGCCGCAATTCCTCATCGTTGTAAAGCTCCTCCGCGTGGACCGCTCTGACGCCGGGGATGTCGGGGACGTTATCCAGCAGGACGCGCTCGGCGATAGCGGATTTGATGTGTCCGCGCAGGGTGACCACGCCGTCCTTGACCTGGTAGGTGAACCAGTGGCGGGACTGGAACAGCGGGTCGTAGCTGCGGATCAGGCTGGCGATGTCCTCGGCGATGTCGATATCGGGGCGCTGGGTCATGGTCTGTGCAGGAGCCTCCAACATGAGAACGCATCCTTTCCGCGTGGATCAAAGTCGGGTCTACAGGCTGCTGCTGTATTGTCCATCCAAGTGACGCCGTTGCCAAGTGCGCGGCGGCTGCCGGGGCCGCTCAGCGGGAGGCCTGGGCGCGGATGGCGGCATCCAGGGTAGCCAGGGCCTTTTGCAGCTCGGCGCGCACGGCCTCCCAATCGGCGGGGCAGGATTCCAGGAGGTCCTGCCAGCCGCGCCGGGAGGTCTCCAGCGCGTTGAGGGAGACCTCGGCGGCGAGGGCCTGGGCGAGGGCCTGGTGGGCGCGGGCGAAGCTGGCGGGGTCCTGCTGGCCGAGCATCATGGTGGACTGGGCGACATCCATGAGCAGGTAGTAGTTGTTGGGCTTCTGGGCCAGCTCGCTGTTGGCGGCGCGGACGGTGTTGGCGAAGGCCGCCAGGGCCTTCTGTTGCCAGCGGGGGTCGCCGTTGGCTTCTCTGGCTTTGGCCAGGTAGAGGGTGGCCAGGTTGCCCCAGGGATAGGAGGAGTCTGGGGTGACGGCCAGCGCCTTCTCGTAAGCGTCGATGGCGCCGTCGATCTGGCCGATCTCGCGCAGGATGCCGCCGACCGGCCCCCAGAAGGACTCGCCCTCAAAGTCCATGAGGCGGGGGCTTTGGGCCAGGGCTTCCTTGAGCACGCCCTCCGCCTGCCAGAAGAGGCGCTGGCGCTCCTCACCGGAGGCCCCCCTGGCCTTGCGGCGCAGGCCGACGCCATAGGCGGCCCTGGCGGTGGGCCAGTTGGTGAGGCGGGCGGCGGCCTCCAGGTGGGCGATGCCGTCGTTGAGGCGGTCGCGGAGGTGCTGGACCTCCAGCCAGCCGGCGATGTAGAGGGCCATGGGGTTTTCCGGCTCCTGGCGGAGGACCTGGGTGGCGAAGGCATAGGCGGTGTCGTAGTTCTTGAGGCGGAACTCCTGGTCTGCCTGCAAGAGGAGGGCGACGTTGTGGATGGTCTGCTCCAGGGAGCGCTGGGACTCCTCCAGCTCCTGGCGGAGGTCGGTGAGGTTCTCCAGGTAGGGGCGGAAGCGCTCCAGCCCGGCAAGCTGGGCGTCCAGCTTCTGCCGCATGGCCTCGATCTTGCCGACCTCGGCGCTCAGCTCCTCGCGGGTCTCCCTGGCGCTGCGCAGGCCGTAGATGGTGGCCGCGCCGAGGCCGAGGCCGACGAGGACCGACGCGCCCTCCAGGAAGCTGAGCAGCAGCTCCACAGAGGCGACGGCGTCATTGGCGCGCTCCAGCACGTCCAGGCCATCGCCGGGAGCGGCCACGGAGGGCGTGAGCAGCAGCCAGGTGCGCCGGGCGATGGTGGCGACGAGGAACAGCACCAGGAGCGCCGCCGCGACGACGGCCAGCCCTTGCAGGAAGCGGTTGAGCAACGGCTCCGGTCTGTGTGTGCCCATCGGCGGCCCCCCCTCGCTGGGTGATGGATGCGGGCCGGGCGGCGGCCAAGCCCGCGAGGGTTGATTATACCACGGCGGGGGACTCTGCGGGGGGCCTCACCCCCTAAATCCCCCTCTCCATCTGGCGTGGAGAGGGGGACTTGCTTGCCGTCTGAGGAAAAGGCCGGAAGGGGCGGGTCGGCTGGCGTTCAGCGGGTAAAGAAATCTAAAAAATTTGTGAATCTTTGGGGGAGGCGATAAGAAATGCGCTAACATGTTCCTAAAGCATTGGTATCGGTCCTCTACACAAAGTGGCTTACTTATGACGCCTTGTTGTCCACATTGCGGCCGTGAGAACCCGGCAGAGGCGCTGCTCTGCGTCCATTGCGGCGCGATCATCGACTCTGTTGAGCTGGTCCGCCAGTACAAGACGCGCGAGGTCGACGGCCAGGTGGTTGGCCCGCCGCCACCGCGCTGGGGGACCACCACCTTCGACCGCTACCGGCGGCTGGTGCTGCGGGAGGGGGGCGGGGACTTCCTGGTGGTGGACGTGCACCGGACGGGGAGGGTGGTGCTGGGGCGCTACGACCCGGAGACGGGGACATCCCCTGGGGTGGACCTGACGCCGTTCCGGGCGCAGGAGCTGGGCGTCTCCCGGCAGCACGCGCGGCTGGAGGTGCACGACCGATCCCTGTTCATCGCGGACCTGGGCAGCACGAACGGCACTTACCTCAACGACGCCCGGCTGCCCGCCCACAGGCCGTGCCTGCTGCGAAACGGCGATGCGGTCCGGCTGGGCATGCTGCGCATGCAGGTCGTCTTCGTGGCCTCGGACACGGTGGAGCTGAGCGGGGCGGGTCTGTGCACCGGCTGAGAGCCGAGGTTTCCCCCGGATAATCGACAACCAGCGTGGTGGATGGCGCGGCGTCCCCGGTGGCGAGGGGGACGGCGCGGCGGGCCACGCCGCCATGGGGCGGGCGCTTGAAGCCCTCCTTCTCACCCGAAGGTGCTATTCCCCTGCCGAGAAAGTTCTGACAGAATAAGACAGAATGAGGCAGGTGGAGAGGCAGCCTCTCTGCTTCAGGCATTGTCCAGGATTCGGCCCGTGGGGGCCAACTGTGGCACGGCAGGCAGAAACGGATGAGGAGGTGAAGCGATGGACTGGCTCAAGCGGTTGGGGGGCGTGGTCGCCCTGGTGCTGATCGTCGCCCTGGCCGTGGCCTATGGCGCGATGAACGGCGGCGAGGCCGGCGCGCAGGCCTCACAGAACGCGGCGGCGGGGTCGGCGGCGGAGGCTCCCCAGCCCGCAGTAGAGGCAGCAGCGGAGACGGCAGAGGAAGCGGGCGCGGCGCGGGCCTCGCGGCCATCGAGGGCGGACCTGGCGGCGGAGGCCCGGCAGGCTCCGGAGGAACCAGGAGAAGGGGGCGGGGCGCAGGCCCAGGAGGAGGCGGGCGAGGCGCTGGTGTGGCAGGTGGGCGGCTTTCCGGGGCAGCCAGCGGGGCTGGGGACGCTCTTCTGGCACGCGGCGGGGCAGGAGCCGGTAAAGCTGAGCGACGTGCCCGACGAGGGGGCCGGGACGCGGGTCTTCCCCTGCGGGGCGGACGCCTTCAGCCGCGACGGGACGTACCTGATGGCCTACATCGGGGGGCAGCGCGGCGGCCTGTACCGTGTGCCGCTGGACGCGCCGGGCGAGGCCGAGCTGGAGCGCTGGGGCGACGCCGTGGCGCTGGCCTGCAACGGGCGGGGGCGGGCGGCCTTTAGCCCGGACGGGACGCGCTGGGCCTACATCGACTACGAGGCGGACGCGGTCAGCTCCACCTTCCCGGACGGGGTGCTGCGCGTCTTCAACACGGCGGACGGCAGCGAGGAGGTCTACTTTGACAGCGTGGTGGCCTTCGAGCTGCTGGACAGCGGGCTGTACTTCGTGCAGTTCTTCACCAACGCGCAAGGCTTTGCGGACGAGGCCGTGCTGACCTGGTGGGACGGGGCGGGCATGCGCGAGCTTACGGCGCTGACGCCCTCCGAGAGCTGCGACTGGCGGAGCGCCAGCCTGGCCGCCGCGCCGGAAGGCGAGGGGGTGGCCTTCTCGCTGGGGGAGCACTGCGTGGGCGGGTCGCTGTGGCGGCTGGTGACGGTGACGGCGGACGGGGCGGTGACGGAGCACGTCTACACGCAGAGCGGCGGGGCCTACCTGCCGACGGCCTACACCAACCAGGTGTACACCCTGAGCAACGGCGAGCACCTGCTGGCAACCATACCGCATGGCCGCCTGGGCAACCTGGCGAACCTGGTGCTGGTGTCTTTGGAGACGAACAACGTCACGCTGGTGACGCCGGAGGTGATTGTGGACGCCTTCCCGGACGGCCACGCCATGCACCTGCAATTCTCGCCGGACGGCGAGGCGGTGGCCTATGTCAGCGTGACGGCCAACGAGGAATACACGCTGCACCGGCTGACGCTGGACGGCAGCATGGAGCCGCTGAGCATCAGCGCCGGGCCGCGCGGGGACGGCATCTCCACCTTTTTCTTCACGCCGGGCGGGGACCTGCTCTACGTGGCGGGGGGGCTGGACGGCGGGGACAACTCGCTGTGGGCGCTGCCCGCCGGGTCTGACGAACCGCGCCGGGTGACACGGGGCCGGTTCCTGCGGGACGCGGGGCTGGCGACGGAGGAGGTGGCGCTGCTGCTGGACTACGTGGCGCCGGACGACGACCACCGCGACCCGGCGGCCAACCTGGTGACGGTGACGCTGGAGAACGGGTCGCGGGCGGTGCTGCTGGATGGGCGAGCGGCGCAGGCCTGGGCCTATCCGCTGGCGTGGCGGTGAGCGGGGCGGCGTGAAGGGCGCTGCCGTGAAACACAGGGAGGGGCCGGGAGGCCCCTCTTCTGGTTGGGGGGCGGGCCGCGCGAGCGGACCGCCGGGGGAGGGTGGCCGCCTTGCAGGTGTGTTATAATGCGCGTAAGTCCTGCATGGTGCGCGTGGGCAGCGCGGAGAAAGAGCGATGGGCGTGCAGAGCAACCCTCCTCCGCCGGGAGGGCCGGAAGCCCAGACCGGCGAGAAGATCGCCCCCGGCGTGACCAGGGAATGGCTGGCCGAGGGGCGGGTGGTGAAGTACACGCTGACCAACACGCTGGTGGATTCGCTGGAGGCGTGGGCAGAGACGGCCATCCAGACGATGGAGGCCTGGCCGCCGGACCGCCCGTACCTGGCTATCCACGACGTTTCTGCCCCGGCGGTGATCCTGACGCCGCACGCACGGCGCTGCTCGCGGCGCATCGCGGAGGCCGCGCCGAGGCTCAGGGGGCGGGTGGCGGTGATCGTGCCGAGGGGGGCATTGGGGCATCTGTTGCGCATTTTCCTCAACCGGTTGATGGTCAACTCCGGCAAGCGGCTGCTGAAGGCGTTCTTCGGCCAGGAGGAAGCGCTGGCCTGGCTGGAAGAGGCGCTGTAGGGCGGTTGGTTGCGTGATCGGGGCGTATTGCTTACCATTGCGCGTGCGGCGCAGGCGTGAGGCGAGGTAGCGGACGGGACATGAGCGAGGAGACACAGGGCGGCATGGGGCAGGCGGCCCCCGGCGACGACCTGCTGGGTCGGCAGATCGGGCATTACCAGATCATGCGGGAGCTGGGGCGGGGGGGCATGGCCACGGTGTACCTGGCCCGGCAGACGAACGTGAACCGCCAGGTGGCGATCAAGATTCTGCCGCGCGAGTTTCTGCACGACCCGCAGTTCATCGAGCGCTTCAAGCGGGAGGTGACGCTGATCGCGGAGCTGGAGCATCCGCACATCCTGCCGGTGTACGACTTTGGGGAGATCGACCGCATCCCGTTCATCGTGATGCGCTACCTGGCGGGGGGCAGCCTGCGGGACATGCTGGCGCGGGGGCTGCCGCCGTTGGCGGACCTGGAGCGGCCCATCGAGCAGGTGTGCGCGGCGCTGGACTTCGCGCACGGGCAGGGGATCATCCACCGCGACCTGAAGCCCTCCAACATCATCCTGGACGAGCACGGCAACGCCTACCTTTCCGACTTCGGCATTGCGCAGATCATGCAGGAGGCGGGGCGGCTGACGGGGTCGGCGGTGATCGGCACGCCGGCCTACATGTCGCCGGAGCAGGCGGAGGGCCGACCGCTGGACGCGCGGGCGGACGTGTACTCCATGGGGGTGGTGCTGTTCGAGATGGTGACGGGGCGGGAGCCGTTCCAGGCGGATACGCCGATGGCGATGCTGCTGAAGCAGATCACGGAGCCGATGCCCTCGCCGCGCGCCTACCGGCCCGACCTGCCGCAGGCGGTGGAGGACGTGATTCTGCGGGCGACGCTAAAGGACCCCGCCGGGCGGTATCCATCGGCGGGGGCGCTGGCGGGGGCCTTCAGCCAGGCGCTGGCGGCGCTGACGCCGGAGCAGACCTCCACGCGGCTGCCGCTGCCCCCAGCGGTAGAGAAGACCTATGTCCCCGGCGCGGAGGAGGCGGCGCGCGCGCCTACCGGCGGGGCGAGGGAGGCGATGGCGGCGGGCGACGTCCGCCCGGCCCCGGCCACGCCCCCGCCGATCCCCGCTGCCGGGCCGCCGGCGGCCACGCCCGCGCCAGCGGAGCGCGTCACCCGGCGAAGGGGGAGGGGCTTGTGGGTGGCACTGGCGGCCCTGGTGCTGGCGGTGGCGGGGGGCGCGGTCCTGGTGGGGAGCGGGGCGCTGACGCCCGCGCCGACCCAGACGGCCACGGCGTGGCCGACCGACACGCCCGCCCCACCGACGCCCTTCCGGGGGGCGGATACCTACCGGGGGCCGGACAACCTGTACCAGGTGTCGATCCCCGGCGGGTGGCAGCGGGAGAGCCGCAGCCGGGAGGGGGAGCTGTTCGTGCTGTGGTCCGCGCCGGAGGGGGAGGCCTTCGCCGCCATCCGGCTGTACAACGTGGGGGAGGGGGCCGGGGCGCTGGAAGCGCTGGTGGAGGGGTACACGGCGGAGTACTTCAGCGACATGCGATTCTTTGCGCCGCTGGACCGCGCGCCGCAGCCGGACGGCAGCCTGCGCGTGAGCTACCGCGTGCCGCAGCCGGAGGCGCTCTACCGCCGCTACGGGCCGGGGCAACTGGACCTGTTCTGCTACCGGCGGGGGGCGTACTTCATGGTGGTGGAGGTTTTCACCGCCGACGGGGCGGACGCGGCGACGCTGCTGCCGCTGTTGCAGCAGGTGCTGGACTCGGTCTACGTGGACCCCGGCGTGGCATGGGGCGAGCCGGGGTCGCCGGTGCGCGGCACGCTGTGAGGGTCTAGTGCGGGGGCGTGAAGTTAGAACTGAGACCGGCTTTTTTTGAGAAGAAAAGGGACTCTTTGATGCACAACCACAAAGCGATGGGACGCCTGGTGACGCTGCTGGTCATCCTGATGCTGGCGGGCACGGCCTGCGAGGGCATCCCCGGCCTGGGGTCGCCGGGCACGCCGCAACGCTCCTCGCCCCCGGCCTCCAGCCTGCTGCCGGTGCTGCCCGGCTACACGACGCTGGAGGCGCAGAGCATCCAGGACTTCATCACCGGGCTGGGGGAGGCGGGGACGGCGCTGCTGGGGCAGTTCCAGGCCACGGCGGTGATCGCGCTGGTGGACAGGGTGGCGGACTGCTACCAGGAGATCGGGGCGGTGGCGGCGCGGGGCTACAGCAAGGAGGCGCTGCCGATTGTGGCGGGGGTGGTGGCGGTGGCCAACCGCGACCTGCTGCTGGACCCGCAGACCTTCCTGGCCTGTGTGGGGCTGGCCCAGCAACCCTCCGCGCTGGGGGAGGGGCAGGGCGGCGGGGGGTTGCAGCCGTGCGCGCACGCCTACAGCACCCAGGTGGACAGCAGCACGTTCGACATCCTCTACGCGGGGACCGACATCGAGATCTGCCAGGCGTTCTGCGGGGCGCTGCCGGGTTGCACGGCGCACTAGGAGGCCGCCGGCGTTTTTTGTTGACGCAGGGGGGCGAGCGGCTATAATCCCCCCGTCAGGAGTCTGACTGGGGGGCGGTCGCCAGCAGATGGAGGGCGCTGCACGGGGCGGCGCGATGGCCGACGCCGGGCGGGTTCCGGCGGCGAGACGGGGGAGGGGCAAACGGCCTGCCGCTCCGCAGCGGAACCATGTGAAAGAAAAAAGGAGTCGTGGTGATGAAAAGAGGTTTTGGATTGGGGCTGGCCCTGGCGCTCGCGCTCTTGACGCTGGGCGGGGTGGCCAGCGCACAAGGACCCCAGCGTTGCTTCGGCGATGTGGTGAACTTCCGAGCCTGCTTTGACGAGAATGACAACCTGGAGCTGTGGCACATCGACAGCCGGGGGGTGGGCATCCGCGTGGGGGAAGTGCCCCAGGCGCTGTTCCGCTACGCGGCGGCCACCTACGAGGCGGAGCAGTTTGTGCACCGCTTCGTCAGCCCGGATGACGGCTCGTATGTGGACCTGTACTTTCACGGCAAAAGGCCTGCCACTGCCGACCAGTACGACACGTTCTGGACGGCGGCGCTCTACAACGCCGATGGGGCGTGGCTGACGGCGCAGGAGTTTCAGTACCGGGCCATTGCCTCGGCGGAGGTAGTGCCGGAGCTGGCGGCTGCGCCCGTGCCCGCCGGGTCGGGGGACGGGGAGACGGGGACGACGACCGCGCCGGCTGCGCCGTCCGCTGCCGGGGAGTACGAGCCGGTCATTGTCACGCCGGGAACGGTGCGGGAGTGCCTGGTGCGCGCGACCTACACGGTGCGCATGCGCGCCGCGCCGACCACGCAGGCGGCCATCCTGGACAACGTGCCCTACGACACCTCCATGCCCGCCGACATGCGGACGGTGGACGGGGAGTGGGTGCGGGCCTTTTACGTGGGCGAGGGCGGCGTGGGGAAGTTGGGCTGGATATTCTCCCGCTACCTGGAGCAGAGCGAGGCCTGCGAGGCGATCAACCAGGCGGCCCCCTACGGCGGCATGGCGGCAGCGCCCCCGCCGCCCGCCACGACGACCACCAGCACCCAGCAGGCCGAGCCTGCCGGGGAGGCGGCAGCGGAGCCGGAAGTGAGCTATGACTACGACCTGACCGTGGTGGTGCCGGGCAGCGTGGCGCAATGCCTGGTGCGGACGACCTACACGGTGCGCATGCGCGCCGCGCCGACCACCGCCGCGCCGATGCTGGACAACGTGCCCTACAACACGTCCATGCCCGCTGACCTGCGCACGGCGGACGACAACTGGATACGCGCCAACTACCTGGGCACGCTGGGCTGGATCAACGCCCGCTACCTGGACCTGAGCGAGGCGTGTGCGGAGCTGAACGCCACGGCGGCGGTCCCCTGAGTCGTAGCAGCAGGCTGAGGGCACAAAGGGCGGCCCGGATCAAAACGATCCGGGCCGTTTTGATTTGGGGGCGGCGCGGGTGGGTCAGGGGATGCGACGCCGGAAGGGCCGCCAGAAGGTGTAGTAGGCGGCCAGGGCCAGCAGGGCCAGGGCGAGCACGATCCACAGCACGGCCCAGCCCACCGGCGGCAGGAGGGGCACGGCCTGGGCCATGTTGTAGGCGTCGTTGGGGACGCCGTTGGTGCCGGCGAGGACCGCCGAGTCCAGGCTGTGGAGCAGCCCCCAGAGGTCCAGCACGGCGTGGAGGCCGGTGAGAATGGCGAGGAAGTTGAGGGCGAAGGCGGCGAGCAGGATGGGGGCCTTCCAGCCGAGCAGGAGGAGGAGGGCGGCGGTGAGCAGGCCGACCAGGATGGCGGTGGGGCTGCGGGCGAAGAGGATGGTGAGGGCGGCGAAGGCGACGCCCAGCAGGACGGCGATGGCCCTGGTGTAGGGGGTGCGGTTGGTGAGGTAGAGCAGGGCCGCGCCGAAGAGGGCCGTGCCCACGTAGCCCGCCGGGATGACCACGTGGGACAGGCCGCCGGCGGTGGTGGCGACGCCCGCGCCGCTGGCATAGACCTGGTAGCCGACGAAGCGGCCCCCGGTAGCCAGGGCGGCCAGGCCGTGGCCCAGCTCGTGGACGGTGGTGACGAAGAAGCGGAAGGGATAGAGCAGGGCGCTCAGGTCTGGGACCTGCCAGACGACCACCACCAGGATGAAGGCCAGCGCCGCCAACGCGGCGGAGCGGCGGCGAGCGGCACGACGCAACATGGCTTCTCCTCCCCAGGTCGGCGGGGCGCGCGCTGCTGAGGCAGGGTACGGGCAGAGGGACCGCGCCGACCCGCGATGCATAGTTTAGGCCAGGTTGGCCCGCCGGAAAAGTGGCGGCGGGGCGGGTAGGGGCCTGGGGCGGTGAAGCATTGGGTTGTCTGCAAATCTTAACAAAGTCTGCGGGGAAATTTAAAGTTTGAGGGCTTGACAGAAGGGGGAAACACGGCTAGACTGTCAACGTATTCTTCAAGAAAGGAGTAGGCGCGATGTCCATTATCATCACCATCCGCCTCTGGGCTTGCCGCGAAGGGATTGGCGGCGCTGTTTTTCCCAGGGACTATTGCGCCTGCTCGCCGGTAGTGTGACGCTATAGGCAGCTAACACACGAAGGCCGTGGGCGCAACCCCACGGCCTTTTTTGATCGACTCTGCAATACAAGCAGCAACCCTTCTGGCCGTGGGGAGCGAGCACCCCCACGGCCTTTTGGTTACCGGCGAGGGGTGGGCGGATAGGGAGCGAGGCAGCGCTGCCCGGGAACCGGCATGCTGCCATAAAGATGGCAGCAACGGGCAGGGTTGAGCGCGCAGAACATTTGTGCTAAAATGAGGAGGTTGCGCATGCTTGCGCCGGCGGGTACGCCGCTCCTCACCACGCCGGACAGGAGCACAGGCCACACCAAGGCAGGACGAGATGGAACAAAGACAGTTACGCGACCTACTTGAGCTGGAATACCACCAGGCATTGCGAGAGCGGCTGCGGGCGATGTCCCAGGAGCAGCAGCGCAGCCCGCGAGTCTATCGGACGCTGCTGGCGCGGCTGGGCCGCCTGCTAACCCTGGCGGGGGAGCGCTTGCAGAGGCGGTACGGCGAGATCGACGCCGTCCCGGAGGCCCCGGCGCAAAGCTGGCGGCAACCGGCATAGCGAGCGGTGTATGCACCCGGAAGCGACTTTGCGCGCGGTCCGCGCCAATGGGCGGGCCGCGCAGGAAAAGCGGAGCATGAGATGTTGACGATTGCGGAACAGCAGGATGCCCTAAACGTGACCAACGTGGTCAAGCGCTTCAACGCGCACAAGCCGCCCTTCTGGACGCGGTGGACGGGCCGCAAGGCGCGGCAGGCCAGCACGAACGGGCAGGCTGGCGCGGGCGAGCACAAAGCGGACACCTACAAGCGCCAGGTGGTGGCGGTGGACCACGTGTCGCTGGACGTGCATCGCGGCGAGATTTACGGCATTTTGGGGCCGAACGGGTCGGGCAAGTCCACGCTGGTGCGGCTGCTCTCCACGCTGCTGATCCCGGACGAGGGGGAGGTGCGCGTCTTTGGGCTGGACATCACGCGGGAGGAGATGGCGGTGAAGCGCCTGATCAACCGCGTGTCGGTGGACGCGGCGTTCTTCAAGAAGCTGAGTCCGCTGGAGAACCTGCTCTACGGGGCGCGGCTGTACGGCATGAGTGGGCGGGAGGCCCGCGAGAAGTCCATCGCCATCCTGGGGCGGCTGGGGCTGGACCCGCGCTCCTACACACAGCCGATGGAGGAGATGAGCCGGGGCATGCAGCAGAAGGTGGCGATTGCGCGGGCCTTTCTGACGCAGCCGATCCTGCTGCTGCTGGACGAGCCGACGACGGGGCTGGACCCGCGCTCCAAGCGGGAGGTGCAGGACTTCGTGAACGAGCTGCGCGACGTGCACGACGCGACGATCCTGATCACGACGCACGACATGGGCGAGGCCGACGCGCTGTGCGACCGGATCGCCATTCTGGACGAGGGGCGCATCGTGGCGGAGGACACGCCCGCCGGGCTGAAGGCCCTGATCCGGCGCAACGGCCACGAGCCGACGCTAGAGGACGTGTTCATGGAGCTGACCGGCAAGAAGCTGGTGGAGAAGGACGAGCTGGAGCCGGTGGAGGCCTAGCGGGGGCGGGGCGACGCGGCCCTGCCCCCCCAACAGACCACATCGACCCCCTGGGGTGTGCCGGGGGGCGGGGAGACGAGACGAGATGCTGGGGAAGATCAACCTGCGCGCGGAGATGCTACAGAGCTACGCCTTCGTGGCGCGCAACTTCAACCTGGTCAAGCGGTACTGGGGGTGGGAGCTGGTGTGGCTGGCCTATTCCACGGCCACCTCGCTCTCGGTGGTGTTCATCGGGCAAGGCTCCACGCTGATCACGGGGCAGGAGGAGATCGACACGTCGTTCTTCGTGGTCTACCTGCTGATCGGGACGTTGGTGTGGCGCTTTCTTTCCGGGCTGTTCAACAACATCAGCGAGATGATCCAGTGGGAGCGCTGGGAGGGGACGATCGAGTACACGCTGATGGCCCCGGTGCGGCGCTTCACGCAGATCGCGGGGCAGGCGAGCTTCGCCGTGATCTACAGCCTGCTGTTCACGCTGGTGATCGGGCTGGCGATGACGCTGTTCTTCTCCCTGGACTTCTCCGGGGCGAACATGGTGGGGGCGCTGCTGGTGCTGCTGTCGGGCAGCATCTCGCTGGTGTCGCTGGGGGTGGTGGCGAGCATCCTGCCGCTGCTGTACACGGAGCGGGGGACGCAGATGACGCACATCGTGGAGGCCTTTCTGCTGCTGATCTCCGGGGTGTACTACCCCATCGAGGTGCTGCCGGAGGCGTTGCAGGCCATCGCGCGGGTCTCGCCGGTGTACTACGTGCTGGAGGGCATCCGCTCCGCCATTCTGGAGGCGACGCCGACGCTGGAGCTGTGGCCGTACATGGTGCCGTTGCTGATCATCGGCGTGATCGGGATGCCGGTGGGGGTGTGGGCCTTCCGGCGGGCGGAGGTCTACGCCAAGCGGACGGGCAAGCTCAAGCGGGTGGGGTAGGGGCGGCGGGCAGGCCGGGCTGCTGCCCCGCCCGCGCGCGGGCCTCCAGCCAGTTGTTGAGGGCAGCGCACAGCTCGGCGCACAGCAGGAGGATGGAGGCGGAGAGATAGGCCCAGAAGAGGAGGACGATGACCGTCCCCAGGGAGCCGTAGATGAGGCTGTAGTTGCCGAAGTTATCCAGATACCAGACGAAGAGGCTCTTGGCCAGCTCCCAGCCGAGGCCACCGAGGAGGGCGGCGGGCCAGATGGCATCCCAGCGGACGTGGAGCTGGGGGACGAAGCGGAAGAGCAGGGCGAAGAGGGTGGCGTTGAGGCCGAGGGGCAGGAAGAGGGTCCCCACGGTGAGGATGGGGCTGGGGCGGCCCAGCAGCAGGACATCCAGCAGGTGGAAGATGGCCGAGGTGAGCAGGGAGGCCAGCAGCAGGACGGCGAGCACGGTGGTCATGAGCAGGGCCAGGAGGCGCTTGTGCCACAGGGGGCGGAGGTAGGCGGGATGGAAGATGCCATCCAGGGCGGTGGCGAGGTTGGAGAAGAGGGACAGGCCGGACCAGCCCAGGCCAAGCAGGGCGACCAGGCCGAAGGATTGGCGCTGCTGGAGGGCAAGGCGGACGTTCTCCTCGATGAGCTGGAGCGAATCCTGGGGGAAGAAGCCGCCGACCAGGGTGAGAATCTGCTGCTGAGCGAGGGCGGGGCCGACCAGGCCGCTGACCAGGGCGACGGCCAGCAGGATGAGCGGGAAGATGGAAAAGATGGCGTAGTAGGAGAGGGAGGCTGCCTCCCGCACGTCGCGCTGGTTGAAGCTGCGCCAGGCCTGGGCCAGGTAGCGGGGCAGGCCGCCGGTGGCGCGGTCCATGGCGCGGTAGTAGCGCTGCGCCAGGGCGCGCAGCCCGGCCAGGGATTGAGCGACGCGCGCCCAGGGAGCGGATCGCCGGTCGACGGAGTCGGTGGTTGCAGGCGGATCGGGTTGTTGGGAGAGCACCGGTTGTCTTGCTCCGTAGGGCTAAGGCGGATGATGGCAGGTGCATCTTACCACACAAGGCGGCGGGGGTCACTCGCTGTTTGAGGAAAGGGGGATGGACATGAATATGAGCGGGGTAGCCAGCGAGGAACGCAAGATGCGCGGGGGCTGTGCAGGCCCGTTACAGACTATTTGAAGCGTTTTTTTGTGGGGGAAAGGTCACCATGGCATCTGAACAACAGGCAGAACTGATGTTGACCCGCGCGCCGAGGCTGGAGGATGCGGCAGCCGTGGCCGGCTTGCTGAACGTGGTCGCCATGGCGGAGACCGGGATGTTGCAGACCACGGTCGAGCAGGTGCGGCAGAACTGGCGGGCGGCGGACTTCGACCTGAGCCGCGACGCCTGGGTGCTGGTCAACCGACAGGGGGCGATCATCGGCTACGCGGAGCTGTGGAACCAGCATCCGCACGTGACGCCTTACGTATGGATACGGGTGCACCCGGACTACGCCGGGGGGAGCCTGGAGGGGCATCTGCTGCATCTGGCGGAGGCCAGGGCGCGGCAGGGCTTTGCCAAAGCGCCGCAGGACGCGCGCATCACGCTGTGCACGGCCACAGTGAGCGTGAACCAGTCGGCGCGGCGGCTGTTCTACCAGCACGGCTTCGCGCTGGCGCGGCGCTACTGGCAGGCCGGGCAGCGCATAGACCCCTCCCCGGCGGCGCTGTGCCTGCCGGGCAGCGCGGCGGGGGACGCCGCGCAGGGGGAGCACCCGCTGTACCGCTACGACCTTTACGAGAAGGAGCTGCGGGCGGGGGTGGGCTAGCCGCCGCAGGCTCCGCCGAGCAATGCCGCGCAGGGGCCGCTCGTGGCCGGGCCGCGAGCGGCCAACATGACAGAGAGGACGTTGTTCAGCATGACCGCAGAAGCAACCTTGAAGGCCCAGAGCGCGCTGGCGGGGGAGTTCTGCACCCGCCCGGCGACTCTGGAGGACGTGGAAGCCGCCGTGGCGATGTTCAACCGCGCCTCGCGGGCGGTGATGGGGGCGGACGAGTTCACGGCAGCGCGTTACCGCCGGGAATGGCAGACGCCCGGCTTTGACCTGGAGCGCGATACGCGGCTGGTGCTGACGCCGGAGGGGCGGATCGTGGGCTGCGGGGAGGTGTGGGCCAGCGCGCCTTACGTCCAGTTGTGGGGCTGGAGCCGGGTGGACCCCGACTTCACGGGGCGGGGCATCGGCTCCTACCTGTTGGGGTGGGCCGAGGCGCGCTGCCGGGAGCTGATCCCCCAGGCCCCGGCGGGGGCGCGGGTGGCGACGCTGCGGGGCGCGGCGAGCAGCGACGGCAAGGCCAGGGCGCTCTTTGAGGCGAACGGCTACGCGGCAGTGCGGCATAGCTGGCAGATGCGCATCCACATGGAGGCAGCGCCGCCCGCGCCGCAATGGCCGCCGGGCATCCGCCCGCGCCTCTTTGCGCCGGGCCAGGACGACGAGGCGGTCTTCCGGGTGGTGGTGGAGGCCTTCCGCGACCACTGGGGGGCTGTGGAGCGGCCCTTCGAGGAAGGGTTGGCGCGCTTCCGGCACTCCCTGCTCCAGCGGCCCACGTTTGACCCGTCGCTGTGCTTCCTGGCGGTGGAGGAGGGCAGCGGGGCCATAGCGGGGGTATCGCTGTGCCTGCCGCACATCGACGAGGACCCGGCCATGGGCTGGGTGGAAATCCTGGGGGTGCGGCGTCCGTGGCGGCGGCGGGGCCTGGGGCTGGCGCTGCTGCGCCACTCCTTTGGCGCATTCTACCGGCGAGGCGTGGACAGGGTGGGGCTGGGCGTGGACGCGGGCAGCCTGACGGGCGCGACGCGGCTCTACGAGAAGGCAGGGATGCGGGTGCATCGGCAGATGGACCTGTACGAGAAGGTGCTGCGCGCGGGCCGGGAGCTGAGCACGCGGTCATTGGAAGGGTAGAGGAGACGGGGCGGCAGGCGGGGTCGCGCGCCAGCAAGGCGCGGCCCGGCCTCCCCCCCGACCACTCACAGACTTTGTACCCGATTATGAAGGCTGTTTTCTGAGAAAGCGAGGCGCACACTTATGCAAGCCAGCACAGCACAAGCCGTTTTTGACGAAGCTCGGAGCACGCCTGTCCTCCGCGACGTCTAGCGAGTCTTCAGCTTTTCCTCCCCACGACAGCGCGAACGCACGCGGTCGCAGGCGTGCGCCGGGCCTCATCTCGGTCTGAGGTGAGTGGTCCGCGCCTGCCTGGTGGCCGTCGCCGTCGGTAGCGCCTGCCCCTGAGCGGGATTCCCAACCGCGATTTGCATACTCCCTCGGACCTGCGGCACCGACGTGGTGCGCGGGCCTGCCCTGCGTGTACGCGGGGAGACCGACACCCGCCCAACGTGAAGCAAACCAGACCAACCCAGGGAGAACGAGCGTTGGACGAGCGCTATCTGGACGAATGCGAGGCTTACGAGGAGCTGTTTGACCCGCTGAAGACGGACCGCAAAGCGCGGCGGAGCCGCAGGCCAAAGGCCCGGCACAGGCCGAAGAAATCCCGCCAGGAGATCGTGACGGAGGTCGCCGACCCCACCGGCCTGGAGGAGGGCTTCAACCCCAGCTACCGGCCCGGCCTGTTTGAGGAAGGGTGGCTGCTGCAAGCGCTGCGGGCCTTCTACGACCAGCAGATCATCCGCGACGTGCTGATGCGCGTGCGGGGCGGCAAGGAGGCCAACGTCTACTGCTGCGCGCCGGGCGAGGCCGCGCCGGAGGGGGTGGGGCTGCTGGCGGCCAAAGTGTACCGCCCGCGCATGTTCCGCAACCTGCGCAACGACAAGCTGTACCGCGAGGGGCGGGCCATCCTGACGGCGGAGGGCCGCCCGATCAAGACGACGGACCACCGGCTGATGCGGGCGGTGGGCAAGAAGACGGCACTGGGGGAACAGGTGCAGCACACCTCGTGGCTGATGCACGAGTACACGGCGCTGCAACGGCTGTACGAGGCCGGGGCGGCGGTGCCGAGGCCGCTGGCGGCCAGCGAGAACGCGATCCTGATGAGCTACTGCGGGGACGCGCGGCTGGCCGCGCCGACGCTCCACGAGGTGCGGCTGACGGCGGCGGAGGCCGGGCCGCTGCTGGAGGAGGTGCTGCGCAACGTGGCGCTGATGCTGCGGCACGGCCTGGTGCACGGCGACCTCTCCGCCTACAACATCCTGTACTGGGAGGGGGCGATCACGATCATCGACTTCCCGCAGGTGGTGCAGGCGGGGAGCAACGCGCAAGCCTACGCCATCCTGCGGCGGGACATCGCGCGGGTGTGCGCGTACTTCGCCCGGCAGGGCGTGGACTGCGACCCGGAAGGCCTGGCGGAGGCGCTGGGGCGGCGCTACCTGGCGGGGCGTCTGCTGGACCGGCTGGCGGACGCCTCCAGGGCGGCCCCGGAGGAAGAAGCATAGGCCCCGGCGGGCAACGCCGCCGGGACCCCAGAGGGGCAGGCGGGCCGGGAAGCCCGCGCCCGCCTGCCAGGGCACTTTAACAGAACGGAACCCGCGCTGTGGCTTACTGCACGGCCACGTCGCCGTACAGGCGCTCCTGCTGATCGGGGCGGCGCTGGTAGAGCCAGGTGAGGTGGGCCAGCCGCCCGCTATCGGCGCGGTCCAGCATCTCCGGGGTCAAGCGCCAGGTCCAGTTGCCGGAGGCCTGGCCGGGGGTGTTCATGCGGGCCTCCGGGCCGAGGCCGAGCACGTCCTGCATGGTCATGACGAAGGTGTGGGCCACGGAGGCCATGCCGACCTGAATGAGGGTCCAGTTGGCCTCCAGCACATCGCGGTGGAGGTAATCCAGGATGAAACGGCGGGTGTCGTCGTCCACCTCCTGGTTCCACCAGCCGACGGTGGTGTTGTTGTCGTGGGTGCCGCTGTAGACGACGGCGTTGGGGACGTGGTTGTGGGGGAGGAAGGGGTTGGTGGGCTTGTTCCAGGCGAACTGGAGGACCTTCATGCCGGGCAGGCCGAACTGATCGCGGAGGGCCTCGACCTCTGGGGTGATGACGCCGAGGTCCTCGGCGATGATGGGCAGCTCGCCCAAGGCCCCCTGGAGGGCACGGAAGAAGTCCGCGCCCGGCCCCGGCACCCACCTGCCGTTGACGGCGGTCTCCTCCTCGGCGGGGATCTCCCAGTAGGCCTCGAAGCCACGGAAGTGATCGATGCGGACGTAATCGACCTGGCGGAGGGTGGCGCGGAGGCGCTCGATCCACCAGGCGTAGCCGCGCGCGCGCATGACATCCCAGCGGTAGAGGGGGTTGCCCCAGCGCTGGCCGGTCTCGCTGAAGTAGTCCGGGGGGACGCCGGCGATGACGGTGGGGTGGCCGCGCTCGTCCAGGTTGTAATCGCTGCGGTTGGCCCACACGTCGGCGCTGTCGTGGGCCACGAAGATGGGCAGGTCGCCGAAGAGGCGGACGCCCTGCCGGTTGGCGTAGCTCTTGAGGTCGCTCCACTGGCGGTGGAAGACCCATTGGAGGAAGCGGTGGCGGGCGATGGCCTCGGCGTGCTGCTGGCGGGCGGCGCTGAGGGCGGCTTCTTCCCGCAGGGCCTCGCCAGCGGGCCAGTCCACCCAGGGTCCGCCGCCGTGGGCCTCCTTGAGGGCGATGAAGAGGGCGAAGTCCTCCAGCCAGTGGGCGTTGTGGGCGCACCAGTCCTGGAAGGCGGCCTGCTGCTCGGCGGTGGCCTGGCTGGCGAAGCGCCGGTAGGCCAGGGCCAGCTTGCCAGCGCGGTAGTGGCCGACCCAGCCGTAATCGACGCGGTCTGCCGGGAAGTCTGGGGCGTCGGCCAGGTCGTCCGCCGTCAGCCAGCCCTCGGCGGCCAGGCGGTCCAGGCTGATGAGGTTGGGGTTGCCGGCGAAGGCGGAGAGGGCCTGGTAGGGGGAGTCGCCGTAGCCGGTGGGGCCGAGGGGGAGCACCTGCCAGACCGACTGGCCGTTGGCCACCAGCCAATCCACGAAGCGGTAGGCCCAGGCGTCCAGGTCGCCGATGCCGTAGCGTCCGGGGAGGGAGGTTGGGTGCAGCAGGATGCCGCTGGAACGGGGGAAGAGGGTCATCGTATCCACCTTTTGTGGAGCAGGAAACCGTCGCCAAGCGAAGCGGGCGAACAATGAGCAGGGCGCTCCCTGTGGAAGCGCCCCTATTGTAGCGGCAGGCCAAACCATTGGGCAAGGCGGGAGGGCTGATGAGCGATGATCCCCCCCCATCCTTAATCCTTCCCCCACAAGGGATGAAGGAAAAAGGCCCTCATGCGGGCTGCCCCTCCCAGAAGTTGCCCACAAAGGGGCGGGAAAGACAGCCTCCCATGCGGGCTGCCTATCTGGCGTCAATGCTGAGCGAGCAGTTCCTCGAACCAGCCCAGGGCGGCGCTGAGCGGCGGCGGGGGGCCGTTGAGGGTGGAGTTGACCAGGATGGTGGGCGGGCAGGCGGGCGGCTCGCCGCCCTGGATGATCCGCTGGTCCACCGTGGCCCCGGTGGCGGCCAGGGCGACGCGGACGACGTAATCCACGCGGTTGCGGTAAATCTGGATGACCTGGCCGAGGCTGTTCTGGTAGTCGCCGCAGTTCTGGACGGTGGTGAGGGTGGGGGAGACGTAGGCAACGAGGCGGGCGGATTCGGGGCCGGGGGCGCGGATGGAGGCGGGAAGCTGATTCTGCCAGTCCGGCAGGGTGACGTAGATGCCGCCGCCGCTGGCGGGCTGGCCGCCGCCCCCTGGTGCGGGCGGCGCGCCGGGGCCGGTCTGCTGGGCGGGGGGCGGGGTGGTGATGGCGATGATGGGCGGGGTGGCGGCCTGGCCCACGGCGTCGCAGTCGCCCTGGGCGGTCACGTCGTCCTGGGCCACCCACAGCTCGGCGGCGGCGGTGTGGGGCGCGACCTGCTCCTTATCCAGCTTCCACCACAGGGAGCCGTCGGCGGCCTGGGCCTGCCCCAGGACGGCGAAGGGGGTGTTGGCGGGCAGGAAGGTGATGGCGGTGCGGTTGACGCCGGGGCCGACGCGGACGCGCACGGCCTGCACCTGGTCCGTGCTGATGGTGCACGGCTCGGCTGCCTGGCTGGCGAGGGGACCGATGGTGCTGACGATGGCGGCGAAGTCCAGGGCGACGGCCTGGAGGGCATCCGCGTCGGCGAGCAGGGTGACGACCAGCCACTGCCCGTCGTGCAGGGCGAAGAGGAGGGCCAAGCCGAGCCGGTCGGCGTCAACAGGGCCGAGGCGGGCGGCGGCCAGCGCCCCGGCCTGGGGGTCTGGGTCGGGGTCCGCCGGGGCGAGGCCCTCCTCGCCGAGGAAGGCAGCCAGAAGCTGCGGCGGGTCCTCAAAGTCCAGGGAGGCGAGGGCCGCTTGCAGGTAGCCGTGGCCGTAGAAGGTGATGGTAGCGCCCGGTTGGGTCAGCAAGACCAGGTCTTCGGTGACCTCCTTGAGCACCCAGCCTGAGGGGTAGGTGAAGGAGAAGCGGCCTTCATAGGCCTCCGTCTCCTCGCCGCCCTGGGCCAGCGCGACGGCGGCGGGCAGGGAAAGGGCCAGCAGGGCCAGGACCGTTACGTGGAGCCAGCGTTTCATGGTAATTACCTTTCCACCATATGACCGGGAAGGATGGCCTGAGTGTAGGACGGGGTTGGCGGGGGCGCAAACGCACATAGCGGATTTTTGATACCAACTTGGTAATATTTTGTAGAGAGAGAGGAGACATGCAGCCAGCCGACAGGAGTAAGGGCGTCCGCGAGGGGACGCCACCGATTGAGAGACCGCGGCCTGAACGCACCACAGGAGGACAACGTTGAAGAGGCTGGGCGCTTATCCGGTTTATCTGATCTTCAGCGGGGGAACGTCGCTGTTCTTCGCGCTGGTTTTTACCGTGAACCTGGTCTACCATGTGACGACCGTGGGCCTCAACCCATTGCAGCTCGTGCTGGTGGGGACCTTGCTGGAGGCCACGGCGCTGCTGTTCGAGGTTCCCACCGGGGTGGTGGCCGATCTCTACAGCCGACGGCTGTCGGTGATCATCGGCACGGCGCTGGTGGGGGTGGGGTTCGTCATCGAGGGGGCGTACCCCAGCTACGCCAACCTGATGGTGGCGCAGGTGGTGTGGGGCATCGGGGCGACCTTCATCAGCGGGGCAGCCGACGCCTGGATTGCCGACGAGATGGGGCCGGAGGCGGCGGGCCGGGCCTACCTGCGGGCGGCGCAGATCGGGCAGGTGACGGGGCTGGTGGGCATCGGGCTGAGCGCGGTGCTGGGCAGCTTCCAGATCGCGCTGCCCATCGTGCTGGGCGGGGGGCTGTTCGTGCTGCTGGCGGGCTTCCTGGCGCTGTTCATGCCGGAGGAGGGCTTCCGGCCAGCGCCGCCGGAGGCGCGCCGGTCCTGGCGGGGGCTGACGGGCACGCTGCGCGAGGGCGGGCGGCTGGTGCGGGCGCGGCCTGTTCTGGTAATCGTGCTGTTCATCAGTCTGTTATACGGTATGTTCAGCGAAGGCGTGGACCGGCTGTGGACGGCGCACATCCTGGAGAACTTCACGTTGCCGCCGCTGGGAGCGCTGGAGCCGGTGGTGTGGTTCGGCATCATCAACGCCGTGGGGATGGCGCTTTCGATTGCCACGACGGAGGTGGCGCAGCGGCGGCTGGATCTGGGCGACCAGGCGGTTGTGACGCGGGCGCTGGCGGCGCTGTTCGCGCTGATCATGGTTGGGGTGGTGGTCTTTGCGCTGGCGGGGAGCTTTGCCCTGGCGCTGGCGGCGCTGTGGGTCAGCAAGGCGCTGCGGGCGACGAGCGGGCCGATCCTGACGGCCTGGACCAACCGGCACGTGGACTCCAGTGTGCGGGCGACGGTGCTCTCCATGTCCGCGCAGGTCAACGCGATAGGGCAGATCGCGGGCGGGCCGGTGGTGGGCTGGGTGGGGACGGCGCACTCTCTGCGGGCGGCGCTGGCGGCGGCGGGGCTGGCGCTGTTGCCGGTTCCCTGGCTGTTGCGCGGGCGGGGGGCGCGGCGGGAAAAGGAGGCGGCCTCGTCCCCGGCGGGCTGACGGGCCGGGGCGCGGCCCTGGCGGAGCGAGCAAGGAGGCTAGGGGGAAAGGCGCATGACGCGATCCACCGGGCTGGCAGGCGGCTTTGTGTTGCGCGCGCCGGGGTTAGACGAGGCGAGGCCGATTGCCGGGCTGATCAACGCCTGCCTGCGGGCGGAGCGCAGCCCAGCCGTGGTAAGCCCGGCCTGGCTGAGGACACTGTGGCAAACGCCCGGTTTTGACCTGGAGAGCGACGCCTGGGTGGTGACGGCGGGGGAGGGCCGCCCGGTGGGGTACGCGCACCTGTGGGATTACCCGCCCCACGTGGCGCTCTTCCTGCGGCTGCACGTGCACCCGGACTTCAACGGCCTGGGGATCGACGCGGTGCTGCTGCGCGCGGCGGAGGAACGGGCGCGGCGGGCGGTGCCGCGCGCCCCGGCGGGCGCACGGGTGGTGCTGGCGACCCGCGTCAACGGCCACAACCAGACGACGTGGGACCTCTTCCGGTGGGCGGGGTACGCGCAGGTGCGCCGCCTGTGGGACATGGGCCTCTCCCTGGAGCAGCCACCGCCGGAGCCGCAATGGCCCGCCGGGTTCGGGGTGCGCACCTGCGTGCCCGGCCAGGACGAGCGGGCGGTCTACCAGGCTTTGAGGGAGGCGCAGCAGGATTACTGGAGCATGGTCAGCCCGCCCTTTGCGCAATGGGTGCACTGGGAGACCCGCGTGGGGACGTTTGACCCGTCGCTGTGGTTCCTGGCCGTGCGGGAGGAGACGATTGTGGGGGTGGCGCTGTGCACGCCAGCGTGGGGGAAGGACCCCCGGCGGGCCGGGATCGAGTACTTCGGCGTGCGGCCTGCCTGGCGCGGGCAGGGGGTGGGGGAGGCGCTGCTGCGCCACGCGCTGCTGGAGCTGCACCGGCGCGGCGTGGCGGGGGTGGGCACGGAGGTGGACGCGCAGGACAAGACCGGCGTCAAGCAAACCTGCGAGGAGGTCGGGATGCGGGTGCTGGCCTGGTACGATCTGTTTGAGAAGGAGCTGCGTCCGGGCGGGGCGGGGGCCTGAGCGCGCTGCCGGGTGGGGCGTTGCGCGGACCGGGAAAAGGGGTAGAGTCGTCCCCCATCCGCCCACGGGGGACGCTGAAGATGCCCAACCGACGCGCCTGGGGGGCGCTGATGCTGGGGCTGGCGCTGGCGGCCTGCGCCCCGCGCCAGACGCCCGCGCCCGGCGCCCCGCCGCAGCAGACGCCCACGCCGGCGAGCACCCCGGCTGTCCCGCCGCAGCCCGGCCAGTCCATCCCGGCGCTGCCGACCGCCGAGGCAACCAGGGGGGTGGTGGCGCTGCCTTACGGCTCCCCCCAAGCGCCGGGCGGCACGTCCTTTTTCCCGCTGCCCACGCCCCCCTCCCCCGGACCGACGGCAAGCCCGGCCACGGACTGCGCGGCGGCCTTTCCGCTGGAGGCCGTGCGGCGCGCCGTGCAGGACGGGCTATCCATGGAGCAGGTGGCCGCCGCCTTCGGGCCGGTGTTGAGCGTCAGCGGGCGGCCTCCGCGTTACCGCTTCCAGGCGGGGGGCTGCCTGCTGCTGGTGACGGCGGGGATGCGCAGCGCGCAGCGGGCCGAGCTGCGGCCCTACTTCTCGCTGGGGGAGCTGGTGGCGCGTTTTGGCGAGCCGGAGGCGGTGGCCGCCGTGGCAGGGGGGCTGCGGTTGCCGGGGCGGGAGCACCTGGCCCTGCTTTACCCGGCGGAGGGGCTTGTGGCGGTGTTCGAGGGGCGTCCGGGCAGCCGGGGGGCGTTGATCCCGCGCCTGGTGGTGGTGCAGGCGGGCGAGGTGGCCGCCCTGTGGCGGGAGCTGGGGGCCGGGGCGGAGCCGGTGGAGGGATGGCAGGTGCCGCCGCCCTAGCGCCGACGGGCTTGCCCGTGGGGAAGGCAGCCGTGCTATAATGCGGCCATGTGGCGCGGCCCTGCTGCGCCGCCGCCTACAGCGCCGACGATGAAAGGAAGAGGGACCCGTGGAAGGTGTGGACATCAATGACATCGTGCAGTTGCTGCTGCCGTCCCAGGCGCGGCTGCTCCAAGATATCTGGCTGTACCTGATCCTGGCCTTTGTCCTCATCACGCTGTTCATGCAGCCGGAAGGCTCGATCACGATCACGCTGCTGCTGGCCGTGGTGGCCATCTCCATTTTCATCGACAAGGTACAGGCCTTCCCCGGCCACCTGTGCAGCTTCGGCACGCTGGTGATTCGGGTGGGGATGTTCGTGATCCCGCTGATCACGGCGGGGGTGACGCAGAATCCCAAATCGCGGGGGCCGGCGGTCATCGCCGCCGTGCTGGGGCTGGGCTACACGTTCGTGTTGTGGTTCTTTGAGATGAACAACCGGGCCGTGTGCCGCCCGCTGGAGCGCGACATCACGATGCTGATGGAGGGGCTGGGGCTGCTGTAGGCGGGAGCGGCCCCCGGCCCCTTCCCCCCAACCTGTGGGGGGAAGGGGAGAAAGCCAGTGGTCTGCTGTAGCGGGGCTAGTGGGCGGCCTGGGGCACGGAGGCGTACACGGGGACCAGCCAATGGCTGTATTTCTCCAGCCTGCCGCGCACCATATCGAAGTAGAGGGCGCGCAGGTCGCGGGTGAGCGGCCCCATCTGGCCGTCGCCGATGTCGTGGTAATCGACCTGGGTGACGGCGGCCACCTGGTAGCCGGTGCCGCAGGAGAAGGCCTCGTCGGCGATGTACAGCTCGGTGCGGTCGATGTAGCGCTCCTCCACCTCGACACCCAACTCTTCGCGCAGCAGTTGGATGACGGTGCGGCGGGTGATGCCCTCCAGGATGTTGGCGGTGACGGGGGGGGTGATGGCCACGCCGTCGCGGACGATGAAGAAGTTGGCGGCAGCGGCCTCCGCGATGTGGCCGTCCTCGTTGAGGACCAGGGCGTCGTCGAAGCCGGCGGCCTTGGCGTCGCTGACGATGAGGGCAGAATTGATGTAGGCCCCGGTGATTTTGCCCCGCGCGGGGATGGCGTTGTCGTCGATGCGCCGCCAGGAGGAGATGGTGACGTGCAGCCCTTCCTCTTTTTCCAGATATTGACCGAAGGGAATGGCGAAGATGGCCAATTCGTCATCCAGGTTGTGCAGGCGGACACCGATGGTGGGAGTGGACTTATAGACGAGGGGGCGGATGTAGCAATCCTCCCGCAGCCCTTCGGTCCGCAGCAATTCCATTAAGATTTCGACCAGTTCCTGGGGGGAGTAGGGCAGGTTCATCCGCAGGATTTTGGCCGACCCCAGGAGGCGGATGAAGTGATCGATGGGGCGGAAGACAAACAGCTCTTCTTTGTCGGCGTTCCAGTATCCCCGCAACCCGCCAAAGGCTCCCGTGCCGTAGTGCAGGGCATGGGTGGCGATGCTGACGTTGGCCTGGCTGAAGGGGACGATCTTGCCCTGGAAGAAGGCATACTTCGGTAAGTTGGCCACTGCCAAACCTCCTCTTAACCTATGCCGATTGCACCCTCATTATATACCAGGGGGGCGGTTCTGGCCGCTGATCTTCGTCCTGGTTGGGGGGCAGGGGGGCACAAAAAAGGCCGGGACGCGCCGTCCCGGCCTGGGTGTGTAGGTGAGGTTGCCGCGCGATCAGCTCAGGTAGTCGCGCAGGTTGTGCGCCAGTTTGGGGTGACGGAGGCGGCGCAGGGCCTCTTTCTCCAGTTGACGGATACGCTCCCGGCTGAGGCCGAACTTGTTGGCGATCTCCTCCAGGGTATGCGGCTCGCCGCCGCCCAGGCCAAAGCGCAGGCGGAGGATGTGGCTCTGGCGCGGGGTCAGCTCGCTGAGGACCTCCTCGATGGTCTCCTGCAGGAGGTGCTGGGTGGCGGATTCGAGCGGGCTGGGGGAGTCCTGGTCTTCGATGAAGTCCCCGAACTCGCTGTCGCCGTCGTCGCCGACGGGGCGCTCCAGGGCGATGGCGTGCTGGCTGGCGTCCATCATGCTACGGACGGCCTCAGCGGGCAGCTCCATCTCCTGGGCGATCTCCTCTGGGGTGGGGCGACGGCCCAGGTTCTGCTCCAGAATCTGGGCGGTGCGGTACATCTGGCGGATGCGCTCAGTCATGTGGAGCGGGATGCGGATGGTGCGGGTCTTCTGGGCCAGGGCGCGGGTGATGGCCTGGCGGATCCACCAGGTGGCGTAGGTGCTGAAGCGGTTGCCGCGCTTGTAGTCGTATTTATCGACGGCGCGCATCAGCCCGACGTTGCCCTCCTGGATGAGGTCCGGGAAGGGGAGACCCTGCCCCATATAGCGCTTGGCGATGGAGACGACCAGGCGCGTATTGGCGCGGCCCAGATGCTCGCGGGCAGCCTGGCCGTCGTTGGCCAGGGCTTGCAGCTCGCGGCGGAGGGTGGGGTTGCTGCGGGAGTTGAGTTGCTCCAGCTTGGCCTGGGCCTCTCTGCCGCGCTCGATGCGCTTGGCCAGATCGATCTCTTCTTCGGCGGTGAGGAGCGGCTCCTGGGCCATTTGACGGAAGTAGAGGCCCACGGGGTCGTCCGCCGAAACGGCGTTGATATCGCCCACGCTGGGGTCGCTCAGTGATTCCTCTGCACCAAACTCGTCGTCGCCGTCGGGGGCGCCGGCGGCGAAGGTTTGCTCGTCATGCTGGCGCAGTTCGATGCCCAACTCGTCCAGTTCATCCAGCACAGCCTCAATCGCGGCTACATCGTCACCATCCTCACCCAGAATTTCCAGCACATCCTCAAACGTGACGTAGCCCTGCTGATCGGCGCGGTTCATCAGTTCTTGTATCACGGACGTTCCTGGCCTCCCTGCGGTTAGCGTGTTACGGTATCCCCACAAACAGGGGGTATTACAACACAGCGGTAAGGCAACAACTTGTACATTTTAACACAAGTATAAGGGCTTTTGAAGAGCGACTGGGTTAAGGCTTGGTGAGAGTTTTGAAGGTCGAATGGCTGCCGGACGCTCACCGCCGCGTTATGTTGCCCTTATATCATTATAAGCACCGTGTCAAGAGCTACCCTCTGCACGGCGCGGACAGGCAACCATCCTACACGTACAATACAGCACAAGTGTTTGAATTTCCTCAGAATTCGGGTTGTTTTCCTTATAAATAGGGGGCCGGAGGGCGGGGGCTGGGGGGCCTGGGGGTGGCGCTGCGGGAGATGCGGCGCAACCGCCGCGGCAG
>FWPU01005405.1_pt1 | contig 27760 bp, 21 predicted proteins | sample 2228361 | NCBI WGS metagenome assembly FWPU01 (sample SAMEA103939777, study PRJEB20133) | metagenome
CGGGCGGGCGGCCGAACGCCCGCCCGCCCGACGGCTCACGGCAGGCCCAGGACCTGGCCGAGGTCGAGCTCGCCGCGCTGGCTCACCGCGCCGAGGGCGGGCACGCCGGACACGACGTCGAGCAGCCCGCCGCCGGTCGACGGGATGCAGAACGTGCCGGCGAGCCGCATGCCGAGCAGGCTTCCTGCCATACCGAGCGGCGCACCGCGCACCGTCACGCTGCGGGCGTCGGGCAGGCCGAGCGCGCCCGGCGCGGGCTGTCCTTCGCAGAACGTCCCCGCCGCGTCGGCCGACGCGGTCGACGTGCCCGTGCCGAGCGAGCCGATCGGCACGGTGAGCGAGCCGAGGAACGTCGTGGGGCTCGGCGGGCAGTCGGGGCTCGTCCCGGCGTCGCCGAGCGGCGTGCAGGCGCCGCCGGCATTCGCGCCCGCGGTGCAGACGCCGGAGACGCACACCGGACACGGCTCGGTGAGGCTACCCGTCAAGTAGACGCGCGCCGAGATCACGGTCGCGAACGTCGTCTGGGTGGTCAGCAGGTCGACCTCGCCGCAGAGATCGGTCTGGAAAGCGTTCACCACGCACGCGCCGAAGCTGGTGAGCGGGATCGGCGGGCCGAAGAAGCAGTTCGCGTCCCAGGCGCACGTCCCGGTGCCGCCGCCGCAGTGCGCGTCCGAGCGGCACGTGCCGGCGCCGTCGGTCCCCGGAGCGCCGTTCAGGCAGTGCGCGTCCGGACCGGCGCCCTTCGTGCAGTCGAGCGGTCCGGAGCCCTCGCTGCCGCCGAGCTTCACCGCGAGGACGCTCAGGCCCTTCACGTCGAGCTTCGCCGTGTTGCCCGTCGGGATGCGGATCGGCTGCAGGCCGCCGGCGTAGAGGCAGCCCTCGCCGAGGTCGGCGAGCTTCGCGCCGCTTGCGCTCCGCACCTCGCCGCTGAACGGCGGCGCAGGCGGTGGGGCGAACGCGGCGCCGCCGCAGTCGGGCGAGCCCTCGGTCACCCGGAACGGGACGCTGAAGAGCGACGGCAAGCCGATCAGCGGCTGGCAGAGCGCGGGCGGTGGCGGCAGGGCGGGGATCGGTCCGGCGGTCGGCGACGGCGTCGCGGTGGGCTGGGGGCTCGGCGACGGGGTCGGCACCGGGGTCGGGGTCGGAGCGCAGCCGGAGGCGGTGCACGCGTCGCAGCAGCTCGTGAAGCTGCCGACGCAGGCGCTGCCGCCGTTCGGGGGGCGGCAGCGGCTCGCGTCGACCACGACGCTGCACGTCGTCTTGCCGCGCGCGTTGGTCCGGCAGCACGTGACGGCGCCCGGCCGGCCGCAGGTCGACTTGCTCACGCAGCGCAGCACGTCGGCGCGGCAGGCGCGCGGCAGCGAGCCGAGCGCGACGTGGTTCTTGACGATGCCGCGGGCGCAGGTCAGGTAGGCGGACCGACTGCCCCGCGCGTCCGGACAGCCGCACGTGGCGGCGATCTCGGCGCGCGTCGCTGCGACCGCCGCGTCGTCGCCGGGCTGGTCGCCGCACCGTGCCTGCGCCTCCGCGCCGCCGAGGAGCAGCAGGACCACCGTCGCCGCCGCAAGCCAGAGCCCCGGACCCGCACCCGTCGTGTTGCGCCTCATGACGTTTCCTCCCTCGTCTGGGTTCGACCCGGAGCACCGGCACGACGGTGGGTCGAGCGGTTCGCGCGGGAGGCTCGGTCGGTCGGGGGGGCGCCTCCGCCCGCGTGGGGGCTGCGGGTCACCGTTCACCGCGAGCCTACGCGATCGGGCTGCCGGCGGGAAGGGCGTTCAGCGGAAGAACAGCACCGTGAGGCGGTCGATCACGGGGCCGCGGGCGGCGCCCGAGGCGACACCCCGCTCGAGCGCCGCGAGCCCCGCCTCGTACTCGGCGTCCGCGAGGGAGGCCAGCAGCGAGTCGGCGTGGCGCGCCCCGCGGACGCGGCGGGAGAAGTCTTCGAGGCTCGATGCCGACTCCTGCGCGACGTCCTCGATCGTCGTGCAGGCGAAGCCCGCGCGCCCGAGCACCTCCGCCGTCTGCGCGATCGAGGGGAGCTGCGCGAGCCGCCGGTGCACGGGGAAGTAGCGCGCGAGCGTGATGCCGGCCTCGCGCCCCGGGAACGCGCTCCGGACGAGCAGCGGCGCGCCGTCGCGCAGCACGGGGCGGAGCTCGCACGCGCTCCGCTCGAGGTCGACGTGGTGGATCACCGTCGAGAGCCAGGCGGCGCCACGGCTCGCGGCGCCGAGGGGGAGGGCCTCGGCGCGTCCGGCGACCGGCAGGACGAGCGGGTGCGGGTTCGCGCGCCTCGCCTCGCGCCGCATCGCGGCCGGAGGCTCGAGCGCGACGACCTGCACGCCGAACCACTCCGCGAAGGCGCGTGCGAACTGGCCGGTGCCCGAGCCGACGTCGAGGAGCGGCGTAGCCGACGGGCGCTGCGAGCCAGGGCGCGATGACGTCGCGCAGCGGCAGGATCGCCTCGAGCGGCATGCCGCGCGCCTGCTGGTAGTCGGCGGCCGCGCGCTCGTAGTCGACCTTCGCCACCCCGACAGTGAGCCCCGCCGCGCCCGCCGACGCCAGCCGTCGCCCTCGCGAGGTGAACGACGGCGGCGCGCGGCGAGGCCACGGCGGGCAGACCGCTCAGCTCGCGTGCGCGAGGCGCACGGCCGGCTCCGTCGTCTCGCTCTCCGGGCGGCGGAGCAGGTAGAGCAGCGGGCCGACGCTGCCGAACGTCGCGGTGAGGATCAGGTACGGCAGGGGAGAGACGCCGCGGGCGCGCGCGTCGCGCACCATCCAGATGGCGACCAGCGCGAGCGCGATCACCAGGTCGACGGCGCACGCGATGCCGGCCGGCGTCGAGAGAAGCGAGGTGAAGAAGCCGACGTAGCCGACCTGGTAGACGACCCACGCGCTCAGGGCCGCGAAGTCGGCGAGCACGACGCCGAGGACGATCTTCTTCCAGCTCATGGGAACTCTCCTTGGCTTCGAGCCGGGCGTCCATCGCCCGGCGCGAGCGGGCCGGCTTCAAGGCGCGTGCCGGAAGGGCGACCGCGGCGCGCACGGCCTTTTCCGCCGCCGCGCAACCGACACGCGACCGCCGCGCGTTGCGCGCCGGCCACCACGGTTGCGGGTGCGCAACGAGACGCCCTGCGGGCGTCGCGTGCCGTGGCAGCCGACCGATTGCGCCCCGGGCCGCAACTGCGGGACAATCGCCCGCATCCACCTGGCAGCGGAGTTGCTGCCCGGGCCCACCGATGACGACCCACGGCGAAGCTCAAGCGCCCGCTGCCGGGCCTTTGCACGACGCACGCGTCGCGGCGCCGATCGCCGACGAGCGCACCGGGCTGCGGCGCGAGCGCTGGCTCTACCTCGGGATCGGCGCGGCGGCGGGGCTCGCCGACCTCGTGGGCACGCGGCTCCTCGGGATCCGCTTCGAGATGAACGGCGCCGACGTGACGCTCCTCGTGCTCGGCGTCTACGCCGTCACCTTCGCCGTCCTCGGGCTGCTGTTCGGCCTGGTCCTCGAGGGGCGGCGGCGCGACCGGCGCGCGGCGGCGATCATCGCGCAGCAGATGGAGGCGGCGGCGACGACGCGCGCGCGGCTCGCGCAGAGCGAGAAGCTCGCCGCGCTCGGGCAGCTCGCGGCGGCGATCGCGCACGAGGTGCGAAACGCGCTCGGCGTGATCCGCTCGGCCGCCCAGGACCTCGACGAGACGGTGCCCGCGGACGACGCGCAGGCGCGCCGCGCATGCTCGTTCATCACCGCTGAGATCGACCGTCTGGGGAGCGTCGTCTCCTCGCTGCTCGGCTTCGCGCGGCCGCTTCGCCTCGCACCCCGGCCCGTGCAGGTCGCCGCGCTGCTCGACCAGGCGCTGCTCCTCGCTCGTCCGGACCTCGAGGCGAAGGACGTCCGCGTCGTCAAGCACTACGACGCCGCGCTGCCGCCAGTGCGCGCCGACTCCGACCTCGTCGTGCAGGTGCTCCTCGGGCTGCTCTCGAACGCGGCCGATGCGGTGCCGCACGGCGGCGAGGTGACGCTCGAGGCGAGCACGAAGTCCGGCATGGTGGAGATCGGGGTCGCGGACACGGGGCCCGGCGTGCCGGAGAGCCTGCGCGGGCGGGTCTTCGAGCCGTTCTTCACGACGCGCGACAAGGGCACCGGCCTCGGGCTCGCGGTCGCGCGGCAGATCGTCGAGGCGCACGACGGGCGCATCGAGGTCGGCGAGCGCCCGGGCGGTGGCGCGCGCTTCCGCATCGCGCTGCCCCTGGCGGAGGCGTCGCCGGTCGCGAGGGTCGCGTGAAGCCGCGCGTCCTGGTGGTCGACGACGAGGAGCGCATGGCCTCGGTCATGGCCGTGGCGCTCGGCCGCGCGGGCTACGAGTGCGAGACCTGCACGAGCGGCGAGGCGGCGCTCGCCGCGGTCGAGGCGCGCGGCGCGGACGTCGTCGTGACCGACTGGCGCATGCCGGGCACGGACGGCATGGAGCTCCTGCGCCGCCTGCACGCGACACGCCCGAAGCTGCCCGTGATCCTGGTCACGGCGCACGGCAGCGTGCCGTCGGCGGTCGCCGCGATGCGCGAGGGCGCGTTCGACTACATCACGAAGCCGTTCGACAACGACGAGCTCCGCGCGCTGGTCGGCCGGGCGCTCGACTTGACGCGCCTCGAGCGCGAGAACCGCTACCTCAAGCAGGAGGTCGCGAGCCGCTACGCGCCCGACGCGATGGTCGCGGAGAGCGCGCGCAGCAAGGAGCTGATCGAGCTCGTCCGGCGCGTCGCGCCGAGCAAGGCGACGGTGCTCGTGCAGGGCGAGAGCGGCACCGGCAAGGAGCTCGTCGCACGGCTGCTGCACTACTGGAGCGAGCGCGTCGGCCAGCCGTTCGTCGCGGTCAACTGCAAGGCGTTCGCGGAAGGCGTCCTCGAGAGCGAGCTCTTCGGCCACGAGAAGGGCGCGTTCACCGGCGCCGCCGCGGCGCGCGCGGGCTGCTTCGAGCGCGCGCAGGGCGGCACGCTGTTCCTCGACGAGATCGGCGAGGTGAGCCTCGACTTCCAGGCGAAGCTCCTGCGCGTGCTGCAGGACGGCGAGGTCCTGCGCGTCGGCGGCACGCAGCCGCGGCGGGTCGACGTGCGCATCGTCGCGGCGACGAACCGCGTGCTGCGCGACGAGGTCGCGGCGGGACGATTTCGCGACGACCTCTACTTCCGCCTGAACGTGATCCCGATCCAGCTCGCGCCGCTGCGCGAGCGGCGCGAGGACATCCTGCCGCTCGCCGGCCACTTCCTCGCCCGCCACGCGGCGGGCGGCGGCCGCAGGCTCGTGATCCCCCCCGAGGCCGAGCGGGCGCTCGTCGAGCACCCCTGGCCCGGCAACGTGCGCGAGCTGGAGAACGTGGTCGAGCGCGCGGTGGTGCTGGCGCGCGGCGACGTGATCCAGCCCGAGGACCTGCTCCTCGAGCAGACCCTCGACGTGCCTCGCGGCGCGCGGCCGCCCGAGGGCGGCGAGGGGACGCTGCAGGAGTGCCTCGACCGCGCCGCCGCGGCGCGCATCCGCGCGGCGCTCGAGGCGGCGAACGGCCAGCGCGCCGAGGCGGCGAAGGCGCTCGGCATCGAGCGGACGACGCTCTACCGGATGATGAAGCGCCTCGGGCTCGAGTAGGCTTGCGACGGCGAGGCGAGCGCCCGGACCGCGACCCGTTCTCGACGCGGGGCGCGAGGCACGTCCGGTGTCGCGTCGTGCGCGGAGTGCGATATGCTCGATCAAGCCGCCTCGAACGGCGGCCGCCGCCGAGCGCGGCGCCCCAGGAGAAAACCGGATGAGCGCTACGAAACGTCGAGCGCAGAACGGCAGTCGCACGCCCGCGGGCGGGCGGCCCCCGGCAGAGACCAGCCGCCCGGGCGTGCCGAACATGCGCAAGCCTTCGACCTGGATCTGGTTCGCCGCGGTTCTGCTGCTCAACTACCTGCTGGTCCGCCTCCTCATGCCCGGCCCGGAAGCTCCGCTCACCATCCCCTACACGGTGTTCCGGGAGGAGGTCGCGAAGGGCAACGTCGAGGCGATCTTCGGGCGCGGCGAGACCATCACCGGGCGCTTCCGGACGCCGGTCACCTACCCGCCCGAGGAGAAGGCCAAGGCGTCGGAGGGCGAGAAGACGGAGGCGCGCGGCGAGGGCGAAGCGCCGAAAGCGCGCGAGCCCTGGCGCGAGCGTCCGCCGCGGACCTCGTCGAGCTTCGCCACCACGCTGCCGACGTTCGTCTCACCCGACCTCGAGAAATTCTTGATCGAGCACGGCGTCGAGATCAGCGCCGAGCCGATCGACACGGGCCCGTCGGTCCTCGAGACTTTGATCTACGGCTTCGGCCCGGCGCTGATCTTCATCGGCGTCTGGGTGTGGATGCTGCGCCGGGCCACGATGGGCGGGATCGGCAACCTGATGGGCTTCGGCAAGAGCCGCGCTCGTCGCTTCGACCAGGAGCGGGACACGAAGGTCACCTTCGACGACGTAGCGGGCATCGACGAGGCCGAGGCCGAGCTGGTCGAGATCGTCGACTTCCTGCGCGACCCGCCGAAGTACACCCGGCTCGGGGGCACCGCGCCGAAGGGCGTGCTGCTGGTCGGCGCGCCGGGCACGGGCAAGACGCTGCTCGCGAAGGCGGTCGCGGGCGAGGCCGGGGTGCCGTTCTTCTCGATGAGCGCCGCGGAGTTCGTCGAGATGATCGTCGGCGTCGGGGCGGCGCGCGTCCGCGACCTGTTCAAGCAGGCGCGCGAGAACGCGCCGGCGATTGTCTTCATCGACGAGCTCGACGCGATCGGCCGCGCGCGCGGACAGATCGCGATCGGCGCGTCGGCCGAGCAGGAGCAGACGCTGAATCAGATCTTGACGGAGATGGACGGCTTCTCGAGCAGCGAGGGGATCATCGTCATCGCCGCGACCAACCAGCCGGAGGTCCTCGACAAGGCGCTGCTGCGGCCGGGCCGCTTCGACCGGCGGGTGGTGCTCAACCTGCCGGACAAGAACGGCCGCGGGGCCATCCTCAAGGTCCACACGCGCAAGGTGCCGCTCGCCAAGGACGTGAGCCTCGCCGAGATCGCGAGCGCGACGCCCGGCTTCTCCGGCGCCGATCTCAAGAACCTGGTCAACGAGGCGGCGCTGCTCGCCGCGCGGCGCGACCAGACCGAGGTTCGCGCCGCGGACTTTTTCGACGCGCTCGAGAAGATCGTCCTCGGGCCCGAGCGGCCGCTGCTGCTGAGCCGCGCGGACAAGGAGCGGATCGCCTACCACGAGGGCGGACACGCGATCCTGGGTCTCGTCGTGCCCGGCGCGGACCCGGTGCACCGGGTGAGCATCGTGCCGCGCGGCCACGCGCTCGGCGTCACGTACCAGCGCCCGGACAGCGACCGCTACAACTTCCCGGAATCGTACCTGCGCGCGCGTCTCGTCGGGATCCTCGGCGGCCGCGCCGCGGAGGAGATCGTCTACGGCACGAAGACCACCGGCGCGGAGAGCGACATCGAGCAGGCGACGGAGCTCGCGCGCCGCATGGTGACGCGCTGGGGCATGAGCGAGCGTCTCGGCCTCGTGCAGCTCGCGCCGCGCGAGAACCCCTACCTCGGTACGGTGAACGGCTTCGTCGGTGCGAAGCCGTTCAGCGAGGCCACGGCCCAGGCGATCGACGAAGAGGTGCAACGGATCATCAACGAGAGCTACGAGGAGGCGAAGCGGCTCCTGACCGAGCACCGCGACGCGCTCGACAAGCTCGCCCAGGCGCTGCTCGCGCGCGAGACGCTCGACGAGGCCGAGATCTACGAGGTGACCGGCCTGCCGCCGCCACGCCGGCTCGAGGACGGGGCAGCGGCCGAGGGCGAGGCGCCGCCTGCGCGCGAGGCATCCCCCGAGAGCGAGACGGCCCCCGACGCGCCGCCCGAGGCGCGACGGGCGGCGACGTGAGCGGGAAGGGCGAGTCCGGCTCACCGGAGGGGCCCGAGCGCGCCGCGTATCGTTGCTCGGTAGTCCTTGCCGCGCTCGGGACCGACCCGCGGCGCGGGCTCGACGGCGCGGAGGCGAAGGCCCGGCTCGAGCGCTGCGGCCCGAACGAGCTCGCCGCGGACCAGCCCGTCCCGACGTGGCGGCGGTTCCTCGCCCAGTTCCGCGACGTGCTCGTCCTCCTGCTCCTGGTCGCGACCGCGATCTCCGCCGGGCTCTGGCTCTACGAGCGCGACGCCGCGGCTCCCTACGAGGCGATCGCGATCTTCGCGGTCGTGCTGCTCAACGCGGTCCTCGGCTTCGTGCAGGAGGAGCGCGCCGAGCACGCGCTCGCCGCGCTCCGCGAGATGTCGGCGGCGCACGCGCACGTCGTGCGCGACGGCGAGCGGCGCAGCATCCCGGCGAGCGAGATTGTGCCGGGCGACCTCGTGCTGGTCGAGGAGGGCGACACGATTCCCGCCGACGCCCGCCTCATGCAGTCGACCGCCTTGCAGACCTCGGAGGCGGCGCTGACCGGCGAGAGCCTGCCGGTCGAGAAGGACACGCGCCCGATCGACGAGGAGGTCGGGCTCGCCGACCGGCGCAACATGATCTTCAGCGGCACGGCGGCGACCTACGGCCGCGGCCGCGCGGTGGTCGTCGCGACCGGGATGCGGACCGAGATGGGCAAGATCGCCGGTATGCTGCACGGCGCGACCGAGGAAGCGACGCCGCTGCAGAAGGAGCTCGCCCGGACGGGCAAGCTGCTCGGCGCGATCGTGGTCGGGATCGCGCTCGCGATGATCGCGACTGTGCTGCTCGTCGAGGACGTGCGCGGCCTCTCGGGGCTGATCGACGTCTTCGTGATGGGCGTCGCGCTCGCGGTCGCGGCGGTGCCCGAGGGCCTTCCCGCCGTGGTCACCGCCGTCCTCGCGCTGGGCGTGCAGCGGATGGCGCGGCGCAACGCGATCGTGCGCCGGCTCGCGGCGGTCGAGACCCTCGGCTCGGCGAACGTCATCGCGTCGGACAAGACGGGCACGCTCACCCGGAACGAGATGACGGTGCGGGTCGTGGCGACGGCGGACGCGCGACGACCGGCGCGGAGCTCGAGAAGGCGTCGGACGAGGCGCCCGACCGCACCGTCGCCGAGGTGTCGGTCTACGCGCGGGTCAACCCCGAGCACAAGCTGCGGATCGTCAAGGCGATGCAGCGCGCGGGCTCGGTCGTCGCCCTGACCGGCGACGGCGTCAACGACGCGCCCGCGCTCAAGACCGCCGACATCGGGATCGCGATGGGGATCACGGGCGCCGACGTCTCGAAGCAGGCGTCGGACATGGTGCTCACCGACGACGACTTCGCGAGCATCGTCGCGGCGGTCGAGGAGGGACGCGCGATCTTCGCCAACATCCGGAAGTTCCTGCGCTACCTGCTCGGGACGAACGTCGGCGAGGTGCTGACCATGTTCGTCGGCGTGCTGCTCGCCGACGAGCTCGGGCTCACCGGCGAGAACGGGGTCGCCCTTCCGGTGCTCGCAACACAGCTCCTGTGGATCAACCTGGTCACCGACGGAGCGCCGGCGCTCGCGCTCGGCGTCGACCCTCCCGACCCGGACATCATGCGCGTGCCGCCGCGGCCGCGCGACGAGCGGGTGATCACGCCCGGGATGTGGCTCAGCATCGCGACCGTCGGCGTCGTGTTCGCCGCCGGCACGCCCGCGGTCCTCGACGCGAGCCTGCCGGGCGGCTTCCTCTCCGGCTCGGGCGGGCTGCGCTACGGGCAGACGATGGCGTTCAACACGCTCGTCTTCTCCTCGCTGTTCGCCGTGCTGAGCGTCCGCTCGGACGTGCGCAGCGCCTTCGCCGGACTGTTCGACAACGCATGGCTGTGGGGCGCGATCCACCTGCACGGCGGGAGCCGGCCAGGGCGGGCGCCGAGGCGCGTCCGGAAGCCGAGCGGTGCGCGGGCGCGCCATGGTATCCGTTCCGCGGCGCGGGAAGACGCCCGCACGGACCGCGGTGGAGGAAGATGGGCACCGACCTGACGATCGTTCTCGCGCTCCTGGCCGCAGCCGTGGCCATGTTCGCGGCCAACCGCCCGCGCATGGACGTGGTCGGGCTCCTCGTGATGACCGCGCTGCCGCTCACCGGCGTGATCGACGTCACGGAGGCGCTCTCCGGCTTCAGCGACCCGAACGTCGTGCTGATCGCCGCGCTGTTCGTGATCGGCGAGGGGCTCGTGCGGACGGGGGTTGCGCAGCGGCTCGGCGACTGGCTCACGGCGCGCGCCAACCGGAGCGAGACGCGGCTGCTCGTGCTCATGATGACGGTCGTCGCCGGCATCGGCTCGATGATGAGCTCGACGGCGGTGGTCGCGATCTTCATCCCCGTCGTGCTGCGCATCGCCCGCAACGGCGGCATCGCGCCCGGACGGCTCATGATGCCGCTCAGCTTCGCGGGGCTGCTCAGCGGCATGATGACGCTCGTCGCGACCCCGCCGAACCTCGTGGTCAACGCGGAGCTCGCGCGGCGCGGACTGCCGGGCTTCGCGCTGTTCAGCTTCACGCCGTTCGGCGTCACGATGCTGGTTCTCGGGATCGGCTACATGCTGTTCGCGCGGCGCTGGCTGACGACCGCCGCCGCCGTCCGGGAGGCGGCGCATCCGCGGCCGCGCCTCGCCGACTGGATCGAGGAGTACGGCCTCAGGGGCCGCGCGCACCGGCTGCGCGTCCGGCCGCACTCGCCGCTCGTCGGGCGGACGCTGCAGGAGCTCGCGCTGCGCCGCACCGCCGGCGTGAGCGTCGTCGGCGTGGAGCGCAAGCGCGGGCGTGAGCTCGACGTCCTCCGTCCCGTGGCGTCCACCATGATCGAGCCGGGCGACGTCCTCTTCCTCTACTCGTTCGCCGAGCCGGAGGCGGTCCGCGACTTCTGCCGCCGCTTCGCGCTCGAGGCGCTGCCGCTGTCGCCGTCCTACCTGTCGGACCGCTCGCACGAGGTCGGCATGGTCGAGGTGATGATCCCTCCGACCTCCTCGCTGATCGGCAAGACGGTGGTCGGCGCCGCGTTCCGCTCGCAGTACGACCTCGCGGTGGTCGGCATGCGGCGCGGCACGGCCGCGCGGAGCAGCGCGGCGATGCTCGAGGAGCCGCTCAAGATCGGCGACACGCTGCTCCTCACCGGACCGTGGAAGGCGATCCGCAGGCTGCCCGCGGCGCGCAAGGAGTTGATCGTGCTCAACCTGCCGGCCGAGATCGACGAGCTGGTCCCGGCGGCCGGGCGCGCGCGCCACGCGCTGCTCGCGCTCGCGGTCGTCGTGCTGCTCATGGTGACCGGCGTCGTGCCGAACGTGCTCGCGGCGCTCATCGGGTGCCTCTTGCTCGGGCTCTTCGGCTGCGTCGACATCGACTCCGCCTACCGCTCGATCCACTGGCAGAGCATCGTGCTGATCGTCGGGATGATGCCGTTCGCGCTCGCGCTGCAGAAGACGGGCGGCGTCGAGCTCGCGGCGAGCGCGCTCGTCGACCTCGTGGGCAAGGCAGGCCCGCGCGCCGTGCTGGCCGCGATCTTCGTCGCCACGGCGCTCCTCGGGCTGTTCATCTCGAACACCGCGACGGCGGTGCTCATGGCGCCCGTCGCGCTCGGCGTGGCCGACACCATGCAGGGCTCGCCCTCTCCGTTCGCCATGATGGTCGCGCTCGGCGCCTCGGCCGCCTTCATGACGCCGGTCTCGTCGCCGGTGAACACGCTCGTCCTCGTGCCCGGCGGCTACACCTTCTTCGACTTCGTGCGGGTCGGCGTGCCGTTCGCGGTGATCGTGCTCCTCGCGAGCGTCGTGCTCGTTCCCTGGCTCCTGCCGCCGTGAGCGTCGCGCCGGCTCAGCGCTGGATCACCACCTTCAGCGCCTTGGTCTCGGCGGCGCGGCCGAACGTGTCGTAGGCGGCGAGCATGTCGTCGAGCGCGAAGCGGTGGGTGACGAAGCCGCCGACGTCGAGGCGTCCCTCGGCGACGAGCTTGAGCAGCATCGGGGTCGTGTCGGTGTTCACCAGCCCCGTGGTGATGGTGATGTTCTGGATCCACAGGTCCTGCAGGCGGAGCTCCACCGGCTTGCCGTGCACCCCCACGTTCGCCACGTGGCCGCCCGGGCGGACGATCTGCGTCGCCATCTCGAAGGTCTCGGGAACGCCGACAGCCTCGACCGCGACGTCGACGCCCCAGCCGTCGGTCGTGGCCATCACCTTCTTCTTCCAGTCGACGTCCTTTGCGTTCACGCCGTCGGTCGCGCCGAAGCGCTTCGCCTGCTCGACGCGGTTCTGATCGATGTCGATCGCGATGATGCGCGAGGCGCCGTAGAGGCCCGCGGTCGCGATCACCGCGAGGCCGATCGGGCCCGCGCCGATCACCGCAACGACGTCGCCGGGCTTGGTCGCGCCGTAGCGCACGCCGATCTCGAAGCCGGTCGGCAGGATGTCGCTCAGCAGGACCGCCTTCTCGTCGGGGACGCCCTCCGGCAGGCGGTACACGGAGTTCTCCGCGTACGGGACGCGGACGTACTCCGCCTGCGTGCCGTCGATCAGGTGGCCGAACACCCAGCCGACGCCGACCGCGCCCTCGTCGCCGAGGCAGTGCGCGTAGATCCCCTGCTTGCAGAACGAGCAGCGCCCGCAGGACTTGATGCAGGACAGGATGACCCGGTCCCCCTTGGCGAGCGTCGTGACCGCGCTGCCGACCTCGACCACCGTGCCGACGCCCTCGTGGCCGAGGACGCGGCCGGGCTGCACGGCCGGCACGTCACCCTTCAGGATGTGCAGGTCGGTGCCGCAGATCGTCGTGGTGTCGATGCGCACGATCGCGTCGGTCGGACGCTGGATCTTCGGGTCGGGGACGTCCCGCCACGCCTTCTTTCCCGGTCCCTCGTAGACGAGCGCCTTCATCGCGGTCTCTCCTGGCCGTCGCGCGGCTCGCGCCGCGCCGCTAGCTCGAGCATGCCGCGTCTGGCGCGGCGGGCAAGCCCCTTCTGCGCCGGATGGCGGGGGCGGACGGGCCTCTAGGCCGCGGGGCGCAGGAAGTACTTGACCGCCTGGTTGAACACGTCCGCGCGCTCCCACTGCAGGAAGTGCCCGGCGCCGGGCACGACGAACGGGCCGACGCACTCGGTGAACGCGACGGCCGCGCGCGCGATGAAGTCCGGCGGCACGACGTGGTCCTCGGGCCCGTAGAGCACGAGCGTCGGGATCGGGCTCTTCTCGAAGAAGTGCACCGGCTCCGGCGCCGTGCGGTTGCCGGTCGCGTACTCGTAGTTGGCGAAGCTCGCGCGCAGCTTGTCGCCGTCGGCGAACGGCTCGGTCATGAAGTCGACGTCCTCGCGGGTGAACGTGCCCGGCGCCGCCCACAGACGGTGGCCGTAGAAGTCCGCGATGTAGGCGCGACGCCGCGCGGGCGTGTCCAGCTCGGCGGCGAGCCCGTCGGCGTCAGTCGCCTGGCGCAGGAAGTAGTCGGTCTCGGGACGCTGGCCGAGCCCGCTCGCGGGCGGGATGCCGGCGCGCTGGTAGTCCTCGGGGAGGAAGGGCAGCACGGTGTTGAAGAGGCACTGGCGCTCGACGAAGCCCGGGAAGCGGAGCGCCAGGTCCTGGGCGACGACGCCGCCCAGGTCGCCGGCCGCGGTGACGCACCGTTTATGGCCGAGCACGCCGTGGACCAGCGCGTAGACGTCGCGCGCGTGCGCCGCGATGTCGTAGCGCTCGTCCGGCGCGAGGTCCGAGTCGCCGAAGCCGCGCAGGTCGGGGACGATGACCTCGAAGCCGGCTTCCGCGAGCGGCGCCACGTTGCGCCACCAGATGCGCTTGGTCTCCGGGAAGCCGTGCAGCAGGACGAGCGGCGTCCCGCCGACTCCCTCGCGGAGGTACGCGAGCGTCAGGCCGTCGCGCACCTCCGCGCGATGCACCGTGAAAAGTGCGCCGCTCATGCCGGCGGACCGACGATCTTGAGCTCCACGGTTCGCCCGTCCGGGTCGGAGACGTAGAACGAGTCGCCGTAGCCCGACGCGCCGTAGCGCTCCGCGGCCTCGCCGTGCGGGATGCCCGCCGCGTCGAGGAACGCCCCGAGCTCGTCGCGGCTCGCCGCGCGCACGCCGAGGCAGAAGTGGTCGTACAGCGACTCGCCCGGCCCCGCCTGCGCGACCGTGAACACGTTCGTGTCGATCACGTCGACCAGCGCCGCGCCGGCCCGGAGCTGGTAGAGGCCGATCTGCTCGATCGTCCGCTCGACCGGGAAGCCCAGCTTGTCGCGGTAGAACTGCAGCACCTCGTCGAGCTTCTTGGTGCGCAGCACGACGTGGTCGAGGCCGGTGAAGGTGACCGCCATGGCGTCCGCTCCTGCGGAAGCATGATGGGCAGCGCACCACGACGAGTCAAAGCGGTCGTCGCCTTGCGCGCGGCGTGCGTGTCTGGTCTTTGCCGCTCGTGGCGCGTCCGCGAGCCGAGCGGCTCCTCGTTCCGTTCCTGCTGCTGAACCTCGCGGTGCTCGCGCTGGTCTACGCGAGCCTGCTCGTGCCGATCCTGCGCGACGGCCGCTACATGCCCGCGTGGACCGACGAGTACGGCTACGTGCTCGACGCGCGCTCGTTCGCCGCGAACGGCACGCTGCACGCGGCGCGCGTCAAGGAGGAGCGCGTCGCGCGCCTCGGCGAGGCGGGGACGCACGGCCCCGCCTACATCGTCCTGCAGGGGACGATCGCGCGGCTCGCGGGCGACCCGGTCGAGACGTCGCTCTGGCCGAACCTCGTGGCGCTGCTCGTCGCGTTCGCGCTCGTGCTCGTCTTCCCGATCCCGCTCGCGCAGCGGCTCGCGATCGTCGTGCTCCTGCTGCTGCACTTCGCGGTGCTGCTCTACGCGCTCACCTGGATGGTCGAGAGCTACCAGGTGACCTTCGCCGTCGCGGCGACGCTGCTCCTCGTGTCGCTGTACCGGACGGACCGGGCGCGCGATCCCGGACGCTTCCGCACGCGCCTCGCGGCCTTCGTGCTCCTGCTCCTCGCGCTCTCGCTGTTCCGCGTCACCTACGCGCTCTGGGCGGTCGGGCTCGTGCCGCTCGCCCGCGACCGGCGCGAGCTCGTGCGGCTGCTCGTGCTCGCGGCGGCGGTCGTCGGCGTCGCGGTGGTCGTGACCGGGCTCGTGTCGGCGCCGAACCCGCACTGGCCGCTGAGCCGTGCGACGCGGGCGCTCGCCGCGGGCCGGCTCGCCGAGCCGCTCGCGCTTCTCGCGGGAAACCTGGCGACGAACGTGCAGCGCTACTTCGGCGCCGGCGCGGCACCCGCGTTCTACGTCGTGATGAAGTACGTCGTCGTGCTGCTCGGGGGAGCGGCGCTGGTCCAGGCGCTGCGCCGCGGCGACCGGCTGCTGCTCGCCGCGTGCCTCGTCCTGGGCGCGCACCTCGCGCTCCTCCTGCTGCTCTACGACGCGCACTCCTGGCGCGAGCACCGCCACCTCGCACCCGCCTTCTACGCGCTCGTGATCGCGCTCGTCGTCTCGGGCGAGCGCCTCCTGTGTGCGGCCCTCTACCTCGTCGAGCTCGCGCTGCTGCCCGGCGTGTACGGCTACGCGACGGGGCGCATCGTCGCCGAGCGCCGCTGGGTCGCCGAGCAGTGGGTGGCGCACGAGGAGCAGCTCGCGATGCTGGGGCGGATCGCGCACGTGGTTCCGGACGACGGCGAACGGCCCGTCACGATCCTGCACGCCAAGGAGCTCTACCGGAACCTCTCGCTCGTGCCGCTCGCCCTTCCGGTGCGGAGCGCCGGGGGGCGGCCGATCCGCTACACGGGAAATCTGGGTGCGACGCCCGACTGGCAGCGCTTCGGCCGCATCCCGATCGACTACGTGCTCGCCCCGGCGGAGGCGAAGCCGCGCCCCGGCTGGGTCCCGGTCCTCGCCGACCCGAACGTCGTGCTCTACCGCGTCCCGCGTCCCTTCGCGGGCGCGGCGCCGGGCGGCTCGCCGCGCACCAGCGCCGGCGCGAGCCAGACCCGGTTGCGCTCGTCGCCGAGCAGCTCGAGCAATGCCGCGCGGAGCGAGTCCCAGGCGCGCCGCGCCTCGCCGCCGGCGCGCGGGTCGGCGGGCTCCTCGGCGCCGGACCCCGTCACGCGGTAGAGCCGGCCGCTCGTCGCGAGGCGGAAGCGCGCGTCGCGGATGAAGGCCTGGCGGCCGAGCTGGACGTACACCCAGCGGCGCGCCGAGGGGCCCTCGCCGGTCAGCACCGGACGGAAGGTCGTCCCGTCGAGCCGCACGCCGGTGGGCAGCGGCGCGCGGCCCAGGTCGGCGAGCGTGACGAGCACGTCGGTGAAGTCGAGCAGGTCGTCGCGCACCGTTCCGGCGGGCACGACGCCCGGCTGGCGGAGCAGGAAGGCGACGTTCGCGCCGCGGTCGTCGAGCTGGAACTTGCCTCCGCGCACCTCGCCGGCCACCGTCCGCACGACGAAGTTCTCGTTGCCGCCGTTGTCGGAGGTGAACACGATCAGCGTCCGCCGCTCGATCCCGAGCTCCTCGAGCAGGCGCACGTAGCGGCCGACGAGGTCGTCCATGTACTCGATCATCACGCCGTAGAGCGCGGCGGCCCGGGCCTGCGGATCCGCCTGCGGCGCGACGCGCGACTCCCAGCCGGGCGGCACGTGGTACGGCGCGTGCGGCAGGTTCATCGCGTGGTAGGCGAGGAACGGCCGCTCCACGTTGCGCGTCATGAAGTCCGTGAGGAACGCGAACTCGATCTCCGGACCGTACGACCGCTCGTCGACCTCGAGGAGCGCGCCGTTCTGCCAGAGGCGCGGCCTGAAGTAGCGCGCGTTGCCGGGCGTCATGGCGAGCCGGTTGCCGACCCGCTCGAGGCTCCAGCAGCACGACTCCTCGAAGCCCGAGTCCTGCGGCATGCGCGGGTGCTCGGTGAGCGAGCCGAGCTGCCACTTGCCGGCGATCGCCGTCGCGTAGCCCGCGTCCGCGAGCGTGCGCGCGAAGGTCGGCTCCTCGGGCGACAGGAACGGCGGGCTCAGCGGCCCCGCGTTGTCGATCCAGCCGGTGCGGAACGGGTAGCGGCCGGTGAGCAGCTCGGCGCGCGACGGCGCGCAGGCCGGCGTCGCGAAGGCGCTCGTGAGGCGCATGCCCTCGCGGGCGAGCGCGTCGAGGTGCGGCGTCGCGAACGACCTCCCTCCGTACGCGCCGAGACACTCCGGGCCGAGGTCGTCGGCGACCAGCAGGAGGACGTTCGGCCGCGGGTCGGACGCGCCGCAGCCGCGCGCCCCGCCCGCGCACGAGGAGAGGAGGAGCCCGCCCGCCGCACCGGCGCCGAGGCGAAGCACCGCGCGGCGCGTGAGAGGGCTCGTGGAGGACATCGTCAGGAACCTGCGTTCAGGGCGGTGCGCGGGTCGCTCGTCTGGTGCGGCAGCCGGACGTGGCCGGCCGGCAGCGCGCTCCAGTCGATCGCGTAGAGCGGCACCGGCGCGTCGATCCGGGTGACCCCAGGATGCCCCGCCGCGAGGTAGCGGTCCAGCACGGGGCGCGAGCCGTCGGCGACGACGTGCGTGACGCCGTAGTACCAGGCGATGCCGAGGATCTCGCGCGGGTCGTCGCTCCACGGCAGCGCGACCGTCTTGACGCTCGCCGGGACGTAGAAGCGGAGCTCCCACGGGTGGCGCGTCATGATCACCGCGTCGGGCGGCAGGTGGCGCGCGATCCAGCGGCCGAAGTGCGCGGCCGGGGTGGTGCGGAAGCGCGGCTCCAGGCTCGCGTCCTGCCGCTGCCAGGCCTGGAGCTCGCGGGCGTGCGTCGCGGCGAAGAGCAGGAGCAGCGCGCAGGTCGCGACCATTGCCACGCCGCTCGCGTACGGGCGAGCGGAGCGCCAGCCCGGCACGCGCCGCGCGACCGCCGCGTCGAGCGGCCGCGCAACGCCACGGACCACGCACGCGACGCCGGTGAGCCCCAGCGCCGCGAGAATCGGCACCGCGGGGAGGACGAAGCGGGCCGCGACCGTGAAGAAGTAGATCAGCAGCACGCCGTGCGCGACGCCGAGCAGCAGCGCGCCCGCGACCACGCCGAAGCTCCGCGGCCAGCGCGCGAGGTCGCTGCGCAGCGTGCCGCGCAGCGCGGCGCGGAGCGGCACGCCGATCAGCACGCACGCCGCGTAGGCGGCGCCGAGCAGGTTCGGCACGATCGTGCTTCGCTCCTCGGCGACGAGGAACGAGAGCGTCGCCTGCCAGCCGGACGCGAGCGCCGCGCCGAGCTCGCGCCAGCCCTCCGCCCAGCGCCGTCGCCAGCCGGCGGCGGCGCGATCCGACGCCGCCGGGTCGAGGCTCCGGTCGAGCGGCGGCTTGGCGAGCGCCGTGTCGGGCCGGGTGCGCTCGAGCGCCGGGTAGACGTCCTCGCCGCGCAGCAGGGCGAACGCCGCGACGCCGAGCGGCCCGAAGCGGTACCAGTCGGCCTGCCCCGTGCCGGGGCCGAGCAGCGCCATGCGGACGTACTCCTCGCGCTGCCGCCGGGTGAGCGGCCAGTAGCGCTCGGCGTGCTCGGTCCAGCGGTCGCTCGTGCGCGGCAGGTCCCGGCCCCAGAACGGCCGATAGTGCGTCTGCTCCCAGTGCGTGAGGCCGATGAAGCCGCTCGCGTAGTTGTGCGTCGTGTGCAGCGGCGAGCCGTAGTGCACCCAGCTCGAGACGAGCCACGGCAGCACCCCGGCGAACGCGAGCGCGACGCCGGCGGACATCCGCGGCTCGCGCAGCACGCGCGGGCCGGCGACGAGCAGCGCGGTCGCTGGAAACAGCGGCAGGAGGATCAGCTCCGAGAGCTTCGCGTAGTAGGCGAGCGCGGCGAGCACGCCGGCGAGCAGATAGAAGCGCGGCCGCTCGCGTGCCGCGACCAGCGCCGCGAGAAAGCCCGCGAGCAGCGCGGCGAGCGTCACGTCGGCGAGCGTGGTCAGCGACTCCGCGACGATCTCGTGATTGACGATCATCAGGAGCCCCGCGACCAGCCCGACCAGCGCGCTCCGGCTCAGCGCGATGCCGAGCGCCAGCGCGGCGAGCGGCAGGCCGATCGCACCCATCAGAACCGCGGGGATCTTCGCGTTGAACGCCGAGACGCCGAGCGTCGCGAAGAACGGCGCGATCATCATCCCCATGAGCGGCGGCCAGTGGTCGTCCGGTCGATCGATCGTCCGCGGGTACGGGATGTAGAACGTGCTCACGTAGCGCACGTAGAAGCCGCGGCCCTCCGCGAGGCTGCGGCCGATCTCGGCGTACGCCGCCGTGTCCGAGCGGCCGATCGTCCAATCGCGTGCGATCGCCTGGAAGCGGACCGCCGCCGAGAGCGCGCCGTACGCGACGACGACCGCGACGACCGCCACGACGGCGGCACGGCTCGGACGTCCGTCGCGCGCGCGCAGCCAGGCCGCGAGCCGGGCGTTCGTTCGGGGCGGACCGTGCACTGGTGGTGCGGCGTCAGGACCGACGGTCGTTGCGCACGAGCTTCGCGGTGATCGCGCTCATCGCCTCGATGGCCTGACGGCGCGGGAGCTGCGTGAGAAGCTCCGCGCCCTGCCGGTTCGCGTCGCCCGGGATGACCCGCGGCTCGACGCCGAGGGCGTCGAGCGCCTCCCGCACGACGTCGCCGGGCTCCATCGCCGGCATGAGCTCGGCGCCGCGCTCGCGCGGCTGCGACGAGAGCCAGCCCGGGGTCCGCGTCGAGCCCGGCTGGACGACGAGCACGTCGACGCCGTGCGGAGCGAGCTCCGCCCACAGCGCGTCGCCGAGCGCGAGGGTGAACGCCTTGGTGGCGGCGTACACCGCGAGCTGTGCCGAGCCGACGATCCCCGACATCGACGACATGAGCACGATGCCGCCGCGCCGGCGTGCAACCATCGGCGGCGCGAGCGCGTGGATGAGCCGCAGCGGGGCGCGGCAGTTCACGTCGAGCATCGCATCGGTGTGCTCGGGCTCCGTCTCGAGGAAGGGCGCGACCGTGCCGACGGCGGCGTTGCAGACCACGAGGCCGACCTCGAGGCGCTCGATGCCGGCCGCGACCGTGGTCGCGACGTCGCGCCGCGCGAGATCGAGCGTGAGCGCGCGCACGTGGACGCCGTGCGCGCGGCGGATCTCGTCCGCGGTGCAGGCGAGCTGTGCCGCGTCGCGGTCGATCAGGACGAGGTGGAGGCCGCGCGCCGCGAGCTGGCGCGCATACTCGGCGCCGAGGCCGACCGCGGCGCCGGCGACGAGCGCGTAGGGGCCGTACCTCGAGCGGAAGTCCACGGCTGTCGCTGGCATGTACGTCCTCATCCCACGGCCGCGCGCGCTCGTCGAGCCGCGCGGCCGCAGCGCGTCAGCCGCGGAGCAGGCGCTCGGTGTCGGCCCAGCCGAGGCACGGGTCGGTGATCGATACCCCGTAGCGGAGCTGCGAGCGCTCCACCGGGAAGGGCTGGCTGCCCTCCTCGAGGTTGCTCTCGAGCATCGCGCCGAGCAGCCCCTTCGTCCCGGCGCGGCGCTGCTCGACGACGCTTCGCCAGGCGTCCTCCTGCCGGGCGGGCACCTTGCCCGAGTTCGCGTGGCTGCAGTCGACGAGCACCGCGCGCGGCAGGCCGCGCGCTTCGAGGCGGTCGAGCGCGTGGCGGATGCTGTCCGGATCGAAGTTCGGGCGGGTGCGTCCGCCGCGCAGCACGAGGTGGCCGAACGGGTTGCCGGAGGTGCGGACGATGCTCGTCACGCCGTTCTGGTCGATGCCGAGGAAGCTGTGCGGCGAGCGCGCCGCCTGCATCGCGTCGAGCGCCACCTCGAGGCTTCCGTCCGTGCCGTTCTTGAAGCCGACCGGCATCGAGAGCCCGCTCGCGAGCTCGCGGTGCGTCTGCGACTCCGTGGTCCGCGCGCCGATCGCCGCCCAGCTCACCAGGTCGGCGAGGTACTGCGGGACGATCGGGTCGAGGAACTCGGTCGCGGCGGGGAGCCCGAGCGCCGCCACGTCGAGCAGCAGGCGGCGCGCGATCGCGAGCCCCTCCGCGATGTCCTGGCTGCCGTCGAGGTGCGGGTCGTTGATCAGGCCCTTCCAGCCGACCGTCGTGCGCGGCTTCTCGAAGTAGACCCGCATGACGACCAAGCAGCGCTCGCGGATCGCTTCCCGCACGGCGGCGAGCCGCCGCGCGTAGTCGAGCGCCGCCTCGGGGTCGTGGATCGAGCACGGCCCGACGATCACCAGCATGCGCGCGTCGCGCCCCGCGAGGATCGCCTCGATCTCCGCGCGGCCGCGCGCGACGGTCCGCGCGGCGCTCTCCGTGAGGGGCAGCCGCTCCTTCAGCACCCGCGGCGCAACGAGCGGCACCGTCGCGCGGACGTGGACGTCCGACAGCGCGGCGGCGGCTCGGGGCTCGCAGCTTCCGCTCTCGCTCATCTCGCCTCGCGCACGGCGTCGAGCGCCTTCGGGTTGTCGAGCGCCGAGACGTCGCCCAGCCCGACCGCCTGTCCGCCCTGGGCCTCGAGGTACACGCCGCGGATCAGCCGGCGCATGATCTTCGCGTTGCGGGTCTTCGGCAGCTCGCGCGCGAAGCGGATCGCCTCGGGCTTCATCGCCTTGCCGAGCCCCTCGACCACGCGACGCTCGAGCTCGCGGCGCAGCTCGTCGCCGGCCTCGACGCCCTGCTGCACGACGACGAAGCAGACCAGCGCGCCGCCCTTCACCTCGTGCGGCACCTCGATCGCCGCCGCCTCGACGACGTCCGGGTGCGCGACGAGCAGCGACTCGACCTCGGCCGGGCCGAGGCGCTTGCCGGCGATCTTGATCGTGTCGTCCGAGCGTCCCTCGATGAACCACTGGCCGTGCTCGTCGATCCGCGCCCAGTCGCCGTGCAGCCAGATGCCGGGGAAGCGCGACCAGTAGGTGTCCTCGTAGCGCTGCGGGTCGCGCCAGAAGCCCTGCGTCATGCCGGGCCACGGATGCTTGACGACGAGCTCGCCGACCGTCCCGCGCACGGGCTTGCCCTGCTCGTCGACCACGTCGGCGTCGATGCCGAGGATCGGCACGGAGAAGCCGCACGGCTCGAGCGGGTGGAGCATCGTGCAGCCGACGATGCCGCCGCCGATCTCGGTTCCGCCGCTGTAGTTGACGATCGGGCAGCGGCCGCCGCCGACGTGGCGCGCAAACCAGAGGTACGGCTCCGGGTTCCACGCCTCGCCGCTCGAGCCGAGGACGCGGAGCGACGAGAGGTCGTGCCGCGCGGGCCACTCGGGGCCGTGCTCCTTGAGCGCACGCACCACGGTCGGCGCGACGCCGAGGTGCGTGACCTGGTGGCGCTCGACGATCTCCCACAGCCGGTCGGGCCGTGGATGATCGGGCACGCCCTCGAAGAGCACCATGCTCGCGCCGAGCGTGAGCGTGCCGAGGATCTCCCACGGGCCCATCACCCAGCCGATGTCGGTGACCCAGAGCATGCGGTCGCCGGCCTCGACGTCGAAGCAGTAGGCCATGTCGGTCGCGACCTTGAGCGGAAAGCCGCCGTGCGTCGCGACGACACCCTTCGGCCGGCCCGTCGTGCCCGAGGTGTACATGACGAGCGCCGGATCGTCCGACGCGGTCGTCGCGGCCGGGGCGAGCGGCGCGTCGGGGTCCGCGTCGCCGCTCGCGTCCGGCCACCAGCGGTCGCGGCCCTCGGTCCACGGCGTGCCCGCCTGCGCCGGCCCGCCGCCGCGCGGCACCACGAGCACGCCCTCGACCGACGCGCCGCCGAGCGCGATCGCGCGGTCCGCGGTCTCCTTCATCGCGACCCGGCTGCCGCGGCGGAAGAACGCGTCGGCGGTGACCAGCACCTTCGCCTCGGAGTCGGCGAGCCGCGTCGCGACCGCCTCCGCGCCGTAGCCCGAGAAGCACGGAACGGCGATCGCGCCGAGCCTGAGCGTCGCGAGCAGCGCGGCGGCGGTCTCCGGCAGCATCGGGAGGAAGAGCGCCACCCGGTCGCCGTGAGCGACACCCAGCGAGGCGAGCGCCCGCGCCGCGCGGTCGACCTCGCGGGCGAGCTCGCCGAGCGTGACCGTGCGCCGCGTCCCGTCGTCGCCCTCCCAGACGACGGCGACCGCGTCGCGCCGCGCGGGCAGCCAGCGGTCGAGGCACAGCTCGGCCGCGTTGATCGCGCCGTCGGGGAACCAGCGCGGCCACGCTGGGCCGCGGCTCGCATCGAGGACGCGGCTGAACGGGCGCTGCCAGGTGAAGCCGAGGTCGCACAGCGCGGCGCGCCAGAAGCGCTCCGGGTCGTCGATCGAGAACCGGTGCAGCGTCGCGTAGCCCTCGGGCGTCGGCGGCAGGCCGAAGGCGCGCAGCAGGCGGCCGATCCTGCTGGTGCGCGCGCGCTCGGGATCCGGGGTGAAAATCCACTCGCTCACGTGCCCGTGCATAGCACCGGTGCGCGCAAAGGCGCACCGCCGGCGACCGCGCGCTTGCCAGCCCGCCGAGCGATCTGGCACGAGCGAACCATGAAGGTTGGCCTCTTCCTCCCGGTCATCGGCGGCGCCGATGCCGCCGGCCTGCGCGACTTTCTCATGACGGCGGCGCGTACCGCGGAGGAGGCAAGGTTCCACTCGCTGTGGGTCCCCGAGCACGTCGTGCTCTTCGACCACATCGAGTCGCGCTACCCGTACTCGCCGGACGGCTCGTGGCCGGTGCCGCCGGGGCTCGGCATGGTCGAGCCGTTCACCGCGCTCGCGTTCGCCGCGGCGGTCACCTCGCGCATCCGGCTCGGCACCGGCGTCTGCCTCGTGCCGCAGCGCCCGCCGATCTACACCGCGAAGCAGGTCGCCGACTGCGACGTGCTCTCCGGCGGCCGCCTCGACTTCGGCGTCGGCATCGGCTGGCTGCGCGAGGAGTTCGAGGCGCTCGACGTCGAGTTCGAGGGCCGCGCGACGCGCACCCGCGAGTACCTCGCCGCGATGAAGTCGCTGTGGATGGACGACGTCTCGCAGCACCAGGGGAACCTGCTCAAGATCCCGCCGCTGCGCATGTTCCCGAAGCCCGTGCAGAAGCCGCACCCGCCGATCGTCTTCGGCGGGCACAGCGACCGGGCGCTGCGCCGCGTCGCCGACCTCGGCGACGGCTGGTTCGCCTTCGACCTGCTGCCCGACGAGGCGGCGCCGCGGATCGCCGAGCTGAGCGGGGTCCTCTCGCGCCGCGGGCGGCGCCGGGAGTCGATCGAGGTGAGCGTGTCGCCGTACCTGAAGGGCGCGCGCGACGTGGGGAGCCTGCGCGCCTACGCGGAGGCCGGCGTCGACCAGGTGATCCACATGGTCTTCTCGCGCACCCCGGGCGAGGTTGCGGACGAGATCCGCAAGCTCGGCGCGGAGCTCGTGCCCGCCGCCGCGAAGATCACGCCGCGCCGGCGGTAGCGGCGTCGGCGCGGGCGCGCGACGTGCGCCCGTGAGCCCGGCGCTCGCGCGCCGCCCTCACGCGCTCGGGTCGACCAGCACCTTGATCGTGTCGCTCTGCGTCTCGAAGCGCTCGAACACCGACTGGATTGCGTCGAGCGGGGTCACCGCGTCGACCAGCGGCCCGACGTCGATCCGGTGGGTCACGATCAGGTCGAGCGCCGCCTCGAAGTCCTGCGCGGTGTACGCGATCGAGGGCAGCAGCGAGATGCCGCGCGTCAGCCAGCGGCCCGGCTTGATCTCCGCCGGGGCGTGGTAGGAGGCGACCAGCACGACGCGCCCGCCGACGCGTGCGAGCTGCGCCGCGCGCTCGATCGCCTCGGGCCGGCCGCTCGCCTCGATCACCACGTCCGGGCCGCCGTTGGTCAGGTCGCGGATGCGCTCGTCGGCCTGGTCCTCCGAGCCGAAGGCGCCGAGCCCGAGCTCGTGCGCGCACTCGACGCGCGAGGGGCGCGAGGGCGTGCCGAAGACCAGCCCGCCGTAGGAGCGCGCGATCATTCCGGCGAACAGGCCGAGCGGACCGAGGCCGATGATCCCGATGCGCGTGCCGGGCTGGACGCCGCCCAGGTTGACCGCGCGCATCGCGACCGAGAGCGGCTCGACGATCGCGCCGCGCTTCGCGTCGACGCTCGCCGGCAGGCGGCGCAGCGAGCTCACCGGCACGGCCGCATACTCCGCGAGCCCGCCGGGGTCGCCGCCGCAGCCGATCGTGTGGCCGAGCCCGTGCCGGCAAAGGTTCTGCTTGTCGGTGAGGCAGAGCTCGCAGGTCCCGCAGTAGGGGACGGGCAGCACCGCGGCGCGGTCGCCCGGCTCCCAGTCGGAGACGCCGCGGCCGACCTCGACCACCGTGCCGGCGAACTCGTGGCCGAGGATGGCGCCGTCGGGCAGCAGACGGTTACGGTAGATGCTGTGGTCCGTCCCGCACACGCCGCACGCCGCGACCTTGAGCACGACCGAGCCCGGGCCGGGCGTCGGATCGGGGACGTTTTCGACGGAGAGACGGTTCTCGCGCAGGACGGCGGCTCGCATGGCGAGGAAGATTGGTCCATACTTTCGCGCACGCGGCAACGTCCGTCCGTCGAGCCGCGCATCCCTACGAATCCTGTGACATGAGCATCCCCGGGCACAGCAGCGACCTCGGCGGCGAGAGGTCCTGGAAGCGCTATCCCTACGTCGTGCCGGGCGCCGACGAGAACTGGTTCACCTTCCCGGCGGCCGAGGGCGACCAGGGTGCGGGCGCCAACACCTACTTCATCGAGGCGGAGCTCCGCGGCCTGCGCAGCGGCCGCCGGCTCGCGATGATGACGATCTTCTCGGCGATGCGCGTGCCGATCGTCGCGTCGCTCGTCGTGCGGGCCGACTTCTACACCTTCGCGCTCTTCGACCTCGACGCCGGCGTCTACGGCACGGTCACCGAGTACGACATGCCGCGCCCGCCGCGCATCCGGCGCCGGCAGCGGATGAAGGTCGCGCGCGGTCTCCTCGACGTGAGCTTCGAGACGCGCGAGGGACGGGCGCGCTGGACGACGCGGCGCGACGCGGCGGGCGCGCCGGTGCCGTTCAGCTACGCGCTCGACCTGCGCGGTCGCGACCAGCACGGCCAGGTGATGCACGTGGTGCTCGACGTCGAGGTGTCGAAGCCGCCCGCGCCGGTCGGCGGCGAGGAGCTCGCAGGGGTGAAGACCTGCTGCATGCAGCTCGGCACCTTCTCCTACTTCCAGACCGGGCTCGCGCTGCGCGGCCGGCTCCGCTGGGGCGACTTCGAGGACGAGGTGCAGGGCGACGTCGGCTGGATCGACCGCCAGTTCGCGCGCGAGCACTTCGGCGCCTACACGAAGCGCGGCAACCCGCGGCACCGGCACGAGTGGCGCGTGCTGCACCTCGACAACGGCTGGGACCTGAGCGTCTGGCAGCAGTTCGACTCCGAGCGCGGCGACCGGCTCGTGCCGTTCAGCGGCGTGACCGCGCAGGGGCCGAACGGCGAGCTGCGCGCCACGACCGACTTCGAGATCGAGCGCCTGTCGTTCGTCCGCGACCCGCGCGAGATCCTGCCGCGCAAGCCGCTCGCGCGCGGCGCGGCGTTCCTCACCGACCGCTACCACTTGACGGTGCGCGACCTCGGCCTCTCGGTCACCGCCGAGCCGTACGTCGCGACGCCGGCGCACCGCTTGCCGGTCGAGTATTGGAACGGCCCGGTGCGGCTGATCGGCCAGATGGCGGGCCGTCCCGTGTCGGGCTTCGGCTTCCACGAGCGCTCGAAGCTTTGGTTCCGGCCGCACGAGCTGGTCTACGTCCTGCGCGAGACGCTGCACCACCTGCCCGCGACCGCACACGCCGGGATCAGCCCGCGCGCGCTCGCGAACCGCGTCTGGCAGTGCGACGTGCTGCTCGCGCGGAAGGACCGTGCGGGCGCGCGCGCCTACCTCGAGTCGCAGGTCGCGCCGGCGATCAACCTCCTCGCGCCACCCGGCCGCGAAGCCGCGCGCGAGGTCTACGACGCGCTACTCGCGGCGCTGTGACCCGAGCTCGCTAGAGGTCGGCCGCGACCGTCTGACCTTCGGCCGCGAGCGCGTCGAGCTCCGCCGCGAGACGCGCCCGGTCGCCGCCGAGGAAGGCCGCGAAGAACGCCTCGCAGGCCCGCGCGGTCGGCTCGAGCACGGGGGCCGGCGCTCCGCTGCTCTCGATCAGGTCGGAGTGGCCGGCGCCCGGGATGCCGAGGAAGACGCGCGGCGGAGCGAGCGCGTCGTGCAGGGCGCGGACGACGGCGGACGAAACGGTGCGGTCCTCGCTGCCGGTGATCGAGAGCGTCGGCGGCCCGGCCGCAGCTAGCTTTTCGCCGAACAGTCCCTCGACGAGGAAGCTCGCGGGCGCGACCGCGACCACCGCGTCGACCCGCGGATCCGTGCAGCAGGGCAGACGCGTGAGGGCAAGCACCGTCGCGCCGCCGAGCGAGTGGCCGACCACGCCGAGCCGCTCGGGGTCGACCCGCCCGGAGAGCGCGTCGCCCGCGCGCCCGGAAGCGCCGACGAGCTCGTCGATCACGAACGACACGTCGCCGGGCTGCGCGACGAGGTCGGCAAGGCCGCTCAGGTGCCCGCCCGGCGCCGCCTCGTTGGTCAGCGGGAAGGTCGGCGCCGCGACGACGTAGCCGGCGCCGGCGAGGTGACGCGCAATCGCGTCGAAGCGCGCCGTGGCGCCGCCGAAGCCGTGCGCGAGCACGACGAGCGCGCAGCCGCGCGCGCCGCACGCGCTGCCGCGCGGCGGCTCGGGGGCGTACCAGAGCCGGGTCGCGATCGTGCGGCTCGCGGCGCCCGCGAAGCCGCTCTTCGGCGGCGTCGGGCGCGACGCGTCGACGAGCGTCCGCTCCTCGGCGAGGATCGCCGCGGCGGGGACGTGCTCGG
>FWPU01005406.1_pt1 | contig 27751 bp, 26 predicted proteins | sample 2228361 | NCBI WGS metagenome assembly FWPU01 (sample SAMEA103939777, study PRJEB20133) | metagenome
CCTGGGCCCTGGTCGAGTTCCTCACCGCGCACGCGGCCCAGCAGGCCATCGCCGGCGCGGCGGGGCTGCATCCCACCCGCCCGGCCCTGCTGGATCCGGCCCTGCAGCCGGTCTTCGCGGGCGCACGTCCCCGGCCCATCACGCCCTGGTACCAGACGCTGTCGGCCACCCTCCAGCCCGCCTTCTCGGCGGCCATCACCGGCGTGCGGCCTCCGCGCGAGGCCCTGGAGCAGGCGCGGGTCCAGCTGGAGTACTTCCTGCAGGGCGTCCGGTGAGAGGGCGCGACACGAGGCTCGGGTGGACGCTGCTGAGCCCCGCCCTGGCCGTGCTCGCCCTCGTGACGCTCTATCCCGTCCTCTCGGTGCTGTGGCTCTCCCTCCAGCGCCGGGTCCCCGTGTTCGACATCGCCCACTTCGTCGGGCTGGCCCACTACGCGTTCCTGGCCCGCGACCCGGGATTCTGGAACGCCGCGCGCGTCACGGCGCTGTTCACCGCCGTCTCGGTGGCGCTGGAGGTCGCCCTCGGCCTCGCCGCCGCCCTGGCCCTGAGCCGCCTCGTCCGCTGGCGGGTGGCGGCCGTCGCCCTGCTCCTGGTGCCCTGGTGCCTGCCCGGGGTCGTCACCGCCCGGCTCTTCGAGTGGCTGTACTATCCGACGGCCTGGCTGGCCGACCCCGCCCGGGCCCTGCCGGCCCTCATCGTCGCCGACGTCTGGCGCACCACGCCGTTCGTGGCCCTGCTCGCCTACGCCCGCCTGGCGAGCATCCCGGTCGGGGTGTGGGAGGCGGCCGCGGTGGACGGCGCCGGGGCGCTGGCCACGCTCCGGGCCATCACGCTGCCCCTGCTGGCCCCGGTCCTGCTGGTGGCCACGCTCTTCCGCACCCTCGACGCGCTGCGGGCCTTCGACCTGATGTTCGTGCTCACCGGCGGGGGGCCGGCCGCGACCACCGAGACGCTGACGCTCTACGCGTACCGGAACCTGTTCCAGACGCTCCAGCTCGGGTTCGGCGCCGCCGTGGCCGTCCTGATCTTCGCGCTCGTCACCGCGGTGGCCGCCGCCCACCTGCTGGCGGTGGAGCGCACGGACGAGCGCGCGTGAAGCGCCGGACCGGCCTGCTCGTCCTCCTGGCGCTGCTGCTCTACGCGAGCCCGGTGGCCTGGCAGGTCCTGACCTCGATCACGCCGGCCCAGGAGCTCCTGGAGCCGGGACGCTGGCTCCCCTCGCGGCCGACCCTGGCCAACTACCAGGCCGTCGTCACCCGCAGCCCGCTGCCGCGCGGCCTGCTCAACAGCGCGATCGTCGCAATCGCCACCACCGCCCTGGCCACGGCCCTCGGCAGCCTCGGCGCCTATGCCCTGGCCCGGCTGCCGGTGCCCGGCCGGCGCGCCGTCATGCTGGCGGTCGTCATGAGCACGGCCTTTCCGGCCATCGCCACCGTGGCGCCGCTCTACCTGATCGTCCGGGCCCTCGGCCTGCGCGACACCTGGTGGGCCGTCATCCTGGCCCACACGTCGTTCGCGCTGCCGCTCGTGCTGTGGCTGGTGGCGGGCTTCATGCGGGCGCTGCCGCGCGAGCTGGAGGAGGCGGCGTTCGTGGACGGGGCGGGCCGCCTGGGCGCGCTGCGCCACGTCGTCCTGCCGGCCGCCGCCCCGGGCGTGGCCTCGGCCGCCCTGCTGGCCTTCCTGTTCTCCTGGAACGAGTTCCTCTTCGCCTACACGTTCACGGCCACGGAGGCCAGCCGGACGGCCCCGGTGGCCCTGGCGCTGTTTCCCGGCGTCTTCGAGGTGCCCTGGGGCGACCTGGCCGCGGCCGCCGTGCTGGTCGGGCTGCCGCCCATCCTGGTCGTGGCGCTCCTCCAGCGCCCGCTGGTGCGCGGGCTGCTGGCGGGCAGCCTCAAGGAGTGACGCTGGAGGCGGGATGCGGCCGGGCCGTCCGGCTGGCCTCCGTGGCCTGGCCCTCCCGGGCGCGGTGCTATCATGGCGCGCGGCATGGCCGTCGAGGCGCTCCACGCCGTGCAGAACGGCACCATGAGCGCGCCCCGCGCGCTCCTGTTCTACGGGCAGTTCTCGGGCGAGCGCGTGGCGATCCCCATCGCCTGCTGGCTGGTGCGCACGACCGACGCCCTCGTCCTGTTCGACACCGGCGTGTCGCCCCGCGCGGTGCCCGGCCTGCTGCGCAACGATCCCCTGGCCCGCTTCACCGACGAGGACCTGCTGGTGCACCGCCTGGACGCGCTCGGCCTGCAGACCGGCGACGTCGACATCGTGGTCCTGTCCCACCTGCACTACGATCACGCCGGGGGCGCGGAGTTCTTTCCCCGCGCCGAGCTGGTCGTGCAGGCGGACGAGTACACGTGCGCGCACCGGCCGCCCGCCTTCCTGGCATCCTTCTATTACCGCAAGAACTTCGACCTGCCGCAGGCGCGGTGGCGGCTCCTCGACGGCGACACGGAGCTGGCGCCCGGGGTGACCGTCCTCCGCACCGACGGCCACACGCCGGGACACCAGTCCCTGCTGGTCGAGCTGCCGGAGACGGGGCCGGTGATCCTCGGCGGGGACGCGTGCTACTGGCAGGAGCACCTGGACCGCGAGTGCCCGCCGGGGGTGGTCTGGAACCCGGCCGCCGCCGTCCACTCCCTCAAGCGGCTGAAGACCCTCGCCCGCCTGGTCCGCGGCCGGATCTTCCCCAGCCACGATCCGGAGTTCTGGCGGACGGTCCGGCAGGCGCCCGAGGCGTACCGCTGAGCGGGTGACGATCCGGGAGCGGCTGGCGGCGCTGGACTGGGAGGGCCTCGCGCGGTCGCTCCGGGACCGGGGCTGCGCCCGCACCCCGGCCGTGCTCACGGCCGGCGAGTGCGCCGGTCTCGTCGCCCTCTACGACGACCCGCAACGCCTCCGCAGCCACGTCGACAGGCCGGGCAGGTCCAGCCCACCCCGCTGCTGCTGCGCTACGAGGCGGACGGCTACAACTGCCTGCACCGGGACCTCCACGGCGACGTGGTCTTCCCGCGTCATCTTCCACGACGCCCGCTGGCCGGGTGAGGGCGCGCGGCTTGCGCGACCGCATGCCCCGCGCTAATGTGCCCGGCGTGAGCGCGATCGCCCGCCTGGCCGAGTTCGTGGTCAAGACCCGCCTCGACGACGTCCCCCCGGCGGCGCTCGCCCACGTCCGCCGCGCCGCGCTCGATTCCCTCGGGGTCATGCTGGCCGGCAGCACCGAGCCGGTGGCCCGGATCGTCCGGGAGCTGATCCGGGTCGAGGGCGGCGCGCCCCTGTGCACCGTGCTCGGCACGGGGCTGCGCACGTCACCCACCTGGGCCGCGCTGGCCAACGGCACGGCCGGCCACGCGCACGACTTCGACGACACATCGTTCGCCCTCATGGGCCACCCCAGCGTGCCGCTCTTCGCCGCCACCCTGGCCGCCGCCGAGGCCGAGCCGGCGGACGGCGCGGCAGTCGCCCTCGCGTATCTCCTGGGCTTCGAGGTCGGCGCCGCGATCGGCACCGCCGTCAACCCCGGCCACTACACCCGGGGCTGGCACGCCACGGCCACGCTGGGCACGCTGGGGTGCGCGGCCGCCGCCGCCCGGTTGCTCGCCCTCGAGGCCGGGCCCACCCGCCACGCCCTGGGCCTGGCCGCCTCGCTGGCCTCCGGCGTGAAGGAGAACTTCGGCTCGATGACGAAGCCCTACCACGCCGGTCACGCGGCCCGGAACGGCCTGCTGGCCGCGCTGCTGGCCCGCGAGGGGCTCACCGCCGCCGAGACCGCGCTGGACGGCCGGCAGGGCCTGCTGGCGGCGGCCGGGGGCTGTCCGGGGGACGCGCTGGCCGCGGCCCTGGAGGGGCTGGGCCAGCGCTGGCACGTGCTGGAGAGCGGCGTCGCCGTCAAGGCGTATCCGTCCTGCGCCCTCACCCACCCGGCCATCGACGCGCTCCTGGCGCTCAGGCAGGAGCACGACCTGCGGCCGGAGGCCATCGCCGAGATCGAGGTGGCGGTCAACCGCGTCACGCCCGACGTCCTGGCCTACTCCGCGCCCGCCACCGCGCTGGAGCGCAAGTTCTCCATGCCGTACTGCGCCGCGGCGGCCGTGGCGCTCGGCCGGGTGGATCTCGCCTGCTTCGAGGAGGGCGAGGTGCGCGAGCCCGCCGTGCGGGCGCTGATGGGCCGCGTGCGGATGGTGGTGGATCCGGCGCTGCCCGACCGGCTCGAGCAGCACGCCTGGAGCCGCGTCACGGTGCGCCTGGTGGACGGCCGCGTGCTCGCGGCTCCCGCCCGCGGGGCCCGGGGCCACCACGACGACCCGCTGGACGACGCCACGCTGCGGGACAAGTTCCTGGCCTGTGCGGGGCGGGTGCTGTCGAGGTCCGAGGCCGAGGGCGTGGCCGCGCAGCTGGAGCACCTGGACGCCATCCCCGACATCCGCGTCCTCACGGCCCGGCTCGCGGTCGAGCGCGACTGACGGCTTCCCGTCGTTTCCGTCGAGAGGAGCGCGCATGGGTGTTCTGGACGGTATCAAGATCCTCGAGCTGGCCCGGGTGCCGCCGGCCGAGCTGCCCGGCATGATGCTGGCCGACATGGGCGCCGACGTGCTGAAGATCGAGACGCCCGGGGGCGAGCACGCCGGGGGTGACGTCGACGCCGAGCGGCGCGCGGCCTTCGCCTTCGTCAACCGCAACAAGCGGTCCATGACCCTCAACCTGAAGGCGGCCGAGGGCCAGGCGGTCTTCCGGCGCCTGGCCACGGCGGCCGACGTCATCATCGAGGGCTTCCGGCCCGGCGTCATGACGCGGCTGGGCGCCGACTACGAGACGATCCGGGCCCTGAACCCGCGCATCGTCTACTGCTCCCTGTCCGGGTTCGGCCAGGACGGTCCCTACCGCGACTATCCGGCCCACGACCTCAACTACCTGTCCCTGGCCGGCGTGCTGGGCCTCATCGGGGAGCGGGACCGCAAGCCCGTGATCCCCCTCAACCTGGTCGCGGACTACGCCGGCGCCAGCCTGCACGGCGCGCTCGGCATCGTCCTGGCCCTGTTCGCCCGGGAGCGGACCGGCCGGGGCCAGCACGTGGACGTCTCGTATCTGGACACCACGATCTCCCTGCTGGCCGCCACCCCGAACATGCGCTTCTTCTTCTCGGACGGCCTGGCGCCGCGGCGCGGCGAGGGCTTCCTGGGCGGGTCGTACCCGTACTACGCCATCTACGAGACGCGGGACGGGAAGCTGCTCACGATCGGCTGCACCGAGCCCTGGCTGTGGGAGAACTTCTGCCGGGCCATCGGCCGCCCGGACCTCACGCGCTTCGCCCGCCGGCCCGATCAGTTCGTGAGGGCCGCCAACGCCGAGGAGGAGGCGGCCCGGCGGGAGATCGAGGCCATCATCCGGACGCGCGACCGCGACGAGTGGTACGACCTGCTGGTGCGCGCCGACGTCTGCGTGGGCAAGGTCTACGACGTGGACGAGATGGTCCAGGACCCCCAGGTGCTGCACCGCAGGATGGTGGTCGAGGTCGAGCACCCCAAGTTCGGCGCCATCCGGCAGTTCGGGGTGGCCGTGAAGTTCTCGGAGACGCCGGGCACGGTCCGCAGCGCGGCGCCGCGCCCCGGCGAGCACACCGACGAGGTGCTGGCCAGCCTGGGCCTCGGCCAGGCCGAGATCGCCCGGCTGCGAGCCGGGGGCGTGATCGAGTGACCTCGGTGCCGGCGGCCGTCTCGCCGCCGTGAGCGAGGCCTCGCCGCCGGCCGCCGCCGGCGCCCGGACGCTGGCCGTCCCCGCCGCCGGGCGCTGGCGGGCGCTGACCATTCTGTCCCTGGGCGAGCTGCTGCTGCTCTCGCTGTGGTTCAGCGCGGCGGCGGTCCTGCCGGCGCTCTCGCGGGAGTGGGACCTCGGGGCGGGCGGCCGCGCCGGGCTCACGATCGCCGTCCAGCTGGGTTTCATCGCCGGCACCCTGGCCAGCGCCGTCGGCAACCTGCCCGACATCTGGCCGCCGCGGCGGCTCATGGTGGGCGCCGGCATCGTGGGCGCCGCGGCCAACGGCGTCCTGGCCCTGGGGGTCGAGAGCCTGGGGCCCGCGCTCCTCCTCCGCTTCGTCACCGGGCTGGCCATGGCCGGCGCCTACCCGCCGGCGATGAAGATCATGGCCACCTGGTTCCGGGACGGCCGCGGCCTGGCCCTCGGCATCCTGATCGGCGCCCTCACGGTCGGCTCGGCCACGCCCCACCTGATCCGCGGCCTCACCGAGCTGCCCTGGCGAGCGACGCTGCTGGCCGCCTCCGGCCTGGCCCTCGCCGGCACGGCGGTGGTGGCCCTGTTCCTGGGCGAGGGCCCGCACCGCTTCCCGGCCGCCCGGTTCGAGGCCCGGATGGCGGCGGCCGTGTTCCGCGAGCGAGGCCTGCGCCTGGCATGCTTCGGCTACTTCGGCCACATGTGGGAGCTCTACGCCATGTGGGCCTGGATCGGCGTCTTCTTCGCCGACAGCCTGGCCGCCCGGGGCGGCGGCAGCTACGCCGGCCTCAACCCGAGCGGGGCCACGTTCACGGCCATGGCCGCGGGCGCCCTGGGCTGCTGGGCCGGCGGCCTCGTCTCCGACCGGTGGGGCCGCACGACGCTGACGATGACGGCCATGGCGCTCTCCGGGCTCTGCGCGCTGCTGATCGGCCTCACGTTCGGCGGGCCTCCGCTCCTGACCCTGCTGGTGGCCGTCGTCTGGGGCATCACCGTGGTCGCCGACAGCGCCCAGTTCTCGACCGCCGTCACCGAGCTGTCGCCGCCGGCGTACGTCGGCACCGCGCTCACGACGCAGACGTGTGTCGGCTTCGCGCTCACGATGGCCTCCATCTGGCTCGTCCCGGCGCTGGTGTCGTGGCTGGGATGGCGGTGGGCCTTCGCGAGCCTCGCCGTGGGCCCCTTGCTGGGCGTGGCGGCGATGGCGCGGCTGCGCGCACTCCCCGAGGCGGCGCGTCTCGCCGGCGGCCGCCGGTAGACGCGCCGCGCGGCGGTCACGGCATCGACGGCATCGGGGCGGGAGGGCCCCTCCCGGTGCCCCACCCCGGGGCGACCGCCGGAGGCGGTCGCCCTCAGCGGGCGGGCGCGGGGACGATGGGCGGCGCCGGGCTCGGGGGCCCCAGGAGCCGCAGCAGCGGCTGGCCCTGGCCGTCCAGCCAGGTCAGCGTGGAGTCGTACCCGAAGCGCAGGGCGGCGCGGGCCGCCTCGAACCCCATGGACGGGCCGAGGAGCGGCGACCTGGTGCGCGGAGGCTCCAGCAGGAAGAACGTCGTGCGCGGGAAGCGGACGGCCAGCGTGGTGAGGCCCAGCTGGAGCAGGTTCTGCCCGTAGATGCGGCTGGCCTGGTCCATGATGCTGTAGAGACCGCGCGCCCGCAGCGGGCTGCCGTCGCCGTCCACCAGGCTGGGCACCAGCGGGTGCACGACGAGCACGACCTCCGCCCCGGCCTCGGCCGCCAGGTCGGCATGGCCGCTGAACCCGACCCCGCCGTCCACGTAGTCGCGCCCGGCGATCGTGTAGGGCTCGAAGAACCCCGGGATGGCCGAGGAGGCGGCGATGGCCTGGCTGATGGGCACCTCGCGCAGGTCGCCCCGCCCGAAGACGACCCGCTCCGCGCGGTCGAGGTCGATGGCCGGGATGAGCAGGGTCCGCGGCAGGGCGGCGAACGAGTTGGAGAGCTGGCGCGCCGCGAAGGCCTCGCGCATGAACCGCTCCAGGGCCGTCAGCGCGAAGAAGCCGGCCGGCAGGTCGCGCTCGGCGCGCGCCAGCATGTCCGGGATCGACCCCCGCACGGCGGTCATCGCGTTCTTGCCGAACGCCCAGACCATGCGGCCGAACCGGCCGGCCGCCCGGCGGAAGGAGTCGGGCGCGAACACCGCGTTGCGGCGGAAGTTCAGCGGATCGTCCAGGTCCTGATCGAGAATCCGGTAGATCTCGGACGCCCTGACGTTGTTGGCGAGCAGCGAGGCGACCACGGAGCCGGCGCTGCAGCCCACGTACACGTCGAAGACCGAGGGCCCGCCCAGCCGGTGCTCGAGCGCGGCCATGGCCCCCACCTCGTACATGCCGCCGATGACGCCGCCGCCGCCCAGGGCCAGGGCCAGGCGTGGCTGCGGGCGCGCCGGCCAGAATCGGCGCGACCGCCAGAGGTGCGCCATCCGCTGGATCAGAGCAATCCTCCCTGCCCTTACAACTAGCAAAGCCGCTGCCAGGTTTACAACCGGATCCCGCCGCGCGCAGCCAGGGCGGTCACGATATCAGATGCTGGAGTACGATAGGACGATGCCTCACGGGTTGCCGGGCGGCTTCCGTCTGGCGTGGCTGCCCATCCTGCTCACCTACTTCTGCTACGGCGCCAGCGCCGTCACCGCGGTCGCCGACGTGTATTTCCAGAAGGATACCCTGCGCCTGACCCCGGCCGACGTGGCCGGGATCACCTTCTGGCTGAGCCTGCCCTGGTCCATGAAGATGGTGGCCGGCGTGGCCTCCGACGTCCATCCGATCTTCGGCAGCCGCCGGGCGGCCTACCTGCTCCTCGGCGCCGGAGCCAGCCTGGCGGGGTACGCCGCGCTCGCCCTCGCCGTCACCACGAAGGTCGAGTACCTGCTGGCCTCCCTGTGCATCACGGTCGGCTTCATGGTGCAGGACGTGGTCGCCGACGCGCTGAGTGTCGAGGTGGCCGAGACCGACGAGGAGATCGGACAGATCCAGACCCTCGGCCGGATGGCCGTCCTGGCCGGCGGCATCAGCGTGGGCTACCTCTCGGGCTGGCTGGCCGGCACCATCGGCAGCCGCGCCACCTTCGGGGTCGCCAGCATCCTGCCGCTGCTGGTGGCCGCCACCGTCCCGCTGACGCGCCACGCCGCGCGCCGCCTGGCGCCCGCCGGTCAGGTGGCCGGCCCGCTGGCCGGCGGCAAGGCCCGCCTGGTCCTCCTGGTCGGCCTCGCCTACGCCGCCTTCGGCATCGGCCTGGAGGCTCTCGCGGTGCCGATGAGCCAGGAGATCGTCCTGGCCGTCTCCATGATGCTGATCGCCCTGCTCCTGCAGCGGGTCGGCATCTCGCGGGGCGTGGCCGTGGCCTCCATCGTCATCTTCCTGTTCCGCGCCACGCCGGCCGTCGGGCAGGGCTACAGCTACTGGGCCATCGACCGTCTCGGGTTCGACCAGCGGTTCCTGGGCGTCCTGGCCCAGGTCAGCTCGGTCCTGAGCCTGGCCGGGCTGCTCGTGTTCCGCAAGAGCATCGTCCGGAGGCCGGTGAGCTTCACCCTGCTCTGGGTGGTGGTGGCCAGCACGCTGCTCTACCTGCCGAACATCGGCCTGTTCTACGGCCTGCACGACTGGCTGGGCGTCAGCGCGCGCACCCTGGCCTTCATCGACACCACCATCTCGGCGCCGCTGGCCCAGCTCACGATGGTCCCCATGCTGATCCTGATCGCCAAGACCGCGCCCCGGGGCGCCGAGGCCACGATGTTCGCCATCATGGCCTCGCTCATGAACCTGGCCCTGTCGGCCAGCCAGCTCTTCACGCGCTACCTCAACGACCTGTTCGCGGTGAGCCAGCAGGACTACTCGAACCTGGGCCTGCTCATGATCAGCGTGGGCCTCCTCGGGCTCCTGCCGCTGCTGGCCCTGCCGCTGCTGTGGAGGCAGGAGCACCGGCTCGAGGAGCGGCCGGCCGCGGCGCCGGCGCCGACGCCGGTCACCCAGTAGCCCGGCGCCCTCAGGCCGACCGCGACGACGGGCTGCCGGTCTCCGGAGGCAGGCGGCGGGAGACCAGGCGCGCGCCCGGCCGGGCGGCCGCGATGCGGATCAGCTCCAGGCGGCCCGAGCGCAGCGCGTCCTCCGGCGAGCGGAAGGCGATGGACTCCCGCTCCCAGCAGCTCTCGCTCACCTCGCCGGTGACGCTGTCGACGATCTCCCAGCACCAGAGCGGAGGGTCGGGGAGCAGCCGGGTCCGGACCGTGAGTCGCGCGGGCGTCGCCATGCCTGCCTCCTTCCGCGGCGCGGCCACGTGCGGTGGTGCCGCCGAGTATGCGTCAGGCCCGGACCGAGTGAAAGAGGAAAGATTTTTCCCTGTGCCGGCGCGGCGCCGCCCGTCAGCGCGGCGCCGCGGGCCGCAGGCGACCGGCCACGAGGAAGCTCCCGTCGCCGCGAGGCGTGATGACGACGACGAGCGCGCCCGGGGCCGGCGAGAGACCGGTCAGCGCGCGGATGTCGGCGCGCATCACTCGACGACTCCCAGGCGGCCGTTGTGGCTGCCCATGTACCAGAGCCGCCCCTCGGCGTCCACGATCATCTTCCGGATACCCGCGTCCCTCGACGGCAGCGGCACGACCCGCAGGTGGCCGGTGCGGGGATCGAGGCGCACCACGGTGTCGGTCCGGATCTCGTTGGCCCACACGATGCCCGCGCCGTCCACCGTGACGGCGTAGGCGCCGCCGCCGGGCCCCGCCGGCAGCGCATGCTCCTTGACGACGCGGCGCGCCTCGGGATCGACCTGGATCAGCATGCCGCGGCCGTAGAGCGTCACCCACAGGCTGCCGTCGGGGGCGGCGGCCATGCGCCGCGGCTTCGAGCCGGCCGGCAGGGCCAGCTCGGTGATCGTCCCCGTGGCCGGGTCCAGGCGGCCCAGCCGGTCGCCGGCCAGCTGGCAGAACCACACGTGGCCCTGCCGGTCGAGCGCGAGGCCGTAGGGGTTGCCGCGCGTCGGGTACTCGGTGATCCGCCCGGTTCTCGTGTCCAGCCGGCCGATGCGCTGCCCCCGCTGGACGGTGAACCAGATGACCCCGTCGGGGGCCAGGACGAGCGTGTGGGGGTCGCCGCCCGAGGGCGCCCGGTGTTCCACGACCTTGCCGGTGGCGGGATCGAGCTGGCCGATGGTCCCGTTGCCGTTGCCCGTGTACCAGACCCGGCCGGCGCCGTCCACGAGCAGCCCGTGCGGGCGGGCGCCCGGCGGCAGGTCCCATTCCGTGAACGCCCGCGACCGGGGATCGAAGCGGGCGATCCTGTTGCCGAACATCACCGCGATGTAGATGGCGCCGTCGGGCCCCGGGGCCGGGTCGCGCGCGAACTGCGGCGTCGGGACGGCCCACTCGACCACCCGGCCGGCGAACTCGGGGCGGGCGCCGGGCGCGATGCCGTAGTGCGAGCCTCCGGCCCAGCCCGGGCCCGGGCCGGCGAGCAGGATCGCGAGCGCGAGGAGGGGGCTGCGCGCCACGCTCACGAGCCAGCACGATACCACGGCGCCGCGCTTTCCATCCGGGGCCCCTTGGGGTACGATGCGTGCACTCCGGAGCCCGATGAGCCAGGACCAGCGCATCCATCGCCAGCGGTTCAGCGTCCCGTTCGAGTACCCGGTCTACTTCACCACCGACGTCTTCGATCCGGCCAACCCCGACCTCGCCGAGGCGCTCACCCGCGAGGAGCCGCTCCGCCGGCACCGGGCGCTGGTGATCGTGGAGCGCGCGGTGGCCGCCGCCTGGCCGCGGCTGATCGCCGACGTCGAGCGCTACGCGGCCCACCACGGCGAGCGGCTGGTGCTGGCCGCCCGGCCCCTCGTGCTCGAGGGCGGCGAGCAGGTCAAGAACGATCCCGGCGCGGTGGCGGCCCTGCAGGCGACCCTGAACGCCCTGGGCATGGACCGTCAGGCGCACGTGGTGGTGGTGGGCGGCGGCGCCCTGCTCGACATGACCGGCTACGTGGCCGCCACCGTGCACCGCGGGGTCCGGACCACGCGGGTGCCCACGACCGTCCTGGCCCAGGCCGACTCGGGCATCGGGGTCAAGAACGGGGTCAACCGGTTCGGCAAGAAGAACTTCCTGGGGACGTTCGCGCCGCCGTTCGCCGTGCTCAACGACGCCCGGTTCCTGGCCACGCTGGAGCGCCGCGACGCGGTGGCGGGGCTGGCCGAGGCGGTGAAGGTGGCCCTCATCCGGGACGCCGACTTCTTCACCTGGCTGCAGCGGCGGGCGGGCGACCTGGCCCGCTGCCAGCCCGACGCGCTGGGGCGAGCGGTCCGGCGGTGCGCCGAGCTGCACCTGGAGCACATCGCGACGTCGGGCGATCCCTTCGAGTCCGGCAGCGCGCGGCCCCTCGACTTCGGCCACTGGGCCGCGCACAAGCTGGAGTCGCTGTCCGCCAACCGCCTGCGGCACGGCGAGGCGGTGGCCATCGGCATGGCCATCGACACCGTGTATTCCGTCCGGGCCGGTCTCCTGGACGAGGCGGCGCTGGAGCCCATCCTCGGCCTGCTGGAGACCCTCGGCCTCCGCCTCTGGGACGAGGCGCTGGAGATGTCCGCCGGCGGCCGGCCAGCCGTCCTCGACGGCCTGGCCGAGTTCCGCGAGCACCTGGGCGGCGAGCTGACGGTCACGCTGCTGAGCCGGATCGGCAAGCGGCTCGAGGTCCACGAGATGGACGAGGGCCTGATCCGGGAGGCGCTGGCCTGGCTGCGCGCCCGCGATGCGGCCCGATGAGGCTCGCCACCCCCGGTCGCCCGCACCTCACGTACTGCACGAACATCCACGCCGGCGAGACCTGGCCGGAGGTGCGCCGCAGCGTCGAGGAGCACGTGGCGGCCGTCAAGCACCGGGTGGCGCCCGAACGGCCGTTCGGGGTCGGGCTGCGGCTCTCCGCCCAGGCTGCCGAGGCCCTGGCCGAGCCCGCCGAGCTGGACGCCTTCAAGGACTTCCTGAAGTCCCAGCAGCTTTATGTCTTCACCATCAACGGCTTCCCCTACGGGGCCTTTCACGGCACCCGGGTCAAGGAGGCCGTGTACCTCCCGGACTGGCTGGAGGAGGAACGGCTCCGGTACAGCGACCGGCTGGCGGGGCTGCTGGCCGCGCTTCTGCCGGACGAGCCGGGACTCGAGGGCAGCGTCAGCACCGTGCCGGGAGCCTTCAAGCCCCGCGTGGCCGGCGCCGCCGAGGTGGCGCGGATGGCGACGCTGCTCGGGCGGCACGTGGCCACGCTGGCTCGCCTCGAGCAGGAGACCGGCAAGCACCTGAGCCTGGCGCTCGAGCCGGAGCCGTTCTGCCACCTGGAGACGGTGGACGAGACGCTGGCCTTCTTCCAGCAGTTCGTGTTCGCGGGTCCGGCTCTGGAGAGCCTGGCCCGGGCCTGCGGGCTGGACCGGAGCCGGAGCGAGGCCCTGATGCGCCGCCACCTGGGGGTCTGCTTCGACGCCTGCCACATGGCGGTGGAGTTCGAGGAGCCCGAGGCGGCCGTCCGGCGACTGGCCGCCGCCGGGATCCGGATCGTCAAGATCCAGATCAGCGCCGGCCTCCGCGTGCTCCTGGACGGCGACCGGAAGGAGGCCCTGGCGGCGCTCCGCCCCTTCGCCGAGGGCGTCTATCTCCACCAGGTGGTGGAGCGAGGCCGGCACGGCCTGCGCCGCTACCTCGACCTGCCCGAGGCCCTCGAGCACGCGGCCCGCGAGGACGGGGCGGCGGAGTGGCGGATCCACTTCCACGTGCCGCTGTTCCGGGAGCGGCTGGGGCCGTTCTCGAACACCCAGGACTTCCTGCGCCGCCTGCTGGCCCTCGTCCGCGCGGAGCCTCTCGCGCCCCACCTGGAGGTGGAGACCTACACGTGGGACGTGCTGCCGGCCGAGTACCGCGGGGAGCCCGTCGTCACGGCGGTGGCCCGGGAGCTGGACTGGGTCCTCGGGCAGGTGTGAGTCGCCGAGCCGTCGCGGTCCCCTTCGCCGTCTACCTGCGGCTGGGCCGCGTGTCGAACCTGCCGACGGTCTGGACGAACGTCCTGGCCGGCGTCGTCCTGTCGGGCGGCGAGGCCACGGCGCCGGTCGTGCTGGCGCTGCTCCTGGCCCTCTCGCTCTTCTACGTTGGCGGCATGTACCTCAACGACGCCTTCGACCGGGAGATCGACGCCCGCGAGCGGCCGGGACGCCCGATCCCGGCCGGCCTCATCACCGCCCGGCGCGTCTTCACCATCGGGTTCGCCCTGCTCGGGGCGGGCCTCGCCGGGGTGGCCGTGGCGGCGGCCGTCAGCCCGGCCGGCGGCGCCTGGACCGCCGTGGTGGCCGGCCTGGTCCTGGGCGGCGCCATCGTGGCCTACGACGCGCGGCACACGCACGATCCGCTCAGCCCGCTGGTCATGGCCGTCTGCCGGGTGCTGGTGTACGTCACCGCCGCCCTGGCCGTGAGCGGCCGGCTGTCGCCGGCGCTGGGCGCGGGCAGCCTGGCCCTGCTCGCCTACCTGATCGGGCTCACCTACGTCGCCCGGCAGGAAACGCTCGCCGAGATGACCAGCCTCTGGCCGCTGCTCTTCCTCGCGGTGCCCTTCCTCGTCACGCTGCCCGCCCTGGGCGCCGGTGGCGTGACCCCGCTGCTGCACCTCGGCTTCCTGGCCTGGGTCGGCTATGCCCTGGCGCTGCTCGGGCGCCGCCGCCCCGGGAACATCCCGCGGGCCGTCGTCTGCCTGATCGCGGGCATCTCCCTGCTGGACGCCCTGCTCATCGCGCACGCCGGCGCTCCGCACCTGGCCGGCTGGGCCGTGGCCGGCTTCGCCCTCACGCTGACCGCCCAGCGGTACATCGCCGGCACGTAGCCCGCCGCCGGGATCGCGCCGGCTGCTTGACGGGCGCCGAGCCGGGGGCTGGAGTCCACGCTCACCGGCCGGCTGCCACGGGGATCGAGGCGAGCTGTCACCTTCCGGACGGCTCGGGCCGCATCGGCCCCGGCGCTACGCCGCGAACACGTGCTCCAGGACCAGCCCCTTCACGTCGGTGGCGCTGACGGCGCCGTCGGGGACGAGCGCCGGCTCGCTGCTGATGAGCACGGGGGCGGCGCTCGGGTCGTCGGGCAGCCGGCCGTGCGAGCCCCGGACCAGGGAGGCGTCCAGGGGGATCACGTCCATGAGGTAGCGGAAGCCGAGCGCCTTGCGAGCCAGGGTCCAGGCGATCTTCAGTCGCGGCGCCGGCAGCCGCGGGTCGAGGAACAGCTCGACGGGGTCGTAGCCGGGCTTGCGGTGGATGTCCACCGTCCGCGCGAAGTCCGGCGCCACGCGGTCGTCCAGCCAGTAGTAGTAGGTGAACCAGCGGTCGGGCGCGGCCACCGCCACCAGCTCGCCCGCGCGGGGATGGTCGAGCGCCCACTTCCGCTTGCCGTCCTCGTCGAGCACCGTCTCCACGCCGGGCAGCGTCTCCAGGAGCCGCCGCACCTCCGCCACGCGCTCCGGGCGCTGGACGTACACGTGCGCCACCTGATGGTCGGCCACCGCGAAGGCCTCCGAAGCCCCCGCGTCGAGCAGCTCGCGCCCCAGCTCCCGCCGCACCCGGAGCAGGCCGGCCTCCCGGAGCGCGCGGTTGACGTGCACGCCGTCCCGGACCGCGGTCATCCCGTACTCGGACAGCACGATGACCCGGGCGCCGTCGCGGCGCACGTGCTCGATCAGCTCCCCGCACACGCCGTCGATGGCCGCCAGGGCGCGCCCGATGGCGGGATCGTCGGGCCCCAGGCGCTGCAGGTCGTAGTCGAGGTGCGGCAGGTAGACCAGCGTGAGCGTCGGCCGGTACCTGTCGTAGACGTGCCGGGCGCAGGCGGCGATCCAGCGGCTGGACGTGAGATCGGCGCCCGGGCCCCAGAAGTTGAAGAGCGGGAACGAGCCCAGCCGCCCCTGCAACTCCTCGCGCAGCTCCGCCGGCTGGGTGTAGATGTCGGGCAGCTTCCGGCCGTCGGCGGGATACATGGGCCGGGGCGTCACCGTCCAGGTGGCGGTGCTGTACATGTTGTACCACCAGAACAGCTTGGCGCAGGTGAAGCCGGGATCGCGGCGCGCCCCCGCCTCCCAGATCTTCTCGCCGGCCACCAGGCGGTTGGACTGGCGCCAGAGCCAGACCTCGGACAGGTCGCGGAAGTACCAGCCGTTGGCGACGATGCCGTGGTCGCGCGGCAGCAGGCCGGTGACGAACGTGGCCTGGACGGTGCACGTCACGGCCGGGAACACCGGGCGGAGGGGGCGGAGGGCGCCGGCCCGGGCCAGGGCCGCCAGGTGCGGCGTTCGGTCGCCCAGGAGGCCGGCCGCCAGGCCGACGACGTTCAGGACGACCGTGCGGCGCACCTCAGCTCCGGTCGGCCCCCCGCTCCACCACCGGCGTCTGCCCGCGCAGCACGGAGTTGCCCTCCCACAGGCGCGTCTGGTCGATGGCCGGGCGCTCGCCGACGTCGTCCAGGTCGAGACGCCCGCTCTGCCCGAAGAAGGCCACCGGGTTGTCCCAGACGATGCGCTCGATGTCCCGGGGCGGGATGCCGCGCTCCCGCATCAGGGCGGCGGTCTTCGCCACCTTCAACGGGTCGGAGACGCCCCAGTCGGCCGCGCTGTTGATCAGGATGCGCTCGCTGCCGTACTGCTTGACCAGCGCCACCATGCGGGCCTCGTCCATCTTGGTGTGCGGGTAGATGGAGTGCCCGGCCCAGCACCCGGTCCGCAGCACGAGCGGCAGGGTCTCCTCGGTGTTGTGGTCGATCAGCACGCGCGCCTCGGGGAAGCCGACCTCGCGGATGAGGGCCAGGCTGCGCTCGGTGCCGCGCTTCTTGTCGCGGTGGGGCGTGTGCACCAGGGCCGGCAGGTCGAAGCGCAGCGCCAGCTCCAGCTGGACGGCGAAGTACTTCTCCTCCTCCGGGGTCAGGTCGTCGAAGCCGATCTCGCCCACGGCCACGACGCCGTCCTTGCCCAGGTACCGGGGCAGCAGCTCGATGACCCCCGGCGCCACCCGCGGGTTGTTGGCTTCCTTGGGGTTCAGGGACAGCGTGCAGAAGTGCCGGATGCCGAACTGGCTGGCCCGGAAGCGCTCCCAGCCCAGCAGCGTCGCGAAGTAGTCCTCGAACGTGCCCACGTGCGTGCGCGGCTGGCCGACCCAGAACGAGGGCTCCACCACCGCCACCACGCCGGCGCCGGCCATGGCCTCGTAGTCGAGGGTCGTCCGCGAAGTCATGTGAATGTGCGGGTCGAAGAGCTTCATGCCCGGCTCCGTTCGGCCGCGAGCAGGCGCCCGATGTCCGGGGGCACGGGCCGCCCGGCGGCGCGCCGCTCGCTGGCGTAGTCGCTGGCCATCCGCGTCAGTTCGGGCGTGATCCGGCCCTCGAGCCCGACGACCCGCTCGAGCGCCACGCCGGTGAAGAGCGCCTTGAGGACCATCTGGTTGAAGCTGAGCTCGGGGAAGTGCCGGGCCGGGTACGGGTTCTCGCAGGCGATGGCCTCGAACACCGGCTGGACATGGGTCCGGCAGGCCTCCACCGCCAGCGCCAGGAGCCGCTCGGGCTCCGGCAGCAGCGGCAGCGCGCGCAGGATCGCCTGCCGCTCGCGGTTGTCGCCCTGGCGGTAGGCCGTCTCCAGCGTGTCGGCCAGGACCTCGCCCGGCCAACGGGCGGCGGCGCGGGTCACCAGCGCGATCCGCCCCAGGTCGTCCCGGCCCCACCCCTGGCAGGGCCAGTCCAGGCCCGCCTCCCGGAGCCGCTGGCACTCCTCGGGCGCCAGCGGCGCCTTGCCGAACCGGCGGCTGGCCGCCGTGAACTCCTCCAGGAATGCGGCCGGCCCGGCGGCCAGGGCCTGATCGAACCACGCCCGGCCGGCCGGGTCCAGCCGGCTGCGGGCCACCGCCTCGACGGCCGCGAGGAGCGCGCCCGTGACCGCCGTCAGTTCGAGAACTCCTTGCTCAGCACGAAGGCCGCGACGGCCTTGCGCTCCAGCTCCGAGTACTGGTCCTTCCAGGCCGGCATGCCGCGAAAGCCGTTGGTCACCCGGTCGTAGACGAACTCGGGCGTGTACCGCGACGGGTCGAGCCGCGGCCCCCGGCCCGGGTAGGCGCTCCGGCCGTGGCAGAACGTGCAGCGCTCCTCCCAGATCCGGCGGCCCAGGGTCAAGGTCGCCCGGTCTTCCAGGAACTCCTTGCTGAACGTGACGTTCTGGGCCGGGGCCCCCCGGACGAGGAACCCGAGCGGCCCCAGGACGCACACGGCCAGCAGCAGGCGCCGGATCACGGAACGATCTTGTAGACCTTGTCCGACTTGCCGACCGGCCCCGTGATGTCGGTCGTGGTCACGTACACCTCGCCGTCGGCGTCCTGGCCGAACCCCAGGACGTAGGAGTTGAAGTTCGGCATGTTGGTCACGGTCACGTCCTGCATCGTCCACGCGTTCCCGGCCTTGACCCCGACGTAGAGCCGGCCGTCCTTGACGTCGAAGCGCTTGCTCCAGTCCCCGAAGAAGTACATCCCCTGCCACGGCTGGTGGCTGCCGCGGTAGACGTAGCCCCCGGTGACCGAGATCCCCTTGCAATCCCGGTGCACGTTGCAGTTGTTGTACTCCAGGATCGGGTCGGTCATCCCCTGATCCTCGCAGGAGGCCGGGTGCTGGTTCGGGTTCACGTAGTCGAAGCAGTGCCGGCCTTCCTTGACGCGCCAGCCGTAGTTGCCGCCCCGGGTGACGATGTTGACCTCCTCGTAGCTGTTCTGGCCCACGTCGGCGCAGAACAGCTCGCGACCGCCGCCCATGTCGAACGAGCAGCGCCACGGGTTGCGGAAGCCATAGGCCCAGATCTCCGGGCGCGCCTCGCGCTGGCCCACGAACGGGTTGTCGGGCGGGATCGCGTAGGGAGTCCCCTTGTCCACGTCGATGCGCAGGATCTTGCCGAGCAGCGTGGTGAGGTCCTGCCCGTTCCCCTTGGTGACGTTGTGGCCGATCCCCCAGTCGTTGGCGTAACCCCCGTCGCCGGTGGAGATGTAGAGGTAGCCGTCCGGACCGAAGCCGATCCAGTGCCCGTTGTGGTTGAACTGCGGCCAGTCGATGGCCAGGACGATCCGCTCCGAGGTCACGTCGGCCCGGTTGGGGTTGTCGCGCGAGACGCGGTACTCGGCCACGTAGTTGGTGTGGGAGTACCAGACCACCCGGTCCAGCGTGGCGTCACCCGGCAGCCGCCCGCTGTAGGCGACGAAGAACCGCCCGTTGTTGCGGAAGTCGGGGTGGAAGGCCAGCCCCAGCAGCCCGCGCTCGTCGAAGTCGGGCAGCAGCGGGTTGGGGTGGATCCGGTGCCGGATGTTCAGGAAGGGCTCGTCCAGCAGCTTGCCATCGGCGGTCAGGATGCGGATGACGCCGATCTGCTCGATGATGAAGCGCCGCTTGGTGCCGTCCGGCGGCGAGACGAGGAGGAGCGGATGAGTCAGCCCCTCGGCCACCACCTCGAGCTTCACGGAGACCTGGGCGGCGGCGGACCCGGCGAGCACGCTGGCCGACAGGACGACGGCGAGAGCGATGGCGATGACTCTGTGCATGGCGCCCCCCTTGGGCCGGCGATCGCGGCCGGCCGGACGTGGCGGTGAATCTAGCGGGAACGGTCGCCGCAGTCAAACGCTCGCCGCCGCCGCCGGGCCTGCGAGGTCAGGCGGCGCGCGTCAGGTGGCGCGGCCGCCAGCGGGACGCGCGGTGCCGGGCCACCCACTCCGGGCGCGCGAAGAGCTTGACCAGCACCAGGCCGGCCACGAAGCCGCCCACGTGGGCCCAGAAGGCCACGCCGCCGGCGCGGCCGATCGAGGCGAAGCCGCCCAGGAGCTGGATCAAGAACCAGTAAACGAGCATCGTCCAGGCCGGCAGGGCGATGGACATCAGGAAGAACCCCACGGGCACGAAGGCGAACACCCGCACCCGGGGGTAGAGGAGCAGGTAGCCGCCCATCACGCCGCTGATCGCACCGGAGGCGCCGACCATCGGCACCGCGGCCGCCGGGTTCAGCAGCACCTGCAGCAGCGCGGCCGCCACGCCGGAGGCCAGGTAGAAGACGATGAACCGCGCGCGGCCCATGGAGTCCTCCACGTTGTTGCCGAACAGCTGGAGGAACCACATGTTGCCGAGCAGGTGCAGCCAGGAGCCGTGCAGGAACATCGAGGTGATCAGGTGGGACACCTGGCGGCCCGGGCCGGTGACGCAGGCCAGCCCCTCGCCCAGCTCCACGCGGGTGCCGGCCGGCACCGCGCCCGTCAGCTCGCCGGCGATGAGCCCGAGCTCGCAGACCGACTCGGCGAGGGCGGGCATGGTGCCCGCGCCCTGCAGGCCCAGCCAGACCAGGACGTTCAGCGCGATCAGCCCCCAGGTGACCAGGGGCGTCCGCCGCGTCTCGTTCTCGTCGTGATAGGGGATCACCGCCCGTCCTCCTCCCGGCCACGAGCGTCCGGGGCCCGGCCGCGGCCTCTCATCGCACGAGGTCCGGGGGACGGATGGGCAGGGCCGTGATCCGGAGCGCCAGCGGCCGCACGGCGTCCGCCACCGCGTTGGCGATGGCGGCCGGAGCCCCGATGGTGCCGCCCTCGCCCATCCCCTTCACGCCCCCCGGCATGCCGGGGGCCGGGGTCTCCAGGTGGCCGATGACCGGCTCGGGGATGTCCGCGGCCCGGGGCAGCGCGTAGTCCATCAGGGTGGCGGTCACCAGCTGGCCCTCCGCATCGTAGATCAGTCCCTCGAGCAGCGCCTCCCCCAGGCCCTGCGCCACCGCGCCGTGGACCTGCCCGTCCACCAGGAGCGGGTTGATGACCGGCCCGCAGTCCTCGACCAGCGCGTAGCGCTGCACCGCGACCCGGCCCGTCTCGCGGTCCACCTCCACCATCGCGACGTGCACGGCGCCCGAGAAGGTCGGTCCGGGCGGATCCAGGTACACGGTCGCCTCCAGGCCCGGCTCCAGGCCCGGCCCCAGCCCGCCGGGCGGCGGGGAGTAGGCGGCCCGGGCGACGTCGGCCAGCGCCACCCCGCGACCGGGATAGCCGCGGACGTGCGCCCGCCCGGCCTCGAGGACGATGTCGGCCGGGGCGGCCTCCAGCAGCGCGGCGGCCACCCGCACCAGCTTGTCGCGCACGCGCTCGGCGGCGCCGCCGGCGCCGCCCGTGATGACGATGGCGCCGCGGCTGCCGAACGTCCCGCTGCCGGGCGGCGCGCCCAGCGTGTCCACCGTCTGGACGCGCACCTGGTCGAGCGGCACGCCGAGACGGTCGGCCACCACCTGGGCCAGGGCGGTGGCGTGCCCCTGTCCCTGCGAGGGAAACGAGACCAGACAGCGGACGGTGCCGTCCGGCTCCATCCGGACCGTGGCCGCCTCGATGCCCGGCACGTCGGCCATGCCCCGGCGCCGGAACACCCCGGAGCCCATCCCGGTGTACTCGGTGTAGCAGGCCAGCCCGATGCCGAGCAGGCGCCCGGCCTGCCGGGCCCGGGCCTGCTCGCGCCGCAGCGCCTCGTAGTCGGCCAGCGCCAGCGCCTCGGCCAGCGCCTTGGGGAAGTCGCCGCTGTCGTACGTGAGGCCGCTGGCCGCCGTGAACGGGTAGGCGTCGGGCGGGATCAGGTTGCGCCGCCGGACCTCGGCCGGATCCAGCCCGCAGCGCTCGGCCAGCAGGTCCAGCAGGCGCTCCATGACGAACGCCCCCACCGCCATGCCCACGCCGCGGTAGGCGCCGACCGGCGCCTTGTGCGTGGCCAGCGCCAGGCACTCGTACTCGTACACGGGAACGCGGTAGGGGCCGGGAAGGATCGCGGCGCTGCCCAGCGGCTCCAGGGCCGCGGTCAGCGGGTGGATGTGGTAGGCGCCGGCATCGGAGAGCACGCGCGCCCGGAGCCCGAGCAGCCGGCCGTCGGCGTCGGCGGCCGCGGCGACCTCGACCCGCTGCTGGCGGGCGTGCGAGGCGGCCGCCAGGTGCTCCCGGCGCTCCTCGATCCACTTCACGGGGCGCCCCAGCCGCCGGGCGATGGCGGCCAGCGCCACGTCCTCGGGGAACACGTGCATCTTGAGCCCGAAGCCGCCGCCGACGTCCGGCGTGATGACCCGCACCCGCGACTCCGGGAGCCCGAGCGCCCCCGCCACCGCCGTGCGCAGGATGCTGGGGGTCTGGGTCGAGGCCCAGAGAGTGAGACTCTCGCCGTCCCAGTCGGCGACGACGCCGCGCGGCTCCAGCGGCGAGGGCGCCACCCGGCCGTGGGTGAAGGTCTCGCTGACCAGCACCGGCGCCCGCGCGAAGGTCAGCTCCACCTCCCCCTGCCGGGCGTGACGCTGGAAGAGCACGCGGCCGGCCGCCAGGGCCTGCTCGAGGTCCGTCACCGCCGGGCGCGGCCGGTACGTCACGCGCACCGCGTCGCGGCCGTCGGCGGCGGCGGCGGCGGTCTCGGCCACCACGGCCGCCACCGCCTGCCCGCAGAAGTCCACCTGCCCGTCGGCCAGCGGCGGGCACGCCGTCGGCGTGAAGCCGTCGCCCTCCAGGCGCGGGCGCAGCGGGCGCGCCTCGCCGCGCAGGTCCTCCGCCGCCAGCACCGCCCCCACGCCCGGCACCGCGCGGGCGGCGCCGGCGTCGATCAGGTCCACCAGCGCGTGGGCGTGCGGGCTGCGCACGAAGGCCACGCGCAGCATGCGGGGCAGCACGACGTCGTCCACGTAGCGGCCCTGGCCGCGGAGCAGGCGCGGATCCTCCAGCCGCCGGATCCGGGCGCCGGTGAAGCGAATCACGGCGCTACCATCTCACGCGCGGCAGCACCTCACCGGCGATCAGCTCCAGCTGGGCCGGATCCCAGCTGAGCGGGTTGAGGACGATGGTGTCCACGCCGCCGTCCAGCGCGGCGATCCGGGCGCTGATCTTCTCGGCCAGCGCCGGCGCCTCGCCCAGGAGGTAGTAGGTCCGCCAGTACTCCAGGTCCATGCCCGAGTAGACCTTGAAGTGGGGCACGGCCGACTCCGGCTTCTCGCCCGGCCGGAGCACCCAGATGAAGTTCGAGTAGACGCGGCCGATCGTGCGGGGGTCGCGCCCCTGCTCCCGGGCGAAGGCCTGGACCTTCTCCCAGTCGGCCTTCACCATCTCGGGCGTCGAGGACGAGTGGGGCACCCAGGTGTCCGCGTAGCGCGCGATGCGCCGCAGGACGGGGTCGATGTTCGTGACCGTCTGGGCGTAGATCTTCTCGGACGGCTGGGTGCCCCCGCCGATCCAGATGGGCGGGTGCGGCTTCTGCACCGGCTTGGGATCGATGGTGAGGTCCCGGAAGCGGTAGTACCGGCCCTCGTAGCTGACGTGGTCGCCCGCCCACAGGGCCAGGACGATCTCCAGGCACTCCTCCATCCGCCGGCCCCGCTCCTTGTGCGGCACGCCCATGAGGGCGAACTCCTCCTCGTGCCAGCCCACGCCCACGCCGAGGATGGAGCGGCCGCCCGACAGCAGGTCGAGCGTGGCCCACTCCTTGGCGAAGTAGACCGGGTTGCGCAGCGGCAGGACCAGCACCATGGTTCCCAGCTTCATGGTGCGCGTGACCCCGGCCAGGGCCGACAGCAGGCTGATGGGCTCCAGCCAGGTGCAGGCGTAGGCGGGCGGCGTGAGGAGCAGGTGATCGATGCTCACCGCGCAGTCGAAGCCCAGGTCCTCGGCCCGGCGCAGGTACTGCCCCATCTGCTCGAGAGTGGCCGTGCGGGGCCCGAGCGCGAAGGACGGGATGCGCAGCCCGTACCTCATCGCAGCCCGTCCTCCTTCCGCGCCTCGTCCTTGGTCAGGCCGCCCACCCGCGGGTGCGGGCGCCCGCCGTCGGTCACCGCGATGGCCAGGACGATCTCGCCGGCCCGCGGCGCGTCCGGCACCCGCACCTCCATGGCGTCGTAGTGGGAGCGGACGAAGGCGGCGTCCTTGAAGTGCAGCGGCACGTCGATGGTCGTCCCCGGCCCGCCCAGCTTCTTGGCCGACGGGATGATGGCCTTGCCCCCGCCCACGGCCGCGCGCAGGGGCGCGCCGAGCTTGGGGTGCAGCAGGGCGGCGGCGTGCTCGTACTCGCCGGCCTCGCCGACGATGGCCGCCTTGCCGTAGGACTCGGCCGGCGCTCCCAGCGCCTCGGTCGCCTTCTTGGCCAGCAGGGCGCCCAGCTCCTCGCCCTGGTCGATGAGCGGGGTGAGGTCCTCCACGAACCGGCCGGCGAACGGGTTCTCGATCACCGCCACCGCGGCCGCCTTGCGCACCGGCCGGCGCGCCTCGCGCCCGCCGTCGCTCAGGATCTCCTCCACCACCGTCACCAGCTTGCGGATCTTGGCCATGACACGCTCTCCTCCCGGTGGAAGACCAGCCCGTCGAGCATCTTCGGATAGAAGTGTGTCGACTTCTGGGGCATCAGCTCGCCGCCCTCGACGACGGCTTGCAGCTCGGCCGCGGTGGTGGGCGCGATGAGAAACGCCGCCTGGTAGCGGCCGGCCCGGGCCAGGCGCACCGCCTCCGCCTGGTCGGCCACGTAGTCCACCCGGCTGGCCGCCTCCAGCACCGCCTCGGTGATGCCGAGATGCGGCCCGAGGAGCCCCACGTGCAGGATGGAGACGGCCAGCTCCCGCCAGGCGCGCGAGGCGCCGGGCGGCCAGGGCAGGCGGTCGAAGGCCTCGTCCCGCAGCCGGAAGACGCGCGCCTCGCCGCCGGCGACCACGCCCACCGCCCGGGCGGTGGGCACGTACGCCAGCGGGTCCGGCAGGGGCGCGACCTCGAACCAGGCGCCGGCGGCGGCGGCCAGGCCCTGGAGCGAGAAGCCGGGCACGCCGTGCACCAGCCGGTGGTTGGCCAGGATGGCGAGGCCCGGCGCTTCCAGCGCGCAGAAGGCCATCAGCTTGGCCGTGGCCCAGGGATGCGAGCGGGCGAACTCCACCGCGGTCTCGTAGCGGTGGTGCCCGTCGGCGATGATCACCGAGCGGCCGGCCATCAGCGCCTGCACGCGCGCGATGGCGGCCTCGTCGGTGAGCCGCCACAGCCGGTGGCGCTCCCCCTTGCGGTCGCGGGCCTCCGCGATCGGCGGCCCGGCCGGCGCGGCGGCCCGGCGCAGGGCGCCGTCGGGGTCGCTCACCAGCATGAACAGCAGCCCGGTGTCGGCGCCGGTGGCCTCCAGCAGCCGCAGGCGGTCCTGCTTGGGCCCGTGGTGGGTGCGCTCGTGCGGCAGCACGATGCGCTTGGCGTAGTCGCTCACCTCGCCCAGGGCGATGAAGGCCTCGCGGACGACCGTCGCGCCGCCCACGCTGCAGGTCTGGTGATAGGGGTAGATGGCGGGCCGGTCGTCGCGCTGCCAGACGCCGTCGGCCAGCCAGGCGTCCAGGACCTGCCGGGCCTGCCGGTAGCGATCGGCCCCGTCCTCGGCGCGCGGCAGCGTGATCCGGACCACGTTGTGGGGGCTCGTCGCGTACAGCTCGGCCTGCAGGGCGGGATCGATCTGGTCGTAGGGAGGCGCGACGACCGCGCTGACGTCAGGGCCGGCGGCGCGGGCGTAGCGGTAGCCGCGGAAGGGCAGGACGTTCATCGGCCCTCAGTGGCCGCCGGCGGCCGGCCCTCGCCCCTTCACCACCTCGGCGGCGCGGGCGGCCGGCGCCGTGTTGCGGCTCCGCCCGATGGCGATGGTGCCGTCGATCAGGACCATGGAGACGCCCGGCAGGTCGCCGGCCGCCAGCGCGCCCAGGGCGTCGCGGGCCACGCTGCCGACCGGCGCGTCGCAGATGACGAGATCGGCGGCGCGCCCGGGCGCGATCAGGCCCGCGTCCAGCCGGTACACCCGGGCGGTGTTGCCGGTCGCGCACGCGACGGCCTCCGCCGGCGGCAGGCCCCCCACGCCGGCCAGCAGGCTCAGCGTGCGCAGGATGCCCAGCGGGATGACGCCGGTGCCGGACGGCGCGTCGTTGCCCAGGATGATCCGGTGCGTGGCCCGCGCGTCCACGGCCGCCCGCAGCGTGTGCAGCGCCGTGCGCGGGTTGCCGCACTGCACGATCTCCAGCGCCATGTCGGTCGCCACCAGCCGCTCGATGTCGGCCGGCGCCATGGAGGTGGTGCCCCCGTTGATGTGCCCGACGACGTGGGGCCGCGCCTCCAGCACCACGTCGGCGCTGATGGGGCTGGAGCCGGCGATGGAGGGTCCCCCGGTGTGGATGGTCACCGTCATGCCGTGCTTCTTCGCCCACTCGACCATGGGGGCGGCGTCCTTGCCCGTCCTCACCGAGCCGAGCCCGATCTCCCCCACCAGCCGGACGCCGCCCGCCGCCATCTCGGCGAAGTCGGCCTCGGTCAGGCCCAGCTCCAGGATGGGCGCGCCCCCGTGGACCTTGACGCCGCCGGGCCGGAAGCTCTGCCAGGCCTTGGCCGCCACGATGGCCAGGGCCTTGAGGCCCACGATGTCCCGGGGCCGGCCGGGCAGGTGCACCTCGCCGGCCGAGATGGCCGTGGTCACGCCGCCGTTGAGCATGGAGTCGAGGAAGTCCATCGTGCGCTGCCGGGGCGTGAAGTCCCCGAACACCGGGTGGACGTGCGAGTCGATCAGGCCGGGCATGACCGTGGTGCCGCGGGCGTCGATGACGGTGTCGGCGTCGTCGTCCAGCCCCTTGCCCACCGCGGCGATGCGGCCGTCGGCGATCAGGAGGCTGTCGGCGTCCAGGAGCGGCCGCTGGATGTCGCCGCTGGCGAGCAGGCCGATGTTGCGGATGAGCGTCTTCATGGTCAGGCTCCGTCAGGGTGAGCGATCGAGCCCGATTCTGTCAGATGCGCCGGGAGGTCGCAACTCACCGGCGCACCCCCACGTGGCGGAGCAGCGCGACCGGATCCGCCGCCAGCGCGGACGCCGTGGCCTCCCGGACGATGCGGCCGTTCTCGATGAGCGCCACCCGCCCCGCCACCTGCAGGACCGCGTCCACCTTCTGCTCGACCAGCAGGATGCCGACCCGCCGCCCGGCCAGCGTCACCAGGGTCTCGAGCAGCCGGGCCACCAGCGACGGCATGAGGCCCTCGCTCGGCTCGTCGAGGAGGAGGAAGGCCGGCCGGGCGCACAGCGCCCGGGCGGTGGCCAGCATCTGCTGCTGGCCGCCGCTCAGCGTGCCGGCCCGCTGGCGCAGGCGCTCGCGCAGCACGGGGAACAGCTCCAGGACGGACTCCAGCGTCTCGGCCCCGCCGTCGCGGACGAGCAGGCCCATGCGCAGGTTCTCGGCCACCGTCAGCTCGCCGAAGAGCCGCCGGCCCTGCGGCACGTAGGCGACGCCCAGGCGGGGGATCTGGTGCGGGCGCACCCGCGTCAGCTCCCGGCCGTCCACGCTGATCGTGCCCTGCCGGGCCGGCACCAGCCCCATGATGGCCCGCAGCGTGGTCGTCTTGCCCGCCCCGTTGCGGCCGAGCAGGCCCAGGATCTCGCCGCGCTCGAGGCGCAGCGAGACATCGTGCAGGACGGGCACCTCGCCGTAGGAGCAGTGGACGCGGTCGAGGACCAGGCTCATCGCCCCAGGTAGGCCCGCTGCACGTCGGGGTGCGCCTCGATCTCGCCCGGCGTCCCCTCGGCGATGATGCGGCCGCCGTCCATGACCGTCACCCGGGTGGCCACCTCCAGCACCACGGCGACGTTGTGCTCGATGAGCAGGACGGTGGCCCGGCGGGCGACCTCCCGCACCAGCCGGCAGAACTCCTCGATCTCGCCGCCGGCCAGCCCCTGCGTCGGCTCGTCGAGGATGAGGAGCGACGGCTGGAGGGCCAGCGCCATGGCGACCTCCAGCAGCCGCTGGTGGCCGTAGGGCAGCGCGCCGGCGGGCCGGTCGCGCGCCTGGCGCAGGCCCACCGCGGCCAGCGCGGCGTCGACGTCGGCGGCCAGGGCCGTCCGGTCCAGGGCCAGCCAGGCGGCCGGCGTCGTCAGGCGGCGCCGCTGGACGGCCAGCGCGACGTTGGTCAGCGGGCCGGTCGCCACCAGCGTCGTCTCGCCCGGCGCTGCGAGGATGGTCTGGATCAGGAAGTCCA
>FWPU01005407.1_pt1 | contig 27748 bp, 22 predicted proteins | sample 2228361 | NCBI WGS metagenome assembly FWPU01 (sample SAMEA103939777, study PRJEB20133) | metagenome
TGGGCGGCACGGTGCAGCGCGCGTCGGGCTCGCGCATCGGCGTGAGCCAGGGCAGCATCGACCGCGAGGCGGTGGCTCGGGTGGTGAACGCGCACCTGGGCCAGGTGCGCGCCTGCTACGAGCGGGCCCTGCTGAAGGATCCGTCGCTCGCCGGCAAGGTGGTGCTCGAGTGGACCATCTCGACCAGCGGCAAGGTGATGGCGGCCAAGACGAAGTCGAGCTCGCTGCAGAACGCCTCGGTGGAAAGCTGCATTCTCTCCAACCTGAAGACGTGGACCTTCCCGCCGGCCAAGGGCGGCATGGTCATCGTCAGCTACCCATTCCTGTTCAACTCGGTCGGGTACTGACGGCATTGCGCGTTCCGGCGCGCTCAGACCCGGACGAATGCCGCGGCGTCTTGGCCGAACCGCAGTAGACTTCGACCGCCCGAGGGGAGACGCCCTTGCGACGACTGCTGATTGCCGTGTTGTGGGTCGCTCCCGGCCTGGCGATGGCCCAGGTCGAGGAGCTGGAGAACCCCGGAACGGTCGCTGCGGTGCAGGAGCGGCTGTACCGGATGAGCCACGAGCTGGCCGGCGGCCCGTGCCTGCTCCCGCTCGACGCCTTCTACAAGGGACTGTGCGGGCAGATCGGCTACACGTATCACTTCACCGACTGGTTCGCCTGGCAGGTGGGCCGCGGCGGAGCGAGCTACAGCCTCTCGACCGGATTGCGCGATCAACTCGAGCGCGACTTCGGCGTCCTGCCCACTGCGTTCGACGAGGTGCAGTGGTTCGTCGGCTCGGACGTGATGTTCAGCCCGCTCTACGGGAAGACGGCCGTGCTGAACAAGCACGTCTTGCACTTCGAGACGTACGTCATCGGCGGCGGCTCGGTGCTCAAGTTCTCCAACAGCCCCATCCCGCGCCCGGCGCTGAACGTGGGCGTGGGCGGCCGGCTGTTCCACAACCGGTGGATCTCCTACCGGCTCGAGCTGACCAACAACATCGTCATCGCGCCGGCCAGGGCCCAGGCCATCTCGCACGTGATGTTCGTCAACCTCTTCGCCGCGTTGAACTTCGGCGCGACCGAGTGATGAGAGCCCTACTGCTCGCGGCGCTCCTTTCCTCCGCCGCCTTCGCGCAGGACAAGGCGCCGCCCAAGCCAGAGACGAAGACCGAGCCGCCACCGCCGCCTGCGCCGAAGGCGGATCCGGCGCTGTTCGACCAGGCCCTGAAGGACTACTTCGCCCGAAACCCCAAGGCCGCCGCGCCGAAGCTGTTCCAGTACGCCGAGACGGCTTCGTCCACCGACGAGAACTACGCCTGGGCCCAGCTCTTCCTGGCCAAGTCGCTCATCGACCTCGGCCTGCGCCACGCCGGCGCGTATTACCTCTCGCGCATCGCCCGCGAGCGGTCGAACCCCAACGTGCTGCCCAAGGCCCTCGAGGAGCTGCGCGCGCTCACCGATCTGCCCCACGACGAGCGGATGATCGACGAGCAGATCTTCGGCACGCTCGATTTGGGCTTCCTCCCCGACGAGATCTCCTCCTACGCGCACTACCAGCAGGGCATGGTGGCGCTGAGGCTCGGCAACGAGCGCTGGGCCGAGACGCACTTCTCCAAGCTGCCCGCGGACTCTGCGGAGGCCTCCCGCGCCCGCTACGCGATGCTGGTCACGCGGCTGAAGACGGCGAAGAAGGATCTCCCGAAGGAGATGATCGAGCAGTTCCTCGAGCTCTCCCGGGACGAGAAGCTGTCGATGCAATCGCGCAACGACTCGCTGCTCGCGGTGGCGCGGCTCCGCTACGAGCTTCAGGACTACCAGGGCGCGCTCGACGCGTACCTTCAGGTGAAGCTCCCGCCGCTGGACCCGGGCCGGGCCTCGCTCTACCTGGAGGAGGCCTGGACGCGGTACCAGCTCGGGCAGATCCACGCGGCGATGGGAATTCTCACCACGCTCGATGCGCCCTCGTTCCGCGACGAGTTCTTGCCCGACAAGTACCTGCTGCGGGCGATGATCTTCCGCGACCTCTGCCACTACCTGCCGGCCAAGCGCGCGGCGAAGGAGCTCACCCGCCGCTTCGCCGACTCGCTCGAGGCGATCCGCGAGCGGCAGGATCTGACCAGGGATGTGAGGTTGCGCCGGGCGGCGTCGTCGCAGGGCCCGACGAAGCGAGCGCGGCTCTTCGTGGAAACGCTCGAGCGCGAGGGCGAGCAGCTCGGGCGCTACGCGGGGAGCTTCGGCGAGCGGCTCTACGGCTTCTTGAGCAAGCTGTACGAGCTCTCGCACGCCGAGGCCACCCGCCTCTTCGAGGAGCGCCTGGCCAGGGCGGTGCGCGAGCAGGCCGACCGGTTGCTGCGCGCCGCCGAGCAGGTGCGGCTCATGGAGTACGAGGTCGGCCTCAAGCTCTACGAGCGGGTCAAGCGCGGCTCGCGCATTCAGGTCGTCGAGGAGGAGGCGCTCGCGCCGTCGCAGGTGGCCTTCAAGTTCGACGGCGAGTACTGGAACGACGAGCTGCGCAGCTACCGGTTCTCGCTCAAGTCGCGCTGCATCGAGGAGAGCCTGCCATGAGGGTACGCTCGCTCTGGCTCGTTCTGGCGTCGCTCGAGGCATTCGCAGCGGCGGGGCCGCCGACGGGCTCGCTCGAGAACCCGCTCGTCACCAAGGCCCGCGAGAAGCAGGAGCTCGTCACCAAGCTCAAGCGCGACATCTTCAAGGTCGACCGGGCCATCGGCGAGACGGAGAAGCTCATCTCGAAGAGCCGCAACGCGCCGTACCTGCCGGATCTGCAGTTCCGGCTCGCCGAGCTCTACGTGGAGAAGAGCCGTTACGTCTATTACCTGCAGGCGGAGACGCGGCCCGAGGGCGCCAAGGGCTCGATCGTCTCGCCCGAGACGAAGCTGCTCAAGCAGAAGGCGGTGCAGATCTACAACCGCATCCTCCGCGAGTTTCCAGACTTCAAGGACAACGACAAGGTCACCTTCTATCTGGCGCACGAGCAGCGCGAGCTCGGCGAGTTCGACGAGATGCTCAAGACGCTGCTCGAGCTGACCCGCAAGTACCCGGCCAGCCCGCTGCGCCTCGACGCCGAGCAGATCCTCGGAGACTACTTCTTCGACAAGTCGGACCTGGTGCAGGCCGAGAAGCACTACCGGGCCATTCTCGAGCAGCCGACCTCGCCGGTGCACGATCTGGCCCGCTACAAGATGGGGTGGATCCGCATCAATCAGGACAACCACAACGAGGCGGTCACCTTCTTCGAAGCGGTGGCGGCCAGCCCGGTTCTGCCCGGCGTCGACCCCAAGCGGTCGTTGAACGTCAAACGAGAGGCGTTGCTCGACCTCATCTACAGCTACACGAAGACGCGCAAGCCGCAGGGCGCGCTCAACTACTTCGAGAAGCTCTCCGAGTCGCGGGCCACCTACGCGCTCGCGCTGGACAAGCTGTCGAACCGCTACTTCACCGGCGCCCAGTTCGAGTACGCCATTCCCGCGCTGCGCAAGCTGATGGAGATCCAGCCCGACCCCGAGCTCGACTACGAGAGGGTCGGCAAGCTCTACGACTCGCTCAAGGCAGCGAAGGGCAAGGTGCCCCCCAAGCCCGAGGACGTGCGCTTCATGGTGCGGGCCGCGGTGAACGCCAAGGTCGATCCCGCGCTCGACGAGAGTGCGCGCAAGAAGCAGCTCCAGGAGCTCGAGGAGATGGCGCGCGATCTGGCCACGCAGCTCCATCTGGCGGCGCAGAAGAAGAACGAGCGCGAGCAGTACCTCGACGCCGCCGCCGCCTACGAGGAGTACCTGGCGCTCTTCCGGCCCAAGGCCCACGTGGCCACCATCATGAAGAACCGGGCCGACGCGCTCTTCGCCGCGAAGGAGTACGTCCGGGCCGCGCGGCAGTTCGAGGAGCTGGCCCGCCTGGTGGAGAAGGATGCCAAAGAGCTCGAGACGGCGCTCTACGGCGCGCTTCTGGCGCACTACTCGTCGCTCAAGCCCGGCGAGGTGCAGAACCTCAACGCCTTCGAGGTGGCCGACGCCAGGCAGGCGCTGAAGATTCTCGGCGCGGCGTACCTGGCGCGCTACCCGAAGAGCGAGCACGCCACCGAGGTGAAGTTCAACATCGCCCGCGCCCACTGGGAGGACGGCGAGTACGAGAAGGCCGCCGAGCAGTTCAAGGCGTTCGCCCTCTCCCACCCCGAGCACAAGGACGCGTCGCTCGCCGGCGAGCTGGCCCTCGACAGCCTGCGGCAGATCAACGACTTCAAGAGCATCGAGGTCTACGGCAAGGCCTTCCTCTCCTCGCGGCTGCCGGGCGCGTTCCAGCAGAAGGTGCGCGACTTCTTGAAGACGGCCAAGAGCGAGGCGCTGGGCGAGCTGGCCCTCAAGTCGTCGCAGGAGACCGGCGACGTCATCGAGGGCCTGGTGAAGGTGGCCGACGAGAACAGGGGGGCCGAGGTCGGCGAGAAGGCGCTCTACGGCGCGTTCGCGGCGGCGCGCGAGAAGCGGGACCTGCGCAAGGAACGCGAGCTGGCCGCCCGCTTCGCCGCCGAGTACCCCAAGTCGTCCTTTCTCGCGGACGTGCTCCTGACGATGGCGCGGCACTCGGCCGAGTCGGGCCGCTTCCAGGAGGCGGCCTCGTGGTTCGAGCAGGTGGGCCAGAAGATGGGCGGCGACTCCACCGCGCTCGACGGCTGGCTGGCCGGGGCGCGGCTGCGCATCGCGCTGGGCGAGTACCGCGAGGCCATTCGCGACCTCGAAGCGGCGGCGGACATCGCGGGCGCGCGCAAGGCCGAGGTGCTGGCGCTGATGGCCGAGACGCGGCTCAAGGCGAAAGAGCCGCAGAAGGCGCGCGCGCTGGCCGAGCAGGCGTTGAAGCTCGACAAGAACAACGCGCTGGCCGCCAGCATCGTGGCCGAGGTGGTCGCCATCACCTCGCCGAACGAGAAGCCCGACAAGCTGATCGCCATCCTCACGCAGATTGCCAACGGGCCCGAGGGCGGGTCCGACGCCACCGCCAGGGGGCTCTGGTACCTGGGCGAGGTCCTCTACAAGGCGTACCGCGAGCTGCCCAACGACAAGGTGGAGGAGAAGGTCTCTGCGCTTCAGCAGCTCGAGGGCGTCTACACGCAGGCGGCGCAGATGGGCTCGCCCGAGTGGGCGGTGGCCTCGCTGTGGCGCATCGGGCTCGGTTACCAGCACATCGCCGACGTGGTGGAGGCCACTCCGATGCCGGCGGGCCTCTCGGCGGCCGAGGTGCAGCAGTTCCGCGCAGCGGTGAAGGAGCAGGTCGGCCCGCTCAAGCAGCGTGCAGAGGAAGCCTTCAAGCTGTGCGTCAGCCGCGCCAACCAGCTCGACGTCTTCACCGCCGCGGTCATCGGCTGCCGGCAGAAGAGCGAGGCGGCGAAATCGCCCATCCCCCCGCCGCCCGAGCCGAAGCCGGCCAACGTGGACGAGCTGCTCAAGCGCGCCGAGTCGTCGCTGGATGCGGCCTCGCTGGAAGCGCTGGGCATGGCGTACCTGCAGGCGCGCGAGCTGAACCTCGCCATTCTCGCCCTGGGCCGCGCGGTCGAGCTCGAGGACCAGCGCGCCTCGGCGCACAATGCGCTCGGCTTCGCGATGCTGCTCAGCGGCGACTCGATGGGCGCGCGGGCGGAGTACGGCAAGGCGCTCGACGCGGATCCGACCTCGGACAAGGCGCGGGCCAATCTGGCGGCGCTGCGGTGCCGCTTCAAGGACGTCGAGGGCGCCAAGCGCGAGCTGTCGCTCATCAAGGACACCTCGGCGCTGTCGGGGCCCGACGTCGACCCGGAGTGGAGGGCATGCCGGTGAGAGGTCAGAGGGGCGGGGCAGAGGGCAAGGCGCTCTCAGCCGAGGCCCGTGCCCCCTTCTGCCCTTTCGCCCTGGCCGTTGCGGTGCTCGCCGCCTGCGGCGCTCCGAAGGGTCCACCGCATCGGCTCGAGGGCAGCCTCTCGGTGCTGATGGACCTGCGCTACGACCTGGCGCAGATCGACCTGTCGAATCAGGACGTGGCGGTGCGCTTCGTGCGGAAGCGGTCCGAGGGCGAGGACGTGGTGCTCAAGGTGACGGCCTCGCTGCTCGGCACGGCGGTCGATGCCAACGAGCCGATCGACCTCGCCGAGCAGACGCCCGCGGGAGCACAGCGCGGCACCTTGTCGCGGAACGTCTTCGACGATCCCCGGCGCGAGCTCCCGGCGCTAGAGCGGGGGCGGCTGCTCTTCAAGTCGTCGGTGGTGCCCGGCGCGAACGTCGCGGGGGAGGTGTCGGCGACGTTCGAGAACGGCACCCACTTCGCGTCTGGCCGAACGGTGTTCGGCTCCTTCACGGCGGAGGTCCCATGACGCGCTGGCGTCTGCTCTTGCTGCTCGTCTCGTGCGCGTGCGGCCCCAAGTACGGCAAGCGCGTGCCCAACGAGCTCTTGCAGAAGCTGCCCTACGAGACGCGCATCGAGCTGCTCGAGGCGGAGAACGAGCTGGCGCTGGCCATCGACCGGGTGGACGAGGCGCAGGCCGAAATCCAGCGCACCCGCGACGCGCTCCGGCGCGCGAAGGACCGGCTCGAGGCCGCCGAGGAAGAGGTCGACAAGGCGGACGACGCCACCTCCAAGGCGGTGGCCGAGCTGGCGGTGGCCGAGGCCGAGTCGCGCGTCGAGTACTTGAGGGCGCGGCAGCGGGTGAACGTCGAGCGCGAACAGGTCGAGCAGCTCGCGCTGCGGTGCGCGCACGCCCGGTTCGAGGAGGCGCGGCTTCTGCTCGCGCGCAAGGCGAAGGTCGAGGGCTCCGAGTCGCTCGCTCCCGAGGACTTCCAGGCGCAGACGAAGGCCTGCGAGGCCGAGCTGGCCGAACGGCGGGCCGCGCTCAAGGAGGTCGAGTCCGGCCTCGCCGCGGCGAAGGACGGCTGGGAGAAGCAGCGCGAGGCGCTGGCGAAGAAGACGTTCGACGCCCGGGCCAGCCCGTACGTCGAGTAGGGAGGGCCGATGACGACGCTCGTCCTGCTGGCGCTCCTCGCGACGACCCCCGAGGAGCGGGCCGCGCTCAAGCGCACGGTGGAGGTGGAATCGGCGCAGCTCCAATCATCGCCCGACGACGCCGAAGCGCTCTATCGGCTCGGGCTGGCCTACCTCGCGCTGGGCGAGCCGAAGAAGGCGATTCGCCCGCTCGAGCGCCTGGTGCAGGTGGAGCCCGACTCGACCGACGGCGTGCTGCTTCTGGCCCGGGCACTGAGGCTGTCGGGAGATGCGCCGCGGGCGCGGACGCTTCTCGACGAGGCCATCGCCAGGACGCCGGACGACGCGGCGCTGAGGGCCGAGCGCGGGCTTCTGGCGCGGCTCCTCGAGGAGACCGACGTCGCCATCGCGCAGTACCAGAAGGCGGTCGAGCTCTCTCCCAAGGATGCCGAGCTGCGCTTCAACTACGCCGAGGCGCTGCACAAGAAGGGGAAGCTGGACGAGGCCATCGCCGCCTACCGCGAGGCGCTGGAGCTGAACGGCGAGCTGTCGGCGGCGAAGGTGAACCTGGGCAAGGCGCTGGCGGACAAGGGGCTGTACGGCGAGGCGAAGGAGGTGCTCGCTTCGGCGGCCAAGGCGCTGGGCGATGCCGAGGCGCACTACAACCTGGGCGTCCTGTACATGCGGGAGAACAACGTCGACGCGGCCATCGCCCAGTACGAGCGCGCGCTGGCGGTGGATTTGCGTCACGCGCAGGCGCACAACAATCTCGGCGTCGCGCTGGACGCCAAGGGCGAGCACAAGCGCGCGGCCGAGGAGTTCCGCAAGGCCATTCAGTGCGATCCGAAGTACGCCGAGGCCCACTTCAACCTCGGCCTGTCGTACTTCCGGCTCGGCAACAACCTGAAGGCGACGTACCACTTCGAACAGGCGCTGAAGCTCGAGCCGCGCGCCTCGGGTCCGTACCTCCAGCTCGGACACCTCTACTTGAAGCAAGGGAAGAAGGACCGGGCGGTCGAGGCCTTCAAGAAGGCGGTCGAGAAGACGCAGGAGGATCGGAAGAAGAGCTCCGAGGCCTACAAGGGCCTGGCATTGAGCTACCTGGCGCTGGGCAAGGCGCAGGAGGCGGTGGACACGCTGAAGACCGCGGTCGACGCGCTGCCCGACGACGCCTCCGCCCGCGCCGCGCTGGCCGACGCGCTGGTGGCGACCGGGAACCTCGACGGCGCCATCGAGCAGCTCGAGAAGCGGCTCGAGCTCGAGCCCACTCTGGAGGCGAAGCTCGACCTGGCCAACGCCTACGCGAAGAAGCGCATGTCGAAGAAGGCCGAGCCCCTCTACAAGGAGCTGCTCGCCGCCGACGCCAATTACCTGCCCGCACGCAACGGCCTCGTCGAGCTGTATTTGGCGATGGGGAACTACGCCGGCGCGGAGCAGCTTCTCAATGCGGCAGTGAAGGCGAACCCGAACGACGTCTGGGCGTTCGCACGGCTCGGCATCCTCCACGCGCGCCGGCAGCGGCCGGACCTGGCGCTGCCGCTCCTCGAGCAGGCCGTGAAGAAGGATCCGACCCAGCTCGAGGCGCGGGCGGAGCTGGGCTTCCTCTACCTCCGCGGCGGAGACACCGAGGCCGCGCTCGAGGCCATCGGCGAGGTGCTGGACATCGAGCCGCGGCACGCGCTGGCGCTGCACTATCTGGGCATCGCGCTGTACCGGAAGGGCGACGCGAAACGCGCCGAGCAGTCGTTCAAGGCGTCGGCCCAGGTGGACCCCGACTTCTCTGCGCCGCACTTCTCGCTGGGCGAGCTGTACGAGGCGCAGAAGAAGCCGGAGGAGGCGAAGAAGGCCTATGAGGCGGCGGCGAAGCTGGGTCACGCCGAGGCGGCCGAGGCGCTCAAGCGGCTCACGGGCGGAGGCCGGTGAAGGAGTGGGTTCTGCTTGGGGCACAGCCAGCAACGCCCTGCAGGATGCAACAGAGCTGCGACAGCGATCAGTCGAGCTGCGAGTCGCGGTGCGACCGAGCGGCCGCTGCGGGCCGATGTGACCGCGCCTCTCACCATGTCGCATCGGCTGATCCGTCGAGTCACGCACCATCAGAGCCGCCTGGTACGATGATTTGTACAGCCTGCGACTCGTGGGAGGGCCTGCTCTCCATGTCCTTTCGCGTTCACAACCGAAAGCCCCAGGCCTACACCCCGCCTCCGCCGCGCGAGGTGCGGCACCAACCGACTGCCGCGCACAGCTCCGTCGCCCAAGACGTGTTCCAGCCGGCGTCGGTGCGCCCCACCACGCTTCGGAACGAGGTGCTCGGCGACGGCCGGCGCAACTGCCTCGAGGCGGCAGCGCAACTGGCGGGCCCGAAAGATTCCATCGTCCTCTTGAATGACGGGCGCGACTCGAGCGGCCACGCCCTGGTGCTGGCGTCCGACGGCTCGGTCAGAGACCCGAACACGCCCGAGGTTCGGTACGAGACGCTGGGCCAGTGGCTGGCGCTGCACCCGCATTACTCGCATGCGGCCACGGTCGCGGCCTCGCAGGTGCGGTCGGTGCTCGAGATTCCACCGGGCCCGGCTCGAGACGAAGCCATCGGGCGGCTCGGGCTCGACGCCGCCGCGCGCATTCAGGTCGCCGACGGTCCGTCATGGGTCACCATCACCGCGGGCACGAACGTCCGCGCCGACGACGGACGGGCCTCGCTGAGGACCTCCGGCGCCGTGGCAGCGCAGGTCCTCGAGTCCGTTCAGTCCGGCAGTGAGCTCGACCAACGGCTCGACCGTGCCGCCGGCGGAAACCACGACTGGTACCGCGTTCGGCTTGCCACCGGCGAAGTCGGGTACGTCGCCACGTCGCGCACGACGCCGCTGACCCGGTTCACCGTCGATCCCGCCTTCTCCGGGCTCGAGGCCGGCCTGGGAGCGCCGCTGGCTCCGGCGTCCGTCGACGGGGCCGGCAATTTCGTCCAGCCGTTCGAGAGGGGCCGAATCGTCCTGCGCTCCGACGGCGTACGCGTGGTGGAGGCCGACGGCAGCGCGCCGCGCGAGGTTCCTCCGGCGTGGAGGAGCGTCTCGGCGGGAGCCGGCTTCTTCGACGCCTCGGGCGTGCGGCGCGCCGCGGCGGCCGGGAACGAGCCCGTTCTGGTCCTGCGGCAGCTCAGCGATGCCGAGGACAACGCGCTCGACCGCGTGGCCAACGGCACCTGGTACCAGGTGCGGCGGCAGGACGGGACGACGGCGTACGTCTACGAGACCCGGCTTGGCGACCTGCAGGCACATCCCTCGGTGGCTGGCCTCGCGGCGCCGCAACTGGGCAAGGCGGTGGGGCCGCTGCTTTCGCGCGAGGGCGGCGGCTTCGTCCAACAGTTCGAGCGCGGAGCGATCGCCATCGATGCCCAAGGCAACAAGACCGTCACTGGCCCTGGCGGAGAGGTGTTGCTCCAGGTCCCGAGCAGCACGGTGACGAGCCTCGAAGCGGCCGACGCGCATCACCTCACGCAGCGCGGGCGCTACGTCAACGGCGTGCTGACCGGCAACACGTACAACAACCCCGACGAGTGGGACGGCTACAACGACTGCGGCCCTACCTCGGTGGTGATCGCGGCGTCGTTGGTCGGCGCGCAGGAGCGGCCACCGCCCGACGGCGCGTGGGAAGCCATCGACCACGCGCGCGACCTGGCCTTCGGCTGGGACACCGGCTACAGCAGGCTGACCGGGACGGGGCACCTCGTCAGGGCGCTGCAGGGCCTGGGAGCGACCGCCACGACGCAAACCCCCTCGAGCCTGGAGGCCATCGACGCCGCGCTGGCGCGGGGCAACCCGGTCATCGCCGGTGGGGCTCCGTTCGCGTCCGGCGCGTGGGGAGCAACCACCGAGGGCTACCTCGAGCGGGGCGGCGGCTTCCTCCATTGGGTCGTCGTCTCCGGCCGCACGAACGACGGCTACATCATCAACGACCCGCTGTCGGAGAACGGGCCCATTGTCGTCACCCGCGAGCAGCTCGAGGCCTTCCTGCGGCCATCGATGGGCATGGTCGAAGTGAGCCCCTCGTGGCCGTCGGCCAACTCGTGAGCCGTCACCGCCCGACCGCTCAAGGGCCCGTGGGAACGCCGGTGGGCGTGGGCTTGCGGGGCCGCTCGCGCAGAGGAGCGTGCATCGACGGCGCACCCGCCTCGGCCGCCTTCAGGGCGGGCAGCGGCGTGCCTCCGGTGATGAGGCGGGCTCCGCGCTTGTACGTGACGTACGACCAGATCCACTGCAGCAGGACCGCCACCTTGTTGCGGAACCCGATGAGGTAGAGCAGGTGGACGAAGAGCCAGGCGAGCCACCCGACGAGCCCGCCGAGCTTGAGCCGCTTCGTCTGGGCGATGCCCGCGGCGCGGCCGATGGTGGCCATGGTGCCCTTGTCGCGGTAGCGGAACGGCACGCGTACCTGCCCGCGAATGGAGCGCCAGATGTTCTCCGCCGCGTGCTTCCCCTGCTGGATGGCCACCGGCGCCAGGCCCGGCAGCACCTTGCCGTCCGGCCCGGCACAGGCGGCCAGGTCTCCGATGACGTACGCGTCGGGGAAGCCCGGCACCGTCAGGTCGGGCTCGACGATGACCCGCCCCGCCTTGTCGAGCGGAACCCCCAGCGACTTCGCCAGCGGAGAGGCCTGCACACCGGCCGCCCACAACGTGGTGCGCGCGGGGATGAATTCGTCGCCGACGTAGACGCCCTCAAGAGTGACGTTCGTCACCACCGCTTGCGTGCGGACCTCGACGCCGAGCCGTTCGAGCGAGCGGCGCGCGCGTTCCGACAGGTCGGGAGCGAACGACGGGAGGATGCGCGGCCCCCCCTCGAGGAGCAGCACCCGCGCACTGCGCGTGTCGATGACGCGGAAGTCCTTGGCCACCGTGTAGCGCGCGATCTCCGCGATGGCTCCGGCCAGCTCCACGCCCGTGGGCCCGCCGCCGACGATTACGAACGTGAGGTACGGCTCGCGCGCTGCCGGGTCTGGCTCGTTCTCGGCGGCCTCGAACGCGGTGAGGATGCGCCGCCGCATCTCCAGCGCGTCGTCGAGCGACTTGAGACCCGGCGCGAGCGGCTCCCAGTCCGGGTGGCCGAAGTAGCTGTGACGCGCTCCGGCGGCGACGATGACGTGGTCGTAGGAGAGCTCGCCGTCCGTCAGCAGCACCACCTTGCGGCGGAGATCCACCGCGCGCACCTCGCCGAGCCGCACCCGCACGTTCGGGTAGCGGCGGAGGATGTGGCGGATGGGCGAGGCGATGTCTCCCGGCGAGAGCGCCGCGGTCGCCACCTGGTACAGGAGCGGCTGGAACAGATGGTAGTTCTGCCGATCGACCACCGTGACGCGGACCGGCCGCTTCGCCAGCGCCTTGGCCGCGTTCAAACCACCGAAGCCGCCGCCGATGATCACCACATGGGGCTCGTCCGCTCCGTCGCGTGCCATCGTGCCTCCCTCTTGGTAGATGCCGCCCGCGACGCGCCCGGTCAACCCGACCTGGCGCGTCGGCGTGCTCGCGCTTCACTCGCAACTTCGGCGCGGCAACGAGGGTGGCGATCGAGGAGAACGAGCCGGGGTTGGCCGGATTGCAACGGCCGCGTGCGCTCCTCACGGTGACACCGTGACCGTCACCTCGGTCGGTCCGGCGCCTCCCAACCCGTATCCCTCGACGAACAGGTAGTAGTCCCCTGCGTCGAGGCCACTGAGCATGATGTTCTCCGGCCTGCCCGGCAGCTCGTCCTGGCAATCGAGCTCGACGCCGGTCTCGCAAGGAGCGGCGCGCAGGTAGATGACCGGGTCGGCGGTGCCGCCATCGGGCTCACGCGAGGTGATGCTCACGCTCGCGGTCGAAGCGAGCGTCAACCGGTACACCACCTCCGGGCTGTTCTTCTGGATGGTGTTACAGCTTCCCTGGTAGTCGTCGTTCGCTGGGAAGGTATCGACAGTGAAGCTGGCGGTGTTTCCTGTGAGTTGAATCGGAACGGCGTTGGCGCAGACGTCGTTGACCGGTGCCGCCGAGGGCGGCGACAGCGTCACGGTGACGCGCGTCGGCCCGGCGCGCATCGCCCCGTAGGACTCGATGAACAGGAAATAGTCGCCGGCGGGCAGGCGCGGGTAGGCGAGCACGTCGGGCTGATCGACCCCCCGGTCCACGCAGGCAACCTCGACGCCGCCGTCGGCGCCGCAGGGGGCCCGCCTCAGGTAGACGACCGAGTCGAACCGGCCGCCGTCCGAAGCCGACTCGGAGACGACGCGCAGGTCCATCGTCGAGGAGAGGGACAGCTTGTAGATGGCCTCGGGCCCCCCCGCGAAGGCATTGCACGAGCCCTGGTATTCGTCGATGCGCATCGAGGTGTCCACGACGAAGCTCTCGGTGGTACCGCCGTCGGCGAGCAGCGGTACCGCCTCGGAGCACAGCGGCGTCGGTGGGCCGAGCTGAATGGTGACGTCGGTGGGCCCTGCCAGGTTGACCGAGTAACCCTCGACGAAGACGTAGTAGTCACCCGCGGGCAGGTTGCGCAGCCGCATCGTCTCCGGCGAGGAGAACGAGTCGACGCAGCCCAATTCGACGCCGGCGTCGGCGCTGCACGACATCGAGCGCACGTACAGCACCGGGTCGGCCGACCCGCCGTCGGAGGCCCTCGTAATCACCGTCACGTCGCGCGGCGAGGGCAGGCTCAGCTTGTAGACGTATTCCGGGCTCGGGTTGATGCTGCCGCTGCAGGTGCCCTGCTCGTCGTCGACGCCCATCGCCGTGTCGACGGTGAAGGTAATCGTCTGATTGCAGGGCGAGACGGGCAGCGAGGCCGTCTCGCTGCACGATTCCCCGGAGATGCCGCCATCGGGGCCGACCGGCCCGCTGCCGGCATCGAAGGCCTCGCATTGACGCGTCGCCGGGTTGCACAGGGGCCGCGGGCAGCTGCAGTGGTCGTTCGAGAGGCACTCGACGCATGCGCCCGCGCCGCCGTTCGCCGTCGCGTTGCAGAACGGAGTCGGTGAGGCGCAACCCGCCGAAGGCGTGCATACCTTGCAACTTAAAGACGCCTGGTCGCAAATCGGCCGGCTGCCGGAGCAGGGCGGGTCGCACGTCGCCGGGCCGCCGCCGCCACCGGCTCCGCCGCCGCCGCCCCCTCCGGCTCCGCCCCCCGTTCCACCGCCGCCGCCGGCTGCGCCACCTCCTCCCGCTCCTCCGCCAGCACCCGCATCTCCATTGCCAGCGCCCTTTCCACAACCCGCCAGCACGAGCGCCGCACACGCCAGCAGGGCAACGACGTTCTTGGTTTTCGAGAGCTCAATCACGATGGGCCTCCCAAAGCTCGTCTGATGATCGTCGAATACCTGCGCGAAGGTGCTGACCGCAATGGGCGTGGGTCGTTTTCAGGTCGTTTTCCGATTGCCGTTCCCGGGTCGCTCAGTGCAGCCGGATGCGCGACTTCGGCCCTTTCGCCACCGACGTCCGCTTCGTGTGCATGCGCACGATGCCGTAGAAGAGCTGGTCCTCGGTGTACACCTTGCGGTTGCCGGGGACTCCGGGCGGCCCGGGGCGCTCGAGCCACATGAGCACCCGCACCTCGCCGTCGTACGCGAACGGCGCCCGCAGATCGGGCGGGCACTGCTTCAAATACCGCTTCACCAGCGGCCGGAGCTGTCTGGCGAAGTCGGCTCCGAGCCGCTCGTGGCGCCGCGCCGTCGACAGCGTGCCGTCGAACTTCGTCGAGATGTGAAACAGCTCGTGGAGCAGCGTGGCGATGCGCGCCTGAGGCGTGCTCCGCTGGAAGAAGAGGGGCCGCAGGGTGATGCAGTAGAGCATCCGCTTGCCGCGCACGCGCACCACGGGCTTGAAGCCGCCGTGCTTGTCGCGGCTCTTTCCCCCGGCGAATGCCAGCGGCTTCACGGTGCCCCGCGACGCCCGCCGCGCCTCGCCCGCCACCACCAGGATGCGCCCGGCCCGGATGTGCCGGAACTCCTCCATCGAGCGCGAGACGTGCCGGATGAGCGCGCGTACGGCCTGGTTGAAGTTCGGTCGGCGGCGCAACGCGCGTCATCTTAGCCGGGCGGGTCCTTCCCTCTAGACCCGATTGCGGTTAGGTAGCCGCCCCATGAAACGCCTCGCCTTGATCCTCGTGGCCGTCGCCTGCGGGCCGCCGGTTCGGCCACCTCCGCCGGACGCCGGCGTCGACACGAGCTGCGGGCTCGACTGCGACGCCCAGCGCCGCTACGGGCTCATCGTCCATCGCTGCTTCGAGTACTCGACCACCACCTCGCCGGCCAACCCGGCCGAGCTCGGCGCCATCGTCAAGCCGGTCGAGAAGCTGGAGGGCGGGCTCGAGGTTCTCCCGCTCGAGTACCGGCAGAGCGGCCAGGTCCGCATGACCGACTACTTCACCATCAAGAACGGCGAGCTCTTCCTCGCGCGCCGCACCTTCCTCCCGGGCCAGTCGGTCACCTACCGCGACGGCACGGGCGCCATCATCGGGGTGAAGTGGCTCACGCCCGACGCATCTTTGGGCCAGAGCCTCTCGTCCGAAGCGCAGGCCACGGTCGTCGGCTCGGGCGACGGCCAGCCGGAACCGACCACCTACGCGGTCTCCTTCAGCCAGCCCAATGCCACCGAGACGACGGTGCCACTCAAGAAGTTCGACGGAGCGCTGAAGATGGTGACGTCCGAGACGCCGCCCCACGGCGCCGACCCGCGCCGCATCTACGTCAAGGACACGGGCTTCGTGCTCTTCTCGACCTACTTCTCCCCGTCCGTTTCGGGCACGGCGCAGGAGTACCGGCTACAGAAGATTCGCGACATCGGCTCGCCCGACGGCGGCACCACCGAGTGCGGCCTCGGCTCTCCATGAGGAACGCGATGAAGAAGCTCCTCGCCCTCGCGCTGCTCCTTTTCGCCTGCAAGGGCGGGCCGCCGCCGCGCCCCGAGGGCAGCCCGGAGATCACCGCCCAGGAGCTGACCATCGCCGCGCAGGGCCTCACCGACTTCACGCTGAAGCTCGACGGCCAGGTCACTTCGCCCGTCGAGGCCACCCTGGAGAAGGCCGTCTACGAGCTGGTCGTCGAGGGCAAGGTGGTCAAGTCGGGCGAGCAGCCGCTCGGCATTGCCGTCACCGCAGGCCAGACGGCGCCGTTCTCGGTGGAGCACTCCTCGCGGTACGTCGCCAGCCCCGAGGAGCTCGAGGCGATGAGCGCCCGCGGCGGCTCGTTGCTCGCGGCGCTGCGCGGCAAGCTTCTGGTCCGCTCGGGCGGCAAGAGCCTCGAGCTGCCCTTCGCCCGGTCGCGACAGATCCGCGTGCCGCGGCTCCCGAGCGTGAAGCTGCACGAGCTCGACGCGGCGCGCTTCTCCGCCGAGGAGGCCAACATCGTCTTCTACCTGGGCGTGGTGAACCCGAACCCCTTCCCCATCGGGCTCGATGGCCTGACCTACGAGGCCACGCTCGCGGGCAAGAAGCTCTCGGAGGGGAATCTGGGCCGGGGCGACGAGGTGTCGGCCGCCGCCACCGGCGTCTTCGAGGTCGCCGTCGCGTTGAACCAGGAGACCTACGGCGCCGAGGTGACGAAGCTCATCAAGGGCCTCAAGGTCCCCTACGTGGTGAAAGGCGCGCTCAAGGGCGATCTCTTCGAGCTGCCCTACGAGCTGACCGGCGAGATCCAGCTCCGCGCGAGCAAGTGAGTGCCCGTCCACTTCCTCGGTCCTGATCCCGAGCGCTGGCCTCCGGTCGAGGACGCCGACGAGAGCGGCGTCGTCGCCATCGGGGGAGATCTCTCCCCGAAGCGGCTCCTCGCGGCCTACCGGCGCGGCATCTTCCCCTGGCCGCACCCCGGCTTCCCGCTGCTCTGGTTCTCGCCGGATCCGCGCTTCGTGCTCGAGCCGAAGGCGCTCCACGTTTCGAAGAGCCTCCGCCGCGCGATGAACAAGCACCCGTTCGAGATCCGCCTCGACACGGCGTTCGAGGCGGTCATCGAGGGCTGCGCCAGAATCCGCCGCGTCGGCCAGCGGGGCACGTGGATCACCGCCGACATGCGCCGCGCGTACACCGAGCTGCACCGAATGGGCTACGCGCACTCGGCCGAGAGCTTCCGCGGCGGAGAGCTCGTCGGAGGGCTCTACGGCGTCTCGCTGGGCGGCGTCTTCTTCGGCGAGTCGATGTTCGCGCGCGTTCCGGACGCGTCGAAGATCGCCTTCGTCACCCTGGTGCGCCAGCTCGACGCGTGGGGCTTCAGCCTCATCGACTGCCAACAGGAGACCGAGCACCTCGCCCGCTTCGGCGCCGTGAGCTGGCCGCGCCGCCGGTTCCTCGAGGAGCTCGGCCGCGCCCTCGAGCGCCCCACCCGGCTCGGGCCCTGGTCGCTCTCGACGGCCTCGAGCGCGTGACGGGCTCGGGCCAGCAGCCGCTTGTCAAGCCTCGAGACACCTGCGGCGGCGGCGCTCCAGCCCCGACGCGCTTCGGCGCACCAGATCCGCCCGCGGGCGGCTCCAACCCGCCGGAATGGCGAGGGCCAGAGGAGGCACGCCCGCTGCACCGCGGCGGGGCGCTTCGAAAGGGGTCTTCAGGAGAAGCATATGAAACGCGTGCCCACCATTCCGCTCTTGTTCGGCCTCGCGTGTCTGGCGCTCTCGCTGGCGCTCGCCTGCGGCGGTTCCGAAGGGTTGATCCCCGCCGGAAAGGCCCGGCTCGCCCTCGAGCTGGTCGACGCGCCGACGCACAATCTGAAGCAGATCAACGTCACCGTGGCCAAGGTGACGGCGCACTCGGTCGAGGCGGGCTGGGTGACGATCTACCAGGGCCAGCAGACCATCGACCTGCTCAAGCTGAAGGAGTACGCGCTGCAGCTCGGTTTCAAGGATCTGCCTCCCGGCAAGGTGACGCAGATCCGCCTCATTCTCGACGCGGCGGCGACGAACCACGTGGTGCTGCCCTCGGGCCAAAAGGTGCCGCTCAAGGTGCCGAGCGGCATCGAGTCGGGCATCAAGATCCGCGGCCCGTTCGGGCTGAAGGCCTGCAACACCACGACGGTGACGCTCGACTTCGACGGGCCCAAGTCCATCTGGGTGCACCCGACCGGCCAGGAGGAGCTGTGGATTCTCCGGCCCGTCATCCACGCCAGGCGCGTGTCGACGAATTCCACGAGCTGTGCTCCGCCAGACGGCTCGGGCGGAGGCTCGGGCAGCCCGACGCTCCCGCCGGAGGGTCCGGGCGGCGTCGGCACCGGCGGCGGGTCGGGCTCGGGCTCTGGCGGCGGAAGCGGCAGCGGCCTGCCCGGCGGCATCCTCGAGGGAGCGGGCGGCGCGTGCACGACGGGCACCTCGTGCCTGTCGGGCGTCTGCAACAATGGCGTGTGCGGCCAGGGCGGCCCCGGCGTGCCGTGCCGCAACCCGACCGACTGCGCCTCGGGCCAGTGCCAGTCCGACGGCACCTGCGGCGCCGGAGCGGCAGGCGGAGCGGGCTCGGCCTGCACGGTGGGCTCGCAGTGTTTGTCCAACGCGTGCGTGAACGGGTTCTGCGAGGCCGGCAGCCAGGGCGCTCCGTGCACGCAGCCGGCAGACTGCGCGACGGGCTTCGCGTGCCAGCTCGGCTCCTGCCAGCCGACCATCAACTGACGCCGCCGCGGCCGCGCGCCGCAGAGGAGCGAACGCATGCTTCGCATCGCATCGGCCGTTCTTCCGTGCATCGCGCTCGCGGTAGCGCTCGCCGGCTGCGGCCCGGACACCTCCGGGAAGCGGAGCGCTCCGAGGGGAATGCCCGAGCCTCCGACGGACCTGGTGGCCAAACCGGTGGCCGGCGGCATCGAGCTGACCTGGAAGGACAACTCGGACGACGAGTGGGGCTTCCGCCTCGAGCGGGGCCCATCGCCGGCCGGGCCGTGGGCGTTGGTGGCGAACGTCTCCGCCGGCACGACCAAGGTCGTCGACACCAGCCCCGGCAGCTCGCCCCACTACGTCGTCATGGCCTACAACGGATTCGGCTACTCGGGCGGCTCGAACGTGGCCGTCATCGGCGGAGCCACCTCGTCGCCGTCGAGCAACAACGGCAACACCGACAACCCGCCGTCGAACAACAACCCGCCGTCGACGCAGAACCGCGCGCCCACGGTGAGCATTCTGGCCCCGACCAGCCACACCGCGCCGGCGAACGTCACCATCAACGCCACCGCGACGGACGACGGCACGGTGGCGCGGGTCGAGTTCTACGAGGGCACCAACCTGCTGGGCGCCGACAACACGAGCCCCTTCAGCTACTCGTGGCAGAACGTGCCGGCCGGCCGGTATTCCCTCAAGGCCAAGGCCTTCGACGACCAGGGCGCCTCGGGCGAGTCGGACGCGTTGTCCATCACCGTCACGGCTCCGGCCGCGCCGGCGTTCGGCGTCACCAGCCTCACGCTCATCAACGCCGACAACGACCAGCCGGTGGCCGGGTTCGACCCGATTCCCAACAATGCCACCATCAGCTTCGCCGCGGTGGGAACGATGAATCTCACCATCCGGGCCAACACCACCGGCACCATCGGCAGCGTGAAGTTCACGATGGACGGCGCCGACGTGCGGACGGAGAACATGGCGCCCTACTCGCTCTCGGGTGACAACATGGGCGACTACCCGCCGTTCACCTTCGCTCAGGGAGCGCACACGCTGACCGCGACCGCCTACGACATGGCGATGGCGGCGGGCCAAGCCGGCGGCGCGGCCACGGTGAGCTTCACCATCCAGCAGTGACGGCCCGCTTCAGGCCGCCTCCCGAGCCGGGCCTAGGAGCTGAATCCACGCGCCGAGCGCGGGCGGGGGCGACGGCGGCGGCCCCGAATGACCGAGCGCGGCCATCACCTGCGGGCCGCTCATCGACTCGCCCTTCCGCTTCACCACCGCCCGCACGAAGCCCTGGCTCGGGCGGCTCTTTTGGGGGCGCGAGCGGCTGGCGCAGGTCGACATCGGCGCAGCCCAGGGCCAGGGCGAGCAACGGAGCGACGCGCATGGTCGAAACCTCGGGGCCTTCACCTTCGCCCGGCGCGGTTCTCAGGAAGCGTGCCAGCGCGAAGCGGCGCGGAACATTCGGGGCAGCCGCCGCGGTTCTTGCGCTCGAAGCGCGAGCGCCGCTCGCAAAGTGCGAGGTCGGACGACGTCGGGCGACGAGGCATGCGCGCGAGCCGGATGGCGGCGTGACGAAGGCTTGGGCGTCACGCCAGGCCGTCGTCGATCGACGCGGCTTCTCGGTGTACCGCCTGTTCAATGGGCAGGCGCTCTCGATTTCGCCCCGAGCCGTCCGTTCGGCCGCGCGTGCGGCATGGCTCAGGAGGTTTGCTTCAGCACCGCGGGAATTCCGCTCCGCCACGCGCGCGAGAGCGAGTCGAGCCCCAGTTGCAGCACACCCTCGATGACCAGCTCGCGGCCGCCCACCGTCCCGGCGCGGGTGAACGGAACCTGGGCGGCCTCACAGGCCTGCTCGACCCTCGACTCGTGCTCGGGCGCGTACGAGACGACGACGCGTGAAGCGTCCTCGCCGAACCAGAATGCGTGCACGGGCACGGAGCCGGCGTCGAGCTTCACCGTGGCCCCGAGCTGTTTGTCGGGAGCGGAGATGCAGCACTCGGCCAGCGCCACCGCCAGACCGCCCTCGGAGCAGTCGTGGGCGCTCGACAACACGCCCGCGCGGATCAGCTCGCGCACCGTCTTCTGCAGCGCGGCCTCGACCTTCTCGTCCAGCCGCGGCGGAAGCCCCGCCGTCTTGCCGTGGAACGCGAGCAAATACTCGCTCCCGCCGAGGCAGCCCTTCGTCGCCCCCAGCACCGCGATGCGGTCGCCCTCGCGCACGAACGCCTGGCCGCAGCGCTTCTGCACGTCGGGCAAGAGCCCCACCACCGCCACCGTCGGCGTGGGAAAGATGCTCTTGCCGTCGGTGTCGTTGTACAGGCTGACGTTGCCCGAAACGACGGGCACGCCGAGCTGGCGGCACGCATCGGCCAGCCCGCGCACCGCCTCGGCGAACTGCCACATCACCTCGGGCTTCTCGGGGTTGCCGAAGTTGAGGCAGTCGGTGAGGCCGATCGGCTCGCCGCCCACGCACGAGACGTTGCGGGTGCACTCGGCCACCGCCAGCCGCGCGCCCTCGTACGGGTCGAGGTAGACGTAGCGGCCGTTGCAGTCGACGGAGAGGGCCACGCCCTTGTCGGTGCGCTCCACGCGGACCACCGCCGCGTCGCCCCGCCCGGGCAGTAGCGCCGCACCGAGCCGCACGGTGTAGTCGTACTGCTCGAACACCCACTCCTTGCTGGCGATGGTGGGCCGCGAAAGCAGCTCGAGCAGCGCCTCGCCCATGTCCTTCGGAGCGGGCAGCGCCAGCGCATCGAACGCCTGCAGCGCGTCGAGCCACTCGGGCCGCTTGGTGGGTCGGTCGTAGACGGGTGCTCCGTCGGTGAGCGGCTTCACCGGCAGGTCGGCCACCACCTTGCCGCCGTCGAGGATGCGCACCCTCCCGTCGTCGGTGACCCGACCGATGACGGCGACGTCGAGGTCCCATTTCTCGAAGACGCGGATGACGTCCTGCTCGCGGCCCTTCCTGGCCACCAGCACCATGCGCTCCTGGCTCTCCGAGAGCATCACCTCGTACGGCGTCATGCCCTGTTCGCGCCGGGGCACCCTGGCCACGTCTATCTCGATGCCGCTCCCCGCGCGCCCCGCCATCTCGATGGACGACGACGTCAGCCCCGCCGCGCCCATGTCCTGGATGCCGACCAGCGCGTCGGTCTGGAAGATCTCCAGGCACGCCTCGAGGAGCAGCTTCTCGGTGAACGGGTCGCCGACCTGCACCGTCGGGCGCTTCTCCTCGGACTTCTCGCCGAGCTCGGCCGAGGCCATGGTCGCGCCGTGGATGCCGTCGCGGCCGGTCTTCGAGCCGACGTAGATGATGGGGTTGCCCACGCCCGAGGCGGTGCCCTTGAAGATTCTGTCCTTGGGCAAAACGCCCAGCGTGAAGGCGTTGACCAGGCAGTTTCCGTTGTAGCTCTCGTCGAACGCCACCTCGCCCCCGACGGTGGGCACACCCACGCAGTTGCCGTAGCCGCCGATGCCGGCCACCACGCCCTCGAGCAGCCACTTCGTCTTGGGGTGCGATGGATCTCCGAATCGCAGCGAGTTCAGCGAGGCGATGGGCCGCGCGCCCATGGTGAAGACGTCGCGGAGAATGCCGCCCACGCCGGTGGCCGCTCCCTGGTAGGGCTCGATGTAACTGGGGTGGTTGTGCGACTCCATCTTGAAGGCCACCGCCAGCCCGTCGCCGATGTCCACCACGCCGGCGTTCTCGCCCGGCCCGACCAGCACGCGCCTCCCGGTGGTGGGCAGCTGCTTCAAGTGCTTCTTCGACGACTTGTACGAGCAGTGCTCGCTCCAGAGCACCGAGAAGATTCCCAGCTCGAGCAGGTTGGGGTGCCGCCCCAGCTGCTCGACGATGCGCTGGTACTCCTCGGGCTTGAGCCCGTGCTGCGCGATGACCTCGGGAGAGTGGCTCATCATTTCTTCTCGGTGGCTGGGGGCGACTTCTGCCGTTCGTGCTGTTCGGGCGAAACGGGCTCGGTGATTTCGACGCGGTCGTCGAGCGGCACGCGCCCGACCGAGCGCTTGAACACTTCCCACAGCGCGCGCCGGTGCTGCGCGCGCGTCGCATTGCCCTCGAGCACCAGCCCGGCGCCGACATAGCGGGCCGACAACGGCAGCGACGATTGCTCGAAGCCGTCGAGAATCGACTCGAGCTGCTTCTGCAGCGCGGCCACTTCGTAGACCAGCTCGAGGTCGCGCGCCGCGAACGTGTCGGTCTGGAAGAGCCGGAGCAGCGCCGCGCGGCACTTCTCGTCGGGAATGGACGCGCCGAAGCGCACCAGTCGTTCCGGCGGGCTGGCGCCCGGAAGCACGTCGACGAAGTCGCGCTTGGTGGTGCCGACGTCCTTGCACCGCTCGCGTGCGTCTGCGAATTCGACGTCGCCGTTCGCCGGCTTCGGCTTCGCTCCCTTGGCGGACACGCGCACGCGGTACACCGCCGCCTTGCCCTCGGCGTAGAGCAGCACCAGCGTGCGGCCCGGAGCGACGCCGGTGACGAGCAGCTCGCCGCTCTCCATCACCTCGGCGGTGGCGACCTTCGGGTCCTCGACCTGGGCCCACTCGATCGCCGCGGGGCGCACGAACTTCTCCGCGCCCGCCTCGACGTCGACGTACGCATCGACCGGCCAGGCCGCCGCCGCAGTCGACGCCAAAAGGCTCAGGGCCAGCGCGCGCAACGGCTACCTCGCGGCCCCGATGAGCGAGGCCAAGATCTTCCGCCCGTCGGTCGAGCCGAGCACCGGCTCGGCCGCGCGTTCGGGGTGCGGCATCATGCCCATCACGTTGCCCTGCTCGTTCTGAATGCCGGCGATGTCCGCCAGCGAGCCGTTCGGGTTCTGCGCATAGCGGAACAGCACCTGGCCGTTGTCTTCGAGCCGCTTCAGCCCCTCGTCGTCGATGAAGTAGTTGCCCTCGCCGTGGGCGATGGGCATGCGCAGCGTCTCGCCCTTCCTCGAGGCGCGGGTGAACCGCGTCGATGGGTTCTCCACCTTCAGATCCACGTACCGGCAGATGAACTTGCGGGAGGCGTTCTTGAGCAGCGCTCCGGGGAGCAGCCCGGCCTCGGTGAGCACCTGGAAGCCGTTGCAGATGCCGATCACCACGCCGCCCTTCTTCGCGAAGGCAATCACCTCGTCCATCACCGGCGAGAAGCGAGCGATGGCGCCGCAGCGGAGGTAGTCGCCGTAGCTGAAGCCGCCGGGGAGGACGACGACGTCGCTCTTCTTGAGTTCGCGCTCCTTGTGCCAGATGAACACCGGCTCGCCGCCGGCGAGCCGCACCGCGTGCGCGGTGTCGTGGTCGCAGTTCGAGCCGGGGAAGACGACGATTCCGAACCTCATCCGGCGATCTCCACCCGGAAGTTCTCGACCACGGTGTTGGCGAGCAGCTTCCGACACATCTCCTCGACCCGGGCCTTGGCCTTCGCCGGATCCTTCTCCTCGAGCTTCACTTCCAGGTACTTGCCCAATCGAACCTCGCCGACCTCCTGGTAGCCGAGCGAGTGCAGGCTGCGCTCGACGGCCTTGCCGGCCGGGTCGAGGACTCCGGGCTTCAGGGTGACGAACACGCGGGCGAGCATCGTTCCTCCGTCGCGCGCGACATAGCAGTGCGAGCGGCCGCCGGCCAGCGACATGCTAAATACAGAGGACGATGCCAACGTGGGCCATGTGGGTGGCCTGCCTGGGGCTGCTCACCATGCGGGCGCTTCTGGCGGCGGGTGAATCCGCGCTGTACCTGACGTCGGATCTCCGCGCCAAGGAGCTCGCCCGGCTGTTCCCCGGCCGTGGCGGCCGCGTGCTGCGCCACAAGACCGACCGCGAGGCCACCGCCGCCGCCATCCGCTTCGGCATGGTGTTGTTCGGCTTTCTGGCCGCCGCCATCGGCACGCTGGTGCCGCCCAGGCTGTTCGACTTCTCGCGCTTCGGCGACTCGGCGTGGCTCTCGGTGCTGGGGCCGCTCTCGAGCGCGCTCGGCGTGGCGCTTCTGGCGAGCGTGCTCGACGTCACCGCCCGCGCCGGCGCCGCCCAGCGGCCCGACGTCTGGGCGATGCGCCTGTCGGGCTGGATCTCGGTGAACCGGGCGGTGCTCTACCCGCTGATGCGCGTGTTGGTCGGAGTGCTGAACCTGGTGCTCCGGCCGTTCGGCACCAAGGTGCGCTTCGAGGCCCCGCCGCCGCCGCTCGAGGAGCTCGAGAAGCTGCTCGCCGCCCAGGCCGCCAACGAGGAGGTCGACAAGGCCGCGCCGCAGCTCATCCGGTCGATCTTCGAGCTGTCCGACAAGACCTGCCGCGACGTGATGGTGCCCCGCACCGAGGTGGTGGCGGTCGACATCTCCACGCCGCCCTCGGAGATCCTCCGCATCGTGGCGGAGGAGAACCACTCGCGCATGCCGGTCTTCAAGGAGGACATCGACCACATCGTCGGCATTCTCCACGTGCGCGACCTGGTGCCTCTGATGCAGCACCCCGAGCTCATCGTGCTGCCCGACATCATCCGCCCGGCGCACTTCGTGCCGTGGGTCAAGCCCATCGGAGATCTGCTCCGCGAAATGCAGCGGCTGAAGATCCACATGGCCATGGTGGTCGACGAGTTCGGCGGCTTCATGGGCGTGGTGACGCTCGAGGACATTCTCCGGGAGATCGTCGGCGACATTCCCGACGAGTTCGACGTCGAGGTGAAGCAGGTCGAGAAACAGGCCGACGGCAGCTTCCTGGTCGACGCGATGATTTTGTTGCCCGACTTCTCGAAGGCCTTCGGGTTCGACCTGCCCGACGGCGACTACGAGACGCTGGGCGGCTGGCTGTCGACGCTGGCCGGCTCGATTCCCGAGGTGGGCGAGAAGTTCACCTTCTCGGGCTGGCAGTTCATCGTGCACAGCAAGGTCGGCCCGCGGCTCGACCGGGTGCGCATGGTGAAGCTCAAGAGCGCCATCGGCCGGGCCGAGGCGGCTCGCGAGCGCAAGGAGGAGCACCCGGTGCTCAGCCCGCGCCCATCGCCCGCCGGACGCAGCTGACCCCTTGCCGGCTGGCGGCTCGATGCAGACCTTCGCCGCCGCATGCGCGCGGAACGGTGGGTTCAAGAGGCGTCGTTCTTCGATCGTCTGGCCGAGCGGCTCTCCGAGCGGGTCGAGTACGCAAGTGACTCTCAGCGGGCGCCGACTCCGAGGCCGAAGCGCGGGTCGACGTCCTGCGGGCGGATGAAGAACGCCAAAAAGGCGATGGCCGCGGAGATCCACAGCCCGAAGAAGAGCTTCATGAAGTACAGCGTCCCCTGCCGGCTGAAGTGCATGGTGACGGCGAACCGCCCGTAGCGCGACTCGTTGCCGGTGGGCAGCGACACGTCGCCGAAGTTGCACCTGTACTCGCCGATGCCCGCCGCGCTCGAGGTGCGGTGCAGCGTCCAGCCGGGGATGTCGATCTTCGGGTCCGCTCCCGAGTTGGTGGTGTCGGCGACGTAGCGGATGAGGTGGTCTTCGCTGGCGTCCTCCTCGATGGCGATGGTCAGGTCGTGCCGGTCGAGCGGGTACTCGGTGATGTCCCAGAACTTGGTCACCCGCGCCACCACGCGCACGTAGGCGTAGTGCTCGCCGTTGGGCAGCTCCTTGGTGATGGGCTCGGTCTGCGACTCGATGCGGGCGTCCACCATCGAGAACGTCTTGTACGGAGCGAGCTCGCCGTTCCTCCATCGGAACCAGACGTAGAAGTCGGCGGTGAAGTAGTTCTCCTTGAGCGACAGCTCGTGAATGCGGTCGATGTAGATGCCGACCGTCACGTCCTCGGGCTTCGCCGGCGCCGGTGGTGCGGAGGGCTTGGGCCTTTCGGGCGCGACCGGCGCAGGCGCCTCAGGCGATTGGGCCAGCCCCTTCGAGCCGATCAGCGCCGCGCAGGCCAGGCCGGCCGCCGCGCACGACACCACCCACTTGCGAATGCGTCTCACGTTCCCCTCCCGGACGACAACCTAGGGTGGAGGTCGCATTTCGCCAACGCGCGCGTGCTCAGCGCCGGGGAGCCAGTTCCGCAGCGCCTTGACCGGCCCGCGGGGGATGAGCGGCGCGTTCGCCTTCACGTGCGCGCCCACGCGCTTCATCCATGCCAGCTCGTCGGCATTCATCGGCCCGAGGTCGAGCGCGGCCATCGCCTCGTCGAGCTCGGCGCCGTTCTTCGGGCCGCAGAGCGCCACGTCGACGTTCGGGTTGGAGAGGACGAAGCGGTAGCAGTCGGCCGCGCGCGGCCGTTTCTCGCCCTCGGGCATGAGCTTCTCGTCGAGCAGCGCTCCCCACCTCGTCGCGGTGTACGAGACGACGCCCGGCCGCCGCACCGACAGATGAGGGAAGACGTCGAGCTCGGCGCCCGGGTGCGCGGCGTTGTAGCGGACCATGATGGCGGCCCAGGTCGGATCCTCGATGTAGCGCTGGAACGTGGCGCGCCGGTGACAGCTCACCATCAGGTGGCGGGCCCGGCCCTTCTCCCCCAGCGCGCGGGCCCGCCCGACGATGCGCGGTGGCGGCGGCGAGTCCCACCACCCGAGGAGCACCAGGTCGGCGTGGTCGGTGCCGAGCTTCTTCAGCGCATGCTCGACCGAGCGCTCGAGAATCATCCCGAAGCGGGCGTACGACTGCACCACCAGCACCATGCGCTCGCGCGAGCGGGCGGCGATGCGCCTCAAGCCCTGGCCGAACGATGGCGACCGGCGGGTGCCCCAGTAGAAGTAGTTGATGCCGCGCTCGAACGCGCGCTCGACGTCCTTGGCGCCCAGGCCGTAGCTCGAACCCAGCCCCAGCGGCGTCACCCGAAGGCCGGTCGCTCCGAGCCGGACGCGTTCCCAGCTGCAGCCCACGGGGCTCGATTAGCCGCAGGGCCGGGGCAACTCAAGGCATTCGCCGCCCGCATGATGAGGACGGCGTCAGTCCGCGAAGGTGCGCTGCGCCGGCCCGCGCCATGGGCCGGTCCACGTCACCCAGGGGTTCGGCAACCGCTCGAAGCGCGTCTCCAGCTCGACGCCCCGCGACGCGCTCGAACGGCGGCGCCGGCGGTGGCAGGCGGCGGAGGCGGCGAAAGAGCGCGCTCCGGAACCACCACCCACCGAACCGCCCACGGCCCCGCACTGACCGCTTTCGCCGAAGCCATCGGCGGGCGATGCCGGCTAGCACTACTGCGTTGAGAGGCCGGTCTCCTGATCGAGGACGTCGTGGCGGGCCTGAATATCGGCCTGGGATGTCGAT
>FWPU01005408.1_pt1 | contig 27748 bp, 18 predicted proteins | sample 2228361 | NCBI WGS metagenome assembly FWPU01 (sample SAMEA103939777, study PRJEB20133) | metagenome
AGGTGACCGAGCTGCGCAACCTGGTCAAGACCTTGCAGCCCTCCTGCCTGCTCAACAGCCGCATCGGCCACGGCAAGGGCGACTATGTGCAGACCGGCGACAACGCCATCCCGCTCCAGGTCTACACCAAAGACGGCAAGTGGGAAGTGCCCGCCACGCTGAACGACACGTGGGGCTACAAAAAGAACGACACGAACTGGAAGCAGCCCCGCGATCTGATCGCCAAACTGGCCGACATCGTCAGCAAAGGCGGCAACTACCTGTTGAACGTCGGCCCGACCGCCGAAGGCGTGATTCCGCAAGCCAGCCAGGATATCCTGCGGACCATCGGCGCATGGCTGAAGGTGAACGGAGAATCCATTTACGGCACTTCGCCGAGCCCGTTCTACCTTCCGGACATCACCTGGCGCGCCACGGTCAAGCCCGGCAAGCTCTACCTGCACATTCTCAACTGGCCGGGAACTAAGTTCCGGTTCGAGGGTTTGGAGAGCGATGTCACCAAGGCTTACTTGCTGGCCAACGGCAGTCCGGTTCCCTTCCGGCGGGATGGCGTGGCGCTGGAATTCCAACTGCCGCCCACACCGATCGACCCGTACGACACAGTGCTTGTGCTCGAACTCGCCGATCAGACCCCGAAAGTCGCCGCCGGTTACAGCGCCGGCGAGCTGCCGAACCGGCTCGACCTGTATGCCTGGACCGCCCGCTTGCGTGGCGAGGAGATCCGCTACGACTGGGAGACGCAAAGCGCCACCAACTTCCAGCGCGTCGCGGAGCTGCCGAATGAACTCGGGTGGTACCCGTACAAGAGCCTCGACGGCGACTATGACGTGGAGATCACCTACTCCTGCGACAAGTCCGCGGCCGGGGGCACGTTCCGATTGGCGGCGAGACAGCGCGGCGTTGGCGCCACCAGCACGCTCCGCCACGTGATTGAGCCGACGAACGGGAAGTTCGTCTCCCGGCGGCTGGAAGGCAAGCTGTCGGTGCGCCCGCAGACCGAACAGATTAGTCTCGGCCTGGAGTCGGGCGACAAGTCCTCGACCGTCAAGGTGCGCAAGATCACCCTGATCAAGACCGCAAGCTGACCGCCGGAGCCCGCTACCAGGCAACCATCGCCTGCTCGAACAGCATCGCGAGATCTTCCCGCGAGGCAGGGCGCGGCGACAACTTGGTGACCCGGTGCTGCGGGAGCGTGCCTTCCACGAGCGCCGGAATGTCCTCGGCGCCGTAGCCGATCGCGCGCAGTCCGTTCGGAACCTTAAGCCGCTCCATGAAGGCGATGACCCGGTCGGCCAGTACGGCGCCGGCGTCGGCCGCGCGCACCCGCGAAGTGTCAACCCCCAGGGCCGCCGCCGCCGCCAGATGACGTTCCGGGCACGCCGGCGCGGTGAACCGCAGAACGGCCGGGGTGTTCAGGATCACCGAGATGCCATGCGGCACGAGGGGATGATCGACGCGGTAGCCGGGCGGCCGGAACGCCCTCACCATGCCGGAAACCGGGTAGGACATCCCATGGGGCAGGTGCACGCCCGCGTTGCCGAAACCGATTCCGGCGTAGGCCGCCGCCAGGAGCATTTTGCCGCGCGCTTCCTCGTCCGCCGGGTCTCGCACGGCGCGGGGCAAGTACTCGCTCACCATCCGCAGCGCCTCCAACGACCAAACATCGCTGATCGGGTTCGAGCCCTGGTAGGCCGGCCTCAGCGCCGGGCGCTCCGGTCGCGGCCGCTGGACGTAAGGAATGGCCGTATACGACTCGATGGCATGGGAAAGGACGTCCAACCCGGTCGAGGCCGCAACTTCGGGCGGCAGCGTGCTTGTATTCTCCGGGTCCAGCAAACCGAGCGTCGGCTTCAGCCGGCGGTGGGCGATACCCGTTTTAGCGTGCATCTCGGCGAAGTCAAAGATGGCCACCCCCGTCGTCTCGCTGCCCGTGCCGGCCGTAGTCGGGACTGCGATCAGGGGCTTCAGCGGGCCGGGCACGGGTTTGCCCCTGCCAATGGGCGGATTGACGTAATCCAGCAAGTCCGCCGGATAAGTCGAGTACAGGTTCGCCGCCTTAGCGGTGTCCATCGTCGAGCCCCCGCCCACGGCGACGAAGGCGTCGAAGGGCTCGGCGGACGCCGCCTGGATAGCTTCCTGGAACGACTTGTCAGTCGGCTCGACTCGCACGCGGTCGAACAGCTCGTAAGAGATGCCGTTCGCCTCCAGCGACTCCAGCACCTTCTGAACCGGCGGCAGTTTCGCCAGCATCGGGTCGGTCAGCACCATCACGCGCCGCGCGCCCCAGTCGGCCAGATCCAGGCCGGCCTCGCGGGTCACGCCCGGCCCGTACCGGATATTCGACGTCGCCAGCTCGATGGCCGTCTCGAATTCCATGGCACACTCTCCCGTCCTCACGATGCCCTACGCCGCGTTCACCGGCGTCGAGGCAATGTGGATCGTCGACGTCGGAAACGCAGTCTGAGCGCCGTGAGAATCGATGATCTTGGCGATCTTCAGCAGCACATCGTGCTTAACCGCGTGATACTCAGCCCAGACCGTAGTTTTCGTAAAAGTGTACACAAAAAAATCGCACGACGACGCCCCGAAGGCATTGAAATACACCATCGTGAGCTGGTCCGTGTCGATGCCCGGATGGCTGCGGAGCATCTGCTCGACGTCCCGGGTGATGGCGTCCATCTTCATGATGTCGTCGTAGCGGATCCCGATGGTTTCATAAATGCGCCGGTTCAGCATCCGCTGCGGGTTCTCGATCGCGATCGTCGTGAAGGTGGCCTTAGGCACGTAAAGAGGACGCTTGTCAAAGGTGCGGATGCGGGTCTGGCGCCAGCCGATGTACTCGACCGTTCCCTCGATCTCACGGTCCGGCGAGCGGATCCAATCGCCCACCTTGAACGGCTTATCCAGGTAAATCGTCAGGCCGCCGAAGAAGTTCGCCAGCAGGTCCCTGGCGGCAAAGCCGACGGCGATGCCGCTGATGCCGCCGAAAGCCAACACCGCGCTGATGTCGATCTCCCATGTCTCCAGAATCACCAGCACGCCGGTGATGATCGTACTCAGGCGCAACAGCTTGCCCACCGCATGCACGGTGGTAGCGTCGAGCCGCTCTTCTTCGGGCTTGTGGACTTGCAACCGTATCAGGCTGTCTTCGATCCGCGCAATCCAGCGCACAAAAAACCAGACCGTGGCGGCGATGAGGATAAAAGTGAATACCTGTCCGGCGCGGGGATGCTCGAACACCGGCCCGCCGACCACCAGCGAGGCGATGCGAAGACCGACCGCCCAGATGAGGACCGACAGCGGTCCGGGCAGCGCGTCCAGCAGCGTGTCATCCCAGGGATTCCGCGTTCTGGCGGCGATGACGGCGTGCAAGCGGCGGATAATGCGGCGGGCGGTGACGTCCAGCAGGGCCGCGCCCAGCACGATCACGAACACGTGTAACATTATGCTGTCCCACGCCGGGCTGACGTGTCCCCGCCACCATTCGGCCGACCAGAGAGATGAAAAATCCATCGGGGGGTCAGGATAGCACAGTGAGCGGAGCTAGCCGCCTTGCCGGCGCCTACAGGCGACGCCGGCTTATCCGGAACTGTAGATATCCAAGCACGGCAAACGCCCCGGCGATAATCAGGCGGAGGCCGATCAGCCAGGGATTCCCCCCTCTGAGGTAGTAGTACACCGCCAGCAGCAGGAAGCCGGCGGCGATGCAAAAGTACCACCACGCATACCAGGGCGAGCGCCCCCAGCGGCCCGGATTGTGCTTTCCGAAAATGCCTTTCTCCCTCCCGTCAGGTTACCTGGCTTGCCGTTACAACTGCCTGTGGCGCTTGACATCACGCGTCTCAGGCGTCAGACTCAGACTTTGCACTCGCCGGAGGAGTCCGTCGGGCCGGTCTTCCGTGCCGGCTCGCATGCTGGTGACAGACGGGCTCGTGCCGGCGGGGCACGCGTCTGGCTTTTGCACAGCCCAGGGAGGCAATCGAATGAAGAAGCTGGCATTGCTGCTGTTGGCAGCGGCGGCGATTCACGGGCAAACGGGCGCCGGCGCCACCGGCTACAGCGGTCCTTCCATCCTCAGCCGACCCGGCCGTCCCGTCGGAAGAGCGGCGGGCCAGCCGCTCGCTTTTCGCTTTTATGTGGGCGTGCTGGGACGCTATGAAACCGACCTCACCGCCCCCGCCACGGACGAGCGAGGCAACCTGACCGAGTTCAACAATACCGGCGGCGAGGGTGTCCTTGGGGTCTACGGGCTTCTTCAACGGCAGCGCGACCACTTTGCCGTCGATTATCGCGGCAACTACCGCGCCTATACGAGCAGGAAGAACTTCAACGGCTCGGACCACTACCTGACGCTGAGCTATGCCCGCCAGTTGTCGCCGAGAACGGAGTTCTTCCTTTCCCAGGGCGCAACGACGTATTCCAGCGTCTGGGGCGGCCTTCAAACGCCCCTGTTCTTTGACCCGGTACCGCTGTTTAACAACCCTCTTGACGAGGGCTTTGACGCTCGCACGGGCGCCCTCGTCTCGATGGCCGGATTCAGCCACCGCCTCAGTCGGCGGTGGATCATGGAAATGAGCGGCAGCGGCTACTATATCGACCGGCGCTCGAAATCGCTCATCGACTCCCGTGGCTATAGCCCTACCGCCTCCATCACTTACTTATTAGGTCCTCGCCGCCAGATCGGTTTCGGCTACACATTTACCAGGTTGCATTATCCGGATAATTTTGGCGACTCATGGGTCAATACCGCGTACCTGATGTACGGCCAGCAGATCGGGCCCGCCTGGACCTTGTCGCTGGCCCTCGGCGCCTACCGCGCCGAGAACGAGCGGCTTGTCCCCGTAAGGTTCGATCCGGTTCTGGCGGCGATCGTAGGCCGGCAGGTGACTCTCGAGGCCTTTCACAACATCATCTTTGGCTCGGCGATTCGCGCCACCGCGGCCCGGCAGTTCCAGCGCTCGTCGCTGTCGTTCTACTATGATCGCGCAGTGCGCCCTGGGAACAGCTTCATCACCACCGCCCAGCGCGATGACGCGGGTGTAACATACTCGTACTTGGCCACCCGGAAGGTGAACGTCGGGTTCTATGCCTCTTATCACAAATACAAAGCAATCGCGCAAGCGGCGGGGCGCTACGAGAGCTACGGTGGCGGCGTGGGACTGAACTACCGCATCACCGGCTCTCTGCATCTTACCGGCCGCGCCTTCGTCCGGCAACACACACTCCAGGGCGGGAACCTTGACCGACAGCGCGTAGAGCTGAGCGCGGGGCTCCTCTGGAGCCCGGGCGAGTTGCCCCTGTCGCTCTGGTAGCTGCCTCTTCATGTCCTTCGCCCTCCGGCAAACTGCTGAAAAAGGCGCCCCAGGCGCAAGCTTCAGCTTGCGTCAGCCGCCAACGCCGCTTGCAGCCGCGCCGCAAAGTTTTCCCCGGACTCCGACCACAACCGGCGCTTGTCCACAGGGAGGGCGGCGTCCAAGTCCCTGACCAGGTGGAGCAAGCTCTGGATATTGTGCCGCACCGGGGCCAAGCCGGCCGGGATCTCCGGCCGGGGCAGGAATTGCGCGTCCAGGCCGAAGTCGATCCGGAGCTGCTCGCCCAGCTCACTGGGAAACAGCGGACCGTAGCAGGACAGCGTTAGCTCGGACGGCTTGATCTTCCATTCATCCTCGAATTGCCAGAGATCCCACGCCGTCTCGATTTCATACGCGCAGTCGGCTTGATGGAATTCCGCCGCGGCCGCCAGCAGGGCATCGACGTCGACCTGTCCGGCGAATTCCCGCTCCGCAATCGGCGGCTCAACCAGTTCGATGGCGTAGGTTCGCAGCACCGCCCGGGGGCTGAGGGCCGAGAAGGGAAACTTGTGCAGCATCGCGCTGAAGTGCCGCAGCATATTGTGCTCGGTGTAGCCCCGAAGCCAGTAGGAAAGGTACAGTCGGTCCGCCATGGTAGTGGCAAGCCTGCTGCGCCGATTGTACAGGGTTCGCCCCGGCTAATGCAGCCGCTCGGTGATGATCACCGGCGCATTGACGCGGAAAGAGATTCGTGTCTCAGCGGGCAACTCCGCCGGCGCACCCCGCGTCGCCAGGACTCCTCCGGTACCGGCGGCGCCCCCAATCGCGCCCCCGATTGCCGCGCCCCGGCCGCCGCCGGCGATCGCCCCAATGGCGGCCCCGATCGAAGCCGCAGCGCCGATTTTGGCCGCGTCCTTCATCTTCTCAGACCCAGCCTCTTTGGTGAATGTGTCGGTGGTGATGGCCACCCGCTGCCCGTCGGAAGTCTCAAGCCGTGTCAGCTCCAGCGCCAGGACGGCCACGCCCTTGATCTTTCCGGACCGCTGCGCCTCCACCACCCGGCCATCGACCCGGCTCCCGCGCTCGGCAATGACAAGCCCGTCAACCACCAGCGGTTGGTCAAGAGTCGCCGAAAACAGGTCGCCGGCAAGGTTCTTCTCCGTTGAGAGATCTTCCGCCAGCCGAACAGTGACAAGTGTTCCCGGCGCCAGAGTCACGCGGTTCGGTTCGGGGGGCGGAGCCGTTTCAGTTGGCAAAGACAGCACCACGGGCGTCTCGGGCAACTGAGTTTCCGGTGTGAGTTCCACCGCCGGCGGAGCCGCGATCGGCTCCGGCGCAGGTGCAGCCGCTGAAACCGTCTGTACCTGAAATGGCCGCGGCCGGCGTGCGCGGCGCGGTTGTTCAGCGGGGGCTGGTGTTTGCGGCGCCGGTTCCGCCGCGGCCGGCCGCGCCGGCCGCTCGCCGCGCGGAGCCGTTACACTTTGCCGGGACTGCCACGCGTCGCCGGGAGGTTGGCTGGGCCGCAATGCGACGTAGACCAGCCCACCCGCCAGGACCGCTCCCGCCGCAAACGCCAGAGCTGTCTTCATCAAAACACCTCCCCACCCATGTAAACGCGCCGGCTCCGCGCCCGGTTTCCGATGACGGCGGATCCGCTCGCCCCGGTGTATACTGACAGCCATTAACATCATGGACCCGCAACTCAGCCGGCGTGGCCTTCTGGGAGCCGCCACAGGCGCCGCCTTGCCGGCTCACGCCGCCGATGAGCAAGCGCTTGTGGAGATCGACCCGGCGCCGAAATTCGATCTTTCCCCCTATCTCTATATGCAGTTCATGGAGCCGCTGGGCGCCACTGACGGCTCGGTAGAGGCCGCCTGGGACCATGACCGCGAGGACTGGCGCGAGGATCTCATCGCCGCCACCCAGGACCTGGCCCCGACCATGCTCCGCTGGGGCGGCATCTTCACCGATTATTACCGCTGGCGGGAAGGCGTCGGCCCCCGCCCGCAGCGAAAACCGATGCGAAACCTGCTCTGGGGCGGCATCGAGAGCAACCAAGTGGGCACGGCGGAGTTTGTCGGGCTTTGCCGCAAGGTCGGCGCTGAGCCGCTCATCTGCGTCAACTTCGAGTCTGATGGGCGGCGCAGGTTCCTGGAGGCAGGAGGCAGCGTGCGCACGGCCGACGCCCGAGAAGCGGCCGATTGGGTCGCCTACTGCAACCGGCCGGACCACCCCGAGCGCACCGCCCACGGCTCGCCGGAACCTTACGCGGTCCGCTTCTGGCAGATCGGCAACGAGACGGCCTATGACCCGAACGGCTTCGATCTCGACACGGCGCGCCGCAAGACCGCCGAGTTCGCCCGGGCGATGCGCCGCTCCGACCCAGGCATCTCGATCATTGCTTGGGGCGAGGGCCGCCGGGGCAAGTCCCCGGAAAACTGGGCAAAGGGCATGATCGAGGCCGCCGGGGAGCACCTGCAGTACCTCGCTTTCCACCACATGTTCAACCCCGACGCCAGACCGAATCCTGTGCTCGAGTTCGCTCGCTTCCGCCAGGACCCGGCGCGCACCTGGGCGCAGCTCATGCAGGCCTGGAAAATCCACGACGACAAGATCCGCTGGATGCGCGAGCAGGTTCAAGGCTATGGCGTCCCGCTGGCGATGACCGAGTGCCACTACAGCATTCCCGGCCGCAACCGTTGCGAGGTGCTCTCGACCTGGGCGGCGGGGGTTTCCTACGCCCGACTCCTCAACCTCCATGAACGCCATGGCGATGTCCTGAAGATTGCCACCGCCGCCGACTTCTGCGGCACGCGCTGGCAGGTGAACGCCGTCATGATTCCTATGCCCCGCTTCCGCGGCGAGGCGTTCCTGATGCCCGTGGCGCACGTCATGCGGCTCTACCGGCGCCACAGCGGCCAGAGCTTCGTCGAGGTCCGGCGCGCCCCCTCGGATCTCGACATCACCGCCAGCCGCACCGGCGATCGGATCTGGCTGCACGTCGCCAACACCAATCGGACGCTCCCAGTCCGCGCCGCCGTGCACATCTCCGGCCGCCGGATTCTCGGCGGCAAGGTCTACGAGATCACCGCCGATCCGATGGTCGAGATCGACCGCAGCAACGCGCACCTGCTGCGGCCGAAAGAAAAGACGCTGCCCGCCGGGGGAGAATGGACGTTTCCACCCGCCTCGGTGTCGGCGGTCGAGTGCCGGACAGCTTGATGCGCGACAATTGATCTCAGTACGAGGGAACGGCGATGCCTACAAGAAGATCGTTTGTGCTGGGCGCCATGTCGGCTCCGGCGCTGGGGAAGAATTCCATGGCTAAACGCAGCTACACCTGGATTGAGATTGAGAAGATAATTGCCCGCGGCGAGGTCGCCGGCCGGCTCACACGCGAGGACTTGCCAACCCCCGCGCTGCTGTTGGACCTGGACGCCTTCCAGGCCAACGTCGCCAAGATGGCCGGCTATCTCCGGGAGCGCGGCCGCGCCTTCCGGCCGCACGGCAAGACGCACAAATGCCCGGAGATCGCCAGGGCCCTGGTCCGCGCCGGCGCCGTCGGCAACTGTGCCGCCAAGATCAGCGAGGCGGAGGTCTTCGCCGCTCACGGCCTCCGCGGGCTGTTGATAACGACGGCCTTGATAGGCAAGCACAAGATCGAGCGTGGCGTCCGTCTGACGAAACAGCGGCCCGACACAATCCTCTGCGCCGACAACGAGCACAACGTGCGCGACCTCAACGACGCGGCCGGGGCCGCCGGCGTCAAGCTGAATGTCGCAGTGGATCTCTTTGTCGGCAACCGCACCGGGGTCGCTCCGGGGGAGCCCGCCTTGAAGCTCGCCCAGTTGATCGACTCCCTGCCTCACGTGCGGCTGGCCGGCCTCCAGGCCTACGCCGGGCACGCTTCCCACACCGAGGGCTTTGAGAACCGGAAAGAAAAATCCCGCCAAGCCATGGCGCCGGCCGTCGAGACCCGGCGGCTGTTGGAGAAGCACGGCTTGGCCTGCTCCTGGCTGAGCGGCGGCTCCACCGGCACGTACAACATCGACTCGGACATCGACGGCATCACTGAACTGCAGCCCGGCAGCTTCATGTTCATGGACCTCGACTACAACCGCATCGGCGGCCGCGACGGCGCTGTCTACCGCGATTTCGCCAATTCGCTGACTGTTCTCACGACCGTCATCAGCCGGCCCTCGAAGACCATGGCCATCGTCGATGGCGGCCTCAAGGCGTTCTCCACCGATCGCAAGTTCGGGCCGCGCGCGAAAGACCTCGAGGGCATCGAATACACCTGGGGCGGCGACGAGCACGGAAAGCTGGATTTGACCCACGCCGCCCGGGAACTGAAGCTCGGCGACCGCGTTGAATTCATCGTGCCCCACTGCGACCCCACGGTGAACCTTTACGACCGCCTCTTTTGCCTGCGGGGAGACCGGGTCGAGGCCGTTTGGAAAATCGCCGCCCGCGGTATGAGCCAGTAGCCAGACGCCGTGCCGCCAACTGACAGCGCCCCGGCTGTTCCGATCTAGCGCGACTTTCCTACTTTGAGTCAGGCAGGCCGGTCTAAGCTTCTGATAGCCGCGGGGTTGTGGCCCGGCAGGCCGTATATACGACGCGGCTATGGCAGCGCCCCCAGCGCTGGGCCTAGCCGTCGCAGCTCCTCGTCGCAGTCCTCGACCTGCTGGGAGACCCGCGGCCGGCCGCCCCCCCCGGTGGCTGCTCAACCACGGTCGCCAAGCGGATCTGACCCAGCCGCTGGATCAGGGTCCGGAGAGTGCCCCGATAGCCAACCCGCTGCGCACGCCGCAGCGGCAAGCGCCCCAACCCCAAGCTCAGGACCGCGATCAGTGCCTGCACCACCAGCTTCTGGTCCGTCCAGTGATACTGCGGACCGAAGGCGCAAACCCAGCAATCCGTCAGATCCCGAAACGCACGCTCCACCCGCGACTGCCCGCGATCGGCTTCGATGATCTCGGCGGTGCTCCATTCATGGCGCGTGGTCGCCAGCAGTCGCAAGCCAAAATAGCCCGGTTGCCGTTTCTGGCGCGCCGCCTGATCCACCCAAGGCGAAGGCGGCGTGGACGGCGCCGGTCAAGACCGAGCGCAGGCGAACGGCAGCGCGGCTTTGCTGCAGCCGCGAGAGCAGGTCCTGGGCCTTGCCCAGATGCATGAGCACGCGGACGGTGGGCTTTCCGTCGGGGCGGCGGAAGGATTCCACGATACGCGAATAGGTTTGCCCGTGGGAGGAGTAGCGCTGGAGGGAGGCGATGCTTCAGTATATACGACAACTTCTTGGCCAACGCAATGGGGATCTTTAGGCCGTCCCGGGCAACCTACTTCAGTCTATACGATGGCCGGGCGCCAACTCCCCTCGCGACCGAGAGTTGCCGTGGATCAGGCCGGCGAAGTTAGGAAGGCCGCACTAGGGCAGCAGCTCCAAGGAAGCCGACTGTGTTGCGACATCTCGCAGCAGGCGCCACCGTTCGCCTGCCACGGACGCCTCGATGGAGAGCACCGGATCCCCGGGCGTAAAGGTGTCAGGCAGGCGTGCGGCTACGGCCGGAGGAGCGCCACTCGAGTAAGGCACCAGCAGCGTGAGGAGAGCGGCCGGGGCGGGCGCGCGGAGGCGGAACGTCGCCACCCGGCGTAGCTCCTTGCGGTTCAATTCAAAACTGACCTGCCCGTCGCCGACTACGAGGTCTGCGTCCATGCCGGGAGGCGAAAACACCAGCAGGTTTCCGCCGGTGCCGAAGCTGGTACGCACCGTTTTGCCCGCCGGATCAGCCCGGACCTCACCTGGCCCAAAGGGGAAGTGGACTTCGATCAGACCCGGCGCGTCGCCCAAAGCTTCATCCACCAGCGCGAACCAGCGCCGGCCCGGGAAAAAAACGCTGCGCCGGTGCGTGAGCCTCGAATAGGATTCGTTCTCGAAGACTACCACGTCGCCTTGCGGGCCGCTTGACCAGAGCAGGTGCCGCGGCGCGTTGGCCGAGTCGGCGCCGTCCAGGGTGAGTGTGGCGTGGGCGGCCGTCCGCCGGAACCAGTCGCGCTCGGCGGCGAAGGGAGTGTTCGGGTAGGCATAGGCGCCGCTGTCGACGATCAGCCACCTGCCGCCTGCATACAGTTCGAACGTTCCGTTATCCGGCTGGTCATGGCCGGAGATTGCCGGGGGGCTTGCATGCAGCGCCATGAAGACGGCCTCCCGCCCCCAGCCTGAGCGCAGGAAGTACATGCCCGAGGAAGGGAAAGCGCGGGACAGCCACGTGGGCAGGTCTCTGGATGGCCCTTCGACGACAGCCGCCAGCTCGGGCCGACCAAACAGCCTGGCCGCAAGCCGTAGCGGCGCGGTATCGGGTACCGCCCCCGGCGTCCGCCGGCTGTCGCTGAACATCGGCGCCTGGCCGTCCGGGCCGGTCATCGCGGCCCAGAAGTCGAACACCTTCTCGGTCAGCCGCCACAGCAGCGGCGGTGGCTCGTAGCCGTTATCTTGCGCCACCGCCAAGGCCCGAACCAGCAGGGAGGCCACGAGCTTGTGGTAGGCCGGCGTCCACTCCCGCTGCACTCCCTCCGGCGTCACTTGTAGGGGGACGTTTTCCGCGAGCAGCTCCCAGGCGCGCGCGACCCACTCGCGTGAATCCCTCAGCTCGGGAAACATGATCCCGAGCCGCAGCAGCCCCGCGGCTTCGATCACCGCCTTATTGTGCGGCGTGCGCCTGGGATAAAGCGACATCTTTCGCCCATGGTCGACGACGCCGGCCAGAAACGCGGCGAGAAACGGAGGCTCTATGGCTCCCGAGGTGCGCAAGCGGTCGAAGGCGGCCGCCCATGCCGCTGCCCGGAGTCCCACCTGGATGTCCAGCCAGGCGAAATGCTGCGGATTGACCGGGTGCTTCCGGATCCAGTCCGAGGTCAGCCGCACCCAGCCGGCGGCATACTTTTTGTCCCGGGTCGCTTCCCAGGCCGCAAGCAGCGGCGTCTGCCAGTAGAAGCGTTGCACCGCCGCGACCCATTCGATGTCTCCGACCGGGTCGGCCATCCAGTCGATGTCGTCTCCGTAACGCTGCGGCGGGTAGCCGAAACCGAGGTCGAAGACGTGGTCGAGTACGGCGTCGGCGCGGGCGATGGTGGCCGCGTCGGCCGCGCCCGGCCGGTCGTCGTAGCGCACCGAGGAGCGGTGCGCGTAGTAGGCGGCCAGACGGGCCATCGCCAGCGCGGGATCGAAGGCTGCGGCGCGAACGGCCCCCAGCTCGGGCCGATCCAGATCGAGCGCTTCGAGCACGCGCCCGGGCGAGAAAGGTTGAAGGCCGGCCTCGCCCGCGGCCGTGGTGAGGGCGAGGAGGAAGAGCCCGCCGCGCAGCCAGAGCCGGCCCTGGGGAAGCATTGCTGCTTATCAGAAAGAGTACTTCAGCGCCAACTGAATCACCCGCTGGCCGCTTTCATGGCCGGGGCCTTGGCTGGCCGAAGTGATGCGGCCGAACGTGCTCGGCGCCTGGAGGTTCAACCCCGGCGTGCCCAGATTGACGTGGTTGAAGAAGTTGAAGAACTCGGCGCGGAGCTGGAAGTTGTGGCGCTCGGCGAAGCGGAAGTTCTTCGAGGCCATGAAGTCCACGTTGTTGAGTCCGGGCAGGTGGATGGGATGCCGCGGCGCCGTGCCGAACCGGCCGAGCGGCGTGGGCGCGAAGGCGGCGGTGTTGAACCAGCGGTCGCGCGAGCGCTGGCCGCGCGGCAGGTCCGGATTGCCGATCATGTCCGGCCGCGAGCAGACGCCGGTGCCGGTGGTGTCGCCGACGCAGCTCAGCGTGGAGGCGAAGCCGGTCTGCTCGGTGACGATGGCGCCGATCTGCCAGCCGCCGAGCAGGGTCCGCAGCCCGGGCCGGGCCGCATGACGGAACACGGGCAAGTCGTAAATGAGGGCCAGCGAGAACCGGTGCCGGAGGTCGTAGGCGGCAAACGATTTTTCGCCCCGCAGGTTGAAGATGTCCTGCACGCCGGCGCTGTAGAATCCCCCGCCGACGGTGCTCTGGTCCATGCCGCTCAGCGCCTTCGACCAGGTGTAGGAAGCGATGAACGACAGGCCGGTTACGGTGCGCCGCTCGGCGCGCATCTGCAAGGCGTGATAGGAGGAGTTGCCCACAGACTTGGCGACGCTCATGCCGCCGAAGCCCTGGAACGGCCGCCGGCTGGCCACCGACGGGACGCCGGGGCCGGGCGTTACCACCTGGATCGGACGGTTGCCGTCAAAGCCGATGACGAGGTTAGTGCCTTTAGTCCCGACGTAGCCGATGTCGTAGTAGATGGAACCCGGCAGCTTCTTCTGAATTGTCAGGTTCCACTGCTGCGCGTAGGCGTCGCGCAGGCGGGGATCGACCGACTGCGTCCCGAACAATCCGGCGACGGCTCGGCCTTGCGTCAGAAAGACCGACTCGACTGGCAGCGGCTTGTCAAACGTGCTTTCATACGTAAAGTTGCGAACGATCGGCGGGTTGAGCGCCAGCACCGTGAACGAGTTCGTGATCTCCTGCGTGTAGTAAAGGCCGTAGCCGCCACGCACTACTAGGTCCTGAAACCTGGGCGCCCGCCAGGCAAAGCCGAAGCGTGGCCCGAAGTTGTTCTTGTCGTCGAAGACGAGCGAGCGCTTGGGATAGCCGGGCGTATCCGGAAGACTGTCCGAGGGTGGGAAGCCACCGTAGAGCTGCCGCGAAACCGTAAAACCCGGCACGGCGCCCAGCAGCTCGAAGTTGACGATCTTGCCCCGCTCGATCGGCGGTTGGTAATAGTCATAGCGCAGACCGAGGTTGAAGGTAAGGTCCGGCGTTACGCGCCAGTCGTCCTGGATGAAGTAGGACTGCCACCAGTGATCCATCCGGTTGGCAAAGGGATCCGGACTCAGGCTGGCGTTCACCGCCAAGCCGAGCAGATAGGCGGCGAAGGCGTGCTCGCGTACCGGCGAGGCGCCGCCCGAGGTGGTGCGGCCGTCGAAGCCGAACACACCGCGCGGGTTGAAGGCCTCGTCGAAGCTGAAGTTCCGCCGATAAATCATCAGGCCGGTCTTCACGGAGTGACTGCCCTTATACCAGCTCAGGGTGTTAGCCACCTGCCAGACCTGGTTATGTTGATCCGCCGGCCCGATAAAACGGACGACGGGAATGTTGTAGCCTACGTTGTTGAATGTCGGCGGGCCGTAGTTGCGCGGATCCTTGGAGACGCCGGGCACGCCCAGTTCGTTGGCAATGTCGTATTCTTTGCGGTTGGTCGTGCCGAAGAACTGATGAGGACGGCGGCGGTGCCAGCCGAGCCGCAGTTCGTTGACGAGCGCCGCGGAAAAGACGTGGGTGTTGGTCAGGCTGGCGTGCTGCGAGCGAATTTGGCTGCCGATGGTGTCGAACTTGAAGCTCGGTACGGAGTTCGATTCCTGCCAATTGTAAACATAGGTCCCGTAAAGCAGGTTCCGCTCGCTCAGCCGATGGTCGATGCGCACCACGTACTGGTTCTGGTCGGTGGGTGCGGACGCGGCCGGGCTGATGTAGTTCACAGCCGGCTCATTCCAGTTCGGCTCCGGCACGTACTTCAGATATCCACCGGTGATGCGGTCGATGCGGCTGGCCGGAATCCGGTTGCCCGGGAAGGGCTGCCCCGTGGTGGGGTCGAAGATTCGGACCGGGGCGGATGAAAAGTCTCCGGAGCGGTATGGCGTCGGAGGAACGAGCAGGCGGGCGCCGCTCGTGCCGGTGATCAGACGCCCGAACTCGGCGTTAAAGAAAAAGAAGCTCCGGTCGCGTCCGTTGTAAAGGCCGGGCAAGTAGACCGGCCCGCCCAGGTTGCCCCCGAACTGGTTGCGGTTGAGCCGCGGCGGCCTGGCATCGGGCCGGTAGGCTTGGAACGGCGCAAGCGCCGTGAGCCTGTCGTTGCGATTGAACTCCCAGAGCTGGCCGTGCAGCGTATTCGAACCCGATTTCGTAGTGAGGTTGACGTGGCCGCCCGGCGCGCTGCCCACCTCGGCCGAGTAGGCGTTGGTCTCTACCTTGAACTCCTGGATGGCGTCGATCGACAGCGAAAAGCTGAAGCTGTAAGAGCCGAGCGACATCGCTTCCACACCGTCGTAGTAGTAGCGGTTCTGGTTGTCCCGCAGCCCGTTGACGTTCATGCCGACCGACTGTCCGAGCGAGCCGCCGGCACTCCGGGCGCTCAGGCTCCCCGGCGTGACCGGATTGACGCCCGGGCTCAACAACGCAAGCTGAATGAACGAACGGCCGTTCAAGGGCAGCTCGGCCACCTTCTGGCGATCGACCACCGTGCCGAGCGTCGCGTTCTGGGTTTGCAGGCCGATGGCGGCCGCCTCCACCGTGACTGACTCTTCGACGCGCCCTACCGTCAGCGCGATATCGACCCGAGCCACCTGGCCCACTGCCAAAATGAAGGGCTGCACCTCCGCTTTTTGAAAGCCCGCTGCCTCCACCGCCAGCGTGTAGGTGCCGACCGGCAGGAACGGCAGCTCATATTCGCCGCGAGGGTTAGTTTCGGTAGTCCTAACAAGGTTCGTCGCAACGTTGCGCGCCACCACCTTCGCGGCCGGCACGAGCGCGCCCGCCGGATCGGTGACGGTTCCGACGATTCGGGCCGTCACCACCTGACCGGTCGAACTCATCGAGCCAACGAGCAACAGTCCGATAAGCATCCCCCGCCCATAGCGCCCTGAAGAAATCCCGCATCCAACACCTCTCATTGCTGTTGTCGCCCTCCCTCTGAATTGTTACTCATGCTACTCCCCGAACTCTTCCGGGAAGCGCCCAGTATGCCCAAATTTCCGCGAGGCGTCAAGGTTTGTAACGGTTACAAATAGACCCGGCCGCTTGCGAAGCCACCCCGCTAGGCGGACTCTCGTAACGTTTACGTAACGCCACGCACTGCCACCTGGACAAGTGCGCTAAGCCGTTGTAGAATTGCTGCAGTGGCCGAAACGGGGAACCGGCACAGGACGCCTGACGCGGTGGGCGGTTCCCGGGCCTCGCCGGGGCCGGACCGATCTGCGGTGGAAGAGCAACTCTCCCGAATTCTCCACGCACCTCCGTTTGCGACCAGCCGCCGCTGCCAGCAGCTTCTCGGGTATATGGTGGAGCACGCCTTGGCCGGAGACGTGGCAGCATTAAAGGAGCGCGTCATCGGGGTCGAGGTTTTTGGGCGCCAGCTCGAGTACGATACTTCCACCGACTCCGTTGTCCGCGTCCGGGCTAACGAGCTTCGTAAGCGGCTCGCGCAGTATTACGAGCGGCACGCGGCCGCAGATATGGTACGCATCGAGCTGCCGCCCGGCTCCTATGTGCCGCAGTTCAGTTGGCTGAGTCCTGCAGCACCAGCCGGTGAGGGCAGTGAAGTCCCCGGCACACCCCCGTCATCGGCGGGTTCCTCAAGGCCGGGAAATGGATCCCACCGCTGGCTTCTGGGTGGCCTGTTTCTGGCCGCGACGTTCGTAACGGCGTTCCTCGCGATGCGGCCCCACCTAGTGCCGGAGATCGACCGCTTTTGGGAGCCCGTGCTCGAAGCAGAACAACCCATCGTCTGTATGCCCGGCCGAGAGAGACTGTTCCTGGATGACCGGATTCGCCGGGAGCTGCTCGACTCGGCCGAGGATCCTGCGCGTCCCATCGTGCTGAAACTCAACAAAGACGACGTTGTCGCCGTGCCGCAGGGGCAGATGTCGGTGCAAAACGTCCGGGCGCTCCTGAGCATTTCGAGGTTTTTTGCCGAGCGCGGCAAGCCGGTCGAGTTCCGGCTCGTTTCCGAGGTCGCCTTTGCCGACATCACACAAAGGGCCGTCATCCTCGTAGGTGCCTACCACAATCCCTGGGCCGAGCAACTGAGCCGGAACTTGCGCTTTGGCTTCGAGTCCCGCGGTACCGGGAGCCGCGAGGTTTGCTGGGTTCGCGATCGCCGAGAGGTGGGCGAGCCCCAATGGGTGGTACCGAAACTCTGGCCGTATGCGCCGCAGGGGGTCGATTACGCCGTTGTGACCCGGGTCCTTGACCGCTCGACCGGCCGCGTGGTGGTCTCCTTTGCTGGCGTCAACGGATTTGGCACCCAGGCAGCCGCGGAGTTCCTCACCGTGCCACGCTACTGGCGCGAGGTGGCCCGCCAAGCGCCCCGGGGCTGGCACCACCACAACTGTCAGATCGTCCTGAAGACCGAGGTCGTCGGGCTAGTCCCCAACCCGCCGCGGGTGGTAGCGGTCGAAGTCTGGTAGAGCGCGCCGCCCCGCCGGTTGCCTAGTGTGCTCCGGCGGTGTCGATCTACGCCGCGGCGATGGCCGGCCGCGGCGCCTGCGGATCGCGGCTGAGAGCCACCTGGAGCTCCTACTCCGCGCCGGCAGTCTCGTCCACCTCCCGGAGCACGGGCGCCAGCAGCTAGTGCCCGATCGTCTCCGCGCTCCGAGTCTCTTGAACCCGCCGCACAGTTAGAATGGATTCAGAATGCGGTCTTTTCCGCCAGGCTTTGCCGTCCGGGATCTACACATTGCGCCGGCTACCGTGTTGGCGCCGATGGCGGGGATCACCGACACTGTCTTTCGCTGCCTGATTCGAGCCGAAGGTGGCTGCGGACTCCTGATGACCGAGTTCACCAGCTCGCACGGGGTGGTGGCGATGCGCCGGGCCGACAAGCCCACCCGGACGTTCCGGTATCTGGTCTTCGCGGAGGAGGAGCGTCCGATCGCCGCCCAGCTCTTCGGCGCCGATCCCGAGGTGATGGCTGACGCCGCGCGCTTCTGCCAGGACCTGGGCTTCGACATTGTTGACCTCAATTTCGGCTGCCCGGTCAAGAAGGTCGTCCGCTGCAACGGAGGATCGGGGTTGTTGCGAGACCTGCCGCTGGTCGAACGCCTTTTGAAAAGCGTCCGTGCGGCGATCTCGATACCGCTGACCATCAAGTTCCGCGCAGGCTGGAATGACCGTGAACTGGTCCATGTTCAGCTTGCCCGGCTGGCTGAGAACTGCGGCGTTGACGCGCTGGCGCTGCACCCGAGGACCCGCGAGCAAGGCTACAGCGGGGCTGCTGATTGGTCGCGGATCGCCGAGGTCAAGCAGGCGGTCAAGATCCCGGTCATCGGCAACGGGGACATCATTACCCCAGAGGACGCGGAGCGAATGGTGGCCGAGACCGGCTGCGACGGCGTTATGATCGGCCGGGCCGCAGCCTCCAACCCATGGATCTTTCGGCAGATCGCCGAGTACCTCCGCACGGGCGACTACTACCGGCCGACAGAACAGGACCGCTGCCGGATGATGCTCACCTACTACCGGATGCTGGCGGACCGCAACGAGCCGGATGCCGTCGGCAAAATGAAGCAGTTCGCCACCCTGTTCACTCACGGGATCCGGCATGGGTCGCGGCTGCGCTCGGCGATCCACAGTGCCCGCGATATCCCCGGCATCCTCGATGCCGTCGAGCGTTTCTTCGACCTGCACCCTGAGCCTGTCCCTGCGTGAAGCGCGTCCAGCTCATCACCGACGGCGCCTGCCTGGGCAACCCCGGCCCAGGGGGTTGGGCCTACATCCTTCGGTACAAGAGTCGGAAGAAGGAGGGCTGCGGCTCCGACCCCCACACCACCAACAACCGCATGGAGCTCACCGCCGCCGTCGAGGGACTGCGCGCCCTCAAAGAGCCCTGTGAGGTCGAGGTGACCACCGATTCGGAGTACTTGAAGAAAGGCATCTCGAGCTGGATCGAGAAATGGAAGCGAAATGGGTGGAAGACTGTGGCCAAAAAGCCCGTCCTAAATCAGGATCTCTGGCAGGCGCTGGATGAGCAGGTGCGGCGCCACCGCGTGACCTGGCATTGGACCAAGGGGCATGCCGACCACCCCGACAACAACCGCTGCGACGAGCTCGCCACCCGGGCGGCGCGCGCCGTCCTCGAGCGCCGCATTTCCGACCGCTATTGACTCACCGTGCGGCTCGTTGCGGTACAATCGCGCATTGTGACAGTCGCCATCATAACGCTTCTGCTCGCTGCCGGTCAGCTTTTTGCGCAGGACTTCCAGCCCCTGTTCAACGGGCGCGACCTCTCTGGCTGGGATGGCGATCCGCGCCTGTGGCGGGTCGAAGACGGCCAGATTGTCGGCTCAACCGAAGGCGTGACGCTGGAGGCCAATAGCTTCCTGATCCACGAACAGGACTTTGGAGATTTTCATCTAAAACTGGAGGTTAAGCTCCGTAATCACAACAGCGGCATCCAGTTTCGCAGCGAGACCCTGCCTGGCTGGGTCGTCCGCGGCTTGCAGGCCGACATGGCCGAGAACAATTGGTGGGGCTCGATCTACGATGAAAAAGGTGGGCGCGGCGTGCTCGTCAACGGTTGGAAGGACAAAGCCGAAACCGTCGTCAGGCGCGGCGACTGGAATGACTACGAGGTCTACTGCAAGGGCGATCTCATCCAGCTCCACGTCAACGGGTTGCTGACCGCCGAACTTCGCGACGCCACGCGCCTCAAAGGCGTCATCGCGCTGCAACTGCACCGCGGCCCGCCGATGGAGGTTCGCTTCCGGAACATACGCATCAAGACGCTCGACTAACAGCTCAGACCTGATGAGGACCGTACCGCTTGTTTTCCTGCTGGCCGTTCCGGCCTCCGCCGACTGGTTTGCAGTCGGCCTCCGCGGGGGCGCACCCCTGACCGACATCTTCGACACCAGCTCGCGCGCCTTCACCTTGGACACGTCAACGACGCGATTCACCATCGGTCCGTCGGCCGAGCTGCTGCTGCCGCTCGGGCTGGGACTTGAAGTCGACGCCCTTTATAAGAGGTCATCGCTGGAGGCTACCCCGAAGCCGCCAGCCGAGGGGCCGACCGTAACCCGAAACGAAGGATCCTGGGAGTTTCCCCTGCTGGCCAAGTACCGCTTGCCCGGCGACGCCCTCCGCCCTTATCTGGCCGCCGGAGCTTCGTTTCGAAGTCTGGGCGAGTTGACCGGGTTCCTCCAAAGCCTGGACGCCTCCGGCTGGGGATTCGTGCTGAGCGGCGGACTTGAGCTTAAGATTGGCGGATTGCGGTTTTCGCCTGAGCTGCGCTATACGCGCTGGGGGTCGGGCCAGACGGGGCCCACCCAAGTGCGCTACAGCGGAAACCAGGTCGATTTCCTGATCGGGTTCACGTTCTGACAGCCAGCATGGCGGGCGGCAAAAAGATCGCCATCTTCGGCGGCACCTTCGACCCCGTTCACGAAGCCCACCTGGTGGTGGCCCGAGAGGCCGCCACCCGGTTCGAACTCGATCAGGTGCTCTTCGTCCCGGCCGCGCACCCGCCTCACAAACGCGGCGCGACGGCGGCCGCCTTCGAACATCGATACCGGATGATCGAGCTGGCCTGCCAAGCCGGGGAGCGCTTCGTCCCGTCACGACTCGAGGAAGGCGAGGGCCCGAGCTACTCGATCCTCACCATCGAGAAACTGCGCCGCCAACTGACGCCGGAGGACAGGATCTTCTTCCTGATCGGCGCCGACGCATTCGCCGAAATCCGCACCTGGCATCGCTGGCAGGACGTGATTCGCCTGGTCGAGTTCATTGTCGTAACCCGGCCCGGGCACGACTACGAAGTGCCCGAAGGCGCCCGTGTCTATCGTTTGGAGACCGTCACCTTGCCAGTGTCTTCCTCCGAGATCCGTGACAAGCTCGCCGCCGGCGAAGACGTTCCCGAGCTCCCGCCTGCCGTCCTGGACTACATCCGCGCCCACAACCTCTACCGCTGAACCGGCGACGAACTCCCCGGGTGTTGGAGTTCAGAACGGCGGAGGCGGGTGCGTTGGCCTTTGTCGGGGGCGGCGGCAGCCGGTCCGCCGGCGGCCTGGGCCGGCGCCCAGACTTGTTCCGTCACGGCCGTGATCACCAAAGCGGCGGGGAATCCCACGAAAGAGTTCCTGCCGATGTTCATGTGGCCCTCACGGAACAGCATTGGCGCCCCGGTCCGGCCCGCCGAAAAGAGGCCCGGGCGCGAGTCCCGGGTCGGCTTTCGGATCGTAGTCCGGATTGCGCGTCGGCCGCTTGGCGCCGACTGAATCGAGATAGCGCTCCAGGCGTCCCTCCAGCTCGCGTGCCCGGTCCGGCATCTCGGCGGCCAGGTCATGCTCCTCACCGATGTCGCGCGCCAGATTGAACAGGTGCAGTTGCCCCGTTTCGAGTTCCTTAATCAGCTTGTCGTCGCCCAGCCGGATAGCGGCTTGCGGCCGGACCCCCTTCATGTCGCGGTAGTGGGGGTAATACCAGACGAAACCCTGGGTCGGGCGCTTCACCTCGCCGTGGCCCGCGTTGAGCAGCACTTCCCGGAGGCTGCCGCCGTCGATGTTCGCCGGCAGCGCCGCGCTGATTCCCAGCCACTCCGCGATGGTCGGGAAGAAGTCCCAACCAATGACAGGGACGTGGCTCACCGACCCTGCCTTGATGCCCGGCCCGCGAATCACCAGTGGCACACGCACGCCGCCCTCCCAGACGTGGGTCTTGCCCCGGGCGAGCGGTTTGTTGCTGGTGACGTTCCCGTTGACTTCCCCTCCGTTGTCGGAGGTATAAATGACGAATGTATTGTCCGCCAGGCCAAGTTCGTCCAGCTTCGCCAGCACGGCGCCCAAGCTCCGGTCGAGCTCCTCGGTCATGGCCCCGTAGCCGGCGTTGTTATGGAACTGGCCGGCGGGCCGGGCCTTGTACGCCCCAATAGTCTCGGGCATGGCGACTACCGGCGTGTGGACGGCATAGTAAGAGATCTGGAGGTAGAACGGTTTCCCGGTGGCTGCCTGCCGCTCCAGGAACGCCAGCGCCCGTTTCGTAATCTCCGGGGTGCGTTTGGGATTGGGCGGGCCTTCCCGTCCTTCGGCGTTGGTCGTTTCGCCGTCGTGCACGTCGTAGCCGTGCCGCGAGGGCGAGCCGCCGTCCATGTGCCATTTGCCGAAGTGCCCGGCGATGTACTTTGGCTTCGCCTTCTTGATAAATTCAGCGATCGTGACCTCTTCCTCCGGCAGGCCGCTGATTGGCAGATGGACCAGCATCGGCTTCTTCACGAAGAAGCGCTCATAGAACACTTTCATGAAGTAGCCCGTGCCGGGTACGACGTCGATGATGTCGGTGCTTCCCAGCCGGACCGGACTCTTGCCGGTCTGGATGCTCATGCGCGTCGGCGAGCAGTTCGGATGCGGCGCGTACGCGTCGCTGAAACGCATGCCCGCCCCGGCGAGGCGCTCGAGGGCGGGCGTGCGATAGTAGTCGCTCCGGGAACCTGGAATGCGATCGTCCATGACGACCGAAGTGCCGGTCCAGCCTTGATCGTCGGCCAGGACCAACACGATATTCGGATCTTTGGCCGCCACGGGGCGGAGCGTCAAAGCGATCGCCCATACGATGCCTGTAGTGGCCAGCCTCAGTCTCATGGTCGGGCCTCCTTATCCGTGTAGGCTAACAGAGCCACGGACCGCCGACACTACTTTTGTAACGAGCCGGCTGGCTCCGGAAACCAACCGGCTCGAGGACGCTACTATTGCGGATGGTGCGAGCAGCTACTGGACGAGGTAGTCTTCCTCGCTGCCGAAGAAGGTCCACTCCTCCAGCCAGTTCTCCTCCGGACCGAAGCCGCCGTGGAAACGGGCGGAGGTGTCAAAGAACCCGTCGGACGGAGCCACTGAATCCGCCCCGGCGGTTCCCACCGGCGACATATCCAGCGGCCGCGGGTCCGGGTTGCCTTCATAGCGCACGTTCCTCAGCTTGGGATCGACCGAGAACATGCCGGGAGCGTTCAGCAGGAACGGCGCCGCAGAACTATGTACCTGCTCAGCCAGCGCTGTCTTGCCGGCAGCGTTCTGCCACAAGATGCAGTTGGACACCGTCAAGTTGCCGGCGCCGGCTTGGGCGACGGTTTGGTCGTCACCGTATCGGACGCCGAAGTCCTGAAAGCCCTGCACGAGGCAGTTGCGCACCTTGCCCGCCGTCCCGCGCCGCATGAAAATGCCGCGGTTGCTGACCGACGAGCCGACAAATGTCACGTTGCGAATCTCGGGGCTGGAGCGCGGCTCATTATCGAAGCCGTTCTCGTTGTTGTCGGCCTCGATGCCGCGGTCTCCCTGGACTTCATCCAGCCGGATGTAGCCGTACTGGGCCTTGCCACGCCAGCCGAGGGCCCAGTCGAGCGAATCGTCCTTGGAACCGTCGGAGACGAAGTACTTCACATTCGCCGTGCCGCCGAAGAACTCAATCCCGTCGTCCTCGCCCTCGTGCGCCTGGATGTACTCGATGATCGTTCCCCGCCCCACGCCGTGGAACCCGAACGCATTCGGCTGGATCTCGTTCGTGAAATCGACGCCGGCGAACTCGACGCGCACATAGCGAAACACGCCGCTGCTGTCGTCGGGATCGTCGCCGCCATAGACCGGCCGTGTGGCCGGAATAATACCCTCCGCAATGGGGTTCGCCTCGTTCACAGGCGCTCGGCCGAGCACTATCAAGCCGGCCCAGCAGCCGGACTGACGCTCGCCGATTTTGCCGTCGCAGGTCATGACAATCGGCATTTCCCGCCGGCCCGCGGCGACGATCTTTCCGCCCCGCTCCACCACCAGAACCGCGTTCTGGCCCTTGCCGGCGACGACCGTGCCCGGCTCGATCGTCAGCGTCGCGCCGGCGTTGACGAACACTTGATGCCGAATGCGGTACAAGGTGTCCGCCTTCCATGTGGTGTCGGAAGAGATGTTGGTGTCCTGCCCGTTTTCCCCCAGCGTTACTACTTCGCGTACCACGTTGAATTTCGCCCACGCCGGCTTCACCACCCTGGTGGCGCTGATGTCACGCAGCTCGGCTACGAAATGCCAGTTGCCAACCTCCGGCGCCGGAATGCTCAGAAGCTGCTGTTTGCTCACTTTGGGAAGCGCCGCCGGTTGATAGCTGCCCGGCGGGTTGCCGAAGACGTCCCGCACCTCGGAGGTCAGCGTCCCGTTGGCCAGGAACTGCCGCTGGCCGGTCCGGATGTTCTCCAGGTATACAAAGATGGTGTAGGGATAAGGATCGCCCTGAGGGTCGGCCGTCCAGTATAACTTCACCGTTTCGCCCGGCTGATACCACAGGCTGTCCGTCCAGATATAGTGGGTGGCCGGGGTAAATTGAAGCAGCACGTCTCCCAGCTCGTTTCGTCCCCTGGCCGGGCCGGCGGCGCCGGCAGCGGGTACTGCGAGTTGGGTCGTGGCTAGCGCGATCGTCAACACTGTCAAGAGTCGTAGCATTGAGTTCTCCTCGTTCTTAATCCTTAAAAACTCCTTCTCAGAAAATGCGGTAGCTGGTTCCGAACTGGTAGGTTCGCCCCAGGTCCCAGCGCTGAAAGACCTGTCCGCCCTGGGTCCAAAGCCACGCCGGGTCGCTGAGGTTCTCGGCCTCGAACCGCAGCTTCCACCGGCCGCCTTCCTTGATATCGAATTCGTAGACGACATCCAGGGTGGTAACGCCTTGCTGGACCACATCGGGGAGGCCGAAGCTGCCCACGTCGCTGATGCGGCTGGAAAAGTAATTCGCGTAGAAGCGCGTCGTGCTCCGCCATTTCGGCTTGGCCCACTCTGCGATCAAGTTGTAGACGTAGCGGGACTGGCCCTGCATGGGGCGCAGCTTCGAAGTCAGCGGGCTTCCGGCAACGTTTCTGATGTCGATTTCCGAGTCGACGAAGGTGAAGTTGGAAGCGACGGCGAACTGCCGGAGGCGGTCGTGCAGGAAGTCCAGGCCGCGGCGAAACTCGAGCTCGAAGCCGTAGTTGTCGGCGCGTCGGGCGTTGTCGAAGGTCGTCAACAGCCCGACGGTCGCCAGAATCACCTGCTCGATTGGATCGTCGAATTTCTTATAGAAAAAGCTCGCCGCCACCAATTGGTTGCCGCCCGGGAACCACTCCCAGCGCGCATCGAAGTTCCGAATCTGCGTTTGCCTGAGCTTGGGATTGCCCACCGTTTGCCGCCCCCCAACGATATCGAGAAAGTCGAACAGCGCCAGTTCGCGGAAATCGGGGCGGGCGACGGTTTGGCTGAAGCCGAAGCGGAGGTTATGGCGGCTGGTAAGGTAATACATCACGTTGACGCCCGGCAGATAGTTCGTCTTGGTGAACGGAGACTCCTGGCGGGCGTTGTCGGGATGGAATGGGTCGAAGGTGGTCACGTTTTGGTCCACGTGCTCGAGGCGCAAGCCGGCCACCACCCGCCACTTGGGCGACAAGTTCAAGTCGATCATCCCATAGCCGCCGACAACGTCCCGCTCTCCCTCGTAAGCGTCTGTGATGCGCGTCGTCTCGCCCAGTTCGAACCCATTCGGGCGGATGTTTTCAGGCGCGAACAGCTCATTCGGCGGGAGTGCGAGATCAAGGCCTTGGCCCCCCCGCAAGATCAGGCGCAACCGCCGGGAGAGAAAGTCGCGGCGCCGGGTCGCGTAATCCACCCCGAACTTGAAGGCGCCCGAAATGGGACCGGTATAAAACGGGGTCATCCAGTTGACCGCCGGGTTCCAGGCCGTCTCGTCCAGGTTGTTGAACATGCGGAAGGCGCTCTGGGCGTCATCGAAGAACTGGTACTGGCCGGTAATCTCATTGAGCAGGTAGACGTTCTCGCGAAGATCCGGCTCGTTTCGGCCTGCCTTGGAGTAGCCGAGTTGCCAGTCCAGGATGCTGTTGCCGAGGCTCGTGAGCAGATGCTCGCCGCCAAACTGTGTGCTGTAAAGGCTGCGCTCGACCCAGCGCAGGCGGGTGTTGCGTATGTCGGTGCCGAAGTCTTGATGAAAGCCCTCGTACCGGCGCGTGTTGTTGTCGGTGTCCCGCGACAGAAAGTTGCGCACGGTCAGCTTGTGGGCCGGCCTGAGCTGGTAGGACACATTCAGAAGGCCGCCCATCCGCGCCGACATGGTTGACTCGTCGTAGCGGAAGATGTTCTCCGCCAGCGGCGGCCCGGCTTGCGGCCCGCCGGGGTTGGGCTGGTAAAAGATGCGGTCCTGGTCGAAGATCGACTGCAGAGTGTTGCTGAACTGGAATGCGCCGACCAGGCCCAGCCGGCCCCACGTGCCCCCGGCCACCACGCCGAAGTCCTGCGAGGGCCGGGCGGATTCGTCGATCCTTGGCTGCCAATTGTTGGAAAGGGTACGGCCTATCTCTTGAAGTTCTGCGGGCGTGAAATTGAACCGATCCACCCGCTTGCCGCGGGGGATCGAGCCGGGCAGCGCGCGGGTGCCGTCGTCGAAACCCCAAAAATCGCGACCGCCGCCGGGATACGTGAGAAACCGCTTGAACTGGGTGCGGTCGTTGAAGCCGATCTTGTAACTTACTTCCAGCGTCGGGCTGGCTGGGAATTGGACCGTCTTGATCTGGACCAGGCCGGCCGAGAACTCGCCGGGCAGGTCCGGCGTGTAGGTCTTCAGCACCTGGATGCTGTCGATGAGCGCGGATGGGAACAGGTCGAGCGGGACGACGCGGCGCTCAGGTTCGGTCGTGGCCAGCATGGCATTGTTCAACCGCGTGGCGCTGTAGCGCTCGCCCAAGCCCCGCACATAGACGTAGCCGCCGTCGACGAGGCTCACGCCCGTCACCTGTTGCAGGGCGGTGGCGGCGGTGGACGCCGTGCCCCGCCGGATCTCCCACCCGCTGATGCCGTCGCTGACCGTCGGGGCCAGCTTCCGCTCGGCAATCATGGATTCAGCATTCGCCGCCACCGAGGAAATCTTCTCGACGACGTCCACCCGGGTGACATCCGCCGCCGCCGCCATGACCGTGCTCGCATCGGTGACTTCACCGGCCGTGACAACCACATCAGTGACTTCAGCGGGCAGGTATTGCTCCTGGGAGAACTTCAACGCGTAGGTCCCCGGCGGCAGATCGATGCGGAAGGTTCCATCGACGGTCGTGACAGTGGTTTTGTCCGGCGCCTGCACGACCTCGACCCGGACCTGCGCCACCGGCCGGCCCGTAGCCGCGTTATAGACGACACCTGCCACAGTTCCGTTTGTCCCGACCTGGGCCGCCGCGGCGGCGGCCAACAGACCGAGCGAAAGCGCCATCCAGGTACTCAAGCTTCGTAGTTTCATGGTCTTGGACCCCATCTCTGAAACGTGAATCGGCGAGCCCCCACGCACGCGACTCATGGCGCCACCCACATGGCCACCTGATTGGCCGCCAGTCCGTCGTAGGTCACCAGCAGCGGAACCAGGCCCCGGATGAACGGCTTGTCGGGGACCACCGCATTGACCTGCCACAAACCGGGAAACACGGGCATGAGGCCGCTGAACTGCACCTCGGCCTCGACCCCGGCGATGAAGACCCGCGGCAGTTTCTTGGTCGTGCTCTCGCCGCCCTGCGGCGCAAAGCCGTCGGGGACTGGATTGTTGACTTCCGTACCCTGGCCGGTGAGCGCGATCACGATGACGCCGCCGCGCCTGGCGGGCGTTTCCGGCTCGACGTAGACGTTGTCCTCTCCGCGA
>FWPU01005409.1_pt1 | contig 27744 bp, 27 predicted proteins | sample 2228361 | NCBI WGS metagenome assembly FWPU01 (sample SAMEA103939777, study PRJEB20133) | metagenome
ACAATTGCGCAAGCCATCTGCAAACATTACCAGTGAATTTACCATGAGAAATTTTCCTGATGCAAGTTTCAAATTCTCTTTTTCTCTGGCGCACTTTTCTGCCCATGCAAAAGGTTCGGGGGAGTTTTCCAAAGTCAAAGATCCGGTTAATCCATACTCCGGTAGAACCAATAAGTCGCCCTCTGCCTGATTGATCAGGGATTGAATGTGTTTGCGGTTGTTGATAATATCACCGCGTTGAATATGTGGTTGAAGCAACGAAATTTTCATCCTTCTTCTCACAATTTTAATTTACAGAAATTGAGTATTGGAAAACGGATTATCGCATTGGTGGAGTGATCACAAGGAGTTAGAATTCTGTCCTTTCAAATTTTATGATCGCCAAAAAGATAAAAATGACAATCCAGAGCAAAGTTGTTGTAAGCGGAATGATCCCAATTTCAGGTGGGAGAGATTCTCCAGACGCAATCAGAGAAGCCAATTTTGGTAGCAGCCAGGGTGTGACATAAAACAAGGGCTTAAACAACCCGCCCAGCAGATTGCCGCCTAAAATTGAAGCCAGCCCTATTCCCAATACCGGGCCGCGAGTGCGAAAAATGGTTCCGAGCAGCAAGGTCAGTGCCAGGTAAAATAGTGTATGTGCCGTCATGATACCGGCAGCCAGGAGAAAGGGTCGAACAGGAAAAAGTTCTCCTGAACGAACGGATAACATGCCGTAGGCAATGATTGCCGGTCCTCCTATCATAAGGCCAAGGACTGGCAAGGTATTGCCGACTAATTTTGCCAGCACATAAGCACGGCGAACAACGGGTTTGGAAAGTAACCATTCAGCCATACCGCTTTGTTTCTCACCAATTATTGAATCTTGGAGCGAGATGACTGCACCGATGCCCAACGCAACCATTCCAACCTCAAAGAAAATCGCTAAACCTATTTGAATGATATAAGCCGTCTCGCTGCCAGCCTGAGAAATTTCGGATTCGCTGGCCAAACTGGCTATGGTGGGGATAAATAACATATTGGCCATTAGGCCGCATAGTAAGATTGGCCACAAGATAGCGTTCACCCACATACGACGGGTACCCCACCAGGCGCGGCTTTCCTTGTAGAATAAATTGGCAAAACCCCGCCATTTACTCCACTCCTTGACATGGTTGAAGGGAACATTAACGGCCATTATCATCTCCTTTAACAACTTCCATGAATACTTCCTCCAGCTCAAATTTTTTTCGGCTGAAATCTGTAACGATAATCGCTTCATCAGCCAGCACATAACGCAATAGGTTTGCTTCAGCCGCGATCTCGTCACTAACGCTTATTTGCCAGTGGCTTGTACCGTTATGCCGGGATACAGAAGTTTGCTTTATCCAGGGAAGATTGGATAACTTTTCCTCCAATCCTTCCGGTGCACCCCTCATCGTAATGCAGTAAATAATGCTTCCCTGATCATTGAGAAGCGATTCGATAGGCCCACTGGCTACTACCTTTCCCTGGTTTAAGATGGCAACCGAATCGCTGATTCTCTGAACATCATCCAGAATATGGGTGGAGTAGAAAATGGTGGTGTGTTTTCGCAGACGTTCCATGATTTCAAGAACTTTCTGGCGACCAAGCGGATCCAGGGATGAGGCGGGCTCATCCAGTATAAGCAAGTCAGGGTAATTGACTTGTGCCAGTGCAATGCCAAGACGTTGCTTTTCTCCACCTGAAAAAGTGCAAATGGGGCGGTTTCCTTTGTCGGTTAGTCCTACCAGTTCGAGCATTTCATCACATCGCGCCCGAATTTTAGATTTGGGCCCTTTGTAGAAAAACGCGGCGGTAAATTCGAGATTTTCCCGGGCACTAAAATACTCGATAAAACGCGGCTGTTGAGGAAGGTAACCAATTCGTTCGCGGATGGCCACACTTTCCTGAACGATATCCAGCCCGAAAATGGTGCCGCTGCCGCCTGTTGGACGGATCAAACCCAGCAGGATTTTCATGGTTGTGGTTTTTCCTGCACCATTCGGGCCAAGAAAACCAAAAATGGAGTTTTGCGTTACTTGTAGATCAACGCCCTGAAGGACGTTTACTTTACCAAAGGATTTGATCAAACCCTGTGTTTCAATGACCATGTTGTTAATTGGACTCATCTTTGCCTCCTCATAATAATTGCCTGAGCAAAGGATAAAGGAGGCTTTGATGGATGACATCGGCAGGATGGGCGAGTTGCTACTCAGTCAAAGGTACAGGTTTTTATCCCCATTAAGGCTCAAGGATTTTGATGTTGGAGAAAATGATAAAAAGAGAAACTTGAGAAAAAAGATAAAGAAATTCAATTTGTGATTAAGTAACAGGCAGCGAAATCAATATGGATTTTCTAAAAAACCAGAGATTTGCTAAAAGATATTTTCAATTTTCACTCGCGAAATCACCCTTTGGTAACCTGTACAGGGGGCTTTATTTTCGTTTTTTGCGTATTATAATAAACATTGTGAAGAGGTTCACTACACCAAAGGAGGATTATATGAAAAAAGTTGTTCCGATGATTGTTGTGATCTTTGTGCTAAGCGCACTGATTCTGGCAGCTTGCGGCGGAGGTGGCGGACAGACCACTTCGGATAAGCCTGCTGTACCGGCTGAATATGCTGGCAAGACCAACCCGCTAGGCAGTGACGCCGCTGCAGCCGGAAAGACGATTTATGAAGAGCGCTGCGCTTCCTGCCACGGTCCAAGCGGTGCGGGAGATGGCCCGGCTGCTGCTGGCTTAGATCCCAAACCGGCGCACCTCAATGAGGTGGTTGCTACAGCCGGCGATGACTATCTCTTCTGGCGGATTGCCGAGGGCGGCTCCATGGCGCCGTTTAACTCCTCCATGCCGGCCCAAAAAGGTATTCTCACCGATGAGCAGATCTGGCAGGTGGTAACCTACATCAAAACTTTCAAATAACATCCAGTCTTGCTTATTTATGAGGGATGGGCAATACTATGAATTGCCCATCTTTTTTATTACGGATAGCCAAACCGGGGGAAAGAATAACCAATAAAGTTATACGAAATATGTTGTGTTGGTATTTTCGGGGTAAAATTTGTTTTGATGAATAAACGACTCAAACTGGTTGATTGGGCTGTTGTATTCCTCTTGCTGGCTGGTTTCATCTTTGTATTGGGCTTAGAATGGATTCTCAATAAACAACCAGCCGATTTGGGGTTTTGGATACCCTCAATCCTTTTGGCAGGGGCAATTTCCTGGCTGTTAGCGGATTGGTGGATGCGACGTAAACAGCAGAAGTTGCTGGAACTTTCTTTGCAAGGTACTCGTCAGGCGGGCAGTGCTTTGGAACGCCGACTGCGCGGCATGCTCCGGCTCAATCAGGTTTGGTTAGAGGCACAGACCGAGAAGGAATTGATCGAACGTTCTCTCTCCATAATCAGCGAAATGACCGGTGCGGTTGGGGTGTCTTTTATGCCGTTTGATGAGTGGGGGCAACCGTTGAATGCCCTGACGCATGGGGCTTATCCGGCACCGGTGTTGAAGGCCTGGGCCGAACATCTGAGTGAGCCGCGCGTTCGTAACCGATGCCGCGTTTGCCAGAAGCTGGAAACGACTGTCGGTGAATCATGTCCGCTGCTGGAAGCGCCTTTTGATCAATCGGTGCGGATTTACTGCCTTCCGCTGCAACGGGAGAAACAAACGCTGGCAATGTTGAACATTTATCTACCGCCCAGCCAGCAATTCGATGGGGAAATGCACGAATTTCTCACGACCTTGCTGCGAGAGATGCTCTCCGCGCTGGATGTCATCCGTCTGAAAACGCAGGAACAGGCTGCCTTACGCCAGTTGCACTCTCCGCAGGTCATGCAATCCCCCGTTGAAAATTACGCTCAAAACCTGCTGGATCGCCTTTGTGCTGTTTTGGGTTTCATCGCAGCCCGTATGGAAATTAAGCCATCTCCCCCTCATTTTCAGGGAATCCACCTGATCGCCGGCAGAGACACCTGGATTCAATCGTCGGCGGCAGATGAATTGATGAGCGAATTGCTCAGCAATCTTCGTCCGGCGAACTGTGTCCTTAAAGATTTGCCTGTTGCTGAGGACAAGTTCGTTTTCGCTTTACCTTGTTGTTTGCCGGGGGATGTGCTTATTGGGGCGGTCCTGTTCATCGGCCGTTCGGGTCAACCTGTTTCGGACGAAATCCGCGAGTTGCTGACAATGATTACCGGTCAACTGGCTATGCTGGTGGAAAGTGAACGAGTTCAGCAGGAGCGGGAATATCGGGCTGTATTGCAGGAACGCATTCGATTGGCGCGAGAGATTCATGACAGTCTGGCTCAAACCCTGGCCTATCTCAAGTTGACTGTGGCTCAAATGCAAACACAACTGGCGCATGGAGAGTTACAGCGCCTGGAGCAGTTGATACACCAGTCACATCAGGCACTGGCGGATGCTTATCTGGAAACCCGTCAGGTAATTGACAGCCTTCGATTAAGTCCCGGCGAAGATATGATTCTCTGGTTGGAACCGCTTTGCCGTGAATTTGAAAAAAATAGCGGAATGCGGATCGAACGGATTTTCCCCTCTGGCCTGCCCAAAATTGAACCCGAAATTCAAGCCCAGTTATTAAGAATTGTGCAGGAAGCCCTCAGTAACGTGCGCAAACATTCACAGGCAAGTCTGGTGCGCATTGAAGTGCGTATTTGGAAAAATATGCTGATATTAGAAATCAGCGATAATGGGGTGGGATTTAGTGCCGAGGATGTTCCCGAATTTTCCAGGCATGGCTTGCGCGGGATGCGCGAACGAGCGGAACTAATCGGCGCTGATTTTCAGGTAATCAGTAAGCCTCAGGCAGGGACAACGATCCGAGTTCATTTACCTATCAAGTTTGAGGAAGCCCCGGTATGACTGTTTTACCTGTTCGATTGGTTGTGGTAGATGATCATGCCCTCTTTCGCCGCGGTCTGATTAGCCTGATAAACGATTTGCCCGGAATTCAGGTGGTTGGCGAAGCCGGAAATGGGCGAGAAGCGTTGCAAATCATTCAACAAGAAAAACCGGATGTCGTCCTGTTGGATGTAAATATGCCGGAAATGGACGGTATTCAAACCATTGATCAAATTCGCCGGCTTAATTTGCCGGTGCGGGTTTTGATGCTGACCATCTCGGAAGATCAAGAAGATTTGCTTTCGGCGATTCGTTTGGGAGCCGACGGATATCTGCTCAAAAATGTTGAACCGGAGGATTTGCGGAAAGCCATTTTACGGGTTGCCGAAGGGGATGGAGCGCTTTCACCTGAGGTAACTGGCATAGTCCTGCGTGCCTTAGCGCAGCAGGGGGAAATCAAGCCACAACCCTTGTTAAGCGATCGTGAATTGGAAGTGCTCGACTGCCTGGCTGCTGGCCAAACCACCAGTCAGATTGCGGCTCATTTATTTATTTCTGAAAACACGGTTAAGACCCACGTACGCCATATTCTCGAAAAACTGGAAGCTTCTAACCGTACCGAAGCTGTTAGCAAAGGTTTGCAATTGGGGTTGATTCATAAAAGAGAATGAGAGCGGGTGAGCTGAAAATCACCCCAACAGAAAATTGAATTTAACCTGTAAAAAATTGTCCGAATGTAGAAAATCGGACAATTTTTGTGTAAATTAACCATGGGTATTTTTGGGAATTAAATTTCAGGAAATCGCGATGAATCCAGAAACAGGCATGCCTTATCAGAGGGTACTGATAGCCTCGGCCAATCCACTGTTCGGACAGGGATTGGAAAAAATGATTCAACGCCAGTGGAAGAATCCAAAACTCGAAATTCGGCGGGTGGCTTCCAACGAAGCCGTTCTCAACGAGATGCAAAACTGGCTGCCGGATCTCATCATCCTGGATTACGACGATAAAACCATTTCCCGTGCTGAATTCTTACAGGAATTTGTCACCGGCGACCAACCCATGCAGGTCATGCTGGTGTCTTTGAAATCCAGCGGGGCGGTGGTGGTGTATGACCGGCGTACGCTAACACCAGCTCAGGCTGAAGATTGGTTGAATCTACCGAAATTTTCGCAAACCGCCAGCGAGCATCCCCCTATCCAGAGGAGATCATCTATGAAGCATTTTGTGATTGTTGGTGTTCTCATTGCTGTCTTTACGGCTCTAATTTACTTCCTGCTAAGCAATATCCCGTTATTACCAATCGCAGCCAGTGTGCAGGCGCAGCCAATTGATCAATTGTTCAACCTGCACTTCTTCATGATCTCGTTGTTGTTTTCCTTGATCGTGGTCTTTCTCGGTTACAGCCTGGTTGTTTTCCGTCATAGACCCGGGGAGGAAGAGGATGGTGCCTACATCAAGGGCAACAATCCGCTTGAAATCATCTGGACGGTTATTCCATTGGGAATTGTGATTTATTTTGCCTATTTGGGTTCAGTTTCGCTGGCTGAAACACGGCGGGCTGATCCACAGGCTCTGGAAATCAAAGTGGTTGCCGGGCAGTGGTTCTGGCGGTTTGAATATCCTGATTACGGGATTGTTTCCAACGCAATGGTTATGCCGGTCAATAAGCAGGCGTTGTTGAAGCTAACCTCGCTGGATGTCATTCACTCGTTCTGGGTGCCAGAGTTTCGGGTCAAGCAGGATACCCTGCCGGGCGAAAATCTGGTGCGGGAGTTGCGGGTAACCCCCACCGAACTGGGGGAATTCAAGGTGCGCTGTGCCGAAATGTGCGGTACCTCCCACGCTTATATGGAATCACCTGTCAGGGTGGTTACGCAAGCCGAATTTGATCAGTGGGTGCAGGATCAACTGGCTGCCATTGGTACTGACCCCGTGGCACGTGGCGAGGTTTGGGCGCGGAACAATGGTTGCCTTTCCTGCCATTCTGTGGATGGCTCCCCGAATGTTGGTCCAACCTGGAAAGGCCTTTACGGGCTTTCTCACGAACTTACCGACGGCTCGGTTGTGACAGTAGACGATGAGTATCTTTTGACGGCGATTGTCAATCCCAATGCACAGGTTCCGAAGGGATTCTCCCCGGGTGTTATGCCGCAGATTTATCAGGACACAATCCCGGAGCAGCAAATTCTTGAAATCATCGAATATATCAAGTCGCTCAAATAATCATTGAGGAGAGACAGACTAATGAAAGGCATATTTTCTTACGGAATTGTGAGGGGTTTGGTCGGACAGATCATAGGCTGGGCAGCCGGTATTGGGCTGGTTACGGGTATCCGTGCCTTGATGGGGCTGGCCTACAAAGCCGAGCCGGCCTGGGTGGTTGGTGCAGCCTTGGGGGTGATCGGTTTCTTGATTGGGATTGGGGCATTTCGTGATTGGTTCGCCTGGGCAAAGGGCGAAGAAACCCCCGACCCGGAGGAAATTCACGAAGAACCGGGTGTGAAACGCTACTTTGGATTCAGTCTGGATCACAAAGTGATTGGGGTGCAGTATGCGTTTCTCTCCCTCTTTCTGCTGGTGGTCGGCGGCTCTTTTGCGCTCATCTTCCGCGTCGAACTGGTACAGACTGGAATGCAGTGGGTTTCGCTGAATTTCTTCAACACTTTGATCGGTATGCACGGCATGACACTGATCGTTTCGATCCTGATGGGCATTTCGGCGATGTCAAACTATGCCGTGCCGCTGTTGATTGGTGCAAGAGACATGGCTTTCCCCCGTTTGAACGCCTTCTCCTTCTGGCTGGCTGTGCCGGCTTCGGTGGTTCTGGTCTCGGCAATTTTCACCGGCGGGTTTGATACGGGCTGGACGGGATACCCCCCGCTCAGTCTCCGCGCCCCAATGGGAATGCAGATGTTCTTTGTTGCGGTTTTCTTTGCGGGCTGGTCGTCCATCTTGGGAGCGTTAAATCTGATAGTTACAATCTTGCGGTTGCGCGCACCCGGTATGAGTATGTTTCGAATGCCTATTTTTGCCTGGGCAACGCTGGCAACTTCTATCATTGCTCTCACTGCAACCCAATTGATTGGCACTTCGTTTCAGATGGTCAGCTTTGAACGTTTGTTCGGAATGGGATTTTTTGATGCCACCAAAGGCGGCAATCCCATTCTTTTCCAGCACTTGTTCTGGTTCTATTCTCACCCCGCCGTGTATATCTTCGTTCTGCCCGGTTTGGGAATCATCAGCGAACTGCTGCCGGTATTCGTGCGTAAGCCGCTATTTGGCTACAAATGGGTAGCCATGTCCTCGCTGGGGATTGCCCTGGTGGGATTTCTGGTGTGGGCTCACCACATGTTTACTTCCGGGATGGAAGAATACCTGCGTGTCCCGTTCATGTACTCCACCTTACTGGTAGCCGTCCCAACCGGCATCAAGTTCTTCTCGTGGGTGGCAACCATTTGGATGGGGCGTATCCGCTTCCAGGTTCCAATGTTGTTCTTGATAGGTGCGATCATCGTCTTTTTGATGGGTGGATTGAGCGGTCCACCGCTTGGCACGGTTTCGACCAACCTGCACATGCACGACAGTTATTTTGTTGTGGGTCACTTCCACGCGACCATGTTCGGGGGTTTCATCTTCCCCTTATTCGCTGCCGTCTATTACTGGTACCCCAAAGTTACCGGACGGAAGATGAATGATTTACTGGGCAAAATTCATTTCTACCTGCTCACGCCCGGTTTTCTGATCATGTCCTTTGGTCAGATGCAGATTGGGCTGCTCGGAATGCGCCGCCGCATTGCAGACTACGACCCCGCTCAGGGATTTGAAACAACACATCTCATCATTACGATTGCCGGTTTCATGGTGGCCGTCTCCGTGCTGATTTTCCTGATTAACCTGTTTGTCAGTGCAAAACGCGGTGAGGTGGTCACCGAGAATGTGTGGCAATCCCGTTCGCCGGAATGGACGGTGCTGCCTACGCCGGCGCCTATGCACAATTACCCGCAGCCAATTCGAGTAGTCGGTGATCCGTATGATTATGGCTTGAAGGGTGCTCGTTATGTCGAGGTCTTGCCTCAACAGGCGGGTGATTAAGGAGGAGCATGATGCAATCGAAAAAATTGGATGAACTCAAACGCGGTGTGCTGGTTTTTCTAGGTCTGGCTGTCCTTACGGTCATTGAATATTACCTGGGTACCCATGAGGCTGCTGTCATTTTTCTGTGGGTGGTAGCGCTCTTAAAAGCCGGTTTGGTTCTGGTGTACTTTATGCACATTGGGCGAATTTTTCGATCGGAAGGAGAACATTAAATGACCACACCTGAGGTTGCCCTGACGACTTACAAACAAAAATTAGCCAATAACCGCCTTGGTCTCTGGTTGTTTATCCTGTCCGATTCCTTCGTGTTTGCGGCGCTGCTGGTTACTCGCTTTTACCTGCTGGGTGATAAACGTCCGCATTTAGAGCAGGAATTGGGTCTCATTGTGACCTCTGTACTCCTGATCAGTTCATTTTTTGCTATTTGTGCAGAAGTTCAGATTTCCAAGGGAAATCGCAAAGGCTTCCTGACCAGCATCCTGATCACGATGCTGCTGGGGATTGCTTTTTTGATCGGCGTAGTGGGTTTTGAGTGGCGGTTGGCGCCGTTTGGTCCGGCTGACGGCCCAGAAGGGGCTGTTTTCTTCATGATGACCGGTATGCACGCCTTCCACGTGTTGACGGGCGTCATCTTCCTGTTCATTGTCTTTCGCAATGGGTTGAAGGGACATTACAGCCCCGAAAGACACTGGGCGGTTGAAGCGGCGGCTAACTACTGGCACTTCGTGGATGTGGTGTGGATCTTCTTCTATCCGGCTTTGTACCTGATCGGTTCACTTTGATAGAAAGGGCACAGCAGTGCAGCGGACGATCTGGTTGATTGGAGTAGCCGTTTTGGCAGGGCTGGTAGCCGTGTGGCTGTTGGCTTTTGCCCAGCCGTACTCATTTCACGGATCATTGATCGAACCGCCAGTTTCTGCTCCTCCGATTGAACTCGTCCGCGCCGACGGCTCGCTTTTTCGCCTGAGCGATCAGCAGGGGAAAATTACCCTGATTTTCTTCGGTTATACAACCTGCCCGGACTTTTGTCCGACAACCATGGCTGAGATGAAGCGAGTTAAAGCGGATTTGACGGCATATGCAGAGCGTCTGAATGTGGTGTTTATCACGGTTGACCCGCAGCGCGACACTCCTGAACGGATTCAGTCCTATGCAGCCGGTTTTGACCCTCAGTTCATCGGTCTTTCGGGCAGCGAAGAGGAACTCACACCCATCTGGAAGGCGTACGGCGTCTACCGCCAGATTCAGGAAGGTCAAACGGCACTCGGCTATCTTGTGGATCATTCGACGCGCGTCTATTTAATTGATCCCGCTGGTAATCTACGGCTGACATTCGCTTATGGAACTCCGCCCGAGGACATCGCCGCGGATATTCGTCAAATTCTAAAGGAGAAGTAAGATGTCTCCAGCAGTTCGGGCCGCCTTACGGCGACTATGGTGGAGTCTGCTGATCAGTTTGATATTTGCCTTCTTGGTCAGTGAAGTTTCCTATCAACTGGTCAAGGATCGCAGTGAACGCCCGCCGCAGACTGTTGAGATTCTTATTCCGGCTGGCACGGCGGCGAGGATCGCCAATGGCGAGGAAGGTCCCGCCTTGCCAGAGATGAGGTTTGTGGAGGGAGATACACTCCTTGTTCGCAATCTGGATGAAGTTTCCCATCAATTGGGGCCGTTATGGGTATTACCGGGTTCTACCAGCCGTATGACGCTTGACCGACCCAGTCAGTACACGATGGAGTGTAGTTTTCAACAGTCCCGCTCATTGGGGATTGATGTGCTGCCGCGCGCCAAAGCCTCCGATCGGATTTTTGGAATCATTTCGGTGGGTTTTCCAACCTGGATTTTACTCTGGCTTTATTGGCTGGTGGCGAGGCCGTTACCGGGCGATGAAAATAAAACTTTGCTGAATGAAGCCAGATAGAGCAAAATGACCACCAAATTACTTACTCCGCGTTGGATTATGACCACACTGCTGGTGGTAGTGGCAGTGGGGGTAATGATTCGGTTGGGTTTCTGGCAATTGGATCGGTTGGAATGGCGGAGGGGACTCAATCAGCGCATTGTCAGCCAGCTGAATGCCCCGCCCCTGAATTTGAACGAGAACATGCCTGTCACACAGTTCTTCGATATGGAATACCGGATGGTTCAGGTTAGCGGGATTTACGATTACGAGCATGAATTTCTCTGGCGTAATCAGGTTTGGGACAATCAAGCGGGTTATCACCTTTTCACTCCGTTGCGTATTGAGGGTACGGATTGGGTTGTCTATGTCAACCGTGGGTGGATACCGCTTGGCGAATCAGATGCGGAGAGACGGATAAAGTATCGGCAGGAGGGTTCGGTTTTACTGAGTGGGATGATCCGCCGCCCGATGCCCAAGCCAAATCTCGGCGGGGTGGCTGATCCACCGTATGATCCCAATCTGCCAACCCCCGAAGCCTGGAACTGGATTGATTTGGAACGCTGGCGCGCCGAAACCGGCCTCAATTTGCTGCCGGTGTGGATTCAGGAGGCACCCAATGGGGCAGCCTTACAACCGCCGTACCCCTCTCTACCGGATATTGAAATCACAGAAGGTCCTCACTTTGGATACGCTCTGCAATGGTTTTCCTTTGCGGCGATTCTGGCGCTAGGTTATCCCTTCTTTGTCCGTAAACAGATTGAAAATAAGACCGAGACTTCCGATAATTCGACAAACGAGATCACCCTACATTCGGGGGAGGAAAGTTATGAGCATTGAAAATCACCGCTTGCGCTACTGGCTGCTGACGGCGGCTATGTTGACTTTTGTTTCTTTGATGATTGGTTACGGGATACGTTTCATCCCTGCCGGAAAAGGCTGCCCGGATTTCCCGACCTGTTTTGGGCAATGGACGATGCCGTCTGAATCAGCCGCACGTGTAGAAGTCTTCCATCGCTTGATTGCGGCGGTCAGTGGATTGATCACCTTCTTTTTGACCATTTGGGTGTGGATCAAACAAGAGAACGGGTGGTTGAAGGTCAGCCTGACCTTTGCCTCAGCATTGTTTCTTGTTCAGGCCAGTCTGGGAGCTGGGCTGGCAGGCGAAGTGGAGACACTCTGGCTGGCAGCAGGGCATTTAGCAGCGGCGCTGATCACCATGGCTCTGCTGAGTGGTGCGGTAACACTTTTATTCCTTCCTACCCCAAATTCGCGTAAAAACAACTCGTACTTTCGATCATCCTTGCAACGGTACTCGACGATTACCTTACTGCTGGTGTTTGGGCTAATGATCTCCGGCGTGATGGTAGCTCGCCTGGATGCAGGCAGTGCTTGCGTTGGTTTTCCTCTCTGCAACGGCGGCTTGCCTTCCACTGCTTTGGGTTGGCTGGCAGTGGAACATCGTCTCTTGACGTTGCTTGCCGGGTTGGCTGTGATGGGGGCATTCTTCCGGGCGCGGCGCTCTTACTTCGATCAGCCACTGGTTTTAAGTTCTGTCAATGCGTTATTGGTGTTGTTTGCCGGTCAGGCATTCATAGGCGCCATGAATGTTCAACGAAACTTTCCGCTGGATCTGGTAGTGGTTCATGCAGCCATTACGGCTGCGGTGTGGGTGACGGTAGTGGTGCTGTACATTGCTGCTCTTCGGATGGGGAGAAGCGAGATCGAGGAATACCAGACTGCTCAAATCCAGCGCGCAGGAGGAAAACAGCGCCTGAAAGCCTATTTCATGCTGAATAAACCCATCATTGTTGCGCTGCTCCTGGTGACGACCTATGCGGGCATGGTGGTTGGCGGCAAGGCTATCCCATCGTTGGAGTTAACTCTATGGACTTTGCTGGGAGGTGCTTTGGCGGCAGGTGGTTCCAGTGCTATCAACCAGTACATTGACCGCTACATTGATGGAGCAATGCAGCGAACGGCAAAACGTCCGATTCCATCCGGTATTTTGACCCCTGCGGAAGGTCTGGCTTACGGGATTAGCGCCTGCCTGGCGGCGTTTTTTATCCTGGCGGGCAAGGTCAACCTGCTGGCAGCACTGCTTTCGGTTGCCGGAATGATTTATTACGTACTGATTTACAGCATCTGGCTTAAACATCTGACCGTGCAGAATATTGTCATCGGCGGAGGGGCCGGCGCGATACCTCCACTGGTTGGCTGGGCTGCTGCTACCGGTAGTTTGAATATCCCCTCCTTGTTTCTGTTTGCACTGGTGTTCATGTGGACACCGCCTCACTTTTGGGCATTGGCGCTGGTGCGTGCCAGGGATTACGCTCGTGCAGGCGTTCCGATGCTGCCCGTGGTGCGTGGTGAGAAAGAGACTCGAAATCAGATTTTTATTTACACGCTTGAGATGGTGGCTCTTACATTACTCATGCCGGTTTTCAAAGTAGGCGGAAGCGTATTTCTGGTTTCGGCTTTGGTGTTGGGTTTATGGCTGATTCATGCTGCCTGGAATGTGCTGCGTAAACCGGGCAATAAGGTGGCCTGGCGCATGTACCGATATTCTTCGATGTACCTGGCGTTCATCTTCCTTGCGCTGGTTGTGGACGTTTTGATATAAAATTTTAGAATGACGCAAAAACCGACCCCAAAACAGCGGATTGGCTTGTGGCTGGCTGGCTGGTTCTTAATCATCCTTTTGGGTATTGATTTCTACAACTGGGAAAAGACTCCAAGGTTGGTGGCCGGTTTGCCGGATTGGGTCTGGTTCGATTTGGGATTAATACTGGCAACCAGCCTGATCTATGGCGTACTCAGCCGCGTGGCATGGGAGGACGAATGATCCCGTTCATCCTGCTTTTGCTATATGTGGCTGCGTTAATTGGTCTGTCCATTCTTGCCCGACGCAAGATCAGCACCACCCCCGAAGGCTTTTTCCTTGCCAACCGTTCCTTTGGACCATTGGTGTTGTTTTTTACTTTGGCGGCGACAAATTTTTCGGCTTTCTTTTTTCTCGGCTTTGCCGGCGCCGCCTGGACATCCGGTTTTGGTCAGTATGGCATTATGGGGCTGGGCACTGCCCTGGTGCCGGCAGCCTTTTATGTCATTGGGCGACCGGTATGGAAGCTGGGTAAGCAGAAAGGTTACATGACTGCGCCAGAGTTGATTGGTGGTGAATTCAACAGCCGCGCCTTGCGTTGGTTGGTGATGATTGTGATGGTTATTTTCACCATGCCTTACCTTTTGACTCAGGCGGTTGGTGCAGGAATTTTACTTACCTCGCTGTTTGGTATGGACTTGCTGCGCATTGGTGGAGCGTTGACCATTCTGCTGATAGGGGCGACGGTGATTTTCGGCGGGATGCGTGCCTCTGCCTGGACGGATGTTTTGCAGGGTGTGATCATGATTGCCGCAATGATCGCAGCGCTGGTTTTCGTCAGTATAGGATTGGGCGGCTGGCAAGTTGCGGGTGAAAATGCGCTCAAAGTTTCTGCGAGCCATTTCAATCGCCCCGGGCCAAATAATGCATTCCCCATCACCACCTGGTTGTCCTTTCTCTTGCTTTGGTCGTTTGTCAATCCCCTTTTTCCGCAAATGTTTTCGCGTTTTTATACTGCCCGTTCGCTGGCTTCGTTCAAGGAAACGACATGGCTCTACCCACTTCTGGTCAGCGTGTTGTTTCTTGCGCCGGTCACCATAGGCGTATGGGCGCGCGGCACGCCGTTAACTCCCAGCAGCCCGGATATGATTTTACCGATGATGGTGGCTGTCTATGCCCCGCAATGGGTACACTGGCTGGTAATGATCGGCGCAATGGCGGCATTGATGTCAACGGCCGACTCGCAGCTGCTGGCGCTGGCAACCATGTTTACTCATGACCTGGGTGTACGCAAGAATCCGGTTCGTGCTGGGCGACTGCTGGCATTTGGTTTGTGCGGGTTGGTGGCTATTTATCTACTCAGCGGGTTGAATCCACAAATCGAAATTTTTACCCTGTTGATCCAGACAACCTTCGCTGGGCTGGCAGCACTCACCCCGGCGACGCTGGCAGCCCTCTACACCCCGCGAGTTGGTAAAACGGCGGCGATTATTTCCATTCTGGTGGGTGAAGCACTGGTTGTGTTGCTGCGCCTTAAGGTCATCCCAACATTCGGTTTTGTGGATGGCATTATCGTTTTACTGGCAGCATTTATTACCTTGGGAATGGCGGTGTGGATTGGAAAAATTATCACCCCATTGCGCAGGCAAGCCGCCCAATAATCACGGATTTGGGCCAACCTGGATGGTTTGTCGCGTAATTTGTACCGGTTCGTTAGCAACGGCAGCCGTAAAGCGATAAAAATCGCGACTTTCTGGGTTTTCTTGTTGGCGGAATTTTTCTGCCCAACGATAACCAATGGATTGATATAACATTTCTACTTCAACTTTATAGGGGGGCTTGAAACCTGTAATTGGAATACGGTATTGGATGGTGTCTCCTCCTCCTGAAAAGTCCATATCGCTTGCAGCCTCACCATATACGGCAATATCTGCGCTCACCCGAGTTTTGTCAAAACCGCGGGGCAATAGGCGATTGTCTTTCAAATAGTGATTGGCTCGCAACAGAGTTGTGGTGACTTTTCCATCCGGATCGCCAATAATTGGCTCGTAAATTTGTACCTGATCGGGTTGAGTGATAATCTGATAATGAGGCTCAAATAGATGCTCGTCAAGGTCATTGTCATTACCAATAATCGAGCCGTCTACCTGCCAGCCGCCTGATTCAAACACTGTCATTCCATTGGCATCTGTTACGATCAGGTGCAGCCAGGCCCGGCGTGAAGGGAAACTTGTGGGAAATTTGTGACCGGTTAGAACGTCAACCCGGACCTCGACGATCAATTCGTTATCCTCCTGAAAGGCTTTTCCGCTCAGGCGTGCCGTGTTTTGTTGAAGCTGCTGCAAGGTAAGCAAGCGTGCTTGTTCCAGCTGTTCTGGTGTGGCGGAAGTGTGTAAAGAGTCCGGGTTGGCTGCCAAAACCTCGAGCATGTAACGGTTCCCGCCAATAAAGGTGTGCTGCATTAAGGGGGTGCGCTTGGGGCTACCGGTGTTGGCTACGGGCGCTTCGCCATCGGCAGCCGGCATGTGGCAGGACTGACAGGAAGAAGATTGGGCAAATTCTGAAGCCAGCCATTCGAGATGAGGGGTCTGTTCCGGGAACAAATCGGTACTGAGTTTTCCCTCGTTGGTGAAATAAGGGGTATAAAGATTATGGCAGACTGCGCACATTTCGGATTGAGTTACATGATTCGATTGAACTGGTTGGTATCCGCTCGCATTGCGCATGACAGCAGCCATGTTCTCATCAATGGCAAACCGTCCGTAGGCTGGGCGTTGACCGATCATCGGTTCTTTTTCAAACAAGTAGCCGCCGCTGTAACTTTCCAAGGTCCCAAGGTTTTCCCCTTTGATCTGGTGACACACCGTACAGGATACACCATCCAATGCCAGCGGATAAAGTGGGTGATCAGGACGGAAATAACCCTCTTCAGGAAGGAAAGCCGGTGACTCATTCTTCAAAAGAGCCGTCTGTAAAGCCATTGGAAGATGACAAATGGCGCATTTTTCCTGAATTGTATCCCCATAATCAGGTCTCTGAAGTACTTCGGAGCGCACCGAAGTCCGATAATACGGGTCGCGGGAAGCGTTTGCCATCATGGAAGCCCTCCAAGCCGTCTCAATGGAGACATCCTCCCCGCTGCTATCTTTCAGTGCGGTATGACAAAAACCGCACTCGCCGGACGTTGAGAAAAATTCGCCGCGCAGACGAGGCAGTTGACCTGTTTCCACCAGCACGGGTGGGGCGGAGGGTGTTTGTTGAGAAGGTGCCGCTGTCATGCAGCCCGTTACCAAACCGATCAGGGCCAGCCCTACAAAAACAAACCAACGCCTAAAAGTGGCATACATTTCCCCTCCCCAAAGATGGAAATTTTTAATGTCTATTTCCCGCCTCCCCCCGGAGGATTGGAAAGAGACTATTGCAGGCGAAGTAAAATTTTACCCTGACTCCAAAGCTCTTCCAGACGGTAATAGTCGCGCTGCTCAGGTGAAAACAAATGAACGATCACATCGCCTAAATCTACCAGCACCCAGCCGCCCTCGGCATAGCCTTCTTTTTTGCCGATCAGTTGAAATTCTTTTTTCGCGTTTTCTAGCACGGCATCGGCAAGGCTTTCGATCATCCGCTCACTGGTGCCTGAGCAAAGGACAAAATAATCGGTAAATGAAGCAATCTCCTGAATGTCCATCAAGAGGATGTTTTCACCCTTCTTATCTTCGAGGGTGTTGATAATGCTGCGGGCAAGTTCAATCGGCTTCAGAATTCACCTCTCCGTATGCTTTTTGAGTCTATTTTATCCATTCAATGGAAAGTATGCCAGTGGCGTATAAATGGCACCTTCGGGTTTGAGGTCACTACGGAACAAAACCAGCTGATTGACCCTCATGCTCCCCAAAGTCCCTACTGGTTTTTGGGCAATGGTTTGACCCAAGAGGGTCAAATCAGAGGGTGAGGCATCCCGCTTGACCCGGCCTAATGTCAAATGGGGTGAAAACTCTCGTTCTTCGCGGGGGTATCCAATCTGTTCCGCAATGTCCTCAAGTGTCCGTTGCAAGCGGAACAACGCCGGTGGTGATTTAACTCCCACCCAAATCACGCGGGGACGTTTGGGGTTGGGAAAGGCACCAATCCCCTGTATCTCCAAATGTAGCGGAGCGGTCGTTGCTGCAATGGCACGGATTTCATCTGAGATTCGGCTGAGCTCTTGCGGGGTTGATTCACCCAAAAACTTGAGGGTGAGGTGAATCGCATCCGCTCTCACCCATCGTACGCTGCGCACCCCACTTTTTTGCAGGCTGCTCAGGATGATTTCCAATTCTTTCTGGATGTGGTTGGGTAACTCGATGGCAATAAAAGCACGAATTAACATCTCTTACCGGTCAGTATACCGATAGGGTTTAAGCATGTCAAGTTGGATTAGGGAGAAATAAGGTAAAATGGGGGCAGGTTGAATGTTGGGAGGTTCAAGGCTTGAAAAAATTTATTCGCGATTATCTTATTCTCGCTCTGGTGTCGGGGACGATTATTGCTCTGGATCAGTGGACAAAGTCCATCATCCGTCAGAATTTAGCACTGGGCGAATCGTGGATGCCCCTGGAATGGCTGGCGCCCTATGCCCGTATTGTTCACTGGTACAACCGCGGCGTGGCGTTTGGTTTGTTTCAAAATGGTGGTGAATGGTTCGCAATTTTAGCAATTGTGATTGCGCTGGGAATCATTTATTATTATCCCCGCGTACCGGCTGAGGACTGGACACTGCGGGCTGCGATGGGATTGCAATTGGGCGGGGCAGTAGGCAACCTCATTGACCGGCTGACGGTGGGTCATGTGACCGACTTTATCTCGGTGGGCACTTTTCCGGTTTTCAATATTGCCGATTCGAGCATTACCATCGGCGTTCTGGTCTTGATTTTGGGCGTTTGGCTGCAAGAACGCCGTGAAAAGCAGGTCAAAAAGCAGCCTCAATCTGTGGATGATCCACCTGAAGGGCGGGTAAATTTTCGCGAAGTCAATGAGTGAACAGATTGTTCGCTTTGTTTATGACGGGGAGCGCAGTGAGCGCCTGGATAAGATTCTGGCAGCCCGCTTCCCCGAACATTCCCGCTCACGGATGCAGGGATTGATTCGGGATGGTTTTGTGCAGGTGAATCAAAAGGCAATTTGTAAAAGCGGTTTTACTGTGGAAAGAGGCATGACGATTGAGGTACATTTACCTCCCGTTCAACCGGTAGAATTGAAAGCCGAATCGATTCCGTTGAAGGTGATCTTTGACCATCCGGAAGTGGTTGTGATTAACAAACCTGCCGGCCTTGTGGTTCACCCGGCAGCCGGACATGAAAGCGGCACACTGGTCAATGCGCTGATGGGCTTGATGCCGGATCTGGAAGGAATTGGGGGGGAACTGCGACCGGGAATCGTTCATCGGTTGGATAAAGATACATCGGGTTTGATCTTGATCGCCAAGAATGAACGTGCGCACCGGTTTTTGCAGGATCAATTCCGCCTGCGGCAGGTCAAAAAGGTTTATCTGGCGCTGGTGGATGGCAGGCCGCCCACACCGCAGGGCCGAATTGAAGCTCCCATTGCACGCGATCCAGCCCACCGCAAACAAATGGCCATTGTTCCAGCCGGCAAGGGCAGAGAGGCTGTTACAGAGTATTTCACCCGCGAATCATTTTCCGAGCATACGCTTATCGAAGCCCATCCTTTAACCGGCAGAACGCATCAGATCCGATTGCATTTGGCGTTTATTGGCTGTCCCATCGCCGGTGATACTGTCTATGGCAGGCGTAAAGTCAGCTTGCCGTTAAGCCGTCATTTTTTACATGCGGCACAGCTGACGATTCGGCTTCCTGGTGAAAAACAGCCGCGCACCTTCGAGTCTCCACTCCCTCCAGAATTGGAACACATTCTGCAGCAATTGCGTCACTCTTGAAATTTGCATAAGCAGGTGAACAACATGGACAAAATCATTGATTTGCGCTCTGATACAGTAACCCATCCGACTCCTGCCATGCGCGAGGCAATGGCACATGCGGAAGTGGGCGACGATGTATATGGTGAAGACCCCACAGTCAACCGCCTTGAAGAAATGGCAGCTGAACGAATGGGCAAGGAAGCCGGTTTGTTTGTTGCCTCCGGTACGATGGGCAATTTGATCGCGGTATTGGTACACTGTCAGCGCGGTGAAGAAGCGATTATGGGGCATTTGGGACATACCTTTCTTTTTGAGGCCGGCGGGGTTTCGGCCTTGGGAGGTGTTTTTGTAAATACCCTGCCTAATCAGCCGGATGGCAGCATCGCCCTGAGCGATTTGGAAAACGCGATCCGTGGTGCCGATATTCACCAACCGATCAGCCGATTGATCATTCTGGAAAATACTCACAATCGCTGCGGCGGGACGGTTCTGGATGGCGAATATACCCGACAGGTGGGAGAATTCGCTCATCGTCATGGTTTAAAACTGCATCTCGATGGGGCGCGGATTTTCAACGCTGCGGCTGCCCTGCGGGTGCCGGTTTACGAGTTGTGCGAGGCAGCCGACTCAATTACCTTTTGCCTGAGCAAGGGCTTATGCGCGCCGGTTGGGTCGGTGCTTTGTGGTTCAAAGGAATTTATAGCGAAAGCTCGCCGGGTGCGGAAAATGCTGGGGGGTGGGATGCGGCAGGCGGGTGTACTGGCGGCTGCCGGAATCGTGGCGCTTGAACAGATTGCCACGCGATTAGAGGAAGATCACCGCCGCGCCCGCCGGTTGGCCGAAGGGTTGTTCCAAATACCTGCCTTAAAACCTGCCTATGGAATGCCGCAAACCAACATGGTGTTTGTTTCGCTGCGCGAGGAGGTTGCCAAAACCGCGAAAGAGGTTGCTGAAGAATTATTCCAGAGGGGTATCCGCGTTGGGGTAACGGCTCCCAGAACATTCAGACTGGTTTTGCACTACTGGATCAACGATGAGGATGTGGAGCAAACGATACGGGCTTTTGCTGACGTGCTCCGTTAATTTTTGGATATTTGCGAGTCATTCACCGGTGACATGGCTTGAATTTGATTGCGGCCGCGTTCTTTGGCAATATAAAGGCGCTGATCGGCCAGATCAATCAATTTTTCCAGTACGACAGTATCTTTCGGAAGACAGGCAATCCCCTGGCTGATAGTGGGAACCGGCACAATTTTCTTGTTGCGATCGAAAATGACAATTTTTTGACAGGCGGCGCGTATGCGTTCCGCCACCAGAAAGGCCTGGTCGGGTTGGGTATCTGGAAGGGCGATGATGAATTCTTCACCGCCCCAACGCCCTACCAGATCATCCTTTTTGATGTTATTTCGGATAGTCCGGCTCAGTTCTATGAGAACCAGATCACCGGTCAGGTGCCCGTAGGTGTCATTATATTTCTTGAAGTGGTCAATATCCAGCATGATCAGGCAGAGAGGCTGACCGCAGACCTGAGCCGTTTGCACCGTCTGTTCCAAACGAGTGAGGAATGTGTTGTGATTAAGTACACCGGTGAGACTATCCAGCTGCGAACGGGTTTCAACCTCAAGGTGATGATAGGCATTATCCAGTGCCATGGCTGCTCGTTGAGCAATATTTTCGAGGAGTTCCTGATCACGCTGATCAAAGGCTGACCGTTGGTAAGAAGCCACGGCGATAAGTCCCAAAACCTCCTTACCGGAAATGAGCGGCACCCCCAACCAGGAAAGGCTAACTCTATTGTTGCCCACCAGCTTGAAATTAATGTTTAACTTTTTCCGTTCTTCGGGCAAATCGCTGATAAGCAAAGGCTGACGGGTTTGGATGACTCGACCGGCGAGGGTGCCCTCAATGGGCACGTTCATGGATGGGAAAAATTCCCCGTCGTCATAGAACAATTCCAGGTGAATCGTATCTTCTTCGACTAAACCAAAATAGTAAGTATCCGCATCCAACGCACTCTGGACGGCGGTTGTCACCATTGTGATGACTTGATGAATTTCCAGCGAGGAAGACAGACTGCGCGATACTTTATTGAGAATCTGTTGACGCTCGATCTCGAATTGAAGTGAACTTTGCAGCCGCAACAATGTCTCGGTAGTGGCAATACCCAGCAAAGGTAAAAAGAACAGGTCTAGAAAAACCGAATCGGTTACATTCTGATTGTGAAGACCCAATGTGACGATATGAGCAGTGGTAGCGCAGGCAAGAAAAACATAAGAGTACCAGCGATTGAAAAGGAGGGAGGAAACAGCGGTCAATAGGAGAATACAGATAAAAGAATACCCGGCAGGTAATTGGTGACCGATAAACTCGATGACCACGGCTATGATGGTGTTGATTGCGAGAATGATCCAATCCCGTTCCGGATACTTTTCGAGGATAGGTATGAGATGGAAATAAAATATTAGCAAATAGGTAAGTTTCAGAAAAGCAGTTGCCAGGCTAATTTGATTTTCAACAAAATTGAGATCCGCAATCAGGGAATATACCAACAAAAAGAGGTTGAGAATAAAAGCAATCAAGACAGCCGGCAAGACCAGTGCCTGTTTTTGTCTGGTGGGGATTATCAGGAGAGATTTCATCATGCCACTTTATATTTTCGCCTATTATAGGAATTTCTTGAATTTTTTTGCTATACAATTTGTTTACAGTTTAGAAAAAGGTGTTCCCCGGTTGGAATGGCGGTGAACTCATTAAACAAAAAAGATAGATTCAGGACTGCGGCTCAGGAGAGCCAGACGGGGTTTGAATTGAGAAAGCAAGCCGGGCAAACTGCGGTTATAATACAGGAGGGAATCATTAACGCTTCGATGGAGGTGCTCTTTTGTCTGAATGGATCACACTGGCGGAAATTGAAGAAGCATCGGGCTTCATTGCCAATCAACTCCATGTTCAGCCTAAAACCGGAATCATTTTAGGTTCGGGTTTGGGAGAACTGGCTGAACAGATTGAAGATGCCACGGTTATCCCCTACACAGAAATCCCTCATTGGCCGGTTTCAACCATTCACGGTCATGCCGGGCGGTTGATCGTGGGGTGGCTCGAAGACCAGCCTGTCATGGTGATGCAGGGCCGAGCTCATTTTTACGAAGGCTATCCAATCAGCCGAATTGGATTCCCTATCCGGGTAATGCAGCGCCTGGGCATGGATGGGTTGATTGTGACCAATGCCGCCGGAGCTATTCATCCGGATTATTTGCCGGGCGATGTAATGCTGATTAACGATCATATTAATCTGGTGGGTATGGCCGGCATGAATCCTTTGCGAGGACCCAATCTGGATGAGTTTGGAGAACGTTTTCCAGACATGAGCCAACCGTATGACCGCGAATTGATGGATTTTTGCAGGCAGGCGGCTAACGAGGCTGGCATTCCTCTTCGTGAAGGGGTGTATGTCTGGCTGGCGGGGCCTTCCTTCGAATCTCCGGCTGAATTACGCTTTTTGCGTACCATAGGAGCGGACGCCGTGGGCATGTCAACTGTGCCGGAGGTAATTGTCGCTCGCCATGGAAAAATGCGCGTTCTCGGCATTTCGGGTATTTCGAATAAAGCGAATTTGGATGGCAGCACAGTAACCACCCATGAAGAGGTTTTAGAAGCCGGTAAAATTCTGGTTCCCAAACTGTCGGCTCTGATTCGGGGTGTTTTGCGGCGGATGACGGCGTGATTCCACGGATGAAGTCTTAAATCCAGCAGGTGGATAAAGGCGGACTATGGAGGAAGTTCTCCGCTTCTTAAAAACATACGAACCCTGGATTTACCTGCTCCTTGCAGGGACGGGCTTATTTGCCATGCGCAGAATGTTATCGGCCTTGCAGGAATTGCGAATGGCGGTTTTTGGCTTAGAAAAAGAAAGCGCTCAACGTCGTTTTCGCAGCTCTCTTTCGATTTTTGTCTTCGTTTTGTTGTTGGGGGCGGCAGAGTTTGTGTTGACTGCGATTGTCTTTCCCGATTTTCCAAATGTTCAGGCGGTGGCAACCCCTACTGCGGATTTGCTGGTAACGCCCACTGTGACTTTGCCGCCATTGGCAGTGGAAACACCGCAAGTGGAAGAAATCGGTATTCCAACCCTGGATGTAACCGATCAGGATGGCTGCATTCCAGGAGTGATTGAGTGGACTTTCCCGAAAGCCGGCGAAACGTTGAAGGGGTTGGTCACCTTGCGGGGAACGGTCAGTGTCCCCAATCTCGGTTTTTATAAATATGAATATCGTGAACAGGCATCGAATCTGTGGGTTACTATTGCCGCAGGAGATCGTGTGATTGTTGATCAACCCCTGGGCGGCGAAGGCAGCGGGCAATGGGATACTTCGACTTTAACCCCTGGGGATTACCTTCTGCGGCTGGTGGTGACCGACAATGTCAATAATGTCTTTCCGGCGTGTGTCATTCCTGTGAGAATTGCTGCACCATGATTGGAGGATTATGCCCGAAATTGAAGTGAGGCCAGCTCAACTAACGGAAATACCGCTTCTGGTTTCTTTGGAACACTACGGCAAAAGTGATTATGTCTGGCAAATGGAGCGGATTGTTGAGGAAACACAGTTATCGGTCACATTCCGCGAGGTGCGTTTACCGCGGTCGGTGAAGGTGGAGTATCCCTATAGTATGGAAAGCCTGCCGGAACGTTTGCGTCAGCAAACCATTTTACTGGCCGCGGTCTTGAATGGGGAAGTGGTTGGTTATATTGGTGTTGAAGAACGGGTTGGAACGAGGACTGCCTGGGTTGCACACCTGGCTGTAGCGGCTCGCTGCCGGCGCGAAGGAATTGCCAGCGCTCTGTTATTGGCGGCGCAGGGGTGGGCAAGCCGGCGGGGGTTGCGGCGAATGATTCTGGAAACCCATTCTAAAAATGCTCCGGCGATTCGGCTGGCGCTTAAGTTGGGTTTTGAATTTAGCGGTTACAATGATCAATATTATGCCAATCAGGATATCGCTTTGTTTTTTAGCAGCATGTTGAGATGAAGAGACAGCAGGTGATTTGATGGGAGTCCTGATCACCATCAACCAGATTCTCATGGCGGGGGTGGCGATTACAGCCTTTTCGCTGCTGCTGTATTCGTTAACCTTCAATCTTCGGGAACGGGTGGCGCGATCATTTGCGATGATTTTATTCTGTCTGGTGATCATTTACTCGGCCGAATCGCTTGCCAGTGTAGCGCCCCGCCCCGCTGAGCTGGAATTGTGGCTGCGGCTGCAATGGGTTGGCATTGTTTTTCTGCCTTCCGCCTATCTCCATTTTTCGGATGCGCTGCTGGCAACCACCGGAAAACCCAGCCGGGGTAAGCGACGTTGGGCCATTCGGCTTTCGTATGGGCTGGCAGTTTTATTTTTGGCTATGCTGCCTCTGGGTTTACTGGTAGGGGACATGGCAGTGGATTCTCAACCTGCGCCGTATCTCAAGCCGGTGCTGGGTACGGATTTATTCATGCTGGTGTATTTTGTCTCCATTGGGATGGCGTGGTACAACTTTGTGCGGGCTTTTCGCCGCGCCGCCACCAGCACCAGTAAGCGTCGAATTGGCTACCTGCTGGTTGGTTCGATTGCTCCCGTGCTTGGGTCTTTTCCGTTTTTACTTTTCTCATCCAATTTTGCCGCTCAGCATCGTCTGACCTTTTGGGTAATTTCTGTGTTGACCAATTTTCTGGTTGGCGGGCTGGTGGTGATGATGGCCTATTCGGTAGCATTTTTCGGTGTTGCTCTACCTGACCGAACCGTGAAAAGCCGGCTTTTCAAATGGATTTTACGCGGACCCGTAACTGCCTCAATTACACTGGCGCTGACAACGATTATCCGCCGGGCAGGAGAGTTATATGGGCTGCCCTATAATGCGTTGGTGCCGATTGTCATGGTTGGCTCGATATTGACCGGCCAGTATCTGGTCACTTTGACATTTCCGATTCTGGAGCGCTGGCTCTTATATGGGAACGATAAGGATGAGATTGAAGTCTTGCGCAATCTGGAACAGCGGTTAATTACTCGCAACGATTTACGCCAGTTTTTGGAGATGATTCTTGCTGCGGTGTGCGACCGACTTCAGGCTGGAGGCGCTTATGTAATTGCACTTAAGTCAAATGGACTCGAGGTTTTGGTCAGGGTCGGGAAGACCTTTTTCGATGAGGATCAGAATCCTGCGGAATTGGAAAGTGTGATTCGGGCCAATCATCTTTCACTGGAAATGTTCAACTGGGGGGATGATCTTCTCATACCGTTGGTGGACCAAAACGAGGAAGGCGCTCCTGACTTGCTCGGTCTCCTTGGGATTAGCGGTGCAGCCAAAATGAGCCTGGACGAGGATCAAATTCAAGCCCTCAATAGTTTTAGCGAACGGGTTTTGCTGGCACTAAAGGATCGCCGTCTGCAAGAAGGGGTTTTTCGCTCCATCAGCGAATTGACTACCAAAACGGCTTATATTCAACAATTGCAGGCTGCCGGCCGTTATGATCAATCTGGTTTGTTAAGTGATGAAATTCCATTGGCAGCAGCCGATTTTTCTCAATGGGTTAAGGATGCTCTATCGCATTATTGGGGTGGTCCGAAGCTAACTGAAAGCCCATTGACGAGATTAAGAATTGTGCAGGCTTTGTTGAGCCGCTATGATGGGAATACTTCTAATGCCCTGCGGGCAATTTTGAGAGAAGCCATTGAGCGTGTCCGCCCGGAGGGAGAAAGGCGTTTCACCGGCGAATGGGTGTTGTATAATATTCTGGAGATGAAATTTTTGGAGGGAAAGAAAGTGAGAGAAATAGCCATGCGCCTGGCGATGTCAGAAGCGGATCTTTATCGTAAACAGCGTGTGGCGATTGAGGCGGTTGCCAGGGCAATTCTTGAAATGGAATCCCAAAATGGACACGGGAACGAATTGCCAAAATCGGAGTGATTGATATACAATAAATCAACCTTATTTGTATTTATTGCAGGGAGGTAATAGGATGGTTGCCAAAAAAACTGAAGTGGATCTGGGGGAACAGCAGGCGGATCCGATTGATGAGGGGTGGTGGGCGGCGGTCCTTGCGGATGAGGAAATGTATGCACCCCCCAAAAAGGGAGCAAATTCCAGCGGAGTAAGTCAGGGGATTGTTACTCCAACAGATTGGGGTTATGTTCAGAGGATATTTGAACAGGATGAAATCGTCTCTCTGAAGGTGCATGGTTTTAATCGGGGGGGAGTTTTGGTACAGGGTAAAGGCATCCAGGGATTTGTTCCGGTTTCTCACCTGGTGGAAATGCCGACCGATGCCAGCGAGGAGGAACGACGCAACATTTTGGCGGGTTATGTCAACCGTTTCATCCACTTGAAGGTTATCGAATGTGAACCGCGCTGCGAACGGGTTGTCCTCTCCGAACGGGCTGCTCTGGCTGGTGAAGGTCAAAGGCGCGCTTTGTTTTCAACTTTGAAAGAGGGCGCGGTGGTTTATGGGCGGATTACCAATATCACCGATTTTGGCGTGTTTGTGGATCTTGGCGGGGTGGAGGGGTTGATTCACGTTTCCGAGATTTCCTGGGGGCGCGTGCAGAACCCCGCCGATCTTTTGAGCATCAATCAGGAAGTGCAGGTATTGGTTTTGCAGGTTAATGAAGATACATCGCGAATTGCCCTCAGTCTCAAGAGATTGCAACCAAACCCGTGGGAAACTATGGCGGTGCGCTATAAACCCGGTGATGTTGTGCGGGGTTGGATCACTTCTTTGACGAAGTTCGGCGCTTTTGCCCGATTGGAAGAAGGGGTGGAGGGTCTGATTCACATTTCTTCCATCCGGTTGCCTCCTCAATGTAAAAATATCCATCACTACCTGAGTGTTGGACAGGAAGTGAATGTCCGCATTGTGCATCTGGATACGGAGCGCCGCCGCTTGGGTCTGGGATGAGTGCAAACCGAATGAGCCCTTCCAGAAAAAAGGCGGGCAAATCCGTCCAAAAGACCTTTACGGAAAACCAACTCAAAGCCTCCTCCCTGCTGGAAGGTGTGGGGAGGATGGTTGTTCGTTTGGAACGCTATGGGCGGGATATAGGGGGCGTTTTGCTAATTGCCCTGGGATTGCTCACTTTGATGGCGCTGGTGGGATGGACGAGCGGTTCCTTTATATCTCCTTATGGAGACTGGTTGAAGCGCTGGCTGGGAATTGCCAGTTTTCCTCTGGCAGTGTTGACTGCGGTTGTTGGGGCTTCTTTGCTGCGAAGCAATCCCGCTGAAAACCGTCGGTTTCCATTGGGCCGTATCCTTGCGTGGGAAGGGTTGATTTTTACTGGTATGGCATTTCTGGCCTTGCTGGGCGGGGTTTCGGTGGAACGGGCTGAAGCAGGCT